>Ga0081539_10003883_pt1 | contig 17446 bp, 20 predicted proteins | sample TabmetS4T2R2_FD_71023 | JGI IMG/M metagenome (GOLD analysis project Ga0081539, IMG submission 71023) | Tabebuia heterophylla rhizosphere microbial communities from the University of Puerto Rico - S4T2R2 | ecosystem: Host-associated > Plants > Roots > Rhizosphere ...
GGGGGGCGCATCCGCCTGCCGCCCGCTGCGGTAGACCGCCAGCATCAGCTGTCCGTGCAGGCGCTCCCGGAGCGGATGCTCGGCGACGAGCGCCTCGAGCTCCGGAACGAGCTCGCGGTGACGAGCCAGCGCCAGGTCGGCCTCGACGCGCTCTTCGAGCGCGACCAGCCGCAGCTCCTCGATCCGCGCGAGCTCGCCCTGGGCGAAGGCCTCGTACGCGACGTCGGCGAGCGCCGGGCCGCGCCAGAGCGCGAGCGCCTCGCGGAGGAGCGAAGCCGCTTCTTCGGTCGCTCCCGAGCCCAGCGCGCTTCGGCCCTGGGCCACGAGCCGCTCGAGCCGCTCCAGGTCGAGCTCGTCGCGTTCGACCCGGAGGCGGTATCCCGGCCCCTCCGTTGCGATCCGTTCCGGTCCGAGCCGCTTGCGCAACGCGTGCACCTGCACCTGGAGCGCGTTCCGTGCCGTCTTCCTCGGCTGCTCGCCCCAGAGCGCGTCGATCAGCAGGTCACGGGAGACGACCTCGTTGGCGTGCAGCAGGAGGTACGACAGCAGCACCGCCTGCCGCCCGGAGCCGGGCGCGATGGGGCGGCCGTTGTCGGCGACCTCGAGCGGTCCGAGAACGCGGAACTCCGTCGCTGCTCCTCCCTGCCTCCGCCGAAACGCCGGCGTAAGCGAATCGTAAGCCCCGCTCCGCAGCCTGCCCAGCTCCGATTCCCGATCAGGAAGGACGGCGTAAGCGATTCGTAAGCGCTCTCTCGCACGCTCCCCTGGCTCGTGAAACGACCCATCGAAAGGAGACTCGAGATGAGCGAAAGGACCAAGACGAGGCAGCGGCGGTCGCGGCGCAGGATCCTGACCGCGGCCGTCGCAGGTCTCGCCCTCCTCGTCGTCGGCGGCGGTGTCGCCCTGGCGACGATCCCCGGCGGCGGAGGCGCGATCAGCGGCTGCTACTCGAAGAAGGACGGCACGCTGCGCGTGATCGACGCTTCGTCCGCGACGTGCAAGACCGGCGAGGCGGCGCTCACCTGGAACCAGACCGGGCCGCAGGGACCGAAGGGCGACCCCGGCCCACAGGGACCGAAGGGCGACCAGGGGCCGCAGGGCCCGCAGGGACCGAAGGGCGACATGGGGCCGATCGGCCTGCAGGGAGTTCCGGGACCGCAGGGGCCGCAGGGCACGATCACCGGACCCGGCTACGTGGAAGCGTTCGCCAACAGCGGCTTCGAGGGCATGCCGCTCACCTGGGTCGAAGCGACTGCGACATGCCCTGCGGGCAAGAGGGTGATCAGCGGCGGCTTCGACAAGAGCGACGTCGACGTCTGGGAGAGCAGGCCCGTAGCCGACCTCAGCGGCTGGATCGCCGGAGGGAAGACGGGCATCGTCGGCGGAGGCATCTACGTCTCCGCGATCTGCGGCAACCCGTGAGGCGCGACCCCGAAAGGAGGAACGACATGAAAGCGCTCGTGCACCTACTCGCACGCAGGAAGCGTCTCACGGCCGTCGCCGCGTGCATCGTCGCCGTCGTCGTCGGGAGCGGCGTCGCGCTCGCCGTCACCAGCGTGGGCTCGATCAACGCCTGCTACGTGAAGGCGTCCGGGGCCCTGCGCGTCGTCGACCCCTCGGTCACGCAGTGCCAGAAGGGCGAGAACAGCCTCGCCTGGGCTCAGACGCCGCCACCGGGTCCCAAAGGGGACGCGGGCGCGGCGGGTGCCAAAGGCGATCCCGGGGACGAAGGCGCGCCGGGGCAGAAAGGCGACACGGGTGTCATCGGCTTCCAGGGGTCCGACGGGCCGCGGGGCCCCCAAGGGCCCCCTGGGAACCACGGCTACGTGTTCCGGTGGGGCGACGAGCACGACCTGCCGCCTCTCGGAGCCGTGCAAGCCGACGTAGCCTGCCCGGCCGGCAAGGTTGCCGTCGGGGGCGGCTTCTCGATCGACAGCGGCAGCATCGAGGAGAGCGGGGAGAGCCCCTACGCCACCGGCTGGGAGGTCACGGCACGAGGCGGCGCGTTCGGCGGTTCGTTCATGCCAGTCGTCGTGTGCGGCAAGCCCGGCTGAGAGTCATCGCTACGCAGGTCGGAGGAGGGCGCATCGCCCTCCTCCGACCGAACCGCCGCGGCTAGGGTGGCAGCGCAGAGCGGCGGATCGAACGGGCGGAGGGACGTGATGACCGAGCACAGGATCGGCACGCAGGAGGAGTGGCAGGCGCAGCGCGACGAGCTGCTGAAGGAGGAGAAGGAGCTCACGCGCCGCGGCGACGAGCTGGCCGGGAAGAGACGCGAGCTGCCCTGGGTCCCGGTCGAGAAGGACTACCGCTTCGAGACCGAGGACGGCACTAAGGCCCTCGCCGATCTCTTCGGCGGCCGTTCGCAGCTTCTCGTCTACCACTTCATGTTCGGCCCGTCCTACGAGGCCGGCTGCCCGGTCTGCTCCTCGATCGCGGACACGCTCGCGCCCCAAGTCCCGCACCTGAAGGCGCGGGACACCACCCTGCTGCTCGCCTCGCGCGGGCCGCTCGACAAGCTCCTCGCCTACAAGAAGCGGATGGGCTGGGGGATCGAGTGGGTCTCGAGCGGCGGCAGCGACTTCAACCGCGACCTCGGCTTCCTCTACACCGAGGAGGAGCTGAAGCCGTTCCTGGAGGGCGAGATCCCGCCGACCGTCGAGCAGATGGCGCGCATGTGCGGGACGGACGTCGCGGGTTACGTCGCCGAGGGACCGGGCCTGAGCGTGTACGCGCTCTCGGACGGGACGGTCTACCGGACGTACGTGAGCACGGCCCGCGGCCTGGAGCCGGCGATGGCCTACTACGCCCTGCTCGACCGCACGCCGAAGGGGCGCGACGAGAGCGCCACAGAGCCGCTCTGGCTGCGACGCCACGACGAGTACGACGCGAGCTACTAGCGCCGGCTAAGCGGACCGCTGCGGCGCCGGAAGGCCCTTCATCAGGACCGACCAGCGAAAGACGGGCGAGGTCTCGGGCGGACTCAGGCCGCTCGGGCGAGAGCCGCTCCGAACGAAGAGGAGCGTTCCGCGCGACGGCCGCGCGAGCGCCTGGCGCAGGGGGCCGATCCCGCTCTGGTGCCAGCGGTCGGGCAGTCCGACCACGAGCAGCGTCGCGTCGTCGGCGGCCTGGAGCAGCGCCTCCTGCGGCGCGGCCGCCAGCCGAGGCTCGGCCGACATTCCGACCACCTGCTGGAGGAGGAGCGACGCGTCGGCGAGGACGCTGCTCGCGTCCCGGCCGCCGTTCTCGGCCCGCGCGTCGATCCCGAGCAGCGCCAGCGGCACGTGCAGCGCCTTCGCGACCCAGGCGGCCGTCTCGAGCGCCGTCCAGTCGTGCCTGAGCCCTCCGAAAGGCACGAGGATCTGCTCGGCGGCGGACGCGTCGCCGGTTCCCTCGCGCAGGAGAGCGACGTCGCATGGAGCTTCCGCGAGCACGAGCCGCAGGCCGTCGGGGATCGCGCCTTCCGCGGCGAGCTCGGGCGGGCAGGCCATGAGGAGCAGGTCGACGTCCTCGCGCGTCGCCAGGCGCACCGCGTCAGCGCCGGCGGACGGAGAGGTGAACGCCGCCGTCCGCGCCTCGACGCCTTGTCCGGTGAGCGACGCTCGCCACTTCTCCGCGACGGCGCTCGCGCGTCCGAGCAAGTCGCTCTCGCCGACGACGAGGGCGAAGATGAGCTCGCGCGCGAGCTGGGAGCGCGCGAGCGCGCTGCTCAGCCGGAGCAGGCCGTCGACCTCGTCCTCTTGCTCGGCAATTGCGATGACGGTGCGGCCGCGGTTGGTCGGCGCCGCGGTGGCCGAGCCCGCTGCCTCGACGGGGTCGAGCTCGGGGTCGTGGCGAAGGATCGCCTTCTGGAGGTCCTGGAGGCGGCGACCAGGCTCGATGCCGAGCTCGTCGTTGAGCGCAGACCGCGTCTCCTGGAAGACGTTCAGCGCATCCGCCTGCCGGCCGCTCCGGTAGAGCGCGAGCATCAGCAGCTCTCGAAGCCGCTCGTCGAGCGGATGCTCGCGGATGAGCGCCTCCAGCTCCGGCACGGCCTCCTCCGCGAGCCCGAGATCGAGCTCGACCTCGATCCGGTCGACGAGCGCGCCCAGCCGGAGCTCGTGGAGGCGCGTGATCTCCGCACGTGCGGCGGTCAGGGGCTCGAAGGTCATGTTCGCGAGCGGCGGGCCGCGCCAGACGTCGAGCGCCTCGCGAAGCGTCGAGGACGCGAACCGGAGGTCTCCCGTCTGCCGCGCCTCTGCAGCCCTTCGCACGAGCCGCTCGAAGCGGTAGAGGTCGAGCCCCGACGGGCCGACGATGATCCGGTACGACTCGGCGTTTCGCTCGACGACGCTCCCGCGCGGCGCGGTCCGCTCGATCGACTTCCGGACCTGGTAGACGAGCTCCTGAACCGCCTCGACCGGCTGGCCGGGCGGCTCGTACGGCCAGAGCTCCTCGATCAGGCGCGGGATCGGCACGAACTGGTTCGGGCGGAGCAGGAGCACGGCCAGCAAACCGAGCTGCTTCGTGCCGGAGATGCGAATTTGCCCCTCGGCATCCCGGGCCTCCAGCGGCCCCAGGATGGCGAACTCGACGCCCACGGCGCCTAGTATTTCATCGTTGCGAATTGGTCGAGAGGCCTTCGTTCCGCGCAACCCTGGTCTCCGAGCCGCCGTTTACAGAAATCCGCCACCTCCTACGTCGCGTGAACCAGCGCGCGGGCGCGAGTCGTCCGGCCATGGCCGTCGGAGACTGCGACGGTGACGTGGTGCAGGCCACGCCGTCGCATGCGAGCCGAGACGTTGGCGCCGCGCCCGGAAACGACGTGTCCGTCGAGGGTCCAGCTGTAGGTGAGGGCGTCGCCGTCGCGGTCGGTTGCGCGCGCGACGAACACCTCCCGGGCGCCGCGCCGGCAGGGGCGAGGCGTCCGGAGTCGCACGACCGGCGCTGTATCCGGGACGGCGAGGGGGGCCGAGTGCGCGGCGGCCGATTGGCCCCAGCGGTCGAGCGCGACTGCGGCGTCGCGTGCCGGTAACCCGCCCTGGTGCATCACGCCCTCGAGCTGGCACTCCGGCCGGCCGAGGTCGCGGAAGAGGATCGTCCGAAGCGCCGGATCGGCGATCGGGTCCGCGTTCGACTTGTACCCGACGATCGTGCGCCCGCCGTCCTCGTACCGGACCTGCCAGTAGCCGGCGTTCGCGCCCATGAACGCGAGGTTCGTGCCGGCGTCGCGGGCGGCCTCGAAGGCGTCGCGCATCTCCTTCGTCCAATACTCGTCGTGGCCCGAGATCATCACGAGCCGGTGGTCGAGGAGCGAGCCCGGGCTCACGTGCGTGTCGAGGTCGGTCTGGTACGAGACGTCGTAGCCCTCGCGCTCCAGGAACCGGATGAGCGGCACCTCCCAGACGATCGGCCACTGGCCGGCCGGCGCGACCGGACGATCGAACGACACGCGATTCGCCGCGGCGAGGTCGGTCGAGTTGAAGCCGTACAGGCTCTTGCCGCCCCATTCGTTGTACGCCTGCCAGGTGTTCACCGGCACCTGCACGAGGATCGCCGAGTGGTTCCCCGGCGACGGCCGGACGACGAAGAAGACCGTCGAGGCCTCGCCGCGGTACGAGCCGCTCGTCAGCACGAGGTTCGCGACGTAGTAGCCGCTCACGGCGTCGGCCGGGATGCGGAGCTCGTCGGTGACGGGCCAACCGGCGACGGTCTCGCCGTTGCCGTCGGGCCCCGGATGGACGCGAGCCACTCCGAGCTCGTCGCTCGTGCACCCGGGCACGCAGCCGATCATCGTCGTCGGCGCGTCGCGCGGCACCGACCCGCTGGTCGCCGTGATCTCGCCGCTGACGGGGATGCTCGTCGCGAAGCTAAAGCCGTACGCGAGCGTTCCCGACGGGATCCGCGTCGCCGCGGGCGACGTCAACGGCGACGGTCGTGACGAGATCGTCGTCGGCCCGAGCTTCGGCGGCGACGGCACGGCGTGGATCTACGGGCCGGATATCCGACCGGTGCGCGCCTTCACGCCGTACCAGTGGAGCGGCGCCGGGATGTACGTCGGCGTCCGCGCGCGCGTGTAGGGCTGCCGATCGTGGCCGAGCCGCGCCGCGTGCGGCTCGTCGCGCGGAAGCGCACGCGCGTCGTCGTGGCGCGCTTCCGCGACGCGGCAGGAGCCGGCTTCAGCGGCAAGTTCTCGGCCAAGGTCGACTGGGGCGACGGGACGAGCTGGAACGGCGCCGTCCTCGCCCGCGGCGACGGCGTCTACGACGTGCGCAGCAAGAAGCGGTATCCGGCGGCGGGTCGGTACGGCCTCACCGTGACGCTCCGAGACGACCGCGGCCGGAGCTCCGTCGCCCGCGGCACGGCGATCGTCGTCGCTGCGAAGCGGTGATACTGGCGCCCGATGAAGATCAGCATCGTCGGCGCCTCCGGCAAGCTCGGGCGGTACATGGTGCAGCACGCGCTCGACCGGGGCTACGAGGTGGTCGGCGTGTGTCGGGCGGAGAGCGTCGGGAAGCTCGACGAGTTCAAGGGGCGGATCAGCGTCGTCCCGGGCGCGACCGACGACCGCGACGTCATCCGGAGGGCGGTCGCCGGGTGCGACGGGGTGCTCGTCGTGCTCGTCCCGCGGGGCGTCCACGGGTACTCGTCGGGAACCGCCCAGGCGGTGCTCGACTACGCGGAGCCGGGGGCGCGGCTCGTGTTCTCGTGCGGGTGGCACATCACGCGCGACGGCAAGGACGTGTACCCGCTGAAGCTCAAGCTGCTCGTCAACGTCCTCGGCCCGATCGCGCGTCTCGCGCGCTTCGCGGATCTCGACGACCAGGTGGAGGCATGCCGCCGCGTTTTCGCCAGCGACACGAGGTGGACCGTCGTCCGGGGAAGCGACCTCGAGGAGGGCGAGAGCCAGGGCTTGCCCGTGTGGAGCCGGCACGTGGGCGACCCGATCCTCGCGAGCAACCTCACGCGCCGCGTCGACTTCGCCCTCTTCATGGTCGCGGCGCTCGAGAACGACGAGCTTGTCCACGAGGCGCCGGCGATCGTCGGGCGGCTGACGCCCTCGGCGCTCGCCCACGGCTCACCACAAGCCGGGGAACAGGTGTGAGCGGCTCGCAGCGAAGCGACGGTAGGGCTCGCCGAGACCGTCCGAGGAGCGCGCGCTCCTCGAAGCGGATGCGAACGACGAGCCCGGCGGTGGGCAGGACGGCGAGAACGATCAGTGCCGCCCAGTTCCCGAGCGCCAGCCCGACGCCCACGAGCGTCCGGATCAGCCCGGTGTACGCGGGGTGTCGAACCCATCGGTAGGGGCCGCGGTCGACGACGCGCTGGCCGGCGTGCACGCGGACGTCCACGGTGAAGAAGCCACCGAGCAGTGCCACCGCCCACTGCCGGATCGCGATCCCGGCGCACATGAGCACCATTCCGGCCACGAAAAGCGTCCAACGCCCGTCCGCGATCGCCGCCGACTGCACTCGGTGCGCCAACCCGAATCCTCCGAACAGCCCGGCATAGACCGAGAGGGCCACCACGACCAGGCTGCCATGGGTCCACCCGCGGGTAGTGGGTCAGTTTGAAATGTGCGGAGCAGGGACCTCGGCCCAGGCGCCGAAGCGGGAAGGCTAGATGGACGACCTGCTAGGCGTCCCATACGTCGCGGAGGAGTGGCCGCACGGCTTGACCTGTGCCGAATGCCCGCACGCCTTCCGAGAAGGCGAGCGCTTCACAACGCTCTTGTATGCCTTCTCGGACGACGTGCCGATGGCGCTAGTCGTCTGCCTCGACTGCGCTACCGGGCGCTCTCGTGGTAGCGAATCGGCGCAGTAGGCGCGACTGCCTTCACGAGGGCGATGTTGCGCTCGCACGACGGGAGCGACGCGAAGCTCTGCCCGGAGTCCGCGAGAACCCGGCGGTTCTCCCAGGCGTAGAGCCGCCAGCGCCACTTGTTCTCGGCGTCGCGGTAAATCCAGAAAAAGTAGTCGGGCATAGCCGACTCCTTTCGGTTGGGGACTCAATCGCCAGCGGCCTGTGCTAGCAAGCAACTAGCGCTACATATGGAATCGGTCCGACCGGACGGACCCGTAGGATGCGCTCGCGTCCTGCAGGCGTTCTCATCGGTGGGTGACTCGCGGGAGCCGGGTGCTAGCCCGGCTTTCGCTTTTTGAGTGGGCCGACCGGCTGGTAGTTGGTGAGCTTGATTAGCGCAGTTTTGCTATGAGAGCGACCGGATCACCGAACGAACCGCCGGTCCCCATCGACGCTTCTCGACGGATCGGCATGCCACACGGATTCGGTTACCGCTCCCCGCGTGTCTCGTCGTGATGAGACACCATGCGGGTCGGGGGTCCTGTTCCAAACACACGACGTAGGTGCTCCCGCCCTTAGCGGGAGTCCCCCGCCAACACGCAAGATGGTTGGCGTGCTCGTCGGTCCGCAGCCATCGGCGCTCGACAATCGGAGCGTTCCCAAGGCGCGCAGCGAGATCGCTCACGCTTGAGAATCGAGCAGCCAGATCGCGATCCATCGCTTGCTCGATGGCGTGCGCCACGTACTGCGGGACGTGCGGCGCAACATCGAAGAGGCGCGGAGGCGATTCGCTCGCAACGATCGCCATCTTGGCCGCCGTGTCGGCAGCGCCAGTGAAGTCGTGTGGAGCGCGTGCGGCGAGTAGCCAAAACGCTGTCGCCCCGAGCGAGTAGACATCGCTTTGCTTACTCCCAAACGCCGTGCCTGTACGCCACGTTGCGGCGATCTCGGGCGCAGCGGTTTCGGCCGTAGCGCCCGGAATGGCCGTCGTGGTTGCGCCTGGAGGTAGTGCGGCGGCGAGGCCGAAGTCGCCGACGAGGCATTCGCCCTCAGCGTTGAGGAAGAGGTTTCCTGGCTTGATGTCGTTGTGGAGCAGCCCTTTTGCATGGGCGCGCGCGACACCCACGCACGCGTGTCTGATCCAGCGCACGACATCATCGACGTCGAGCCCGCACGATCCAGACGCAGCGAGACGCATCGCAAGGGTCCCGTGGGTCGCCAGGTCTGTAGCGATGTACGGACGTCCCAAGTGAAGATCGGCATTTCGAATTCGGAGGATATGGTCGTCCTCTAGCGCACGCAGGATTCTCGCCTCCTGCCAAACGCCGCCGGGCGGAACAGTTCCGGCGAGCAACTTGACGACTGCGACGTCGTGCTCGTTGTTATCGAAGACCTCGTAGACCTCGCCTTGGGCGCCTCCGTTCAAACGCCGCTGCACGACGTATCGGCCGCCGATACGCGCGATTGCCATTTTTGAAAGGCTACTGCTTCAAAAGAAAGGGGGACGCAGTGCGAGTCCTCGGCATCGCAGTTGAAGTTTCCCGTGGTCGTCCAACCACACGCCTTGTCGTCCTTGATGACTCTGGCGGATCTCCGAGCATCGACGCTTCGGAGGCTATCCCGGCGAATGCGGTCGATCTCGCTTTGCAGTTGCACGACACTGCCGAGGCCGTGCGATCTCGCCTTCGTGCCCTACAGGTTGATCGGGTTGTCGTGCGGCGCGCCGACTACGCGCCTGCCTCAAATAAGCCGGGGCCACGCTTGCGGCTCCTTATGGAAGGTGCCGTGACAGCGGCCGCACGTAGCGTCGTCGTTGATACGCGAATCGGCACTGGCAAGGACACTGGCAAGTGGCACGGCAGCACGAAAGCTGCGGTCGAAGCAGCCGCTCGGAACCTTGGGCTGCCCGCAAAGTTCACGGAGGCGACGGCTGCAGCGCTTGCCGGACTCGCCCTCCCCTAAACGATCACGCCATTTCGCCGGGATGGCCAGGCCGCATTGTGGCCGCGAGTACTTCTTCGAACTCCGCGGCCGCACGGCGGCGAAGCTCATCAACGCGCTCGCTGATCGCAAGCGCCTCAAGCAGATGCTGGGTCAGCGCGGCTCGTTGCGAATCGGCCTCTCTTTGTAGCTCGGCTGCGGCGTGAGCGCGCGCTAGCGCCTCCTGAAGATCGACAACCCTCGCACGGAGGTTGTCGCGTTCGGCCGTGATCGAATCGGGCGCCGGAGGACGCAAAGCGGAAAGCTCGGCTTCAAGTCTTTCCACTCTTACAGTTAGATCCGCTCGTGCCTGCCCACTGAGGGCATCGTCCTTCCCCCCGCGCTTTCCACCTTGCCGGGCGCTGAAGGCGGCGATGCTTGCGGCGTCGATGACCCAGTAGAACGTAGACCCATGCGGCTCCTTCGTTCCCTTTAACTGGCCTGACTTCAGGAGGTTGCGAATCGTGACCTTGCTCGTGTTGAGCCTCTTCGCGGCCTCTCCCGCTAAGACGCCATCCGCCACATGTGAAAAGATAGCGCTCAGACGTTTCCACCTTGTAGTACGCGCGGGTGCCGCGAGTGAAAAGCAGCGCGAGGAGTTTCCACATGGTGACCAGGTCGTCGGCGGGACCGTTGCTGAGAAGCCTTCTTGATGCGCAACGGCACGACGATGAGGCAAGCGGGTGGCCACTCCTCGAAGGTTGCGCCGCCGGACTCGTAGCGCTGAGCCAACGTTTGAATCGCCCGATCACGTGGCCAGTGGGTGACGGTGACTCGGCGCAGCGACTTCTCGGTGCGGCCGTGTTGCTGAGCCGTGGGGAACTGCGGCCATACAACTGGAGCACGGACGTGCGCGGCCAAGACGTCTTGCTCGTTACTGTGGTGGCCGTCACTCCGCTGGCTCTGCTCCTCGACGCTGAGCGCGCAAAGAAGCTGGGCGCGGCGACGATTCACGCATGCGGCGTCGATGTCCAGGGCACTGAGGCCCTTGGCTCTAGCCTGATCGAGACCTACTGGCCGCTTGTAGCCCCGGACGAACTCCCCAGCGCGCCGCTGCTACGCTCGGTTGGTGGCTGACCGCCCGCGTAAGCGTCCCAGAGACGTCAACGCCCTCGCCGCTCAGATCGTTGATGAGGCGACATCCGACGTACCGCGACCCGATCCTGACGCGGACAAAGACCCGGCGGCAGTCGCTCTAGGCCGCCGCGGTGGGCTGAAAGGCGGAAAGGCCCGAGCCGCGAAACTTACCGCCGAGGAACGACGCGAAGCAGCTCGGCGAGCGGCTCGGGCGAGATGGAACTCGCAAGGTCCGTCTGAATCTGACTAGCCCCTCGCTGAGCCCAGATTACAAGCCAAAACCGTGCGTTGTCTCGCCGGTGTCTGTCCGACCGCTCACGCATAATGGTCAGTATGAATCGCCTCTCGAACGAGCAGTGAGCGCGGATCGTCGCCGCGCTCGTGGAGGGCAATTCGATTCGCGCGACGTGCCGTATGACGGGCGCGAGCAAGAACACGGTGACGAAGCTCCTGCTCGACCTCGGCGCGGTCTGCTCCACGTACCAAGACCGCGCGATGCGCGACCTCGACTGCCAGCGCCTCGAAATCGATGAGATCTGGACGTTCGTGTACGCGAAGAAGAAGAACGTCCCGGGCGAGCTACAAGGCCAGCGCGGCATCGGGGACGTGTGGACGTGGGTAGCGCTCGACGCCGACACGAAGCTCGTTCCCTCGTACCTCGTCGGCGAGCGCAACGCCGACGACGCTGTGGCCTTCGTCGCCGACCTCGCGTCGCGGTTGAAGCACCGCGTCCAGGTGAGCAGCGACGGCCACCATCTCGCGCTGCTCGCGATGCGGAACGTGTTCCGCGGCGACGTGGACTACGCGACCGTCTGGAAGCAGTTCGCGAACGCGAGCAAGCGCCCCCCGTGGCTCGACCCCGAGACGCGCTACTCCCCCGGCCAGTGCATCGGCCTTCGCAAGGACCGGATCGCCGGTGACCCCGACATAGCCAAGGCGAGCACAAGCTACGTCGAGCGCCAGAACCTGACGATGCGGATGGGGATGCGGCGGTTCACGCGGCTGACCAACGCCTTCTCGAAGAAGGTCGAGAACCACGCCGCCGCCGTGGCGCTCCACTTCGCCTACTACAACCTCTGCCGCGTCCACAAGACGCTCGGCACCACCCCTGCCGTCGCTGCCGGTGTCGCGGATCACGTCTGGACGCTCGCCGACCTCATCGGCCTGTTGGAGCAAGCGGAAGCAGCCAAGCCGACGAAGCGCGGCCAGTACCGCAAGACCCGCGACCGCCAGGCCGCAAATTCAAACTGACCCACTACCCACCCGCGCCCCGCGCCGGTTGAGCCGGCTTCGCACGCGAACGCGCACCTCCAGCAGAACCCAGATGACGACGACCGCGTAGAAGGGGATCTGCGCGGCCAGATGCGTGGCGGGCAGCGGCGCCACGCCCGTCAGAGATAGCCCTGCTCGCGGGCGTACTCCTCCGCCACGTACTTCGGCACGACCATCGACCACGCGCCCTCGACGAGGTCGCGCATCTCGTCCGCGTCGATCGCGGCGAGGAAGACGTGGATCCAGTGGAACCGCATGTCCGACGCGCTCGGCAGCGAGAACTTCTCGGGCTCCGCGTCGACAGCGGCCTGACGGAAGTCCTTCGGGAATCCGCAGCCCATCTTCGAGCCGTCGGGAGCGAGGGAGAGAAAGACGATCTGGCCGACCCGGAACTTCACGAGGCCACGCACGTGTGCCTCGTAGGCGCGGGGCAGCGAGGCCGCCAGCGCCCGGGTCTCGTCGACTGTCACCGGCATGTCACGGAGACACGTAGCGGGCGCCGAGCGTCGTCGCAAGCGTGCGGTGCGCGGCGCTCGCGCCGCCGAGGATCGAGCGGGCGGGATCGACGCCGTGTGCGCGCGCGAATGCGAGCGGCAGTCCCGGTAGCGGCGGCCGGCACCAGCAGGTCGGCGGGCCGGCAGGGTGCGGGCAGAGCGCGCTCTCGACCGGGCCCGACACCTGGGCCGCGAGCGTGGCGACGAGGGGCGCGAGCTCGTCGGGCGCGCCTTCCGGGCGCCAGTCGAAGACGAGATGCGGAGCGTCCGGATCGGCCTGTGCCGACCAGCTGCCCTCCCTCAGCACCGCGGCGGCGACGAAGACGCCGACGCGTGTCCGCTCCGGGGGCGACACCCGCGCGAAGGGCACGTGCTCGACGTGCGTCAGCCCCTCGTCGAGCGAGGGCGGCTCGAGCTCGCGCAGCGCGCGCATCTGGGAGGTCGGCGCGAGGTTGCCCTGCTCGGCCCGCGCCAGCACGCGCAGCTCCTCCGGGCTGGGGAGCGCGCCGAAGCGGTCGAGCAGCCGCTCGACGAGGTTGACCTGCGCCTGCGCCAGTGGAGTGTCGAGCCACACGCACCGCGCCGACGCGCCATGCCGGCTCGCCGCCTCGACGACGTAGCTCCGCGAGGCGCGCGTGAGGTACGTGTTGTCGAGCACGACCCGCCGAACGCCCGCCGCCAGCCGCTCGTCGAGTGCGTCGGCGAGCTCGCGCAACGAGCCACCGCGCTCGTCGCGGTTGAGGCGCTCGTAGCCGTGTGCGACGTACTCCTCTGCGACGCGGCTCTTCCCGGCGCCCGGAATGCCCATGACGAGGACGACCTCCGCCCCGGTTCGACGCTTCCGCTCGGCGCCGCCTGCGCCGAACTCTCTGTCGAGCAGCGCCCGCTCTTCCGGGTCGAGAGCGATCTTGGCCGCCGCGGCTGCCGAGCGAGCCGTCTCCGGCCGGCGCGCACCTGGGATCGCGACGATCTGGGGCGAGAGCGCGAGCAGCCACGCGAGCGCGATCTCGGCAGGAGTGGCGCCGTGCGCCTTCGCGACGTCGACCAGCGCCTGGTTCCGAGCGAGCCGTGGCGCGCGCCGCGGCCCACCGAGCGGCGAGTGCGCGATCACGGCGATATCGGCCTCGGCGCAGCGGGCGAGGACCCCACCCCGCAGAGCGCCGACGTCGAACGGACTGAGAGCGACCTGTACGGCAGCGATCGGCGCCAGCTCGAGCGCCTCGTCAAGCAGCCGCCGGTTGATGATCGAGACGCCGACGTGCCGCACGAGCCCTTCCGCTTTGAGGCGCTCCAGCGCGCGGAGCGAAGTCCGCCAGGGAGTCCGAGGGTCGGGCGCGTGGATGAGGTAGAGGTCGATCGGCAGCCCGCCGAGCGCCGCGAGGCTCGCCTCGCAGTCCGCGCGCAGCGCCTTCGCCCGCCCGTCGGGAACCCACCCACCGCCGAGTCGTGCCATGCCGCCCTTCGTGACAATGCGAGCCCGCGAGTCGCCTCCGGAGCGACGAAGCGCGCGGGCGAGGAGCCGCTCGTTGTGGCCGAGGTCGTTCTCGCCAAGCCCATACGAACGCGCGGTGTCGAACACCGCCATGCCCGAGTCGACCGCGGCGGCAATGGTCTCGATGGCCATCTCCTCGTCGCGCTCCGGGTCAGTCGACAAGCGCATGCAGCCGAGTCCGATACGCAGCTCCAAGGCGCTCAGCCAGGGTGTGCGAGTCACGTCAGCGAGTCACGTCAGCGACGCCGGCCACGGATTCGGATGGAACCAGACGCATCGTGAGCCCGCGGATATTTTCGCCACGATCGTCAGCTGGCTGGCTGAGCCAGTCGGTTGCCGCCGCCCTCTACTCTGCGAGGTAAATACCGCTCCCCGGAGTCTTCAGAGCTTCGACGAACTCGCGTACGCGAGCGCGATCCGCTTCGACGATCGGATAGCCGCGCGCGGTACGCACGGCTGCGGCGCCCGGCGAGAAGCTCGATGTCGTCACGATCATCCCGCTTTCCGCCCTCTCCGCCACAACATCAGCCCATAACGCCTTCACCACTGCTTTGCCGATCTTGCGCTGCTCTCGCTTGCACTGAACCAGGATCACGGCCGGGCTGTCCTCAGGCGCGTCGGCAGGGCGAAGCCGGATGTCCACACCCGCATCGTTGCGACCTGGCCCAAGTTCGACGGCGTACCCCTCGCGCTTGAAGAACTCTGCAGCAAGGCCTTCGAACTGTCGCCAGTTGATCTCGCCGATTTCATCGAAGTTCACGGACAGAAAGTTCGCAAAGCGCTCGTCGAAGTACTCACCATGAGGCCCACCAAGGTGTTCCGACTCGAACAGTTCGTGGAGCTGACGCACGTCGCGCCATTCCACACGCCTCATCGCACTCCAGGGGCTCTGCGTCTGGTGAGCGATCGCTGCTTCGGTGATCATCAGCGCGATCTCAAAGCCGCGGTCACCGTGTTCCGCACGAGCCGCCTCGATGAACGGGACCGGATCGATCTTCTTCGAGTCCGTCTGTTTCAACGCATCGGAGAGGAACTCGTTGAAGGCAGCGCCAACCTCATAGAAGATCGCGAGCTTCTCCGGATCGGCCTTCACCCTGTGGTAGACGAACCCGAGGGGGTTGATCACGTGAACCGGCGGGCCGACGCCGAGGTGCGCGAGTGTGAAGGCGAAGATCTCCTCCAGCTTCTCCGACCTGATCCGTACCCAGGCGTCGGGGTGGATCGGCCAGACGGCCTCATAGCCCCCAGCCGCGAAGATCTCGCGAAAGCGATCTTCCGCGAGCGCCAAGCCCGACTTGTAGCCAGTGATCTCTCCGAGCGAACCTACGAACTCGGCGCCTCGAAAGTTGATCGCCACGTCCGCGAGGGTAGCCTGGCGCCAGCGGTGTTGCGCGCTCTCGCTACGGCGTCGACTTAGGGGCGGGGAAGGCGGCGAGAAGGTCTTTCGCCATCTGATCGCACCGGGCTGGCTGATCCCTCAGCACGCGACGGAGCATCTGACCCGTCGCCCAGTAGAGGAGCGGGATGTCGATCCGCGTCTCGAGGCCATTCCGCGTGATCGCATGCCCCGAGAAGGGAGGCGACGCGTATTTCTCCAGGTCGACCACTTCATCTTCAGTTAGACCGACCGGGGGTTTCGAGAACGCGATCACCTGTCGGCGGGGGTTCTTCTTCGCCCTTGTTCGCCAGGTGGAGTCGTCGATTCCGAGGTTGTGCGCGAGAACATTGCGTGCGGCGTATAGGTGCTTAGCGATAGTCCTCTTCGTCGGCTCCTGCAGCTGACGCGGAAAGTAAGCGCGTATGAAGCCGGTGAACCGCTTCGCCGACAGTCCTTGTTTTCGCTTCTTTTCCTCCGGCTCAAGCCAGCTACGTGCGTACGGCGTGTGAAAGAACCACACCGAGAACCCGCTGATCAAGTTCGTCAACATGGCCGCCGCCGTGAAGTTGCAGCCGACGTTCGGGGCGAGGCATGGGTCAGAGAGCCGCAGGAGGACGCGGATGTCCTGGAACTGCATGTCGACAAGCTCGCCGAGAAACTGCTTGGCGGAGGGAAGGTTTGCCGTCTCAGGGTACTGAGACGGCAAGAACCCTCCGGGGTACTGGCCCGGACTAGTCGATGTGGGAGCGGCAGACACGATCGGTGAGGGCAGCCTCGCACACGATGCGCGGTTAGATCACCACCCTGTCGGGATCCCGGCCGCGACGAGCCGCGGCCGGGATCCGCGTAACGACTACGCCGAAACCGGCGTCGGCGGCGCCTCGACGGCCGCCGACGGCTCGGCGGGCTCGAAGCGGGGCAGCCACTCCAGCCACCGCGGAGGTACCAGTTCCGCTCGCCAAAAGCAAGAGCGTCCCGAAGATCGAGAACACGCCGACCATGACGACCGCCGCGCTCGTCACCACGCTGGCCGTCGACTTGATCCCCAACGAGATCGCCTCGTCCATGCCGGCGCCGCGCTGGAACGCCTCCCGGATTCGGCTGACGATGAACACGTCGTAGTCCATCGAGAGGCCGAACAGGATCGCGAAAAGCAGCTCCTATTGGGGGTGAAGAGCTACAGGCCGACGACTGCTCGAACCTCGGCCGGCTCCACCTCGCGCATCAGGATGATGGCCTGCGGCGGGGCGATCAGCAGCTGCTTCTTCGTCGTGACGCCGACGACGCGCCAGCCCTGGGCGCCCAGCTCGTTGAGCTTCTGCTCGACGTACCTGCCGGTGTCGACGACCTTGTACTCGTAGCGCTTCATCGCGTACCTCCTACGCGCGCACAGACTTCCTTCGGGACGTTGCCGGTCAGGGTGAAGACGCGGCGCATCACCTTGTGGCCGAGGTCGGCGGTCGGGCCGAACATGCACGGGCACCCGCCGTCGATCACCCTGATGCCGTGCGCGCGGCCGTACTCGGCGGCGGACTTCGAGACGCTGCCCGCGCCGGGGCCGCGGTGCATCCACACGTGCCGGATCCCGAGCTCCGCGCACTCGCGCATCGTCTCGTCGGCGATCTCCGGCCTCGTGCCGATCACGACGGCGTCGACGCCGCCCGGGATCGAGGTCAGGTTGTGGTACGACCGGTCGCCCTCGACCTCGTCGGCGTTGGGGTTGACGGCGAAGACGTCGTAGCCGCGATCGCGCAGGCGCTTATAAACGACGTTGCTGCCGTGGTCCTTGGGATGCCTGGACACGCCCGTCACCGCGACGCGCTTGCTGGCCAGGAACTCGGACGCGGCCTCTTTGATCTTCTGCATGGCCACACCTCCGCCACGCAGTGTCCTCCGACCGCGGACGCGGGCCATCCGCAGCAACTACGTAGGATCGTCCGCCATGGTCCCCAAGGCCGAGCTGCACGTTCA
>Ga0081539_10003884_pt1 | contig 17441 bp, 16 predicted proteins | sample TabmetS4T2R2_FD_71023 | JGI IMG/M metagenome (GOLD analysis project Ga0081539, IMG submission 71023) | Tabebuia heterophylla rhizosphere microbial communities from the University of Puerto Rico - S4T2R2 | ecosystem: Host-associated > Plants > Roots > Rhizosphere ...
CTGAGCCAGGATCAAACTCTCCAACAAAAACCTAAGAAGAATCATCCCAGCAAAAAATGCCGAAAAAACAAACAAACGGCACTGGCATATCAAGCACCCTGTTGAGTTCTCAAAGAACAACCACACACCGTCGGGCACACCACTCATCCACGTGGTCTGACCCTCGGGGTTTCCGTCAGGACGGCCGCTGCGGAGACTCTCCGCGGCTCGCCCGTTTCCCTGGCGGCTCGGAGAACATTACAGGGTCGGTCCGCTCCGGCCAAATCGGGGGCCTGCGACCGCGGTCACAGGACGCCGAACGAGCGGCACCACACCTCGAACGAGCAGAACCCACGCCGATCTTGGACTTGTGGCGCCCGATTCGGGCCGTTACACGGCCTTTGTGGAGGGCCACAAGTCCAAGATCGGCGTGGGGTTGAGAGGGTGGGACGGGGGACGGCGGGACGAGGGCGGCGGGACGAGGGCGGCGAGACGGGGGTCCACCGGTGGAGTGACTATCGGACCAGCTCGATCCCGGCGAACGTGCGCTTGCCCCGGCGCAGCACCAGGAACCGGCCGTGCAGCAGCGCGGACGGCGCGACCACGGCGTCGGCCTCGGTCACCCGTTCGTTGTTCACATACGCCCCGCCCTCGGCGATCGTCCGGCGGGCTTCGTTCGCACTGGACACGAGGCCGGACCGCTGGAGCAGGGCGACCACGGACGGAAGCTCCCCCCGTACCGTCGCAAGCCCGGCCTCGGCCAGCGCGGACCGCAACGTGTCCGCGGAGAGGGAGTCCAACGAGCCTCGCCCGAACAACGCCTGCGCCGCGGACACCGCCTGGTCGGCCTCGAACGTCCCGTGCACCAGCTCGGTCAGCTCGTAGGCCAGCGCACGCTGGGCCAGCCGGGCCTGGGGGCGTTCGGCGGTCGCCTTCTCCAGTTCCTCGATCTCGTCGTGGGTCTTGAAGCTGAAGTAGCGCAGGTAGCTCTTGATGTCCCGGTCGTCGGCGTTGACCCAGAACTGGTAGAACGCGTACGGCGAAGTCATCGCCGGATCGAGCCAGACCGCGCCGCCCTCGCTCTTGCCGAATTTCGTGCCGTCGGACCTGAGCACCAGCGGCGTGGTGAAGGCGTGCACCGGGCCGGCGCCGCGCCGCCGCACGAAGTCGACCCCGGCGGTGATGTTGCCCCACTGGTCGGACCCACCGAACTGCAACATGCAGCCGTGCCGCAGATGCAGCTGGTAGAAGTCGTTCGCCTGCAGCAGCTGGTAGCTGAACTCGGTGTAGCTGATGCCGCTGTCCATCCGGCTGCGCACCACGTCCCGGGCGAGCATCTTGTTGATCGGGAAATGCTTGCCCACGTCGCGCAGGAACTCGATCACCGACGTCGGCCCGGTCCAGTCCAGGTTGTTGACAAGCGTCGCGGCGTTCTCCCCCTGGTAGGTCACGAACGGCGCAAGCTGCTCCCGGATCCGCCGCACCCACCCGGCGATCACCTCGGGCGGGTTGAGCACGCGCTCGCTGGACTCCTTGGGATCGCCGATCTGCCCGGTCGCGCCGCCGACCAGCAGCAACGGACGGTGTCCGGCGAGCTGGAGCCGGCGGGCCGTCACCACCTGCATGAGGTTGCCGACGTGCAGCGACGCGGCGGTCGGGTCGAACCCGACATAGAACGTGATCGGGCCGCCGTCGAGCGCTTTGCGCAGCTCAACGGGGTCGGTCGAGTCCTGGATCAGTCCGCGCCACAGCAGGTCGTCAACGAGTGTCACACCCCGATTCTTGCTTACGGGTATGAGGCAGGCTCACCGGGTTTCGGGATGCTTCCGTCGTACCCCGGTGCGACGCTGTCGGAATGAGTCGCCTGGGGTCCGCCGCACCGCCGATCGAGATTTCCACGAAGAAGGCCGTCAAGCGCCTCGACGAGGCGCAGCGGCGGATGCTGAGGCTGCGCCTGATCCTGGGCGGTCAGATCGGCCCGGAGAAGATCGGACCGCCGTTGTGCGTGGTCTTCGAGGGCTGGGACGCGTCCGGCAAGGGCGGCGCGATCAAACGGCTGGTGGCGCCGCTGGACCCGCGGTTCGTGCGGGTGTCGCAGTTCGCCGCGCCCACGTATGACGAGAAGCGGCACCACTTCCTGTGGCGGTTCTGGCCGAAGCTGCCGGGCTGGGGCGGCATGGCGGTCTTCGACCGGTCCTGGTACGGGCGGGTGCTGGTCGAGCGGGTCGAGGGGTTCGCCACGAAGGAGCAGTGGTCGCGGGCGTACAACGAGATCGTCGAGTTCGAGCGGACGCTGACCGCCGAGGGAATGATCATCGTCAAGTTCTGGATGCACGTCTCCCCGGAGGAACAGTTGCGCCGGTTCGAGGACCGGGCGAACGACCCGCTGCGCAACTGGAAGCTCACCCAGGAGGATTGGCGCAACCGGGAGAAGCGCCCGGCGTACGAGGCGGCGGTCAACGAGATGCTGGAGCGTACCGATCCGACGTGGGCGCCGTGGCATGTGATCCCCGGCGACAACAAGCACTACGCACGGCTCGCGGTGGTCGAGCGGGTGTGCGAGGCGGTCGAGGCGGAGCTCGCCGAGCGCGGCTACGACATCACCGGCGGCGACGCCGACGAGGCGGCCTACGACTTGTAGGACGGCAGGTCGAGCGCCGTCCGGATCGCCGCCTGCACCTCCTCGGGCGACGGCCGCGCGTCCACGTCGTGCACGACCTCCTTGCGCTGGAAGAGCTCCAGCACCGGCCGGGTCTTCTCGTGGTAGGCGCGCAGCCGGGCGTTCAGCGCCTCGGGGGTGTCGTCCGGCCGGCTGACCAGCTCGTGGCCGCAGACGTCGCAACGCCCCTCCACCCGAGGGCGGTCGGCGATGAGGTTGTAGTCCATGCCGCAGTTCGGGCAGTAGCGCCGGCTGAGCACGCGGCGGCGTACCTCGTCGTCGGGCAGTTCGAGGTGGATGACGCCGTCGATGTCGTAGCTCTCCATGAAAAACTCCGCCTGCCGGCCGTTGCGGGGGAAGCCGTCGACGACGAAACCGAAGTTCCAGTCGTGCTGGTCGAGCCGGTCGCGCACGACGGCCTCGACCAGGTCGTCGCCGACCAAGTCGCCCGCGTTCATGGTGCGGCGGACCTGCGCGCCGAGCTTGGTGTGGTTCTGCACGTGCCAGCGGAACATGTCGCCGACGTTGATGTGGACCAGATCGAGGTCGTTGCAGAGCAGTTCACTCTGGGTTCCCTTGCCGCTTCCCTGGACGCCCATGATCACGAACTTGCGCAAGGTGCCTCCTCAGCCGGCGGCGCCGACTCGCAGCGGCCCCGGTGCGGGCCGGCCGTTCAACGCGGTGGGGTCGATACTCCAGGCATCCGCGACGCGCAGGACATCGTGCTCCGAGACCAGCACCGTGGTCTCGGGGTCAAGCTTCCCAGGTATCCCGGTGGCCCGCTCGGCGGCATCCGGGTCGCCGTACCACGCGGTGACGTCACCGGTCTGCCCGACGTACCCGAAGGCCCGGACCAGCTCCCCGCTGACCGCGCGCTGCCAGCGGTGGAGTTCGGTGACCCGGTGGGTGGCGAAATACTGCACCTCGGTGGACAACCGGGCGGACAGGTCGACGACGTCGACCGGCGCACCGAGGAACCAGCGGCCGACCGCGAGCACCCAGCGCGTGTCCCGCGCACCGCACAACGGCGGGGTGATCGCCACCCGGTCGTCGGTGAGGTGCGCCACCTCGATGCCGTCGCGCCATCCGACGGTCCCGAGGTCGCGGAGACCCAGCGCGTCCAGCACGGCGGCCGACGACTGGCCCAGTACGGCGAGCCACGCCTGCTTACCGCCGAAACCGACCATGGTGTCCGCGTCCATACGCCCTAGGTTATCCGGGGTGCGCGGCGGGCTGTCCGATCTAGGTCATCCCTAGGGCCTGTATCGAAGTGGGGGCCGGAGCGAGGCGAGGTCCAGGTGTCGTCTGGGTGTGCGCCGTGGGCGCCCTAATACCGGGGTTGTATTCGGGCGCCCACGGCGTGCGGCCAGACGGCGGCTGGGCCACGCCGCAGCCCGTCTCCCACTTCGATACAGGCCCTAGGCCCATCCGTACTCCCGACGCAGCGTCGTCGCGACCCGTTCGAAACGGGTGCGGTCGAGGATCGCGCCCTCCCGGCGGATGCCGTCCTCATCGACCTCGAGCACCCGGTCGAGCCGGATCCAGCTCGGCCGTCCCCGGCGGTCCCAGTCGCCCGGGCCGAGGGCGAGCCAGTTGCGCTGGCCGTCCCGGTCGTGCTGGCTGGAAAGCATGAGGCCGAGCAGTGTACGGCCGTCGCGCCCGACCACCAGCACGGGCCGGTCCTTACCCCGACGCGGGTCGTCCTCGAACGTGACCCAGGTCCAGACGATCTCGCCGGGGTCGGCGTCGCCGTCGAGCCGCGGCGCATACTCCAGATGCCGCCTCCGCGTCGTGGTGGGCACCTGCCGGGGTACGTGGGCCGGTGCCGGCGGCCGGGCGACGCGGCGCAGGGCGCGGGCGACGCGGGTCAGGAAGGTTGCCACCCGCCCACCTTAGAGGCCGGTGATCGTCCGGAATGGACCGGCGGTCGGGCGTGGACGCGGGTCCCCAAAGCGGCGCGGCCTGGCCTCTGTCACGCTACGTGATCGGGTGGCTCGATATCGGGTACCGGGTACCGCCTCCCGGCCATAGAAGGCAGACTGTCGCGCATGTCTCTGGCAGCCGGAGTACGCCTGAACAATCGATTCACTCTGCGTGAGCTGATCGGTACGGGTGGCATGTCATGGGTCTGGTGGGCGGACGACGAGATTCTCGGTCGACCTGTTGCGGTGAAGATTCTCATGGGTTCCCCGGCGGCCGACCCGGCGCTGCGGTCCGCGACGTGGACGGAGGCGCGGGCCGCCGCCCGGCTGAACCATCCGAACGTGACCCAGGTGTACGACTACGGCGAGACCGCGATGCCGGACGGCGGCCTGCTGCCGTATCTGGTGATGGAGTTGGTGGACGGGGAGAACCTGGCCGACCGGTTGCGGTACGGGCCGTTGCCGTGGCAGCAGGCCGCGGCGGTGGCGTCGCAGGTGGCCTCCGCGCTGGCGGCCGCGCACGGGATGGGCGTCGTGCACCGCGACATCAAGCCCGGCAACGTGATGCTGACCCGGTCCGGGGTGAAGGTTCTGGATTTCGGGATCGCGGCGCTGGCCGGCGGCCCGGTGGACGACGGCCGGCTGGTCGGCACCCCGGCGTACGCGGCGCCGGAGAGCCTGCGGACCGGTGCGGTGACCCCGGCGACCGACGTGTACGCCCTGGGAGCCCTCTTCTACGAGACGCTGACCGGCCGGCCACCGATCGCCGCGGCGGACTGGGATCAGGCGGCCGCGGCGCACTACGGCGGGGTCCGGGTGGAGCCGCCGCAGGTGCCGGGGCTGCCGCGGCTACTGCGGCGCCTCTGCGCGGCGTGTCTCTCGCCCCATCCGGCCGAACGGCCCACGGCCGCGGAGCTTGCCGAGGGTCTGGCGGCGGGTGCGGGTCATGAGGCCGAGGCGAGCACCGAGATGCACGCGCCGGCGATGTCCACCGTGGCCACGCCCGGACCGGCCGGATACGGGGAGTATGCCGCCGACGACGGATACGGATACGGGCCGCCGGCCGCCGGCGAGTATCCGACCCAGGTCCACCACGCGGCCGGCTCGGCGTACCCGCTCGGGCCGCCCACGACGGCCGGCGAATCCGGGGGCGCGGCCCATCGGGCGTTGTCCTGGGCCCGGCGGCAGCCGCGGTGGCTGCTGGCGCTGGTCGGTGCCGCGACGGCGGTCATCCTCGTCGCCCTGATCTCGCTGGTCGCGGCCGGCTCGAAGCCCAACGAGCTACCGCCGCTGGCCCAGCCCTCGACGGCGGACGCGACAGGCACGGCCGCTCCGCTCGAGGAAGCCACCACCGCGGAGCCGACCCCCTCCGAGACGACGCCGTCACCGGTGCCGATCATGAGCGCCACGCCGCGTTCGCTCGCGGACCGGCTCGATGCGGTGATCAACTCGGCGCTCTCGGCGGGCCGGATCAGCCGGTCGGTGGCGAACACCCTGCGCGACAAGGTCAACGAGCTGCGCACCGCGATGGCCCGGAACAGGGCGGTGCACAAGGCCGTCCGGACCCTGCGCCAGACGATCGAGGAGCTGCGCTCCCGCGGCGACCTCGACAAGCGGACCGCCGACCAGTTGCTCGCCCTCCTCTGACCGCGGCGAGTCGCCGACGCGGCGCCGGACGGTCGGTTATCCGCCGGCCATGGCGCCAAGGATGATGAACGGCTCCTGGCCGGCGACGACCCGCTCGGGCAGCGGGGTGTCGGGCGGCTCGTTGGACAGGTCCTCCTCGCAGGCGTAGAAGCGGACGAACGCCCGGCGCTTGCCGCTGTGCCGGTCGCGGATGGTGCCGAGCAGCACCGGGTACCGCTCCTCGAGCGTGTCCAGCACCTGCCGCGACGTGACCTGCCCGCCATCGGCCGGGCCGTCCACCTCCAGGTGCACCTCCCCGGAGACGTGCGCCAGGTTCTTCAGGTGGGCCGGGAGCACGACGCGGATCATGGCAGGACCTGGACTTCCACGGAGAGCACGGCCGGCAGGTCGCGGACGATCGGCGCCCAGGTGTCGCCCGCGTCGGCCGAGTGGTAGACCTGCCCGCCGGTGGTGCCGAAGTAGACGCCGCACGGGTCGAGCGTGTCGACACACATCGCGTCGCGATACACGTTCACGTAGCAGTCGGACTGCGGCAGACCCTTGGTCAGCGGCTCCCACTCGTTGCCGCCGGTACGGCTGCGGTACACCCGCAGCTTGCCCTCGGGCGGGAAGTGCTCGGAGTCGCTCTTGATCGGCACGACGTAGACGGTCTCCGGCTCGTGCGCGTGCACCGCGATCGGGAAACCGAAGTCCGACGGCAGGTTGCCGCTGACCTCGTGCCAGTTCGCTCCGGCGTCGTCGGTCCGGAGGACGTCCCAGTGCTTCTGCATGAACAGCGTGTCCGGCCGGGACGGGTGCTGGGTGACGTGGTGAACGCAGTGGCCCACCTCGGAGTCCTGGTCGGGAATCTCGCCGGACCGCAGGCCCTTGTTGATCGGCAGCCAACTGGCCCCGCCGTCGTCGCTGCGGAACGCGCCCGCGGCCGAGATGGCGATGTAGATCCGGTCCTTGTTCGCCGGGTCCAGGATGATCGTGTGCAGGCACAACCCGCCGGCGCCCGGCTGCCAGGTCGGCCCGGTCGGGTGGTGACGCAGCGCGGTGAGCTCGGTCCACTTCTGCCCGCCGTCGTTTGACAGGTAGAGCGCGGCGTCCTCACCCCCCGCGTACACGGTGTCGGGATCGTCGCGGGAGGGCTCGATGTGCCAGATGCGCTTGAACTCCCAGGGACGCGGGGTGCCGTCATACCACAGGTGATCGCCGACGTCCCCCCGATACGCGAAGTCGTTGCCGACCGCGTTCCACGTCTTGCCGCCGTCGTCCGACCGCTGGATCAGCTGACCGAACCAGCCTCCGGACTGCGACGCGTAGATCCGGTCCGGGTCGGCCGGGGACCCGTTGACGTGGTAGATCTCCCACCCGCCGAAATGCGGACCCTCGACGGTCCAGTCGTCGCGGCGGCCGTCCGACGTCAAGACGAACGCACCCTTGCGCGTGCCGACCAGTACCCGTACGCCGCTCATATCCTGATCTCCTTCGTTCGTACGTCTCGTTTGGGTAAGACCGCCGGTGACGGCGAAACTCATCGGTCTAGGAAGACTTCCTACTCCTCGGGTACGACAAAATCAGCCGAGCGTTTCATGATGGTGAGGTACCGCGTCCCCGTGAGGTCGCGAGGAGGTGGGCGGGGTGGATGTCCTGGTGATCACCGAGACGGGCGCCGAGCGGCACGACATCGACGACCTGCCCGTGCTGATCAAGCGGGACGACGCGCTGGTCTGGGTCGACATCCCGGTCTGCGACCCGATGGCGGCGAGCGTGCTGTCGGACGTCTTCGAGTTCCATTCGATCGCGGTGCGCGACTGCGTGGAGCGCAACCACGTCTCGAAGTTCCACGTGTACGCCGACTACGCGTTCGTGGTGCTGCACGCTCCGCAGGTGGGGCGGCGCGGTCACGTGCACTACGTCGAGCTCGACCAGTTCATCGGGCGCAACTACCTGGTCACCGTGCACGGCCCGCTCAACCCGGCGGTGGATCCCGCGGTGGCGCTGCTGGACACCGACGCGGTGCGGCGCCGTATCGAACGCGGCGTCTCGGTGCCGGCCACGCCGTACGAGCTGTCGTTCGCGATCGTCTCGTCCATGATCCGCCGGGAGATCGATCTCATAGCGAGCCTGGCCAAGGACTCCGGCCGGCTGGAGCAGCGGGTCATGCTCAGCGAGCAGCGGGACGATCCGGAGGCGTTCCTGGAGGAGCTCTTCCAGATCTGGTACGAGCTGCTGGCGGTCCGCACCATGGCAGTGCACAGCGGGGTGACGTTCACCCGGATGGCCAAGGGCGCGCGGGACGTGCCGGAGATCGCCTCGGCGTTGTTCTCGGACATCGCCGACCAGTTCGAGGTGGTCAAGAGCATGGCCGACGGGCAGCGCGAGTTCCTGCACGGCGTGATCGAGTTCTACCAGACGCGTACCTCGACGCAGACCACGATCGCCGCGGAGCAGATGGCGTCGACCGGCGTCCGGCAGAACGACGACATGCGCCGGATCACCGCGTGGGTCGCGATCGTCGCGGTCCCCACCGCGGTCACCGGGTTCTTCGGGCAGAACGTGCCCTATCCGGGGTTCGGCACGCGGGCCGGCGTGCTGGCGTCGGTCAGCCTCATGCTCATGATGGCGATCGTGTTGTATATCGTCTTCCGGCGCAAACGGTGGTTGTGAGCGGGCAAGGCGGCTGTGCTTCGCTGGGCGCGTGACCTACGCCTGGCTGGACGCGCCCTCCTCCGCCGTCCCACGGACCGCCCGCACGCTGCTGGGCTGGCGGCTCACCGCGAACGGGGTGACGGTGCGGCTCACCGAGGTCGAGGCGTACTCCGGTCTCGGCGACGACCCCGCCAGCCACGCGCACCGCGGCCGGACCAACCGCAACGCCGTGATGTTCGGGCCACCCGGGCACCTGTACGTGTACCAGATCTACGGGATGCACTTCTGCGCCAACATCGTCTGCTCACCCGCGGGTGAGGCGTCCGCGGTCCTGCTCCGGGCGGGTGCCGTCACCGAGGGCGTCGAACTGGCCCGGCAGCGGCGGCCGGCCGCGCGTAACGACCACGATCTGGCCGCCGGCCCGGCCAAGCTGATGCAGGTCCTCGCGCTCGACAAGGGCGCGAACGGCACCTCGGTGGTGGACGGTTCGGGGCCGGCGACGCTGCTGCCGCCGGCCGAACCGGCGCCCGCCGAGCGCATCGTGGCGGGCCCGCGGGTCGGCGTCACGTCCGCGCACGACGTCGCCTGGCGGTTCTGGATCGCGGACGAGAAGTCGGTGAGCGCCTACCGCCGGCACACCCACCGACGCCGAATTGTGTAGGCTCTCGGCCATGCACGCGCGACCGACCATGTGGTGGCCCGCCGATCCGGCGGCCACAACCCTCCGCGTGTAACCCACCCACCGCGGCCGCCTCCGACGAGGCGGCCTTTTGTGTGGCCGGTTCCTAGGCGGCGGCGCAGGCCCCCAAAGCCCTGGCCCCGAAGAGGAATCCCATCATGCAGCCCTTCGCCTACCTGCACCGCGACGGCGCGGACCACGTCGAGGTGCTCACCGGTGACGTCGTCACGGTCGCCCGTCTCGCCGACATCCCCCTCACCGACGGCCTGCCCACACTCGCCGTGATCCCGTACCGGCAGATCACCGAACGCGGCTTCGCGTGCGTGGACGACGGCGCCCCGATGGAGTGCCTGCGCGTCACGGCGTACGAAAAGCGGTCGAAGACGGATTTTCCGGACGGTAACCTGCGCCTCAGCGGCGGACGGTTCGACATCACCGACGACGACTACGCCACGGTCGTCGAGCGGGTGCTCCGCGAGGAGATCGGCCGCGGTGAGGGCGCCAACTTCGTGATCCACCGCAGCTTCACCGCGCGGATCGAGGGCGACCCGGTGGACGCCGCCAAGGCCGCGTTCCACCGGCTGCTCGCCGGCGAGCGCGGCGCCTACTGGACGTTCCTGGTGCACACCGGCACCCGGACGCTGGTCGGCGCTACCCCGGAACGGCACGTCAGCGTGGACGGCGGCCGCACCATGATGAACCCGATCAGCGGCACCCATCGCCACGACAGCGGCCGCGACCTGCTCGACTTCCTCGCCGACGCGAAGGAGACCGACGAGCTCTACATGGTCCTGGACGAGGAGCTCAAGATGATGGCCGTGGTCGCCGACGAGGGCGGACAGGTGGTCGGGCCCTCGCTCAAGCGGATGGCGCACCTGACCCACACCGAGTACCTGCTGGCCGGCCGGGGCCGACTGGACGTGCGGGACGTCCTGCGGGAGACGATGTTCGCGCCGACCGTGACCGGCAGCCCCATCGAGAACGCGTGCCGGGTCATCGCCCGCCACGAGCGCCGGGGCCGCGGGTACTACGCGGGGGTCCTCGCGCTGCTCGGCCACGACGCGTCCGGCGCGCAGACGCTCGACGCACCGATCCTCATCCGCACCGCGGAGATCTCACCGGACGGCCTGCTCCGGCTGCCGGTCGGCGCGACGCTGGTGCGGCATTCCACCCCGGCCGGCGAGGTCGCCGAGACCCACGCCAAGGCCGCGGGCATGCTGGCCGCGCTGGGCCCGCGGAGGTTGACGGAGGCGGCACCACACGGGCCGGACGACCACGACGATCCCCGGGTGACCGCGGCGCTCGCCGGCCGCAACGCCGGGCTGTCCCGGTTCTGGCTGGACCAGCGGGTGCCGGGGGCGCTGGAGATCCCCGGGCTGGCCGGGCATACCGCGGTGATCGTGGACGCCGAGGACACGTTCACCGCGATGCTCGCCCACCAGCTGCGGGCGCTGGGCCTGGTGGTGTCGCGCGTACCGTGGCACCGCACCGGCACCCCGGACGCCGACCTGGTGGTGGTCGGTCCGGGCCCGGGGGACCCGGCGGCTGTGTCGGATCCCAAGATGCGAGCCCTGCGTACGCTCCTCGAGGATCTTCTGGAGTCCGGACGGCCGACCCTCGCGGTGTGCCTCGGCCACCAGATCCTGGCCGCCCTGCTCGGCCTGCCGCTGCGCCGCCGGGGCACGCCCTACCAGGGGCTGGCCCGGGACGTCGACCTGTTCGGCGAGACCCGCCGGGTCGGGTTCTACGCGAGCTTCACGGCGCACAGCGACGCCACGCGACTGGAGAGCCGGTACGGCCCGGTGGAGATCGCCCGCGCGGAGCCCGACGGCGCCGTGCACGCGCTGCGCGGGCGGACGTTCGCGGGCGTGCAGTTCCATCCGGAGTCGGTGCTGAGCCGGGACGGCGTGCCCGTGCTCGCCGGGATTCTGCGGCGGTTGCTCGTGGTTAGTCCGGCGCATACCGGGTAGGGCAGATTCAGCGGTGGTTCAGGCGGATCGAGAGCCTTCGCTTGGACCACCGCCCCGCCCTGCCGGCGGGCGGTCGCGGGCATAGGTTGGGGTCATGGACTATCGCACTCTGGGGCGCAGTGGTTGTGCCGTCTCCGCGTACTGCCTGGGCACCATGACCTTCGGCCAGGAAACCGACGAGAAGCTGGCGCACGCCCAGCTCGACCGGTTCGTCGAGGTCGGTGGCACGTTCGTGGACACCGCCGACGTGTACGCCGGGGGCGAGTCCGAGCACATCATCGGACACTGGATCGCGTCCCGGCCCACCGAGGTCACCGACCGCATCGTGCTGGCCACCAAGGGCCGGTTCCCGACCGCCGACGACCCGAACGGCGCCGGCCTGTCCTCCCGGCACCTCACCCGCGCGCTGGACGCGTCGTTGACCCGGCTCGGCGTCGACGCCATCGACCTCTACCAGGCGCACGCCTGGGATCCGGTCACGCCGCTCGACGAGACCCTGCGGGCGATGGATTCCTTCGTACGGGCCGGCAAGATCCGCTACTACGGCTTCTCCAACTTCGTGGGCTGGCAGCTCACCAAGGCGGTGCACCGGGCGCGCGAGCTCGGCCTGGTCGAGCCGGTCACCCTGCAGCCGCAGTACAACCTGCTGGTCCGGGAGATCGAGTGGGAGATCGTGCCGGCCGCCCGGGACGCCGGGCTGGGGCTGCTGCCGTGGAGCCCGCTCGGCGGCGGCTGGCTGACCGGCAAGTACCGGCGGGACCAGCGGCCGACCGGCGCCACCCGGCTCGGCGAGGACCCCGGCCGGGGCATGGAGGCATGGGATCGGCGCGGCACCGAGCGCACCTGGAACGTCATCGACGCGGTGCAGCGGGTCGCGGAGGACCGGGGCGTCTCGATGGCCGAGGTCGCGCTGGCCTGGGTGACCGACCGGCCGGGCGTCACCTCGACGATTCTCGGCGCGCGCACGCTGGAACAGCTCGACGTCAACCTGGCCGCCGCCGATCTGCGGCTGACCGCCGAGGAGACGGCGGCGCTGGACGAGGCCAGCGATCCGGGCGCGCCCGACTACCCCTACGGCGAACTCGGCATCGGCCAGCGGGACCGCACTCTGTAGCGCCGGTCAGCCGGCGACCGGGACGCGCGACCGGCCGCGGTCACGCCAGCCAGCCCGGGCGGATCAGGCCGGCCTCGTACGCGTACACCACGAGCTGCGCCCGGTCCCGCGCCCCGAGCTTGACCATCGTGCGGCTGACGTGGGTCTTCGCCGTCGCCGGGCTGATCACCAGCCGCGCGGCGATCTCGTCGTTGGACAGGCCTTCGGCGACCAGGACCATGACCTCGCGTTCACGGTCGGTGAGTTGGTCCAGCTCACGCGGCGGGGTGGCGGTCCGTCCGCGGCCGGGCGAGGCGAATTCGCCGATCACCCGGCGGGTCACGCTCGGCGAGAGCAGGGCGTCGCCGGCCGCCACCGCACGGACGCCGCGCAGCAGCTCGACCGGTTCGGTGTCCTTGACCAGGAACCCGGAGGCCCCGGTGCGCAGCGCCTCGAACACGTACTCGTCCAGCTCGAACGTGGTGAGGATGACGACCCGGGTGGCGGCCAGCGCCGGGTCGGCGGCGATCCGCCGGGTCGCCTCGAGCCCGTCGACCCCGGGCATCCGGATGTCCATCAGCACCACGTCGGGCCTGGTCTGCCTGGCCAGCCGGACCGCGTCCAGGCCGTCGGCGGCCTCGGCGACGACCTCGATGTCGGGTTCGGCGTTGAGCAGCGCACGGAAGCCGGCGCGTACCAGGGCCTGGTCGTCGGCCAGCAGGACAGAGATCACGCGTTCTCCTCCACCTTCTGCGGCAGCGGCGCCGGCAGGAACGCGGCGACCTGGAACCCGCCGCCGGGCAGTGGCCCGGCCTCCAGGGTGCCGCCGAGGCTCTCCGCCCGGGCCCGCATCCCGGCGATGCCGCTACCGCCGTCGGGGTCAGCCTCAACGCCCGGGGCCGGGCCGTGCGGGCGCAGAGGGGCGCCGTCGTTGCGGACCCGGACACTCACCCCGCTCGTCGCGTACTCGATGATCACCTCGGCTGGCGACTCGGGCGCCGCGTGCTTGCGGACGTTGGTCAAGGCTTCCTGCACGATCCGGTAGGCCGCACGATCCACCTCGGCGGGCAACGCCCGGCGCTCTCCGGTGATCGTGGTGGTGACCGGCAGGCCCGCGTCCGCGGTCAGGTCGTCCAGCCGGTCCAGGCCGAGCACCGGCTGCCGTGGCGCGGCCTCCTCCTCGGTCCGGAACACGCCCAGCACCGCGCGCACCTCCCGCAGCGCCTCCGCGCTCGCCGTCTTGATCGCGGTGAGCGCCTCGCGCGCCTGCTCGGGGTGGTTGTCCATGAGGTGCAGGCCCACCCCGGCCTGCACGTTGATCAGGGAGAGGTGGTGGCCGAGCACGTCGTGCAGCTCGCGCGCGATGCGCAGCCGCTCCTCGGACGCCTGGCGGCGTTCCTGCTCCTCCCGGGCCCGGACGCGCTCCGCGCGTACCTTGATCATTTCGGCCATGTGCTCGGCCCGGACCTTGGCCGCCCCGCCCAGGATGATCGTCAGCCCCAGGCCCGCGGCGAGCAGGATCGCGGTCCGGAGGTCCGGTTGCGCGCCGTCCGGCACACCGAGCCGGTCGCCGAGGACCAGACAGATCACGAGGTACGCGACGTAGCCGGCACTCGCGGCCACCACGGCGGCCCGCCGGCGGCCCGCCCGCGCGACCTGGAACAGCGCGACCGCCGCGGCCGCCGCGAACGTCCACCGCGGCGCGGCGAACGTGGCGAACCCGATCGACGCCGCGGTCGCCACCGCCAGGACGGCGACCGGGTACCTCCGGCGCCACCACAGCGCGAGCGGCCCGATCGTCAGGATCGCGACGGTGAGCAGGTCGAACGGCCGGTACACGAGCCCGTCGGCGGCCTGCGACCGGCCGGCGAGCACCTGGATCAGCAGGGTGGCCACGACCGCCGCGCCCGGCCACCCGGCATGCGGCCCGCGCCAGGGCCGGCCGGGGCGGTACCCGGGCGCGGACCCGGCCGGCCCGTTCGCCCAGGGCGGTCCCCAGGGGCGCCGGTCGGTCTCTGCCACGACACCGAACCTACGGCACCGATGACCTGCCGGACATCGGCCCGCGGAGGCGGTACCGGGTGCGCCGCCCGCCGTACCCGGACCGCCCGGACTACTCCCCCGGGCGTACGCGGACCCACCCACCTGCACCGACGGCCGCCCCGGAGATGCTCCGCCCGGCCGACGCCCGGCTTGCCGATCCTCGCCACCCTGGAGACACGCACCTGAGGAGGCAAGGGATGTACCCCGACAACAGCACCTCGTCCGACAACACCCGCTGGACCGACAACGCCACCCGGTCCGGCTCGAACCGCCTGCGGACCTCGGACACCGAACGCGAGCAGGTCGCCACGATCCTGCGCGGGGCGATGGCGGAGGGCCGGCTCACCCTGGAGGAGGGCGAGGAGCGGCTGACCGCCGTGTACGCGGCCAAGTACCGCGACGAACTCGCGCCGCTGACCGCCGACCTGCCCCACGGCGGCCGGCGGGCGCTCGCCGAGACGCCCGAGGCCCAGGCCGCGACACGCCGGGGCGTACGCCGGCACGCGGGCTTCGTGCTCCTGGTGGCGGCCGCGCTGACCGGGCTGTGGATCCTGTCCGGGGCGCACTTCTTCTGGCCGGTCATCCCGCTGGTGTTCCTGTTCATGGGCCTGATGCGGCACGCGCGTTACGGCCGGTACCACCACCATCCCTACTACGGGCACCGGGTCGCCCCGTGGAACGCACCGGACTACCGATGAGGCCCATCGTTCCATAGTGGACGCCCGGGTCGTTGATCATCGCGGTCGCCTCGGCGACACTGACCGGATGATGGGTCCGTCGCATGCGCTGTCCGGTGCGGCCGTCTGGCTCGCCGAGACCTGGGCTTTGGACCATTTCGCGGGGTACGGGCAGTCGCCGCTCGCCGTCGCCGTGGGCACCGCGGTGTGCGCGGGCGGCGCCCTGCTCCCCGACCTCGACCTGTCCGGCCGGGTCACCCGCAATCAGGGCGGCGCCACGGTCGCCCGTACTTTCGGGGTCTTCTCGCTGTTCGTGGCCGAGGTGATCGAGAAGGTCTCGCTCGGCATCTACACGGCGACCCGCCTGCGGCGAGACCCCCGACGGGAGAACGGGCACCGGACGTTCACCCACACGCTGCCGTTCGCCGCGCTGGTCGGGTGGGGCACCACCGCGCTGTGCGCACACGTCGGCAAGTGGGCAGTGGTCGGTGTGGTGTTCTTCACCGCCGGCCTGGCGTTGCGTGGGCTGTTCGAGCAGTGGGCGGAGCGCGCCGGCTGGCTGATCGTCACGCTGTGCGCGGCCGGCGCGGCGGTGTTCACGGCGGCCCGCCTGCCCGGCGATCGCGGGTATCCGCTGCTGGGCTTCGCGGTCGCCGTCGGGTGCCTCGTACACCTGCTCGGCGACATGCTGACCAAGAACGGCGTGCCGATCCTCTGGCCCGTCCCCGTCGGGCGGCGCATGTGGCGCATGGTTGGCGTGCCGAACAGCGTCGCGGTCAGGGTCGGCGGCACCGGAGAGGTGATCGTGCTGCGGACGCTCTTCACCGCGGTGGCCTTCGCCGCGGTGGTCGCGCTGTATGCGCCGAACTTCCTGCACCGCCTGGACCCGGCCCTCTGGGCCGACGGCTGACGCTCCGCCCGCCGACGCTCCGCCGGTGGGATCAGCGCCGGTCAGGCGGCGTCGGCGTAGCACTCCACTGTCGACACGTCGAGGGGAAACCGGACCGCGGTCTCGCCGAACAGCAGCCGCCCGGCCTCGGCGGCACTGGCGCGCACGGCGGCGGCCACCTGGTCCGCCTCCTCGGCCGGGCAGTGCACCACCACCTCGTCGTGCACGAAGAGCACCAGCTCCGCCTTCGTGCCCTCAAGCGCGGTCCGCAGCGTCGCCAGCAGCACGAGCGCCCACTCCGCCGCGGTGGCCTGGATGACGAAGTTGCGGGTGAACCGGCCGCGCGCCCGGCCCGACGAGCCACCCTGTGGCACCTCGGCGGACCCGGCCTCGTCGGGCGGGTCGAGCCCCGGGTCGCGCCAGGCCGCCGACGCGGGCGGGCAGGTGCGCCCCAGCCACGAGCGGACCAGCCCGCCGGCCTCGCCGGTGCGCGCGGCGGCCTCGACGTACTCGAATGCGATCGGGTAGTTCTGCCGAAGCACGGCCAGCGCCGGGATCGCGGCGCCGCCGGTCTGGCCGTACATCGCGCCGAGCATCGCCACCTTGGCCTTGGCCCGGTTGCCGTCGAACGCGTCGGCGGCCAGCGCCGCATACAGGTCGCCCGCCGAGGCGGCGGCCGCCAGCCGGGCGTCGCCCGAGACGGCGGCGAGCACCCGGGGTTCGAGCTGGCCCGCGTCGGCGACCACGAACCGCCAGCCGTCGTCGGCCACCACCGCCCGGCGCACCACCTTCGGCACCTGCAGCGCTCCCCCGCCGCGGGTGGCCCAGCGGCCGGACACCACACCGCCGGGCACGTACTCGGGGCGGAACCGGCCCTCGCTCACCCAGGCGTCGCGCCACGCCCAGCCGTGCGCGGTGCAGATGCGGTAGAGCTCCTTGTATTCCAGCAGTGGCGCGACCGCCGGGTGTTCGACGCGGCGCAGCACGAACGCGCGGGTATTGGGTATCTCGATCCCGGCCCGCGCGAACGCCCGCAGCACCTCGGCGGGCGAGTCGGGATGGAGGCCGTGGACGCCGAACGCGGCGTTGACCTGGGCGGCCAACTCGGCGAGGCGGCGCGGCGGGCCGACCGGCTGGGGCGGGCCGAGCAGCTCGCGGAGCACCTCGTCGTGCACGTCGGCGCGCCACGGGAGCCCGGCGTGGCCCATTTCGGCGCCGAGCAGCGCGCCCGCGGACTCGGCGGCCA
>Ga0081539_10003885_pt1 | contig 17438 bp, 14 predicted proteins | sample TabmetS4T2R2_FD_71023 | JGI IMG/M metagenome (GOLD analysis project Ga0081539, IMG submission 71023) | Tabebuia heterophylla rhizosphere microbial communities from the University of Puerto Rico - S4T2R2 | ecosystem: Host-associated > Plants > Roots > Rhizosphere ...
CTCTCCGAGTACCCCCCCGCTTCCACGCGACTATTTCCCCAGTTGCTTCTACTTTTTCATCTCGTGCCATACCTAAACAAAAAGGGTGGGGCGGCCCTTGGGGCCCCCCCCGCGGAAACCGATGACCTCCGACGCTAGCCGGCGGCCACGACGTTCGCGGCCTGGGCACCCTTCGGTCCCTGGACGACCTCGAACTCGACCTTTTGGCCCTCCGTGAGGGTCTTGTAGCCATCCATCGCGATGGCCGAGAAGTGGACGAAGACGTCATCCCCGCTCTCGCGCGCGATGAAGCCGAAGCCCTTCTCGTTCGAGAACCACTTCACGGTGCCCGTCTCTGCTGCCAACGAACGTCCTCCTAGAACTAGCGTCGAGCACGCCGACGCAGGGATGCTGAACGGCGCGAACGCTATCGCTCAGAGGGTGGGATATGCAAGGAGTCCGCGCCGATAGCGGGCCGCCTTGACGGTGCTCCGGAGAAGGAGCGCGATCGTCATCGGGCCGGTTCCACCGGGCATCGGCGTCAGGAACCCGGCGACCTCGGCGACACCGGGCCCGACGTCCCCACGGATTCCTTCCTCGGTTCGCGTCAGACCGACGTCGAGCACGGCGGCGCCCGGCTTCACCATGTCGGCTTGCACGATCCCGGGCACTCCCACCGCGGCGACGACGATGTCGGCCCGCCGAACCTCCGCGCCCAGGTCGGCGGTGCGGGAGTGGCAGATCGTGACCGTCGCGTGCGCCTGCAGCAGCAGCATCGCCGCGGGCCGTCCCACGATCTCGCTGCGGCCGATCACGACGGCGTTCGTGCCGACCGGGTCGATCCCGTACGCCGAGAGCAGCTCCATGCACCCGGCAGGGGTCGCGGGGACGTGCAACGGCGTTCCGAGGTAGAGGTTCCCGGCGTTGACCGGATGGAAGCCGTCGACGTCCTTGTGCGGCGCCACGGCGTAGGTCACGCGGGTCTCGTCCATGTGGGACGGCAGCGGCAGCTGGACGAGGATCCCGTCGACCTCGTCGTCGGCGTTCAGGTCGGCGATCAGCGCGAGCACGTCCGCCTCGGGCGTGTCCGCCGGGAGGCGGACGTCGCGGGCGTCGATGCCGGCCTCGGTCGCGGCCCGGTGCTTCGAGCGGATGTAGACGTCGGAGGCCGGGTCGTCGCCCACGAGGACGGTCGCGAGCCCGACGTGCCCGAGCTCGGCGATCTCCCCGGCGACGTCGCCGCGAATGCGCTCCGCGAGGGCCTTCCCGTCCATCGTCGTCGCCGTCACGCGGCGGAATCTAGCCCGCTCGTACGCTTCGATCGTGTGGAACCGTGCATCGTTCCAGGCCGCGCTCCGCGCAGCCGCCGTGGTCTTCGGCATCGCGTGGCTGTTCGCCGCGGACCTCCGGGCGTGGATCCCGTTCTGGCTCCCGTTCGTCGCGCTGCTGGCGGCTGAAGTCGAGTTCGTCCTGCGGGGACGAAACGACGCGCCTCGGGGCAGGCGTGGACGCTTCGGTCCAGGCCCGGAGGACGCCGACCTCGGGTTCGGCGAGCTCGTCGAGGAGGACGATGGATTTCGCTACCTCCCTCCCCCGCCCCGGCCGCCCCGCCAGCGCCGGACGCTCGCGTGGCTGGCGGGAGGCCTCGCGGCGGTCGCGCTCGTCGCGCTCGCCGCGCAGTCGGATCGGAGCAGGACGTGGCAGGCGCTCACCCGGGACGAGCGAACCCGCACGGAGGCGCGGCTCACGAACGAGGCGGCAGCCATCGCCGGGCGCTCTGTCCGGGTTCGGTGCGACGACGACTACGCATTCACGGGCGCCGGCAGCGACACGCTCGGCGTCGCCTTCCCCCGCGCCGGGCTCGCCTACCTGGATCCGAGCGTCTGCCGCAGCCTGCGGGACCTCGTGACCGGCTCGGCACGAGGAGAGCGCAGCGCGGAGGCCGCAGTCGTCCTCGCGCACGAAGCGGTGCACCTCGGCGGCGAACGGCGCGAGGGGGTGACGGAGTGCCTCGCGCTTCAGCGGGCGGTTCCGCTCGCCGTGCGGCTCGGGATGGACGAGAGCGACGCGCGCCACTTCGCCTCGGCGCTCTTCCGGCAGCGGCGGTCGGAGCGAAGCGCGATCCGCGCGGCGTACGCGCTTCCGTCGAGCTGCCGCGACGGCGGCGCGCTCGACCTGCATCCGGACGACCGCCGCTTCCCGTAGGCGCGGCGCTTCGGCCGGAGTCGGTCGTCAGCCGCGAAGCGCCTGCTCGACCCGGCGACGCACGACCGCGACGCTCGACGCGCCGAGCGACTCTCCGAGCACCGCCGATCCGAGCGCGTTCGCCTCCTGGACGATGCGCTCCCGCTCCGTCTGGAGCGTCCCCCGCACGACGAACAGCGCCGAGCGCACCTGGCCGCCCCAGTCCTCGAGCTCGTCGAGCGTCGACCCGGGGGCGCGCAGTGCGGCATCCATGATGCGGTTCACCGACTGCAGCTCGGTCGAGACCTGCGTCGCGTCGCGCGCGAGCCTTCCCGACTCGTCGCGCAGGGATGCGCCGGTCGCGCGCAGGTCCGCCTCGACGGCGGCGAGCCGCTCGAGCTCGGCGCGCGCGTCGGAGAGCGACTGGCGAGCCGTCACCGCCTCGCTGCGGGCACGCTCGAGGTCGTCCTCGCGTCGCCGGCGGCTCGACTCGAGCGAGGCGACGCGCTGCTCCGCTCGCGCGACCTCGGTCTCGCGGGCCTTCGCGCCCGCCTCCGCGCTCGTCCGGCGCTTCGCGACCTCGTCGAGCTCGCCGGGGAGTCGCTCGAGCGCGTCGCGCACCTCGCCGGCCCTGCCGCGAACGGCGCCTGCGCGCTCCTCGAGACGTGACACCTCCTCGAGGTCGCGTGCGACGGCAACATCGCGCCGTTCGAGCTCGGCGACCTCGGCGATGAGGTCATGCGAGGAGTCGGCCGCCACCGTCGCATTCTCGCAGCGGCGCAGCGTCCGGTACTCAGGGAAGGAGCGTCGGGAGCGCCGGCGGCGGCGAGGGCGAAGAAGACGGCGGGGGCACGACGCCGGACAGCGGCTCCAGAGCGTCGTCGACGGCGTCGACCACGTCGTCGACGACCTCGGTCACCTCGGGCGGGATGGAGTCGACGGGCACGTCGACCGGAGGATCGAGCCGCTCGACCGGAGCAACGACGTCCTCGACCGCGGGCGGCACGACTCCGCGCACGCGGACGCGACGGTCGCCCACCCGGACCTCGGGCGTCCCAGTCGAGACCGTGACCTTGGGCTCCGGCTTCGGATCGCGCGTGCTCGAGGGCTCCGCCGGCCGGGGCTCGGAGGTCGACCCGGGCGCGACCGGCGCAGCGGCGCCGGCGCCCGCGGCCGCGCCGTGGGACACCGGAGCGGATGAGGTCCCCGGTGGCGGTGTCGCGACGGGGCCCCGCCTGCGTGTCGAGGACGCCGGCGCTTTCCGTGACACCGGCACTTGCGGGTCGTCCGCGTGCCGTGCGTTCGCAGTGGACGTCGACATCCCGTCCGCCGCGTTTGCCCCGACGCTCGGGGACGCACGGTCGGGCGAGCGAGCCGAGGTCTCCCGCTCGAGGGCGACTGTTCCTCCGACGGCGAGCGCGACCGCCACGCTCGTCGTCGCTGCGGTCTTTGCCGCTCCGCCGAACAGGAGCGTTCGCAGCTTCGCCAGCAGCGAACCGAGGTTGATGCCGATGGTCGTCCGGCCGGTGGTGGCAGCCAACGCCGACGCCATCGAGCGCCGGGCACGGGTCAGCAGCGCGTACGTCTCGGAGGTTCGCATGCCGAGGCGCGACGCGACCTCATGGGAAGAGAGCCCGCGCCATTCGCGCAGGACGATCGCGTTCCGCTGCCGTTCGGGAAGCGTCGCGAGCGCCGAGCTCAGGCCCTCGACGAGATCGGATGACGCGGTCTCCGGCGCGGACAGCGTGTCGAGCTCCACGTCGACCGCATGCAGCGCGCGCAGCCCGTTCGCACGATGAAGCGAGTGGCAGACGTTCTTCGCGATGGTGTAGAGCCACGCCGACTCGCATTCCGGCACGACGCCGTTCTGCAAGGCCTGTACGGCGTGGACGAACGTCGTCTGGACGGCGTCCTCCGCCTCGTGTGCCGACTTCAGCTGCTTTCTGCAGTAGCGGGTGAGACGCTCTGCGTACTCGTCGTACAGGCGCGCGACCATTTGGGCGGGGTCGCCCGGCCCGTAAGGGGTTGTCGCCGCACACTGTGACATCCCGCACCCGTAGTGGACGCGAACCGAGGAACGCCGTCGTACCCCGTTCGAGTGCTCTGGGGACTCGGGCGAGTGATCTTCGGCACGGGGAGCGTCTGATTCGGCGTCAGGTCGCCTCGTCGGAGGGTAGGAGCCACCACCGACAGCGGAATCGAGATCATCCTCATGTCCCGAAAGGCCGTCCGTTTCGCCCCTCTCGGCACGACAACCCTCTTCGCCTTGTGCGCGCTCGTGTTGATGCACCCCGAGACCTCGCGCGGCGTCGGCCCGTCGGGCAGCGTGACGGTCTGCAAGGTCTCGGGCAGCGCGTCTGCGCCCGACCTCGCCGAGGTCAGCGTCTCGGTGGACCAGCTCGCCTCGTATCTCAACCAGAACGCAGGCTCGTTCGTCGGATCGTGCGCCGCTTCCCCTGGTGGGAGCGCCGACTCGAGCACGCCTCTGAGCGGCACCGCGACCGTCTGCCGCGTCAGCGGCTCGGCGGACGCCCCGATCCTCTCCGAGGTGACGCTCGCGGCCGACCAGACGGCGCTGTATCTGAGCCAGAATCCGGGCTCGTTCGCCGGGACGTGCCCCCCTCCGTCCGGCGGCAACGCGACCGCCTCGTCCGGAAGCGCTGGACCCGTCTCCGCAGTGGTGACGGTGTGCCGCGTGACCGGCAACGCGGACGGGCCCGGAGTGGCTCAGCTCAACCTCGCCGTGAACGACGTCGCGGCGTTCGTCGACCGCAACCCCGGCTCGTTCATCGGAACCTGCCCGGGTGCCGGCGCGACGGCGACGAGTGGGCCCGGCCGGATTCTCGGGATCCCGGTCGGCGGAGCGCTCTCGATCTGTCGCGTGACTGCGGACGGCAAGGTGCTCGACTTCGCGCAGGTGAACGTGGCGATCGACCAGGTCGCGGTGTACCTCGACCAGAGCCCCGGCTCGTTCGTCGGGCTCTGCCCGAGCTCGGCCGACCCCAACGGGACGATCGGCGACCCACCGCTCGGTTACGTCACGGTCTGCCGCGTCACCGGCGACGCCGGCACACCACTCGCGCCGGTGACGGTTCGCCGTGACGGGCTCCGCGCCTACCTGACGCGGGCCGGCACGGTGCTCGACCCGTCGTCGTCGGGCTGCGCGAGCTCGTCCCGCCGGCCCGCCGAGCCTCCGGCGACGGTCCCTGTCGGACAGTCGAGCACGGTCGTCGTGAACACGACGCCGAACACGGTCGTGACGGCGACGGGCGCAGGCGTGAAGCAGACGACGAAGAGCAAGAAGAGCGGCCGCGCCACGCTGCGGGTGCGGCCGAAGCGGCAGGGCAAGATCTCGATCCGAGGGGCCAACGGCCGAGTCGTGAAGACCCTCGGTGCAGCTTCCACCAGGCGGTCAGGCGGCGCTCTCACCGGCTAAAGCCGTCACATGCGGTCGGGGCGGCACCCCCGTCGAGCCGCCCCGGCCCGACCGCCACCTCCTACGACAGGTGACACCGTGATTCGAGGACAGGAACACAGAGCGAAGACGACGAGAGGAACGCTGTGCGCGTCGGTCGTCGGAGCGGTCCTCGTTGCGGTCCCGTCGCAGGCCTGGGCACGGCCGAGTCCCTCGTTTCCGGCGTCGGCCCTCATCCTCGCGCCCTCGGTGACGGTGCGCGGCGGGGCGTCGATGGCCTCGCGGCGGATCGCGGTGCTCCCGCAGTTCCGCACGGACTACCGGCCGACGGTGCTTCAGGTGCTCGGCCGGACGACCGGCGCGAGCGGCGCGAGGTGGCTCCAGATCGCGGTGCCGGGCCGGCCCAACGGCCGCAAGGGATGGATCATCGCCCGGTCACTCCACGTCCGTCGGGCCACGCGGAGCATCGTCGTCGACCTCTCGGCGCGGCAGCTGAGGGTCATCGAGCGGGGCCGTACCCGATTCACGACGCGTGTCGCCGTGGGGCGCAGAGGCGCCGAGACGCCCATCGGGCTCTTCTACGTCACCGCAGTCTTTCAGCCGACGGAGCGTTATCTCGGCGCCTGGGCGTTCGAGACGAGCGCCTTCTCGAACCTGTCGGAATGGCCCGGCGGCGGGATCGTCGGCTTGCACGGAACGAACGAACCGGAGCTCCTCGGTCAGGCGGTCTCGCATGGATGCATTCGCATGTCGAACGCCGCTGCGCGCACGCTGAAGCGCCTCGCGCCCGCCGGGACGCCGCTCCGGGTCGTTCGCTAGCTGTTCGACGCCACGGCGTCGACGCGGTCCGCCCGGGCGGCGCGGACCGCGGTCCAGAACGAACCGGCTGCGCGCTCGTAGACTCGGGCCGTGAAGACGTGTCCCTCGTGCGGGGTCGAGAACCCGGATATCGCGCGCTTCTGTCTCGCATGCGGCACCCAACTCGAGGAGGCCCGCCCGGCGCAGGAGACGCGCAAGGTCGTGACGATCGTCTTCTCCGATCTGAAGGGCTCCACGTCGCTCGGCGAGGCGCTCGACTCGGAGGCGCTGCGAGAAGTCATGACGCGGTACTTCGACGCGATGCGGCGCGAGCTCGAGCGGCACGGCGGCGTGATCGAGAAGTTCATCGGCGATGCGGTGATGGCCGTCTTCGGCCTCCCGCGCCTCCACGAGGACGACGCGTTGCGTGCCGTCCGCGCCGCGGCCGGGATGCAGTCGGCGCTCGAGCGGCTCAACGAGCAGCTCGAGAGCGTGTACGGCGTGACGCTCGCGAACCGGACCGGCGTCAACACGGGCGAGGTCGTCGCAGGCGATCCGTCCACCGGCCAGCGCCTCGTGACCGGGGACGCGGTCAACGTCGCGGCACGGCTCGAGCAGGCGGCGGGCGAGCGCGAGGTGCTGCTGGGCGCGCTCACGTACCGGCTCGTCCGCGACCGCGTCGACGTCGAAGAGGTCGAGCCGCTCACGCTCAAAGGCAAGTCGGAGCCGGTCCCCGCCTACCGCCTCGTCCGCGTCCACGAGGCCCGCGACCGGGAGCTCGAGTGGGACGGGCCTCTGATGGGCCGAGACGAGGAGCTTCGTACGCTCGAGTCCGCGTTCGATGAATCCGTCGAGACGCGCTCGGCCCGGCTGGTCACGATCGTCGGGGACGCCGGCGTCGGCAAGTCGCGCCTGACAGCAGAGTTCGTGTCCTCCGTCGCCGGGCGCGCGTTGACGCTCGAAGGACGCTGCCTTCCGTACGGAGACGGCATCACCTTCTGGCCGCTCGCGGAGGCGCTCCGCGCGGAGGCTGGCATCGCCGACGAGGACGACGCGGCCGAGGCCCTCGCCAAGCTCGCCGCGCTCACCGACGACGCCGGTGACGACGTCACCGACCGCATCGCGTCGACGATCGGCCTCTCCGTCGAGCCGTTCCCCGTCGAGGAGCTGTTCTGGGCCGTCCGGCGTCTCCTCGAGCGACGATCCGCCGAAGCGCCCGTCGTCTTCGTCGTCCAGGACCTCCACTGGGCCGAGCCGACGCTGTTCGCGCTGATCGAGCACCTGGTCGAGTCGGTCGAGGGCCCGCTGCTGATCCTCGGGCCCTCGAGGCCCGGTCTGCTGGAGAGCAACCCGGAGTGGAGCACCGGCGAGCGGGAGCGCCTGATGACGTTGGACCCGCTCGACGCGGCGGCCACGGAGGCGATCGTCGAGCGTCTGCTTCCGGGCGGGCGGCTCTCGCCGACGGTGCTCCGCCGCATCGTCGACGCCGCGGAGGGCAACCCGCTCTTCGCCGAGCACCTCCTCGAGATGCTCACGGACGACCGCGCGCTCGAGTTGCGGGACGGCGTCTGGGAGGCGACGCGGGATCTCGACGAGATTCACGTCCCGCCGACGATCCAGGCGCTGCTCGCGTCGAGGCTCGACCTCCTCGCCGCGAACGAGCGCTCCGTGATCGAGCCCGCATCCGTCGTCGGGTACCGGTTCGCCGACGCGGCCGTTGGCGCGCTCGCTCCACCCGAGGTCGAGCCCGACCTGCACGCCGTGCTCGGCTCGCTGACGCACAAGCACCTCGTTCGGCCCCACGAGGACGAGGACGGCGTCCACCGGTTCGACCACATCATGGTGAGGGACACCGCGTACGACGCCATCCTCAAGCGCACGCGCGCAGACCTCCACACGCGCTTCGTCGCCTGGGCCGACGTCGCCAACCGGGACCGCCACGTCGAGTTCGAGGAGATCCTCGGCTACCACCTGGAACAGGCCTGGCGCTACCTGTCCGAGCTCGGACCGCTCGACGACGACGGGCGCGCGATCGGCGAGGACGGCTCCCGCCGGCTCGCGTCCGCGGGCCGGCGGGCGTTCGCGCGCGGCGACATCCCGGGCGCGGTCAACCTCCTCGGGCGAGCGGCGACGCTGCTCCCCGAACGGGATCCCGACAGGCTGGCGATTCTCCCGGAGCATGGTGAAGCACTGCTCATGGCCGGGCGGTTCGGGGAGGCATCGGCCGTCCTCGAGGCCGCGATCGAGCACGCGGAGGCCGCGCCCGCCGCCGCTGCGCGCGCAAGGCTCGTACGACTCCTCGTCGGCCTCCGGACTGGCGACTCCGCCGAATGGGGGGAGGACGCACTGGAGCGAGAGGCTGAACGCGCGATCCAGATCTTCGAGGCGGCGGGAGATCAGGCCGGGCTCGCGATGGCCTGGCGCCTGTTGGCATGGTCTGCCGGCGTCGCCTGCCGGTACGGCGACGCTGCCGACGCGGCGGAGCACGCCGTGGCATTCGCCAGGCTCGCCGGCGACGTCCGACAGGAACGACGCGCCGCGACCGCGTACGCGGCTGCCGCGTCGCTCGGCCCCACCCTCGTCGACGACGCGATCGCGCGCTGCGAGTCCGCGCTCGAGCAGACTGCCGGCGACCGGCAGTCGGAAGGCCAGCTCGTGGCCGTCCTCGCCGGGCTCTACGCGATGCAGGGTGCGTTCGACCACGCCCGCGAGCTCGTCGCTCAGGGCCGGGCGGTCTTCGAGGATCTCGGGATGCAGATGCACGCGGCGCGACTCGACGTCGAGGCGTGGCGCGTCGAGATGCTGGCGGGCGATCTGAGCGCGGCCGAGAGCGCTTTGCGCGCGGCAGACGACGTGCTGGCGGCCGCGGGCGAGAAGTACCTTCACTCCTGGGTTGCCGGTCTGCTCGCGCAGACCCTCATCGAGCGGGGCGAGCTCGACGAGGCCGATCGACTGGGACGGCAGAGCCAGGAGCTCGCACCGGACGCGGACATCGCGTCGCAGGCGCTGTGGCGCTGCGTGCGCGGGCGGATCCTGGCGCGGCAAGGGGCGGCCGACGAGGCCGAGGCGATCGTGCGCGAGGCGCTCGCGCTCCTCGAGCCGACCGACGCGACGGTGCTTCAGCTCGAGACGTATGTCGATCTCGGCGAGGTGCTGGCCGTCGGCGGGAGCTTCGAAGATGCCCGGGCCGCCTACGAGGCGGCCCGGGCGCTTGCCGAGAAGAAGGGCGGCGTCGTCGTTCTCAGCCTCGTGCTCCAGCGGCTGGAGGCCCTCGACGCCGCGCGCGTGTCATAGCTCTCACCAGTCCCAGGGACCGTTCGTCTCCGCCCGCGCGAGGATCGTCCAGATCTTCGTCTTGTTGTCGAGGTCGATCGAGACGACGCACCCGTTCGCGTTGGTCGGGTTGACCGCGCAACTCGGCAACAGGGACGAGTTGTGGAAGACCTGCGTGATCTTGTAGCCCTTGGGCAGCGCCCCAGCAGCAACACGGAACTCGAAGCCGACGGTGTCGGGGCTGAAGTTCTTGGCGACGTACGTCGAGTCGCCGCAGTTCGTGCCGAGCTCGGCGATGCAGACCTCGGACGTGTGCGCGTTGTTCGCCTGCTCGGTGATCGTCGTCGCGATCCCGACGTTCACGCCGGTCGTCGCGAACGCCGGTAGGCAGAACGACGAGGCGACGGGGTTGTCGCTCGCGTTGACGGCCTGGTTCGTGCTGAGGCTCTTGTTGCCCCCGCTGCAGGCGCCCAGCTCGTACCCACCTGCCCGAAGCGTCTCGTTCGATCCCTGGCCTCCGAGCAGCTGCGCGGAGACCTCGATCGGACCTTCCTTGGGGAAGATCTCGTTCCCGTTGGTCGCCTTCCGCTCCTTGATCAGCCAGAAGCCCTTCGTCTTGAGGCACGAGGCGCATCCCTCGGCCGAGGCGATGTTGGCCGGGACGCCCCACACGACGACCACTCGCGCGGGAGCGTCGTCGGGTCCGAGCTGGCCGCCGAGGTTGCAGACGAACTCGTCGTTCGTGGGGTCGCTGTCGCCCTTCGTATCGATCGACCCCGTCGCGCACGACGTCTTGACGAGCTCAGCCGTGTAGGTCGAACCGCCCAGCGTCGCGCTCGGGCGCGTCTGGACGTACCGCACCTGCGTGAAGACGGAACCGCTCGTGTTGTCGAACGTCGAGCTGTAGGCGATGTTCTCGCCATAGGTGACAGAGCCCGGACCTGGCTCGGCCTTGAAGGTCACCACGCCGTCACGATTGCCCGCGCTTCCGCCGGCGACCGCGATCGCCGCGCCGAGAACCGCGAGACACGCGACCGCCAGACGCCCACGCGTGCGATACATCTCTCTACTCCCTCCCATAGGTGGCCCCACCGACGCGCGCCCAGCGCGCCGGAGGCCGTATCGTGTCAGACCGGCTGGAGGCAGCGCAAGCGCACGCGCTGCTCCCGTCGATCCGTCCAGGCAGGGCTACGATGCCTCCTCCAGGCGACGTGGCCGAGTGGTTAGGCAGAGGCCTGCAAAGCCTCGTACAGCGGTTCGAATCCGCTCGTCGCCTTCTTCGGCTTGAACCCTCGGCTCTACGGACGGCCGAGCGGATGCTTTTCGCGGGCTTTCCTCCATTAGGCTCTTCGAGTGAAGGATGGTCTGCCACTCGAGCCGACCGCCTCCGAGATGCGCGCGCTGACCGAGGAAGCGCTTGCATATCTCGTGGCGTTCCACGATCAGCGTAGGGACGCTCCGTCCGCCGACTTTGATGGCGTCTGCGCAGCCCTCGCAAGCCTGCGCGTCCCGGCTCCGGAGGGCGGCCGACCGCTCGGCGAGCTCCTCGGGACCATCGAGCTTGCAGCGGCGAAAGGGCATGACACGACCGGTGACGGCTGGCTCGCATACGTTCCGGGTGGAGGCTTGTTCAGCTCGGCGCTCGCGGAGTTCATTGCACGAACCACGAACCGCTTCATCGGGGTGTGGGAAGCGGCACCCGTTGCCGTCGAGCTCGAGGCGGCAGCGATCCGATGGCTCTGCGAACTCTTCGGCCTGCCCGCACAGGCCAGGGGAATCTTCACCACGGGCGGCTCGATTGCGACGCTTTCGGCCTTGGTAACGGCGCGTCACGCGCTGCTCGGAGAACACTTCCTCGACGGGACGATTTACCTAACAAGCGAGACGCACGGGGCGATCGCGAAGGCGGCAACGCTCGCGGGCTTCCGCCGGACAAACCTGCGCCTCGTCGCGACGACGTCCGAGCTCCGCATGGACGCGCGCAGCCTGCGCGATGCCCTCGCTCGCGACCGGGCTGCAGGTCTTCGGCCGTGCATGGTCGTCGCGACAGCCGGCACCACGAACACGGGAGCAGTCGACGACATCGATTCGATCCTCGAGGTTGCGCACGAGGCGGGTGCTTGGTTCCACGTGGACGCGGCGTACGGCGGCTTCTTCCAGCTCACCGAACGAGGACATCGACTCTTCGCCGGAATCCAAGGCGCGGATTCGATCGTTCTCGATCCGCACAAGGGCTTGTTCCTGTCTTATGGGACCGGCGCGTTGCTTGTGCGCGACGGACAGAGGTTGCGCGCCGCGCACGAGATCCACGGTCCCTACCTGCAGGATCTCGCCGTAGAGGGGGACGTCCCGAACTTCGCCGACTACTCCCCCGAGCTGTCTCGCGACGCGCGTGGCCTACGCGTGTGGATGCCGATCATGCTTCACGGCCTCGGCGCCTTCCGCGACGCTCTCGACGAGAAGCTCGATCTTGCCCGGTACCTATACGATGAACTGCGGGCGATTCCCGGTCTGGAGCTGCCGTGGAAGCCTGAACTGTCGATCGTCGGGTTCCGGTGTGCTGGCGACAGACCAGAGGGGGCCGCGACCGCGACCGCCGCATTACTGGCGCACATCAACGCCAGCGGCCGTGTCTTCCTGTCGAGCACCGTTGTCGATGGTCAGATGACGATCCGTGCGTGCATTCTCAGCGTCCACACTCATCGCGACCGGATCGAGGAGTTGGTCGAGATCGTCCGAGAAGCTACGCCTATCTCGCTGGCGAGATAAGACCACCAGCGGATCTTCAAGCGACATTCCCGCACACTCGCGCATCCTCAGGCTCTGTCCTTCGAATGTGCCCTTCTCTGGCGCGCAGATTGGGATCAGACTGGTGCGATGAGCGAGGTGCGTCCGGGGATCGAGAGCGGGTTCGCGGAGCTCTAGTAGGTGGGAGCTCGATGGCCGCAGCGTGATGGCGAGGGTGGCGCGGACGGGTCGCTCGACTCGGATCGACGACTACCGTGGTCTCGGCGGTGAGGTCGCTCGGATCGCACGCGACACCGGCTTTGAATCGGCGATCGGCGCGCCGATCACGATCGAGGGCCGCCTTTGGGGAGCGATCATCGCGCTGTCCACCGCTCCAGAGCCGATCTCGGAGCAGTCGGAATTGCGGTTGAATCGCTTCACGGACCTCGTCGCGACGGCCGTCGCGAACGCGGAAAGCCAGTCGGAGCTGGCGGCATCGCGTCGCCGTATCGTCGCCGCGTCGGATGAGGCGCGCCGAAAGATCGAGCGGGACCTGCACGATGGCGTGCAGCAGCAGCTCGTCTCACTAATGCTGAAGCTGGACGCAATGGAGGCCGAGCTGCCGGACGCGGACGCGCTCGAGGAGCAGCTGGTTCGCATCAGGCGTGATGTGGGCTCGATCCTCGAGGGTCTCGTCGAGATTGCTCGCGGGATCCATCCCGCGATCCTCTCCGACGGCGGGCTTGCAACGGCTCTCGCGGCTCTGGCGCGTCGCTCGCCGATCCCCGTCCAGCTCGATGCGCGTATTGACGATCCGCTGCCGGACGAGGTCGAGGTGGCTGCCTACTACGTCGTCTCGGAGGCGCTTACCAACGTCGCCAAGTACGCACTCGCGTCCACGGTGCAGATCGAGGTCACGACCGACGACCGCGCACTGACGCTGGTGATCCGAGACGACGGGATCGGCGGGGCCGAGCCGGGCAAGGGCTCAGGACTCGTCGGTTTGCAAGACCGAGTCGCGGCGCTCGGCCGCACGATCACCATTCAAAGCCCACCGCGCCAAGGCACGTGCGTCCGCACAACACTGCCGATCGAGCGAAGCCGAGCAGATCCAAGTCAGCGCACGACAACCGAAACTCGGCCTTCGTAACACCACTACCTCTGAGAAAATCGGGCGACATTCCTGAATGCTCGCCCATCCAGGTCGCCTCACGCCGGAGACTGAATCCCTACGATCGAGGAGTGCCGCTCGCCGACGATGTTCGAGACTGCCTGGTCGAGCTCCTCGGCGGTCGAGTCCCCGAGGTTCCGGCTGGGGTCGGCGATCCGTTTCGGTTCTATCGCCAGTGGCTCGCGGAACGCAATCTGGGTCTCGTGCCCATCGCCGAGCCTGGCTCCTTCGACTGGCCCGGCCAGTGGATCGCGGTCGTCGACGGATCTGGGGAGCACCACGCCGTTCTGATGTTCGGCTCACCGTCCGGCGTCTGGAGCGACTGTGCCGGCGTCTACACCGATGGCGCCGAGATCACGGCCGGATGGATGCTGACGCCTCTCGATCTGCACCTACCGCGCGAGGCTCCGTACGGAACCGCGGCCGGAGTTGGCCTCGTGACTGGGATCCTGGTCGCTCCGGCCGCGGAGGCGCCCCTGACGAGGGTGGAGTCTGCGGAGGCCCTGTCGGGCCGGGGGCTCGCCGGTGACCGGTATGCGATCGGCGAGGGAACGTTCAGCGCACCGGGCCGCGGCTACGAGCTCACTCTGGTCGAGGCCGAAGTGCTGGAAGAGATCGCGCTGTCGTGGGAGGACGCCCGCCGCAACATCGTCACGACCGGGATCCGGCTCAATGCACTCGTCGGCCGACGGTTCCACGTCGGCCCCGTCGAGTGTGTCGGGCGGCGCCTCGCAGAACCCTGCGCCCACCTGGAGCGCCTCGCACGTCCCGGCCTCCTGCGCCCGCTCGTCCATCGCGGCGGTCTGCGAGCCGACATCCTCTCCGGTGGCACGATCTCGATCGGCGACCAAGTCTCAGCGCGAGTCGCCTGATTCGATCCCGGCACCGGGCCTAGGGCGTTCCCAGCTCAGGGGACATTCCCAAACGCTCGGCCAGCCGAGACTGCCGTCGCCTGGACTGCGAGAATCTGCTCCGTGAACGAAGCGAGGCTCGAGGACGCAGGCTCCGGGCTTGCCCCCGTCACCGAGGGTTGGTTTGTCGTCAACGTGCGCGATGCCGAGTGGTTCTCGTCGCAGACGAGGGGCGCGGCGTGTTGGTTCGCCAACGAGTACGGCGAGTCTCCGATCGAGTTCCCGCAACTCGGGATCAATGTGACCCTCCTCGAGCCCGGCCAGAGCACCGTGTACCACGCCGAGGCGAATCAGGAGGCCTTCCTCGTTCTACTCGGTGAGTGCAGGCTCCTTGTCGAGGGCGAGGAGCGACTCCTTCGAGCCTGGGACTTCTTCCATTCGCCCCCGTGGACAGAGCATGCCTTCGTGGGCGCTGGCGACGCTCCGTGTGTAGTCCTGATGGTCGGCGCGCACGCGGGCCCGGAAGTGCGGTATCCCGTGTCAGACCTCGCAGCGCGCTACGGCGCGAGTGTGGAGAAAGAGACATCCGACCCGGAGCAGGTATATGCGACGGCCGAGCGTTTTCGGAGAGAGCGGCCGTCGTACTGGTCACGGCTGCCCTGGGGCTAGAGCCGCTCGCGGTAGCCGTCAGGCGTCATTCCCGAACACTGGCGCAAGGGCGTGTCCTCTCCCCCGTCGGCTGCCGAGACCGTGCGAGCGGTTGGATCCAGCGGTTGGAATCCGCTCGTCGCCTTCGAGCTACGCCACGGCGGCGACGTCCTTCAGGTACTGGTGGACGAAGGCGATCGCCATGCTCCCCTCCCCCACGGCGGCGGCGACGCGCTTGACCGGTGAGTAGCGGACGTCGCCGCACGCGAAGACGCCCGGGACGCTCGTCTCGAGCAGGTACGGATCGCGGTCGAGCTGCCAGCGGCCGGCCGCGCGCACGTCGGCGCCGGTCAGGACGTACCCGCGCTCGTCGAGCGCGATCTCGGGCGGCAGCCATCCGGTCTCGGCGTCTGCGCCGATGAAGATGTAGACGCCTCCGGACTCGAGCCGCTCCGTCTCACCGGTCGCCGAGTTGCGCACGTCGATCGCCTCGAGAGCGTTGTCGCCGTGTGCCGCGAGCACCTCCGTCTGCCTGAGCACCTGGACGTTCGGTCGCGCGTCGAGCTGGTCGATCAGGTACCGCGACATGCCCTTTGCGAGACCGTCCCCGCGACAGAGGAGGGTGACCGTGCGGGCATGGGTCGAGAACGAGAGCGCCGCCTGCCCGGCGGAGTTCCCGGCGCCGACGACGTGGACGTCCAGGCCGTGCGTGTTCTGCGCGTCGCGGGGCATCGCGCCGTAGTGGATCCCCTTGCCGGCGAGCCGATCGAACCCGTCGACGGCCAGGCGGCGCCACGAGACCCCGCACGCAAGGATGATCGTCCGCGCCCGGAGGACGTCGCCGCCGTCGAGATACGCCTGCCGCCGTTCCGCGTCGATTCGCTCGATCGACCGCGTCACGAGGATCTCGGCCTCGAACTTGCGTGCCTGCCTCAGCGCGCGGCTCATGAGCTCGTCGCCGGGCACGCCGCCCGAGAAGCCCAGGTAGTTCTCGATGCGGGACGACGTTCCCGCCTGGCCACCGGGCGCCTCGCGCTCGACGACGATCGTCCGGAGGCCCTCCGACGCCCCGTACACGGCCGCGGCGAGCCCGGCGGGCCCCGCGCCGACGACGAGCACCTCGTACTCCGCGGTCGAGGGCTCGGTGCCGAGTGCCAACAGCTCGGCGAGCCGACGAAGCTGCGGACGGACGACCGTCTTCCCGTCGATCACGCGCACCGTCGGGCAGTCGTCGTCCGCGGGGACGGGTCCTCCCCACCGCTCGTCGGCGTCCGGCGCATCTGGCTGGAGCCAGTCGTACGTGACCTGGTTGCGGTCGAGGAATCGCCGGACGTCGGCGCATGCGGCGTCCGACCGGTGCCCGACGATGATCGCCCGCGGCGGCGGTGGATCCGCCGTGAGACCCTGCAGACCGCGATTCCCGCTCATGCGGTGGGCGGCGAGCCTTCCGACCTCCTTGGCGACGTCGGGCGCGACCGCCGCGAGAGCGTGGTAGTCCCGCGGTTCGATCCGCATCACGCGCGACTTCTCGGCGGCGCGGAATCCGACGGGAAACACCGTCCCGAGCGTCAACGGCACCTCGCCGAAGACGTCGCCGGGATTCCGCTCGCCGACGACGCGCTCCATGCCGTCCTCCAGCCGGATCGGCTCGATGCGCCCTTCGAGCACGGCAAACAGCGCGCGTGCGTCCCCGGGGTGCGCCGCGTACTCCCCCGGCAGGAGCCTGATGTCGGCCGCCACCCGGGAGAGCCGCTCTCGCTGGGCGAGGTCGAGCGCCGCGAAGATCGGGACCTGCGCGATTTCGTCTGCCGTGACCATCGGGCGACAACGCTACTTTCCGGCTCGTCCCCGGCGAAGCCCCGTATGTCTGTTTAGGGAACCCGCAAGGCTGTAAGGGAACCGTGAAACCTAAGCGTGCAGCGACTTCTTCGCGCCGGTGCCGGGTAACCCCTGAGTCGTTCAGGCCCACCAAAGGGGTGAATCATGAGACGACATCTGCGCAAGCTTCTCCCGCTCGGCGTGCTCGCGGCCACCGCAGCGCTCGCCGGAGCGATGCTGGGCGGCACTGGTTCGGGTGTCGCCGCGACGAAGGCAGCTCCTGTCAATCAGAGTCCGCCGACGATCAGCGGCACGGCTGAGGTCGGACAGACCCTGACCGCGCGTGACGGGACCTGGACGAACAACCCGACGACCTTCGCGTACTCGTGGCGCCGGTGCGACGCCGACGGCGGCAGCTGCTCGGCGATCACCGGTGCGACGGAGAAGACGTACACGCTGAAGGCGGTCGATAAGGACAACACGCTGCGTGTTCGCGTGACGGCTCGCAACGCGGACGGTTCGTCGACGGCGACCTCTGTCCCGACGGCTGTCGTCCGCGCCCCCGCGGCGCCGG
>Ga0081539_10003886_pt1 | contig 17436 bp, 18 predicted proteins | sample TabmetS4T2R2_FD_71023 | JGI IMG/M metagenome (GOLD analysis project Ga0081539, IMG submission 71023) | Tabebuia heterophylla rhizosphere microbial communities from the University of Puerto Rico - S4T2R2 | ecosystem: Host-associated > Plants > Roots > Rhizosphere ...
TGGGCCGAATATGTCATCGATTTCCTGCCGAAGGTGAAAGTGGAGGTCGTCGTCGAGGACAGCCTCGTCGACAATGTCGTCGAGGCGATCGCCGAATCCGCCCGCACCGGCCGCATCGGCGACGGCAAGATCTTCGTGATGGACATAGAGCAGGCGGTGCGCATCCGCACGGGCGACCGGGGCGCGGACGCAATCTGAGCCCTTTTCGCCCGAGCGGCTGTCCCGCTAAACAGGCTGGCGAATGGCCGACGCGTCCAACAGGGAAATGCTCGCCTCAATGGCGCCCGAGGAACTTCGGGCGGCGATGCGGACGCTCGGTTACCGCACGCAGAGCGATCTCGCCAACGCGATCGGGGTCAGCCGCTCGGCCGTCAGCCTGTGGCTCGAAGGAAAAGTCGGCGTTCCGCGGCCGGTCGCCATGCTCCTGAGGATGCTGATCGCGGCCCAGCGCCGCTCCTTCTAGTAACGGCGGCCGCCCGGCTCCGGCTCGATGAGCGGCGTCTGCTCGACCCGCTGCTTGCCGGTGTTCGACTTATGAACTTCCTCGAGCTCCCGGTCGGCGGAGTCGATCGCTTGCAGGAGGTCGGTGAAACAGGGAGTCTCGTCGACCGGCCAGAGCCGCGAGAAGCCGTGACCCAGCAATTCGACCTCGCGCTGGGTGAGCAGTCCGACTGCGACAATGCGTTCCTGGGCCACCGGGCCCTCCGAAGAACCTAACCTGTGTCAGGTTCAACGAAAGAGACGCTAGGGCGGTGCCGACCGTTTCGCCTGTGTCCCGAATTTTCAGTCTTAGCTTGCAGCCCGTTCCGCTTCAGGCGGCCGAGGCGCCGAGCAGAGCCGCGACCATCCGGCTGCGGCACCACAGCTCCGCCGGGAAGCCGCCCGCGAGCTGCTCCGCCATGCGGATCGCCGACGCGTCGTCGGCGGCATGAATGTCCACGGCATCGCGTATGCGGCCGCTGCGCAAGAGATACAGTCTATAATCCATTACCCGGACCCCCCGGCCCTTGACTGTTGCATCCAAGCACGCGGGTGAGTCGAACGCCAGCGGCTGGGGGACGACTTGTGGCGAACCGTGCACCGGTTGCGATGGATTCACCGCGAACCGGTTAACGCGCGAAACCGCTGATCCAGTCCTGTGCCGCCAGCCGCTCTTCCGGCGTTACCGGCGCGACGAGCAAGTTCCTCGCTTCCCTTCGGAGGTGATCGAGATCCGCCTCGTTCAACGGGAAGTCGAAGGTCACTCCGCACAGATCGCCGTCGCTCCAGGCAACCGTCGCCAAGGTGTCGACACAACCCACCTTGACCCAGAGGTCCTGTCCCGGGCGCAGGTTGCCGCATCCGCGCAAGCGCGCACCGGTCGCGGAGACATTGATGAGCACGGCGCTGCGGGACCGTTCGGGGGTGAGGACGGTCGCGGCTAGGAGGACGGGCTCACGAGGCGCCCGCCTCCGGCCCTCGGGACCATCAACACGCTTGCCGAACATTGGCATTTTCGGGACTCGCTACTTGCTTGTCCCCCCGCCGACTTCGTTAGTCCTGGTGCGGTTAATGACTTGCCCCGAAACGGACGAAACAGCGGATTTACCCTTTGCCCCTCGGCCGATCCGAAGAATCCACATTTGGCACAGCTCTTTTCGGTTCCGGAACAATCGGATCGCGGCGACGGTTCACAGGGCACCCACGCCTTTTTTATACTCCCCCTGGGGGCGTGGGGGGCAACTGAGCGGCCCGGATCGCAGGCGAGCTTCCGGGCCGCCTTTTTGTCCTCAGCCGACATCACTCTCGATTGATCCATGTTAATCGCACCCGGCAGCCTTCCGCGCTAGCCTTTCACCGGAGGCGGGCGCTCCTGTGCATGTCGGGCGATCGTCTCGGGGTCCGTCGGCCCAGTCGATTTTCGGCTGGCGGACCTCATTTCCGTGGCAAGCGCCATACTGATGCGTGTGATTCGCGCGCTTGCGAATCCGTGTTACACAACTGCCCGTCCGGTGGATTTTGGGTGAGGTACGTTCGGGTTCTGGGGGGAACCTATGGCGTACTACCGGCTCTATTTCATGGATGGCCTCAGCGGGCACGTGACGAGCTTTGTCGAGTTCGAGGCCGAGTCCGAGGCCAAGGCGATCGCGCTCGCAGAATCGAAGCGAGAGCAAGTCGCGATGGAACTCTGGTGCGGCCGCACGAAGGTGAAACGCTGGCCGCCCGACTTCGACAAGTCGGCGCCCAAATCCGTTGCATGATCCAGCCTCCGACCGCCAATTCAACGAGCAAAATCGACGGCCGGCGGTTGCCGCCCCGTTCATGTTGGGGCAGGCAAGCCGCTGGTAGGGTTCTGCTTTGCGCGCGAACCGCTGCTGACCTGGGTGGACGGCGGAATTAGCTCGCGCGAAATGTCCGACAGACGGAGTTGACATGAGTTTGATTCGCAAGTCGTGGACCGACGGCCTTGGCGTTGCAGCCGTAGCGCTTGCCGCCGCTTCGCCGGTGGCGTTCGCACCGACGGATTCGGCCGAGGCGCGGCCCCGTCCCGTTGTCGCGGACGTCGCTCCCGGCAGCTCCTCGCCGAGCTCGTCCGCGAGCCGTCGCAGCGCGGCTCGAGTCCTCGTCTTGACGGTGCCGAGCGGCAGGCGCAGGAACTCGGCGATCTCGCTCTGCGAAAGGCCGCTCCAGTAGGCGAGCTCGATCAGCGAGCGCTCGTGCTCCGGCAGCACTTCGATCGCACGGTGGACGCGCCACGAGACCCAGTCGGCCTCGGCCGCGTCCGCCGGCCCAGGGCCGGGGGAGGCGACGTCGGGCGGGTCGTCGACCGTCGGGTCTGGGCGACGGCGCAGGCCGTCCGTGATCGCGTTGCGGGCGACGGTGAAGATCCACGAGGTGGCGGCGCCTCGCGCCGGGTCGAAGCGGCCTGCGAAGCGCCACAGGCTCGTGAACGTGTCCTGCGTCGCGTCCTCGGCGCGGCCACGGTCGCCGATCCGGCGCAGCGCGATGCCCAGCACCGAGCGCGCGTACCGACGGTGGAGCTCCTCGAACGCCGGCCGGTCGCCGCCGGCGACTAGACGTATCAGCTCGGCATCGCTCCTCGCGTCCGTCGCCACCCGAGGCATGGTCGCGACTGGCGCATGCCAGGGCAAGTCGATGCGAAGCGCCACCGCCGCATTCACATCCGACACTACGGTCGCGAGAGCGCGCCGGATTCGCCGGAAAGGAGGCGGCGCGGTGCCCAAACCGGCCCCGCGCCGCGGAGTCGAGCGCGCGCCTAGCTCGATCGCGCCTCGTCGTACTTCGCGCCGACGGCGTCCCAGCGGACGACGTTCCACCACGCCTGGAGGTAGTCCGGACGCCGGTTCTGGTAGTTGAGGTAGTAGGCGTGCTCCCACACGTCGATCCCGAGCAGCGGGACGTCGTCGTCCATCAGAGGCGAGTCCTGGTTCGGCGTCGAGCGCACCGCGAGACCGGTGCCGTCCCAGACGAGCCAGGTCCAGCCCGAGCCGAAGCGCTTGACGCCGGCGTCGTTGACGGCCGCCTTGAGCTCGTCCACCGAGCCGAACCCGTCCGAGATCGCCTCCGCGAGGTCGCCCGCGGGCGCTCCGCCACCGTCCGGCCCCATGATCTCCCAGAAGAAGGTGTGGTTCGCGTGTCCGCCGCCGTTGTTGCGGACGGCCGTTCGCTTGTCCTCGGGGATGATGTCGAGGTTCGCGAGGACCGACTCGATCGGACGATCCATCCACTCCGTCCCTTCGAGGGCGGCATTGAGGTTGGTCACGTAGGCGGCGTGGTGCTTGTCGTGGTGGATCTCCATCGTGCGCGCGTCGATGTGCGGCTCGAGGGCGTCGAACGCATACGGGAGGTCGGGAACGGAGTACGCCATGGCTTCTCCTTCGGGGTCGTCGTCGCTTGGGCCAAGGATATGCTCCCGCGGTTCCCGTCCCGCCGACCGAGGAGTGCCATTGGCCGAGGAGATCTCCCCGCGCCCGCTCGACCCGAGGCTCCTGCAGCTCTCGGGCATCTCGCGCGCGACGATCGAGGCCCACTACCGGCTGTACCAGGGCTACGTCGCCAAGCGCAACGAGATCCTCGCCGCCCTCGCCGACGTCGATCTCGAGCCGGCGAACCAGGTGTACTCGGGCGTGCGAGCGCTGAAGGTCGACCTCACCTTCGCGATCGGCGGGATCAAGAACCACGAGCTCTACTTCGCTCATCTCGGCGGGGAGGGAGGCGACCCCGACGGCGCGTTCCGCACGCTCGCCGAGCGCGACTTCGGCTCTGTCGACGCGTGGCGCGCCGACCTCCGGGCAACGGCGATCGCCGCGCGCGGATGGGCCTGGACGGCGTACGACTGGGACGAGCGACGCCTCTTCAACTACATCGGCGACGCGCAGAACACGTTCCCGGTGTGGAACGCGACCCCGCTCGTCGCCCTCGACGTCTACGAGCACGCCTACTTCCTCGACTACCAGACGGATCGTTCGTCCTACGTCGACGCGTTCTTCGAGAACCTCGACTGGACGGTCGTCAACGGGTGGATCGCGTCGTACTCCATTCCCAGCTGACGCGCCCGCGCTCGTGCAGCACGCGTAGGCTCTGGTCGTGATCGGCGACGCGATCATCGTCCTGGGCGGATACCTGCTCGGGTCGATCCCCTTCGGTTTCCTGATCCCGCGCGTCGTTCGCCATGACGACATCCGCCGGCACGGCAGCGGGAACGTCGGCGCCTCGAACGTCTGGCGCGTGTACGGCCGGTCGCTCGGGATACCGGTCGCGCTGCTCGACATCGCCAAGGGTTTCGTGCCCGCGCTCGTCGGTCTGGAGGTCGGCGGTGACTGGGTCGGCGTCCTCGCGGGCGCGGCGGCCATGATCGGTCACGCGCGGCCTGTGTACCTCGGGTTTTCGCGGGGCGGAAAGATGGTCGCGACGGCAGGCGGTGTCGCGTTCGCGCTCGCGCCGCTCGCGGCGTTCGGCTGCGTCGTCCTCTGGCTGCTGACGTTCGCCGCGTTCAGGTACGCGTCCGCCGCGTCGATGATCGCCGCAAGCGCGCTTCCCGTGCTCTCCTACGCGTTCGGCGCGTCGTGGCCGATCGTGACCCTGACGACGCTCGCGGCGTTCGGCGTCATCGCCCTGCACCGCCATAACGTCCGGCGGCTACTCGCCGGTACGGAGCCGCGTTTCACGCGAACGGTTACCCGGGGGACGAGCTGACCGCACCGCTCCGCCGGCTGACGACGCTCGTGCTCGTGGCGGCCGCGCTGGCCCTGGCTGCCGCGGCGTACGCCGACGAGGCGGTGGCAGCACCGTGGTGCGGGACGACGACGACCGAGAACCGTCCACCCGCGATCACGGGCAGGTCGATCCGGGTGGTCTACGCGTATCCCGCGGACGCGCCCGATCGAAGCGCCGAGCGCGCTTCGCAGATCTCGGCCGACGTCGACGGGATCGCGGGCTGGTGGCGCGGCCAGGACCCGGACCGCGAGCCCCGGTTCGACCGCTTCGGGTTCGCGTGCGGCCTTCAGGTCGACCTCTTCGTCCTCCGGCTCTCGCAGGACAGCGCGACGCTTCGCGTCGACCGGTTCAACCGGATCGCCGACGCCGTCATCGCCGCGAGCGGAAGATCCGGGTACGAGAAGCAGCTCGTCTACTACGACGGCCCCGTCGACGACGCCAACGTCTGCGGGCAGGGTGGCGGCTCCGCCGAGGGGCAAGGGGTCGCGATCGTGTATCTCGCCGCGTGCTCGTCGGTGCCGACGTCTGTCGTAGCGGCACACGAGCTCCTGCACGCGCTGGGCGCGCTGCCGACCAGCGGGCCGCCGAACAGCTGCCCGAACGACAAGGGGCATGTGTGCGACAGCAAGTCCGACCTCCTCTCTCCGAGCACGTCGGGCACGCCGCTCGACGGGATGGTGCTCGACGTCGGGCGCAACGACTACTACGCGCACTCGGGGTCGTGGCTCGACCTCCAGGACTCGCGCTGGCTCTGGCTCGTCACGCGCCAGGTCGCCCTCACCATGTCGATCGCCGGCAAGGGAACGGTCGAGAGCGACGTCCCCGGGGTCGACTGCGCGAGCGGCTGCGTCACCCAGTGGGATGCAGGCTCGAGCATCACGCTGGAGCCGCTCCCGGGCGAAGGGCAGCGTTTCGTCCGCTGGTCGGGCGCGTGCTCGGGCACAGGCGACTGCAACGTCACGCTCTCGTCCGCACAGGCCGTCACCGCGCTGTTCGCACCCGAGGCCTTCCGGCTCGTGATCTCCCTGTCCGGCAAGGGCTCCGTCGTCGGAGCCGGGGCGGCGTGCCGCGTGGCGCGATGCAACCGCACCGCGACGTCCTACACGCCGCTGCGGCTGCGTGCGAGCAGTCAGCCCGGCTGGCGGTTCGCGGGCTGGAGCGGCGGATGCAGAGGCGTCTCCCCGACATGCACGCTGCCGATGGCGAAGGCCGCGGCGGTGCGCGCGCGGTTCGTCAAGCGCTGAGCCAGGCCTCGAGCGACGTCTGAGGGGACGCTGCGTCGTTTCCCGCGAGCTCGGAGCGGAGCTCGCCGATCGTGCCCCAGCGCTCCGCGACGACGTCGTGGTCGTGGATGGTCTCGAGGTTGACCTGCCGCGAGAGCACGAAGTCGGCGTCGTCGAGCTCGGGATGCGAGTCGAGCAGCTCCTTGAGGGCGACGCGGACGGAGTCCTCCACGAATCGAGGCTGGAGATGCGCGTGCTCGACGACGAAGAGCTCGTCCGGGCGCTTGAGGAGCTCGTAGACCGGTGCGCTCATCGAGCGCTCGACGATTCCGACGAGGTCCTCGGCGTCGAGGTCACGGGTCGTCCCGACGAGCAGCGTCCCGCGTCCGCGCTGGTTGTGCGTCGCGAGGGGGACGAGCTCGAGGATCCGGTCGACGTCGTCTCCGAAACCCGCCTCGGCCAGGCGCTCGGCTGCGCGTCCGCGCACGAGGCCCTGCGCGCACGGGCAGGCGTTGATGCCCGTCGCCTCGACCCCGACGACGCGGCGCGACGTCGTCTCGGTCGCCGCCGCGATCCCGATCAGCGAGACCATTTCCTGGGTGACGAGGTCGGTGACCGGGGTGTGCCGACGGAGCGGCCAACGCGCGACGACCCGCACCTCGGCGCGGAGCGCATGCTGCCGCCCGACGATCTGCGACGCAATCCGATGTGCGAGCACCTCGACGAGCAGCCCCTCGCCGAGGACGACCTCGTCGATCGCCTCGTCGAACAGCTCCGGGAAGCGCGACATGTGGACACCCTTCTGGTCGCGGGCGAGGTCGACCGTGCACTCGATCTCCGCGGCCATCAGGATTTCTTGGTCGCCGCGGCGGATCCGGATCGCCTTGTGTACCCCCGTCACGCCGGCGCGCGAGAGCGCCAGCCCGACGGGCGGCGCGGAGGCCTGCATGTCGGCGATCTGTGGGATGTCGGCCATGCGCATCAAAGTACAAGTTGCAACTCGGTCGGCCGTGCCCGTGTCGCCGGGCGGTCAGCGGAGCAGCCGGGAGAGTCGACGGTCCTTGAGGATCCGGCCGCCGGTCTGCTCCCCGGGGCAGTACGTGATCGTGTGCTCCTCGAAGTCCACGCGGTGAAGGATCTCGCCGCACCGCGGGCACGGTTCTCCGAAATGGCCGTGCACGCGATAGACGGCGTCGTCGCCCTTTCCCTCGCGGCGGAGCCGGAGCCCGCGCGCCAGGTCGTCCCGGATGACGGCCGCAAGCGTCTCGACCTCGGCGTCGTCGAGCTCCGTCGAGATGCGGAACGGCGACAGGCGGGCCTCCCAGAGGATCTCGTTGGCGTGCGCACGACCGATGCCGGCAAGCGCGCGCTGGTCGCGCAGCAGAGGATGGAGCTGGCGCCGCTCCCGGCGCAGGATCTCTCCGAGCGTCGCGGTGTCGATGTCGAGCGCGTCCGGCCCGAGGTGCGCCAGCTCGCCCTCGAGACCCTCGGGCGTGAGCAGCCAGACGCCGGCGCGCTTCTTCGAGCCGGCCTCGGTGAGGAGGAGCTGGCCGCCGTCCGTGAAGCGCACCTGGAACATCGGCTTCGTCGGGCCCTTCTTGCCGAGCGGGAGGTACCGAAGACGCCCGGCGCTCATCAGGTGCACGCGGAGGACGAGCGCGCCGTCCGCGGTGGGGAAGAGGAGGTTCTTCCCGCGGCGGCGCGCGCCCGCGAACGACCGGCCCTCGAGCGCGCTCGGCGGCGGGTCGAACGTCTTCAGCGTGGCGATGTGCCCTGGCCGCGCGAGCTCGATCGGTGCACGCGAGACCAGCGGATCGAGCTCCTCGACCCACGCCTCCACCTCGGGGAGCTCGGGCATGGCCGTAATGGTAGGGGCGAGGCAAGCCCCGCCCTACGATGCGGCGGTGGAGCCGATCGTCGTCGAGGTCGTGCGCGGAGCGGTCGTCGAGGCGCGGCACGTCGTCCACGCCGTGGTCGTGCACGAGGGCGAGAACGAGCTCGCCGCGGGCGATCCGGGCATCGTCACCTTCTTCCGCTCCTCCGCCAAGCCGATCCAGGCGCTTCCGGTCGTGCGTGCGCGGCCCGACCTCGACGACGAGGAGATCGCGCTGATGTGCGCGTCGCACCTGGGGACGGCGGAGCAGGTCGCGATCGTCCGCCGGATCCTGGCACGCGCGCCCGCGTCGGAGGGCGACCTCGAATGCGGCCCCGAGCCGACTCCGGTCCAGCACAACTGCTCCGGGAAGCACGCAGGGTTCCTCGCCCTGGCGAGCCGGCGAGGATGGCCGCTCGAGGGCTACCGCCTGGCCGAGCACCCCGTCCAGCGCGCGGTGCTCGAGGAAGTCGCCGAGGTCGCGGACGTGGACGCGGAGTCCCTCGTCACCGGTGTCGACGGCTGCGGTGTCGTCACGTTCGCCCTGCCGCTCGAGCACATGGCGCAGGCGTTCGTGCGACTGCGGTCACAGGAAGGAGGCGAACGGGTCGTCAACGCGATGCGAGCCCGGCCCGAGCTCCTGCGCGGGCCCGTCGCGGCCGACGTCGTGGCGATCCGCGAGCTCGAGGGCTGGGTCGCGAAGGGCGGGGCGGAGGGGCTCTTCTGCGCCTCGTCGGCCGACGGCCTCGGGCTCGCGCTCAAGGTGGAAGACGGTGCGACCCGGGCGGTCAAGCCCGCCCTCGCGCATGTGGTCACCCGCCTCGGTCTCGAGCCCGGCGCGCTGGCGCGGAACGAGCTGACCAACAGCCGTGGCGAGACGGTCGGCGAGCTCCGCGTCGCAGGTGTCTGACACCCTGATCGAGAACCGATCCACGCTGTCGGTGTCCGACACGGCTGATCGAAAATCGATCATTTCGACCCTTGGAAAAGCGCGAGTGCATGTATACGATGCGGCGCCTGAAGGGTCGGAGCCGGGGCAGGGACGCCCGGCTTCTTGTTCGAGGGGTCTGTCTCTGTCCACCGCTCGGGAGAAAGAGAGGTCCATGCTCTCCGTCGACATCGCCCTTCCAGACGTCGAGGAGCTGCACAAGCTCGTCGAGCAGGGGCAGGAGAAAGGGTTCTTGACGTACGACGAGATCACGAAGTCCCTCGAGGACGTCGATCTCACCAAAGAGCAGCTGGAGGACTTCACCACGTACCTCATCGACCACGCGATCGAGCTGGTCGAAGGAGAGCAGCACAAGACGCTGCCACACGAGCAGCCGATCGTCCCGCCCGAGGAGGCGGCAGCACCGAAGCTCGACCTCACCGTCGAGCCGTCGCTGGACTCGCTGCGCCTATACCTCCGCGAGATCGGCAAGGTCCCGCTGCTGACGGCCGATCAGGAGGTCGCGCTCGCAAAGCGGATCGAGCGTGGCGACATGCTCGCGAAGAAGCACATGATCGAGGCGAACCTGCGGCTCGTCGTATCGATCGCGAAGGGCTATCTGGGACGCGGGCTGTCGTTCCTCGACCTCATCCAGGAAGGGTCGCTCGGCCTCATCCGCGCGGTCGAGAAGTTCGACTACCGCAAGGGATTCAAGTTCTCGACGTACGCCACGTGGTGGATCCGCCAGGCCGTGACACGCGCCATCGCGGACAAGGCCCGCACGATCCGGATTCCCGTCCACATGGTCGAGAAGCTGAACAAGGTCGTGCATATCGAGCGCCAGCTCGTCCAGCGCCTCGGTCGTGAGCCGAAGCCGGAGGAGGTCGCGGAGGAGCTCGAGATGTCGGTCGAAGAGGTGCGGGAGATCCTGCGGATGGCGCAGCTTCCCGTCTCGCTCGAGAAGCCCATCGGCGAGGAGGAGGACTCGTCGCTCGGCGACTTCGTGCCGGACGACCAGGCGGAGTCGCCGTTCGACACCGCCTCGCTCTCGCTTCGTCGCGAGGACATCGAGCTCGCCCTCGGCTCACTGCCCGAGCGCGAGCGCAAGGTGATCGAGTTGCGCTTCGGCCTGCTCGGCGAGGCGCCGTGCACGCTCGAGGAAGTCGGGCGCGCGTTCGGAGTCACGCGCGAGCGTATCCGCCAGATCGAGAACAACACGCTCAAGCGTCTCGAGACGCTTCCCGAGGCTCAGGCGCTGCGCGACTGCGTCTAAGAACGTGGGGGAAACCATGTTTCCCCCACGAGCCCCCTTCTTCTGCGCGGTGCACGGCTGACTCGTGGTTGGGCCTCCCGGCCGGCCAAGCCGGCCTCCGGCCGCAACGGCCTTCTCACGGATAGACGCGTCTGACTCTGGCGTGAGATGCTAGGCAGCGAGGCACCCGGCTTCGCCGAGGGCGTCGAGCACCGCCTCGCGGAGGTCGGACGCGAGCTGGATGACGTCCGCGCGGAGCGGCGCGGAGGCGGTCACGGTCAACCAGACGGCGCCGCCTTTGACGTCGCCGACGAGGACACGGGACTCGCCCGGGCGAAGGCCCTCGAGGCCCTCGAGCGCTCGAAGCACTGCCGTCCGCGCCTCGTCGATCGGCGCGCCGAGCCGAATCGGGAACTCCGCGGAGACGACGCGTCGGGGGTCACGGATCGTGCGGTTGACGATCGCGGTCGTGGTGAGCTGGGTGTTCGGGACGAAGACGCGCTTCTCGTCGTCGGTCAGGAGCGCGGTGTAGATCGTGTTGATCTCCTCCACGAAGCCGGTCTGGTCGCCCACCGTCACGCGGTCGCCGATGCGGACGGGCTGGGTGAAGGCGACGAGCACCCCGGCGCCCAGGTTCCCGAGGGGCGTCGTGAGCGCGAGGCCGGCGACCACGGCGAGGAATGCGCCGGACGCGAGGAGGGCGCGGGCGACCTCGGCGGTCTGCGAGAAGATCGACAGGGCGCTCCAGGCGCCGATCGCTGCGACGAGGACGATCGCGATCCGGCTCAGGAAGCTGAAGGTCGTACGGCGCCGCGCCACCTCCGCCGGGTCGCTGTCCGCGTGGCGCCGCTCCCACGTCGTGTAAGCGCGTTCCAGCGCCCAGCGGACCGCGACGAGCACGAAGACCCACGCGGCCGACGTGACGATGACGCGCACCCAGCGTTCGTCCACCCACCCGAGTTCGCCGTCCGAAAGCACGAGCCTGCCCGCCCGGAGCCGCCTCATGCGGCGTCCCGCAGGCAACGCTCGTGTTGAATCAACTGAAAGCGTCCCCGTGCGCCGACGGCGTGCGCTTGGCGACGATTCCTTCTCGGCTTGTGTCGCTATGACGCGGCCGTTCCTCCGGACTACATCGTCGGCTCGGCGACCGGTTCCGTTTCGAGGGCGAAAGCCTCGTGGAGTGCCCGCACGGCCTCCGGGATGCGCTCGCGCGAGATCATGCAGGAGATCTTGATCGGCGACGTCGAGATCATCTCGAGGTTGATGCCGAGGTCGGCAAGGGTGCGGAACATGGTCGCCGCGACGCCCGGATGCGAGCGCATGCCGGCACCGATCAGCGACACCTTGCCGAGCCGTTCGTTCACCTCGACGTCGTACGACCCGAGCTCGCCGTGCGTCGACTCGATCGCGCGGCGAGTCGCCGGGACGTCCTCGACCGGGACCGAGAACGACATCTCCGCCCGCCCGTGGACGACGTTCTGGATGATCGTGTCCACGTTCACCTGACCCTGCGCCACGGCGTCGAAGATCATCGCGGCGACACCGGGCCGGTCAGGGATCCCGGTCAGCGTGAAGACGACGTCGGTCTCGGAGTGGGTGACCGCCGACACGATCGGTTGCTCCATTCCCTCTGCTGATTGCACCCAGGTTCCCTCCTCCTCTGAGAACGTCGACCGCGCGTGGATCCGCACGCCGTGGTTTCGGGCGAGCTCGACCGATCGCAGCATCAGGACCTTTGCACCGGACGCCGCCATCTCGAGCATCTCGTCGTACGACACGACGTCGAGCTTGCGCGCGTTCGACACGAGGCGCGGATCGGCGGTGAACACGCCCGGGACGTCGGAGTAGATCTCGCACGCCGCGCCCAGCGCCGCCGCGAGCGCGACCGCGGTCGCATCGGTGCCGCCGCGGCCCAGGGTAGTGATCTCCATCGTGTCCCGCGAGAAGCCCTGGAACCCCGCGACGAGCACGATCTTCCCCGCGTCGAGGGCGGTGCGGATCCGGTCGCCGCGGATCTCGCGGATCTTCGCCCTCGTGTGCGCCGAGTCCGTGAGAATCCCGGCCTGGGACCCGGTGTAGGAGACGACGTCCTCACCCAGGTCGTGGATCGCCATCGCCACGAGCGCGCAAGCGATCCGCTCGCCCGTGGACAGCAGCATGTCGAGCTCCCGCGGGTTCGGCGTCGAGGAGACCTCGGCTGCCAATGCGAGCAGCGAGTCGGTCGTCTTGCCCATCGCCGAGACGGTCCCGATCACGTTCAGCCCGCGGTGGCGGGCGTCGACGAACCGGCGGGCGACGTGGCGCACCTTCTCGGGGTCCGCCACGGACGAGCCGCCGAACTTCATCACGACCGTGTCGAACGGGACCGCGCTCACGAGGTCATTCTCCTATCCGACGAGGCCGGCCCGGCGGTACGGTCGCAAGCCGGGCGGCACGACCGTCCCAGGACGCAGCCCCACGTCCGGCACCGGGTCGAGCGCAGTGACGACGAGCGGCAGGTGCCCGGCCCAGACGTCGAGCTCGGCATCGGGCGAGTCGCCGTCGTCAGGTCCGCCGCTCCTGATCTTCGCGGACACCTCGTCGAGCGGCATGCGCAGCACCGACGTCGCCTTGAGCTCCTTCCTCGTGGGCGTGCGAGCCTCGGCCCAGCGACCGGGCAGGAGCTTCTCCGTGAACGCCTCGAGCGCAACGAGCTTCTCCTCGACGTCGCCGATCGGCGACGCCACGCCGAGGACGACGACCGAGCGGTAGTTCATCGAGTGCTCGAACACGGAGCGGGCGAGGACGATGCCGTCGAGCAGCGTCACCGTGAGACACGCCGGCACGCCCTCGCCCAGCTGCCGGAGCGTCCGGCTCGCGGCCGACCCGTGGACGTACACGTGGTCGTCGACCCGCGCCTGGAGCGTGGGGATCACGAACGGCTGGCCCTCGTGGACGAAGCCCAGGTGCGCGACGAGGCCGGCGTCGAGGACGCCGTCGATCGTCGGGCGGTCATAGACCGCGCGCTCGTGGACCCGCCGGACGCGGGTACGGCTCGACGGGGCGGGGTGCGGGCGGCGACGCGGCACGGTCGAAGCGTACGGACGGAGCTCGACGGCCCGGCGCGCTCCCGTCCACGCCGGGCCGGCCAGGCATAGTGCGCATGTCATGAGCGAGGTTGCTTCCTGGCTCGACACGATCAGTCGGGTCTTCCACTGGATCCCCGACCTCGCGACGCCGCCCGAGGTCGAGTCGACGCTGCGGGAGATCCTCGAGGACCCGGATCTGCGGCTCTACTGGTGGGACTGGGAGCAGGAGCGCTACGTCGACGTGTGGGGCGGTCGGGCCGTGCCAGCCGCGGGCGACGGGCTTGCCCTCACGTGGCTCGAGTACGAGAGCCGCAAGATCGGCGCCGTGGTGCACGACGCGCGGCTGCTCGACGCGCCCGGGTTCACGGAGTCCTTCGTGCCGCTGATCCGCATCGCGATGGAGCGCGACCGGCTGCACCGCGATCTCGTGACGAAGCTCGACCAGCTCAAGGCATCGCGCCTGAGGATCGTCGAGGCCGGCGACGAGGAGCGGCAGCGTCTCGAGCGGAACCTGCACGACGGCGCGCAACAGCGCCTCACGGCCGCCCTGATCCCGATGCGCTCGCTCGCAGGGAAGCTCGGCGAGACGCCCGACCTCCGCAGGCTCGCGGACGGCGCGATCGAGGAGCTCGAGGGCGCGATCGACGATCTCCGCGAGCTCGCGCGCGGCCTCCATCCGCCGCTCCTCGCACGTGAGGGGCTCGGCGCCGCGCTCGCGGCGGCCGCGATTCGCTGTTCGCTGCCCGTCGAAGTCGACGTCGACCTGCCGCGGCGCCTTCCCGCTGCGCTCGAGGCGGCGGCGTACTACGTTGCGGCCGAGGCGATCACGAACGCGATCAAGCACGCGCATGCGTCCGGCGTGTGGCTCTCGGCGAGAGAGGCCGACGGTGTGCTCAGGGTCGACGTGCGGGACGACGGCATCGGCGGCGCCTGCATCGACTGCGACGTGAACTCGACCGGCCTCGGCGGGCTGAAGGACCGCGTCGAGGCGCTCGAAGGCGTCCTCGAGGTCGAGAGCCCGGAAGGCAAGGGAACGCGCCTGACCGCGACGTTCCCGGTGCGCGAGACGTCCACCGCGTGAGCGAGGTGGCGCCGGAGGCGCGCTGGACGATCCCGACGCTCGACGACGTCCTCGCCGCACGCGACGCGATCGCGCCTCACCTCTCGCCCACGCCCTTGCTCGCGCACGCGGGACTCTCGGCGCTGCTCGGCGTCGAGACGCTCGTCAAGCACGAGAACCACCTGCCGACGGGCGCATTCAAGGTCCGAGGTGGCGTCAACCTCGTCGGACGCCTCACGCCGGACGAACGCGAGCGCGGCGTGATCACCGCCTCGACCGGCAACCACGGCCAGTCGATCGCCTTCGCCGGCCGGCGGTTCGGCGTCGACGTGGCGGTCTGCGTGCCGGAGCGCCCCAACTCGGCGAAGCTCGCTGCGATGCGCGCCCTCGGCGCTCGCATCGTCGAGCACGGGCGCGACTTCGACGACGCGCGCGAGCACTGCGAGCGGCTGGCCGTCGAACAGGGACGCCGGTACGTCCACTCGGGCAACGAGCCGGATCTGATCGCCGGCGTCGGGACGCACACGCTGGAGATCCTCGAGCAGGACCCCGACGTCGACGCGATCCTCGTCCCCATCGGGGGCGGCAGCGGGGCTGCCGGCGCATGCGTCGTGGCGAAGGGCCGCAAGCCGGGCACCGACGTGATCGGGGTCCAGGCGGAGGCCGCGCCGGCCGCCTTCCGGTCGTGGCAGTCGCGGTCGATCTGCCAGGACACAATGGCGACGACCGCGGAAGGGCTCGCGACCCGCGTCGGCTTCGAGCTCCCGCAGCGGATCCTGTGGGAGCACCTCGACGAGTTCGTGCTCGTGTCCGAGGACGAGCTCCGTCAGGCGACCCGGCTGATGATCGAGCACACCCGCAACCTCGTCGAGGCCGCCGGCGCCGCCCCGCTCGCCGCGGCGCTCCGCCTCCGCGAACGGCTCGCGGGGAAGCGGGTCGTGCTCCTGTGCACCGGGGGAAACGTCACGCTCGACCAGCTCCGCGCGCTGCTCTCCGAATAGCGCCGTCGGCCCTCACACGTTCCTAAAGGACCGTTGCGTAGCCTTCCGCGAATGGTCCCGACCGCCAGGGCGTCGCGCGCCGTCGTCGTCGCCCTCGCGGCGCTCGTCGCCGCCTTCGCGCTCGTGCACGACGGTCGCGCGGCCGCGACGACGGGCACGGCTCCCGTGGCGTCGCTCGAGCCCGAGCGGACACAAGCGCTGTGGACGCAGATCGCCGACCGCACGGCGCTTAGCCCGTTCGCGGTCTCCGCCGACTGTCGGCCGCTGCGCGCCGTCTTCTACGCGGCGACGGACTGGTTGCGGCTGGCCACGACGCTCGCCTCGCGCGCGTCCCCGTGCGCCCAGTACTACGTCTCGGTGCCGCCGGTCGTCGCCGACAAGACGAGGCCGCGACCCGACCAAGCCGGGCGGATCCGCGCGCTCGGCCCGGCATTCCACGCGCTCGCCGAGATCCACCTGACGGCGTGGCAGAAGTGGGTCGCGAGCACCGGCACGTCCTGGTACGCCGCCGGGGTGGAGGCTCGGCGGCGGATGGCCGCGGCGGGCTACGACGTCGGCTCCGGCGACACGTGGGCGCTCAACGAGCTGACCTCCGCGGCGCGTCGCGGCGACGGCACCGCGCGAACCGACATTCGCGAGTTCCTCCGTGGGCTCTTCGACGCCGGCGGCGAAGGCCCGCAGGCGCGCGGCGTCGTCTTCGTGATCGGAATCGGCCAGAAGGCCGCCGACGTCTCGACCTACAAGGCACGGATGCAGGAGTGGCTGCAGGACTCCGCGTTCTGGATCGAGATGAACACGTACGTCAGCGACTGGTCGCAGGAGGTGTACGCCGACATGCGCGGCTACGCCGTCCCCGGCGTGGCCACCGACATGCGGCGGGAGACCCTCGTCGAATACCTGCGTCACTCCGACCTGCTCGCGAGCTCGGGCGGCGGCGCGTCCGGGACGGCCAACGCGTTCTTCGCAAACGCGTCGGGCCCACTGGCGAACGCTGCGTGGCAGTGGGAGACCGGCTTCGGCTGGACCTTCGCGCCCGGCGAGCTCATGCGCCAGTTCGTCTCCGCGCAGGTGTACGCCCTCCGCAACTCGAGCGTGCGGACGGGTAGGGCGAGCGACCACTGGGGCTTCGCGTGGGCGCCGCGGAACACGGCCGCGCTTCCTGCGGCCGACTTCGCCGCGGAGACGGCCGCAATCCTCGACCGGCTCGGCTCGGCGATCCGCGACTCGGCGATCGACACGCCCTCCGATCCGGGCGCGCGTGCGTGCGGGCCGACGGGCAACCAGTGGTGTGTCGGCGATCTCGAGGGTGCGTCGCTCACGGACAAGTGGCGCAGCTTCCGCTCGTGGTCGCCGACGACCCTCGCATTCGTCGGCGGGTCGACGACGATCGGCGCCGGTGCGGTGTCGCCGCCGATCGGGCTCCAGGCGCAGGTCGCCGGCGTCGCGGCCCGGCCGGCCGCTCCGCTCGGGGTGACGCTGAGCTCGTCCTCGCCGACCGGCACGTTCTCGACAAGCGCGACGGGGCCGTTCACGCCGACGCTCGCCGTGCAGCTCCCCGCGGGGGCGTTCGCGACACCCCAGATCTACTACCAGGACACGACGGCCGCGACGGCGACGATGAGCGCGAGCGCCAACGGCGTCGTCACCGGCACCCGCGCGATCGTCGTCGGCGGCGCGCCGGCCCTGTCGCTCGAGATCGACCCGCCGTCAGCCACGCTGATCCCGGGCGAGACGGTGAAGCTGACCGCGATCGGCATCGACCAGTTCGGCAACCGCACGCCGTCGGCGGGGACCACCTGGGCGCTCTCGCCCCA
>Ga0081539_10003887_pt1 | contig 17435 bp, 19 predicted proteins | sample TabmetS4T2R2_FD_71023 | JGI IMG/M metagenome (GOLD analysis project Ga0081539, IMG submission 71023) | Tabebuia heterophylla rhizosphere microbial communities from the University of Puerto Rico - S4T2R2 | ecosystem: Host-associated > Plants > Roots > Rhizosphere ...
CAGGTACGTGCGGATGACGCCGTGCTCGGCGGCCTGGGTCGGGAGGTTCTCCAGGCGGTCCAGCTCGCGGTCCACCTGGCGCCGGGCCTCCTCCGGCAGCTCGATGGCGGTCAGGCGCTCCCGCAGCTCCACCGCCTCTGCGTGGCTCTCGTCGAAGTCGCCGAGCTCCTCCTGGATGGCCTTGAGCTGCTGGCGCAGGACGAACTCGCGTTGGTTGCGGTCCAGCTCGGACTGGACCTTCTGCTGGATCCCGGTGCCGATCGAGATGACCTCGAGCTCGCGGGCCAGTGCCTGGGCCAGGATGCGCAGGCGCTGGGTCACGTCGGGCTGCTCCAGGAGCGCCTGCTTCTCCTCGGTCGGGATGCGCAGCGAGGAGGAGATGAGGTGGGTGAGCGCCGCGGGATCGTCGACGTTGGCGACCGCCACCTGAAGCTCCTCCGGCAGGTAGGGGACCTGCTCGACGATCGCCGAGAACGTCTGCTGGACGTTGCGCATGAGCGCCGTGAGCTCGGCCGTCGGCTCGCCCGCGGCCTCGGGCACCTCCTCGACCTCGGCCACGAGGTAGGGCTCTTCCTGCGCCCAGCGCAGCACGCGCACCCGCCGGCCGCCCTGGACCAGGAGCCGCAGCGTGCCGTCGGGGACGCGGAGCATCCGGGCGACGACGCCGATGACGCCGACGTCGTAGAGATCCTCGGGCCCCGGCGACTCGAGCTCCGGCTTGCGCGAGGCGATCATGATGAGCGTGCGGTCGCCCGCCAGGACGTCGTTCACGAGGCGCACGGAGCGCTCCTGGCCGACGGCCAGCGGCGTGAGCGCGTCGGGGAACGGGACCGTCTCGCGGAGCGGCAGGACGGGAGCGATCTGCGTTCTGGAGGCGGCGGGCGCCGCCTGAGGTGGGTCGTCGACGGCGTCGGTCACGACCCCGGCTCCTCGCCGCCACGCTCGATCGGCACGTTGCGGGTCCGCTCCTGCGGCTGCAGGAGCGGCAGCTCGACGCGCAGCAGGCCGTCGTGGTAGCTCGCGGAGGCCGCGTCGGGATCCACGTCGACGCCGAGGTCGACGGCGCGGCGGAACCGGCCGTGCTCGATCTCGAGCTGCTGGTAGACGCCGCCCTCTGCGACGGGCGGGCGCCGCGTGCCCGACAGGATCAGGACGCGTCCCTCGACCTGCAGCTCGAGGTCGGAGAGGTCGATCCCCGCCAGCTCCGCCTGCACGATCGCGCGCGGCGGCTCCTTGGCGTAGAGGAGGTCGACCCGCGGCGAGAACCCCCCGCGACGGGTCATCGACCGCCCCGCGACGTCGCCGAACAGCTCGTCGACCTCGCGGCGCATGCGCTCGAAATTGGCGAAGAGATCGCGCTCCTGCGGCATGCCCGTCCAGCCTAGTGGGGTCTACACCTCGTAGACGTCGCCCTCGGCGGCGAAGGTCACCGGCCCGCCGAAGCCCTCCTCCGCCTCCGCCCGCAGCCAGGCGCGATCGATGAGGTCGGAGTAGTGCGTCACGACGAGGCGGCGGGCGCTGGCGCGGCGGCCGTGCTCACCGGCCTCGCGCGGCGTGATGTGACCACGCGGCGCCTCCTCCTCCGGCTCCACGAGCGTGGCCTCGATCAGGAGGAGGTCCGTATCGCGCGCGAACTCGACGAGCGCGTCCGTCGGACCGTGATCGGCGCCGTACGTCACCCGTCCGCCGCCGCCGGCCCGCGGCGTGAGCTCCAGCGCGTTGGTGTTCGGATGGAAGTGCGGGACGGACTGCGTGCGGATGCGCACGTCGCCGACCTCGAGCTCGTCCCCGCTCGCGTACTCCTCGACCGCGAAGGCCTGCTCCATGAGCTCCTCGCCGCCCCAGGAGCCGACGATCCGCCGCAGCGCGTCGCGCCCCCCGACGGGGACGACGAGGCGGACCGGCTCCTCGCGCACGCTGCCGCTCGGCGAGTAGAGGAGCGCGTAGGCGAACGGCACGAGGTCGAGCGTGTGGTCGGCGTGCATGTGCGAGATGACGACCGCGTCGACCGTCGTGTAGTCGACGGCGGCGCGAAGCTTGCCGAAGACGCCGTTGCCGATGTCCATGACGAGCGTCGTCGAGCCCTCGCGCACGAGGTAGCCGCTGCATGCGCCGCCGAGGTCTGCGAACGCCGGGCTCTTGCCGAGTACGGTCACGCGCACGCGGCGCAATCTAGGGGAAACGCCTCGACGGACCGCGACGAGCGACTCCGCCGCCACCGCTACGCGTGCAGCGCGGCCTGCTCCTGCGCCGTCGGGAACGCCCACGCTGCGCGCGTGCGACGCTCCTGACGGAAGGTGAAGCGAAGCTGCTGCGGCGGGCGCAGGCCCTCCGGGCTGTCGGGCCTGAACGTCGCGCAGGGGGAGTCGAGCTCCAGCGCGCACAGCAGATTGCGCCGGAAGAAGCACTCCTCGCACGTCACCTTCCGCATCGTCGCCCGACCAGCCGCCATCGCCCTTCTCGCTCCCGTCGCTCGCCTTCGATGCGGCGAGTCAATCGGGCTGTCGCGGCCGCGGCAAGGGGGTCCCGGAGGCGATCTCCGCAAATGCGGCGGATCCACGCCGGACCACCCCGCTCGCACCGCAGAAAACGCCCCGGGCGAGGCCGCCGCCCGCCCCTCACCGCGCGCGACGGGTACCGTCGGCGTCCGATGCGCATCCTCGTCACCGGCGTGTCCGGCTTCGCCGGCGCGGCGCTCGTCCCGCGGCTCCTCGCCGACGGCCACGAGCTGCGCGGGTTCGCGCGCGATCCGGCGCGCGTGCGCGTCGACGTCCCGGTGGTCTCCGGCGACGCCGTGACCGGCGAGGGCCTCGAGGAGGCGCTCGAGGGGATCGACGTCGCGTACTTCCTCATCCATTCCATGGAGCGGGGCGACGTCACGTTCGCGGCGCGCGAAGCGGCGGCCGCGGCCCGGTTCGTCGCGGCCGCCGGCCGCACGGGCCTGCGGCGCGTCGTCTACCTCGGCGGGATCGTCCCGGCCGACCGGACGCCGTCGGCGCATCTGTCGAGCCGCCTTGCCGTCGAGGAGGCGCTCCTCGCGGGCGTGCCCGAGGCGGTGGCGCTGCGCGCGTCGATCGTGATCGGCGCCACCTCGCGGTCGTTCCGGTTCCTGGTGCGCCTGGTGGAGCGCGTCCCGGTGATCCCGCTGCCGGCGTGGCGCACGCATCGCACGCAGCCGATCGACGCCGGCGACGTCGTCGAGCTGCTCGCCGCGGCGGGGACGACGCCGTACGCCGCGGGCGGCCTCTCGCTCGACATCGCGGGCCCCGACGTCGTGACCTACGCCGAGCTCATCGACGCGATCCGCGACGCGCTCATGGTCCCGCGAGCGGCCGTCGAGCTGCCCGCCATGCCGTCGAGCCTGGCCGGCCTCGCCGCGCCGCTGGCGGCCGCCATCACGGGTGAGGACCCCGACCTCATCGGTCCGCTCATGGCCTCGTTGGAGACGGACCTGCTGCCGCGCGACGACCGTGCCGCGGAGCTGCTCGGCGTGCCGCTGCGACGACTGCACCGTTCGATCGCACTGGCGCTGCGCGAGTGGGAAGCCGTCGAGCAACTCGGGGCACGGTAGAAGCGGTGGCGGAGGACCACTGATGTCGGTCGTCATCGCCCAGATCGACATCGCAGCCGCGCCCGACACGGTGTGGGACGTGGTGATGGACCCGACGACGACCAGGAAGTGGGTCACCATCGCCCGGGATGTCGGGCCGTGGGACGACGGACCGCTCGTCGAGGGATTTCAGATGGAGCAACGGCTTCACCTGCGCGGCGTCACGTTCAAGGTTGAGTGGACGCTGCAGGAAGTGGATGCGCCGCGCTTCGCCCGGTGGGACGGGAAGGGCCCGGCGCGTGCCCGCGCGATCACCGAATACCGCCTGCAAGGGACGGACGAAGGGACCCACTTCGACTACCGCAACGAGTTCCACACTCCGTTCGGCCCGATGGGCGCGATCGCCGCGAAGGCGCTCATGGGCGGCATCCCAAAGCATGAGGCGAACGCCTCGCTGCACGCGCTCAAGCGGCTGATCGAATCTGACGGTCAGTGATTGATCAGTGAATCCTTTCTGGTCAGGGCGGAGGCGCGGCGCGGCGCCAAGCTCATGTGATGTGAGAGACTTGCTCACTTACCGGCGTGCACGGACGGGTTGCACACCGACCTTCAGTGACAGGAGCAGGCAGGTGGCGGACTTCCTTGAGGAAAAGCGGCGGGAGATCGAGGCACGCATGGAGGAGCTTCGCCCGCACGTGGACGAGTACCACCGACTGGAGGCCGCCGCGAAGGCGCTCGCCGGCGCGCAGGCCCCGGCGGCCGCGGGCCGCCGTCCGCTCCCGCGGCGCAGCTCGGGCACCGGCCGCGCCGGCCGGCCCCGCGGCTCCGGCACGCGCGGCAACCAGGCGCTCGAGATCGTGCGCAGCCAGCCCGGGATCACGATCCCCGAGATCGCCGAGAAGATGGGCATTCAGCAGAACTACCTGTACCGCGTGCTCCCCGGCCTCGCCCAGGACGGGCTGGTCGAGAAGCAGGGCCGCGGCTGGCATCCCAAGACCGCGGCCTGATCCTCGGCAGGGCCTCGGCTCAGGCTTAGCGAGTAGGTCGCCAGGGCGACCCACTCGCGGCCGTGCCGGCTATATCAAACCGAGCTGCTTGACGGCGTCGCGCTCCTCACGCAGCTCACCGACCGTGATGTCGATCTTCGACTGCGAGAAGTCGCCGACCTCGAGACCCTGCACGATCTCCCAGGCCCCGCCGCTGACCCGGACGGGGAACGAGGAGATCAGGCCCTCGTCGACACCATAGGAGCCGTCGGACGGGACCGCCATCGACACGAGGCCGTCGGCGCCCAACACCCAGTCGTGCACGTGGTCGATCGCGGCGTTCGCGGCCGACGCCGCCGACGACGCACCGCGCGCCTCGATGATCGCGGCGCCGCGCTTGCCGACGTTGGGCAGGTACTCGTTCTCGTACCACGCCATGTCGTCGACCGCGTCCACCGCGCGCGTGCCGTTCACCTTCGCGTTGAACAGGTCGGGGAACATCGTCGGGGAGTGGTTCCCCCACACCACGAGATCGTCGATGTCGGTCACCGACACGGCCAGCTTCGTCGCGAGCTGGGCGTAGGCGCGGTTCTGGTCAAGCCGCGTCATCGCAGTGAAGCGCTCGGCGGGCACGTCGCGCGCGTTGCTCTGCGCGATGAGCGCGTTCGTGTTCGCCGGGTTGCCGACGACGAGGACCTTGATGTCGTCGGCGGCGTGCGAGTTGATCGCCTCGCCCTGCGGCTTGAAGATTGCCCCGTTGGCCTCCAGGAGGTCGGCGCGCTCCATGCCCTTCGTGCGCGGGCGGGCGCCGATCAGCAGCCCGATGTTCGCGCCGTCGAACGCCTCGTTGGCGTCCGAGGTGATGTCGATGGCCTCGAGCAGGGGGAACGCGCAGTCGACGAGCTCCATCGCGGTGCCCTCCGCAGCCTGGAGCGCCGGCTCGATCTCCAGGAGCCGGAGGCGCACCTTCTCGTCGGGCCCCAGCAGCTGGCCGGAGGCGATGCGGAACAGGATCGCGTAGCCAATGGCGCCCGCGGCGCCGGTGACGGTGACGGTCTTGGACATGGCCGGGGAACCTATGCCATCGCCTTCTGCAGGCTCTCGTCGATGGACCCCAGGAACTCCTGCGTGGTCTGCCACGGCTGGTCGGGGCCGATGAGCAGGGCGAGGTCCTTGGTCATCTTGCCCTCCTCGACTGTCTGCACGCAGACCCGCTCGAGCGTCTCGGCGAACCGCTTGACGTCGGGCGTGTCGTCCATGCGCCCGCGCGCCTCCAGGCCGCGCGTCCAGGCGAAGATCGACGCGATCGGGTTCGTCGACGTCGCCTTGCCCTGCTGGTGCTGGCGGAAGTGGCGGGTGACGGTGCCGTGCGCCGCCTCGGCCTCGACGGTGTCGCCGTCCGGCGTCATGAGCACGCTCGTCATGAGCCCGAGCGAGCCGTAGCCCTGGGCCACGGTGTCGGACTGCACGTCGCCGTCGTAGTTCTTGCACGCCCATACGTAGCCGCCCTCCCACTTCAGCGCGGCGGCCACCATGTCGTCGATGAGGCGGTGCTCGTAGGTGAGTCCCGCGGCGTCGAACTCCTCCTTGAACTCGCTGTCGAACACCTCCTGGAAGATGTCCTTGAAGCGCCCGTCGTAGCGCTTCATGATCGTGTTCTTGGTGGAGAGGTAGACGGGGTAGCCGCGCTCGAGGCCGTAGCGCATCGACGCGCGCGCGAAGTCGCGGATGGACTCGTCGAGGTTGTACATCGCCATGGCCACGCCGCTGCGCTCGAACTCGTACACGTCGAGCTCGATCGGCTTGCCGCCGTCCTTCGGAGTGAACGACAGCGTCAGCGACCCGGCCCCGGGTACGACGAGGTCCGTGGCGCGGTACTGATCACCGAAGGCATGGCGCCCGATGACGATCGGCTTGGTCCAGGAGGGGACGAGCCGGGGCACGTTGGAGATGACGATCGGCTCACGGAAGATGACGCCGCCGAGGATGTTGCGGATCGTCCCGTTCGGGGACTTGTACATCTCCTTGAGCCCGAACTCCTCGACGCGCGCCTCGTCGGGAGTGATCGTCGCGCACTTCACGCCGACCCCGTGCTCCTTGATCGCGTTCGCGGCGTCGACGGTGATCTGGTCGTCGGTCGCGTCGCGCGACTGGATCGAGAGGTCGAAGTACCGCAGGTCGACGTCCAGGTAGGGGAGGATCAACTGGTCCTTGATGAACTGCCAGATGATCCGGGTCATCTCGTCGCCGTCCAGCTCGACGATGGGGTTCTGCACCTTGATCTTGGTCATGTGCGGCCGGACTCTACGACGGAGGTTGCCCACGCTCGCCTACCCGCAGGTGACCGACGCCTGACACGACCTCGTTCGGCAGATAGGGGAAGCGATCCAGGTCGGCGCGCGTGGTGACGCCAGACAGGACGAGGATGGTGTGCAGCCCCGCCTCGAGCCCCGCGACGACGTCGGTGTCCATGCGGTCGCCGATCATCGCCGTCGTCTCGGAGTGCGCGCCGAGCGTGTTGAGCGCCGATCGCATCATGAGCGGGTTGGGCTTGCCCACGAAGTAGGGGTTCACGCCCGTGGCGTGCGTGATCAACGCGGCGACCGCGCCGGTCGCGGGGAGGACGCCGTCGGCGGACGGCCCGACCGAGTCGGGGTTGGTCGCGATGAACCGCGAGCCCGCGCGGATGAGGCGGATCGCGCGCGTGATCGCCTCGAACGAGTAGGTGCGCGTCTCGCCCAGCACGACGTAGTCCGGATCGCGCTCGGTGAGCGGATAGCCGACCTCGTGCAGCGCGGTCGTCAGGCCCGCCTCTCCCACGACGTGCGCGCTGCCGTTCGGGCGCTGGCCGTCGAGGAACTGCGCGGTCGCGAGCGCCGACGTCCAGAGGGACTCGGCGGGCACCTCGATGCCGCTGGCGCGCAGGCGCGCGGCGAGATCGCGCGGCGTGTAGATGGAGTTGTTCGTGAGCACGAGGAAGCCCTTGCCGGCCTCGCGCAGCGCCCGGACGAAGTCCTGGGCGCCCGGCAGGGCCTGCTCCTCGTGCACGAGCACGCCGTCCATGTCGATGAGGTAGTGCTCGAGCTCGTCCATGCGGCCGGACCTTAGGGGTGCCGACAGCGGCCGGCCACCAAGGCAGACCAAAGGCCGCAATGGCCGCTGGAGGCGGGCCCCGAGAGGTTCTCCTTAGACTCGCGCGCAGTGTTCGGCGGTGGGTCCATCCAGCTCTTGCGGATCTCCGGGATCCGCATCGGCGTGAGCCCGAGCTGGTTCATCGTCCTCTTCGTCCTGATCTACTTCCTCTCCGAGTACTTCCAGGACACGCTCGGCGGCAGCCAGACGGAGGGCTTCGCCGTCGCCGTCTGCTCGGTGCTCCTGTTCTTCGCCTCGCTCGTCCTCCACGAGCTGGGGCACGCGCTCGTCGCGCGCCGCGGCGGCATCGAGATCGACGGCATCGACCTGTGGCTGCTGGGAGGCCTCGCACGCTTCCGCCAGGACACGCGCTCGCCGGGCCAGGAGTTCGCGGTCGCCATCGCCGGCCCGGCTGTGAGCCTCGTGATCGCCATCGTGTTCGCTCTGCTCAGCCTGGCGGTGGCGGGGGCGGACGACGCGGTCGACGTCGGGCTCCTGCGCGAGGGCGTGGGCATCAGCGCCCCGCTCGCGCTGCTCGTCTTCCTCGCGGAGATGAACCTGTGGCTGTTCCTGTTCAACCTCATCCCCGCGTTCCCACTCGACGGCGGACGCATCGCGCGCGCCGTCGTCTGGAAGGTGACGGGGGACCGCAACCGGGCCACGCGCACGTCCGCCGCCATCGGGCAGCTCGCCGGCTACGCGCTCATCGCCTTCGGACTCTGGCGGGCGATCGACGGCGAGGGCATCGGCGGTCTGTGGTGGTCGCTCATCGGCTGGTTCATCGCGTCCGCCGCGCGCAGCGCCGTGGTGAGCACCGCGTTCACCGAGCGGCTGGAGGGGATCACCGTCGCCGACGTCATGGATCCGTCACCGGTGTCCATGCCGGCCGGCACGCCCGTCGCCCGCGCCGAGGACGAGTACTTCCTGCGCTACCGCTGGGACTGGTTCCCCGTCGTCGACGAGCAGGGACGCTTCCTCGGCCTCGTGCGCCACGAGGCCGTCACGCAGGCGGCGGCCGCCGGAGGCGCCGCGCGGCCGGTGCGCGAGGTCATCGACGAGGACGCCGCGCAGTGGCGGGTCGCCGCCGAGGAGCCGATCGAGGCGCTGCTGGGCTCCGAGCGGCTGCGGCGGCTCGGAGCGCTCATGGCGGTCGACCGCAACGGCGTCCTGACCGGCGTCGTGACGTTCGAGCAGGTGCGCCGCGCGGTCGCGGCGGCGTTCCCGGCGCGCTGAGGGTGCACCGTCAGCGCCCCGTGCGCCGATCATCCCGTCGACGTTCGCGTCCCATTTGGGGGTGAACGTCGACGCCGCGAGCCGGAGAACCGAGAGACTTCGGCCGGCGAGGGAGATCGGCACGGGTGGCGCGCCGCGGGCGTCCGCGCGGAGCGCACCACGGCCCAGGTCCCGCCCGTGGCGACAGCGGGAGGCCGGAAGGCGAACGTATAAGGTCCAGGGTCGGTCCCCCCACGGAGCTTCCATGCCTGAACACGACGTCCTGATCATCGGCGCAGGCCTCGCCGGCCAACGCGCCGCCCTCGCCGCAGCGGAGGCCGGCGCGACGGTGGCGATCCTGTCCAAGGTGCACCCCGTGAGGTCGCACTCGGTCGCCGCCGCCGGCGGCATCAACGCCGCGATCAGCCTGGACGACCGGTGGGAGTCCCACGCCTACGACACGGTCAAGGGCTCGGACTTCCTCGGCGACCAGGACGCGATCGAGATCATGTGCCGCGAGGCGCCGGGCGAGGTCCTGCACCTCGAGCACATCGGCGTCACGTTCCACCGCAACGAGAAGGGCGAGCTCGACCTGCGGGCGTTCGGCGGCGCCTCCATGAAGCGCACCGCCTACGTCGCGGACATCACCGGCCAGGCGATCCTGCACGTCCTCTACGAGCAGCTCATGAAGCACCACGAGACCGTGGACCGCTACGAGGAGTGGTTCACGACCTCGCTCATCCGCGAGGAGTCGGGCGACTGCGTGGGCTGCGTCGCGCGCAACATCCGCACCGGCGACATGGAGACGTTCCGCGCGAAAGGCACGATCCTCGCGCAAGGCGGCGCCGGCCAGTGCTTCAAGCCCACGACGAACGCGCTCATCTGCACCGGGGACGGCATCGCGCAGGCCTACGAGATCGGCGCGCCGCTCATGGACATGGAGATGATCCAGTACCACCCGACGACGCTCGTGGAGAACGGCTTCCTCATCACCGAGGGCGCCCGCGGCGAGGGTGCGCACCTGCTCAACTCCGAGGGCGAGCGCTTCATGGAGAAGTACGCGCCCAACAAGATGGAGCTCGCGTCGCGCGACGTCGTCTCGCGCGCGGGGCAGACGGAGATCAACGAGGGGCGCGGCGTCGGCCCCGACGGCGCGGGCATCGCCCTGGACATCACCGTCGTCCCGCGCAAGCGCGTCCTCGAGGCGCTGCGCGAGATCGTGAACATCGGCAAGGACTTCGCGGGCGTCGACATCACGCGCGAGCCGATCCTCATCCGCCCCGGCCAGCACTACATCATGGGCGGCGTCAAGACCGACGTGCACGGACAGGTCCCCGGCGTGCCCGGGCTCTACGCCGCCGGCGAGGTGGCGTGCGTGTCCGTCCACGGCGGCAACCGCCTGGGCGCGAACTCGCTGCTCGACACGCTCATCTTCGGCCGTCGCTCCGGCGAGCACGCCGCCGCCCGCGCCAAGACGATCACCTCGCCGAAGGTGTCGAGCGCCCACGTGAAGGACGACGTGGCGCGCATCGACGCGATCATCGCCCGTCCCCGTGACGGCCGGCGCATCTCCGAGATCAAGGACGAGCTCGGCACCACGATGAACCGCTACGTCGCCGTGTTCCGCGACGAGGCGGGCCTCGCGCAGGCGCACGAGACCGTGCGCCGCCTCAAGGAGGAGGCGCGGACCGCCTACATCGACGATCGCGGGACGGTGTTCAACCAGGACGTGCTGGGCGCCATCGAGCTGGGGTACATGCTCGACACGGCGGAGGCGATCGTCGTCGCCTCGCTGGAGCGCAAGGAGTCGCGCGGAGCGCAGTTCCGCACCGACTTCCCCGAGCGCAACGACGACGAGTGGCTGAAGCACATCGACATCCATCGCAACGGCGAGGACGTGCCCGAGGTGTCCTACTCGCCCGTGACGATCACGCAGTGGCAGCCCGAGGAGCGCAAGTACTAGTGAGTGAGTTCACGCTGAAGATCCGCCGGTACGACCCCGAATCGGGCGAGGCGCCGTACTGGGATCAGCACACGATCGACCTCGAGCCACACCGCTCGGTCCTCGAGGGGATCCTCCAGGCCAAGGCACGCTTCGACGGCTCGATCGGCATCCGCTGCTCCTGTCGCGCGGCGATCTGCGGCTCGTGCGGCGTTCGGATCAACGGGCAGCCGGGGCTCGCCTGCCACACGCACCTGGACAAGGCGCTGAAGGGCGCCCGCGACGGGGTCATCACCGTCGAGCCGATGGGCAACATGCCCATCATCAAGGACCTCATCGTGGACATGGACGCCGTCCACTGGAAGAAGGTCCAGCGCGTCACGCCATGGCTGCTCAACAAGGAGCCCGTGCCGGAGCGCGAGTACGTCGTGCCGCGCGAGAGCATGATCGACGTCACGCAGTCGATGGCGTGCATCCAGTGCGGCGCCTGCGTGTCGGACTGCCTCTCCATGGAGGTCGACCCGGACTTCATCGGCCCCGCGGCCCTCGCGAAGGCCTACCGCTTCGCCGGCGATCCACGCGACGCGCAGCAGTACGAGCGCGTGAAGGACCTCGCCGAGGATCCCCACGGCATCTTCGACTGCACCCACTGCTTCAAGTGCATCGAGGCGTGTCCGAAGGGCGTCGCCCCGATGAACCAGATCATGCGGCTGCGGCGCATCGCGACCGGGACGCATCACATCTCCGACCGCAACAACGGCGAGCGCCACGAGTCGGCGTTCGTGTCCCTCGTGAAGGGCCACGGGCTGCTGTGGGAGGCCGAGCTGCTTCCGCGCTCCTACGGCGGCGACAACTTCTTCGGCAAGTTCGCGCCGAAGGCGGGCCTCGAGCTGGTCGACTCGCTCCCGGTCATCGCCAGGGGCCTGCTGCGCCGCAAGGTCACACCGGGGAAGGCCATGCTCCCGCCGCGCGACGTCCCCAAGGACGCGCGAACACAGATCAAGCAGATCTTTGACAAGGTCGAAGGCCGCGCCGAGAGGCGCGAGCTGAACCTGTACATCAGCGGCTACGACGAGGACGCGGACGGCGCCGAGGGCCAGCACGCCCCCGAGGCCGGCCAGCCTGGCATCAGCCCCGAGGAGTCCCCCACCCGATGAAGGTCGCATACTGGCCCGGCTGCGTCAGCCGGGGCTTCACCCCCGAGCTGCACGGCTCGATGGAGCACATCGCCCCGATGCTGGACATCGAGCTCGTCGAGCTCGACCGTGCCTCGTGCTGCGGCGCCGGGGTCATCGCCGAGCACAGCCAGGAGCTGGCGGACACGCTGAACGCTCGCACGTTCGCGCTCGCCCAGCAGGTCGGCTCGGACACGATGATGATGAACATCTGCTCGACCTGTCAGGGCGCGCAGACGGAGTGCCAGGAGCGGCTGGACGCCAACGCCGAGTACCGCGCCCTGGTCAACGAGAACCTCTCCGAGTACGGCTTGGAGTACCGCAAGGGGCTCCTGAACAAGAACCTGCTGTGGCTCCTCGTCGAGGACTACGGCCTGGACGAGCTGCGCGCGCGGGTCAAGCGCCCGCTCACGAACCTCAAGGTCGGTCCCTTCTACGGCTGCTACATCGTGCGGCCCACCGATCGGCTGGGGATCGACGACTCGCGTCCGCGCGACACGTACATGGGGCAGCTCATCGAGGCGCTCGGCGGGACGGTCATCGAGTACGCCGGCACGCAGAAGTGCTGCGGGTTCCCGATCATCACGATGAACAAGGAGGCGTCGCTGAAGCAGGCGGGGCGCCACCTGGGCGACGCCGCCGACGCGGACGCCGACTGCCTCGTCACACCGTGCCCGCTGTGCCACCTGAACCTCGACCTGCAGCAGCCGCTCGCCGAGCGGATCGTCGGTCGCGAGCTGAACATGCCGGTGCTGCACCTGCCGCAGCTCATCGGGCTCGCGCTGGGGCTCAGCCCCAAGGAGCTCGGGCTCGGCCGGCACATCGTCAAGCCGACGTCCGTCATCGACTGGACGACCTCCGTCATCGGGGGCGTGGAGGCCGCCGCGGCGTAGGGGAGCTTCGCGGCGTCCGCTTTCCGCGACGACGCAATATCGGGAATGTGCTGGAGTTGGAGCCCGTATGGGGCAGAAGCTCCGCACGGCCGTCGCACAGTGGTTTTTGCCACTTTTTGCGCAGGCTTTGTCCACAAACAGGGGCAATGCCATACTCCGCAGCGATGAGCGATCCCCCGCCCGCGCTCGACCCCGACGCCGCCGCCCGGATGGGCGGGACCGGCGGGGCCGCCGCCGCGCTCCCGCGGGGCGCGCTGCTTGGGGGAGCAGCAGCCTTGGCGGGAGCGCTGGCCGGGGGACCGAATCTCACAGCCGGCTCACCATGATCCGGCGCCTGGTGGCCACCGCCCTGGTCATCGCGCTCATTGGGGGCGGATCGACCGGGGCGGCGGCTCAGGGCACCGACACGAGCCGGGTGACGACGTCGTCGGACAGCGGGCTGCCGCTCGGCACGATGCTCCTCCTGCTCGTGGCGATCACGGTCGCCTGGGGCCTTCTCGCGGTTGTGGTCATGCGCCGCCAGCGGCGCCGCCGCCGCCAGGTCCGCGCGTTGCAGGCGCAGGCGAGGCGCCGCCGCATGCCGTCGCCCGCGGGCGAGACGGGCGGGTTCGTCCCCATGGCGCCCGTGACGGCGCCGCCGGAGGACGAGCTCGACGAGGAGCTCGCGCACGCCGAGGCGCTGGAGCCGGAGCCGGAACCGGAGTCGGAGCCCGCGGGGCCGTTCGAGGCGTACGACCGCCGGCCGGTGGCCGAGCCGGTGCCGCAGGAGCTTCCCGTGCCCGTCCGGGAGATGATCTCCGAGGCCACGACCTACGAGATCGTCTGGTACCGCGACGAGGCGCGGCTGCACTTCGCGCTGCAACCGGTGGACGGGCGCGCCGCGTCGTGGGCGAAGCTGCACTCGGGCACGTTCACCTGGGCGGAGGACGCCGATCCTCCGGCCGATCTCCGGGACGCGCAGCGGGCCCACGGGCGCCTGCGGACGCGCTTGGTGCGCGAAGGCTGGCGGCCGGCCGGACGGGGAGAGCGGTGGTTCAGCCACCGCTTCCGCCCTCCGGCGCGACCTTGAGCCGACGTCCGTACGGCGGACGGATGTTGAATAGTCATGTTTCTGGACTGACTTCACCATGAGCGTCCGCCCATGCTCAAGTCACTGTCACGCCGGAGGCTGCTCGTCACCGCCGCGAGCGCCGGCTCGGCCGCCGCCCTCGGCGGCGCCGGGATCGGCGTCCTCGGCGGCGCCGCCGTAGCCCGGACACCGCCCTCGCCCGAGCAGGACGAGCGCGTCCTGACCTTCCTGCTGCGCCTTCAGCGCATCGAGCACGCGTTCTACGAGGAGGCCGCACGCGTCGGCGCGCTGCAGGGCGAGCTGGCCGAGTACATCGACGTGACCCGCGCGAACGAGTCCGATCACGTCGAAGCGCTCGCGAAGACGGTCGGCGTCGAGAGCGGACCGTCGCCGATGCGCTTCACCGGCGACCCGGCCTTCCAGGACGACGCTGCGTTCGTGGCCAAGGCCGGCGCTCTGGAGGACGCGGTGGTCGCCGCGCTCAACGGCCAGGTCACCAACCTGACGCCGGACCGGCTGATGCTGGTCTGCGGCATCGCGTCCGTCGAGGCGCGCCACGCGGCCTGGATCCGCGACATCGGCAAGGCCGCGCCCGCCGCGTCGGCCGCGGACGTCGGGCTCGACGCCGACGCGGTCACCGACGCTTTGCGCGGGCAGAGGCTCTGGCGATGACCATCGACCTCTCCAGGATCGACCGCGACGGCGCCGTCCGCGAGGCGCAGGACGCGCTCCTCAGCCGCGGGCAGCTCCTCGGCGGAGCCCTCGCCGCAGTGGTCGCCGGGCTCGCCATTCCCGGTGCCGCCTCCGCGCAGGTCGACAAGCGCGACGCCTCCGTGCTGACGTACCTGCTCTCGCTCGAGTACCTGCAGGACGCCTTCTACACCGAGGCTGAGCGGCTCGGCGCGCTCCGCGGGGACGTCTCCGCCGCCACGCAGGTGCTCGGCCGGGTGGAGCGCGCGCACGTGCAGGCGTTCCGGGAGCTGCTGGGTTCCGCCGCGCCCGCCCGGCCTCGCTTCGACTTCCAGGGAGCGACCGAGGACGAGCTGGCGTTCCTGCGCACCGCACTGGCGCTCGAGGAGCTCGGCATCGGCGCCTACGCCGGACAGGCCACGCGCATCCAGTCCCCGGAGGTCCTCCAGTCGGCGATGGACATCCACACCGTCGAGGCGCGCCAGGCGGCCTGGCTGCGCCGCCTGCTCGACATGCGCCCGACAGAGGGCTCCTTCGACCAGCCGCGTGCCCGCCGGTCCGTCGTCGGCACGATCGCGTCGAAGGGCTTCATCGTCACGCGATCCGAGATCCCCAAGACGCACCGCCGCAGGAAGACGCCGCGCTTCACCGGATGAGCGGCGCGCCGGCATCGAGCGCCCGGCAGGTGGCGCCTCCCTGGCGCTCCGCGAGCACGCCGCCGCCCTCGGCCCCGAGCAGCAAGCCGTCGCCGGCGATGCGCGTCCGCGCCGGCATCCGCGAGCATCCGCGCCTGGCGGCGCTCGCCGTCGTGGCGCTCGCGACGGTCGCGACCGTCGCGAGCTCCATGTCCACGGGCGCCGAGCAGGTCGCGTCGCCGCGCAGCACCGTGCTGCCCACCGCCTCGAGCTCCGCGGTCTCCGTGCGCGATCCGGCCGCGATGCCGGCCCCCGTCGCCCCGACCGCCGCCTGGGCGCCCGTCCTGCGGCGGACGGTCGCGCGCCGGTCCCCCCGCGGGCGAGCGGTCCGGCGTGTCGGGACGCGCACGCCGGAGGGCACCACCAACCTGCTGGAGATCATCGGCCGCCGGCGCGATGCCGCCGGGCGGCTCTGGGCGCACGTCCGCCTCGCAACGCTGCCGAACGGCACGACCGGCTGGGTGCCCCGCTCCGCGCTCGGCGCGGTGACGACGGTGCGCACGCATCTGGCCATCGACCTCGCGAGGCGGACGGCGACGCTCAGGCGCGACGGGCGGGTGCTGCTGCGCGTGCCGATCGGGATCGGCCGTGCGGGAGCCGCCACGCCGACCGGGCGCTTCTACGTCCGCAACCGGCTCACGCACCTGCCCGGCCGCGCGTACGGGCCCGTTGCGTTCGGCACGAGCGCCCGCTCCGCGGACCTGACGGACTGGCCGGCCGGCGGCTACATCGGCATCCACGGCACGGACCGCCCCGATCTCGTGCCGGGACGGGTGTCGCACGGCTGCATCCGCATGCGCAATCCGGACATCGTGCGCCTCGCCCGGCTGATGCCGGTGGGAACCCCGGTCACGGTGCACGCGTGATGCGCGCCGCGATGACGCGCAGGCGCGCCCTGGTGGCCGGCGGCTCCGGGGCGCTGATCGCAGCCGGCGCGTTCGCGCGGTCAGGCTCGGGCGCGGCGCCCTCCGCCGCGCGCAGCCAGGACGCACTGGCGTTCCTGCTCGCCCTGCAGCGCGTCGAGGCGGGCTTCTACGCCAGCGCGGTGCGCGCAGGCGCGCTCCGGGGCGAGCTCGCGTCGTTCGCGCGCGCGGCGGCCGACCATGAACGCAGGCACGTGGCGCTGCTCGAGCAGGCGCTCGGCGCCCGCGCGCCGGCCGACGCGACGACCGAGGTGCCGGACGACCTCGTGCGGCGACCGGGCCGGTTCGCGCTCACGGCGGTGCGGCTCGAGGACCTCGTCGTCCGCGCCTGCAACGGGCAGGCCGTCAACCTCGCGCCGGACGCGCTGGCGACGGTCGCGACGATCGTCTCGGTCGACGCGCGCCACGCCGCCTGGATCCGGGAGCTCGTCGGCATGTCGCCGTCGCCGGAGACGGCCGACGCGGCGCTGACGGCACGCGCGGCGCTCGACGGCCTGGAGCGCGAGGGGCTCCTCGAATGAGCGAGACGCCGCGGACGCGGGCGCAGTTCGTCGCGATGGCGGGCGCGTTCACCGGCGGCCTCCTGGTGCCCCGCGCCGCGCGTGCCGCGGCCGCCGCCGGCACGGATCGGGCCGTCGTCGGCCGCCTGCTCCTCCTCGAGCAGCTGCAGGAGGCCTTCTACGCCGAGGCCGAGCGCCTCAGCGCCCTCACGGGCGAGGTAGCGGACGCCGCCCAGGCTCTCGGCGGCGTGGAGCGCGCGCACGCGCAGGCGTTGCGCGAGCTGGCCGGGTCCGCCGCGCCCAGGGTTCCGCGCTTCGACTTCCGCGGCGCCACCGAAGTGAACGGCGCGTTCGCCGCGACCGCGGTCGCGCTGGAGGAGCTGACGGTGGCGGCGAGCAAGGCGCAGTTGACGCGCGTGCGGTCGCCCGAGGTGCTGGAGGCGGTGATCGCGATCCACAGCGTGGAGGCCCGGCACGCGGCCTGGATGCGCAGCCTCGCCGGGATGCCTCCCGCCCCGGACGCGCTCGACGAGCCGCGGGACGCCGAGATCCCCGCGCGCTTCCTCGAGACCACCGAGCCCCGCACGACCGCGCGGCGCGACCCGACCTTCCCGGCATGACCACGCGCAGGGACACCATCGCGAGCGTCAGCCGGCCCGACGTCGTCG
>Ga0081539_10003888_pt1 | contig 17434 bp, 12 predicted proteins | sample TabmetS4T2R2_FD_71023 | JGI IMG/M metagenome (GOLD analysis project Ga0081539, IMG submission 71023) | Tabebuia heterophylla rhizosphere microbial communities from the University of Puerto Rico - S4T2R2 | ecosystem: Host-associated > Plants > Roots > Rhizosphere ...
AATACGACCAAGCTGACGGCTGCGCCGACTGCCGACGCCTTCATCGACATCGCTATTCCGCCGGTCATCGGTGCGGGCCCGGCGCCTTCGCCGACCGCGACGCCGACCGCGACGCCGACGCCGGCTCCGACTCAGACTGCGGGAACTTGCACGGTGAACTATCTGGTGACGGGTCAAAATGCCACCAGCTTTGGCGTCTCCATCGTGATGACCAACAATACCGGAAAGACCCTGAACCCATGGACACTGGCGTTCTCTTTCCCCGGCAATCAGAAGATCACCAGTTTCTATAACAGCGTAGTGAGCCAGTCAGGCCAGTCTGTCAGGATCGGCAATGCGGGTTTCAACGCAAACTTCCTCAACGGCCAGCAGCTTCAATTGGGATTCCAGGCCACTTATTCAGGTACAAACAGCAGGCCGACCAACTTTACGCTGAACGGCATTCCATGTCGGACACAGTAATACCGCATTTCATTTAACTCCGATGCTCCCTCCCCGTGGAGCTAATCCTCAAAAGGTCGGCCGTGATTCACAGTCACGGCCGCCTTTTTCATCTCACCACACGTTAAAGCGCGTAAAATCAGCCCAGATCACCCCACAATCAGGTGAACAATGACAGCGAGGTTGTGGCCAATGTCATAACTTAATTACCCAGGCCTCACCAATAATATCACTCGCCGTTCTTCATCGCTGGTTCTGGTCAGAGACGTTCCTCATCACAATGCTATCACTCCGGCACTGTTCCGGTAATTGCTCATTATTATTGAAAGTATTTACGTTTTATGTGTTCACTGCGTATGAACATAGTATTTCAAGGAGAGTAAGGATTATGAGAAATGCAAAAATACTAGAGAGAGCATTTGTTATTATTAAGTATAGTTGTTTCACCTTGGCTCCGGCAGCCTTTTTAACTTTAATTTTTTGTTTGACAAGCAATTCTTCAGCTTATGCTAAAAATGGATTCCATTCATTCGACACAACCACTTCACGAACCGCTGATCCGATTGCTCAGAGTTTCGGCACGAGCTGGCCGAAGATGGTTGTCTATGCGCTGGCCGGCGATAACATGATCTACGTCCTCCAACCGGGATCAAGGAGCTTCAGTCCGCTCGGCCGTGTCTCGAAGGCTAAGGGCAACCTGGTCAGCATCGACTTTCGCGTTGACGATCGGAACAACGGCAATCTTTATGGATTGACTGACACCGGCAACGTCCTTCTCATCAGCCTGGCTCCGGCCAGTTCCCTCAACGCGACTGTCGTCAACAATCCCTCGCCGCGATTTACCGGAGGGGTCCAGTCAATGTTCGATCGCAATTCGGCCGTCAACGCGCGACGCATCGAGAGCAATGACCAAAACTTCGCGATGACCAATGTCAATGACAATCTCAATCAGACGGTGATCCGGACCAAGCTGGCTTATGCCGCAGGTGACGTCTATGCCGGCGCCGACTCAAACATCAGCACCGCTTACTACGCCCACAACACCGACGCGACCAATACTATCTTGTATGCGATCGATTACGACCTGGACTCGCTGGTCATGATCGCGCCGCCGCTGATGGCGACAGGCAGCTCGAACACGGGTGGCGGTCAATTGCAGACGATCGGACATCTGGTCGATTCCGATGGCAATCTGGTCAACCTTAACCCGACGTCCAACATCGACATTTATACTGATGCCAACGGCACTAACTATCTCGTAGGAATTAACGATGGGACGATCTTTACTATCGATCTATCTCAGATCAATCCGTCGCCGGCGCTCGGATCGACCCAACAAGTAGCGGTCAATGGAGTCAAACTGACGGCTTCACCGAGTGCCGATGCTTTTATCGATATCGCTATTCTGCCTTACGTTGCACCGACTCCGAAACCGTCACCGGCTCCGACGGGCGGTGGAAGCTGCACGGTGAGCTATCAGGTCACAGGTCAGTGGCAATCGGGATTCGTAGCCAACGTCTTGATCCAAAACAATACCGGAAATAACTTGAATGGATGGCAATTCTCCTTCTCTTTCACCGGTAATCAATCCATTTCCAGTCTGTGGGATGGCACAATAAATCAGGCGGGCCAGTCTGTGACTGTCTACAATGGAGGATTCAATAAGATCTTTGCCAATGGCAGCCAGGTCTCATTTGGGTTCCAGGCAAGTTACAGCGGCAGCAACCCCATTCCGGCGGCTTTCACCTTGAACGGCATCCCCTGCAAGAGAAAGTAAAAGAATGAAGAGAGGAGAATGAAGTGCGGAACTTGATGTTTTTATCTATTCCTCACTTCATCCTTCTTGCCTCTTTTCCTTTTATCGTTTCGCGGCAGTCCTGGGGTTTCTCTGCTGAATAAAGGTCAGATAGAGTGGTGAAAGCTTACACTTCCCCGGAACATTGGCCGAAGCCGTCACTGTATTACCGTTCAAGGTCCAGATCAGACTGGCGCCACTGCTCTTCAACGCGAAGATAGCTTTCTGTCTTCCCGGTAGAAAGGTAATTGGTTGGAGGCGATCCTGTGGGGAGGGCGTAAAGCCATTGCTGTTCCCAATCGGTATTGTTACTGCAGTTGGGTTGGGATTGAAGTATCCAAAGACGGCGATGAAACTGCCATTACGGTTGTTAGAGACGCATTCGATAATGGGAGTAACAGCCAAAGGGCCTGGCGTTGGCGTTGGCGTTGGCGTTGGCGTTGGCGCTGGAGCCGTCATAAAAGGCGCAGCAGCAATGTCAATGAAACCGCCCGTCGGTGGAATGTCCCCCGCCGCCACGGGCAGTGTCGCTCCCTTGGCAACCACGTTTTGCGTCTTCCCCAATGGGAGCGATGGGTTGATCTGAGAGAGATCGATGGTATAGATCGTCTGGCCGCTGACCGCAATCAGAGAATTAACTCCATTGGAGTCGGTATAGATATCCATGCCGGCCAGCGAGGTGATGTTGATCGGGTTGCCGCTGGGATCGACGAGAGGCCCAATCGTCTGTAATTGCCCGCCACCTGTGTTCGAACTGCCCGTCGCCGTCAGCGGCGGCGCAATCGTCACCAACGTATCCAGGTCGTAATCGATCATGTAAAAGATGGTGCTGGTCGCGCCAACAAAATTGTTGGTGTAGGCACCGGCGGTGATGTTGGGATCGACGCCCGCGTTGACGTCACCCGCGGCATAAGCCAGCTTGGTCTGGACGACAGTGTTGTTGAGATTACCGCCATTGACATTGGTCACCGCGAAGTTCTGATCATTGCTCCCGATCACGCGCAGCGCGTTGACGACCGGGTTGAAGTCGAACAGTGATTGGGCTCCTCCGGCAAAACGAGGATTGAGGCTGCTGATCAGAGTGGCCGCCCCCAATTGGGCGGGGGCCAGATTGATCAGGTAGATATTGCCGGTGTCGGTCAATCCATAGACCGAGGCGCTGCTCCCATCAGCCACGCGGAAATCGATCCCGATCAAATTGCCGTTGATTGAGTTGATGCGAACCAGCCGAGTCGGCCGGGTCGAGCCGGGCGTCAACACATAGATCGTGTTGTCGGTCGTTAACGCATAAAGATTGGTCTTCGGCAAAGTGATGCCCACGCCCTGTGCCGAATACTGACCGGCATAACCGAAGAGCTGCGAAGCAAGTATAGCTAACGCAATAAAAATCTGCGCTGCAAAAAGATTCTTCATCTTCATCTCTCCCTCATTGTTCCAATGGCTGAAAATTTCATCTGTGGCCGTCGATCGATCATGATCGACCGGCTCATCGATTGATGGACGGGGTCGGGGCTGTGATTTTCAGTCGGGTTAAGTAATTCCTATTTGTTATTCAGACTACTAATCAAATTGAGGTAGGATCGCTCCATCAGCTAGAGACACTACGGCAGGCGCTATTAACAGGCATCATCGGCACATCGGCAGCGATGTAATCAGGCGGGAAGCGAGAGTGCCGCAATGCGCTGTTCTACGACCAGCACCGAGACGGAGCGTCAATGTGGCACCATTGATTGGAATTTATACGAGCTTTAGACTTGATCTTAAATCAAGGGGCATTGGAGCAGAGGCGATTACTTATATTATCTGCATACTGATCGCCTGTGCTAATTCGTTTTCAGCTTACACAATGCCCCGTTAAACATCAAGCATTAAATCGAGACAACGCAGATCTTATCAATCGAATAGCTTCATTATTACTTCAACAATACATCATTGAGGCGCTGGCAAGGTTTCAACTCAATCTCCAGTTTCTTTGCCGCGGCATCTTTTCGTAACTTCGCGCGCTCAGCGCTATCCCAGATAGCCGGAGGGATCGGGCGATTGACCGGCTCGTTGCCGGGGATCGGACGAGCAAGCAACAAGTACTTACCGGGAATAATATTTTTGAATGCGAAGGATCCACCACTGCGCATTTGCGTCTCTGCGTAACGCAAGATCTCATCGGCAGCCGCCGGTTCGGCCGGGATCAAATAGATGCGCTGGCGCGGCGGAATTTTCTCGCCTTCCCCTTCAGCAACCACTTTGCCTTCCAGGCCGGCCGCGCCATCGGCGATCGTGACTGTGACGCCAGTGACCTTTTCACCGGATTTAAGCGAGATCCCCGTTCGCGACACATCCGCGCCTCCCGAGGCAGCGGCGCTTCTCCGGGCCGGCGCGGGCGAAGCCGCAGGACCGGTGATCGACTTTAAATACCAGGTCTCGTTCGGCAGATCCGCCGCAAGCCGATAGAGGGTGGCATCGAGATTTTGAACGGTGAACTCACCTTTCTCGTTCACCGCATCATTGCCGGAAAGGTATTGAAACGGCGAATCCTCGTTCCGCGTCTTATCGTCGCGCCTCGCGGAGATGACGAGATCTTCCATAACCGACTTGGGTTTGCTCGGACAAACGCTCGGATTGATCTCGAGAACAACCTTTCCAGAGATCGACGAGAGGGGAGTGAGAGCTAAATCGACGCCGGTGACATCAGAGCCTCTCACCGTCACGCGCCGAGGCCGTGAGGCAAAGCCTTCCCTTCCCTCGAATCCGCCGATTCTGGCGATGACCTCGTATTCGCCGTCTGGAATGCCATATACAGCATACGCCTCACTCTCACCCGGACGGACATAACTTGATCCGGCAGATACTCCCGTCGCGACGTTATAGATCGAAATTGAAGCGCCGACGCTATACGGGTTAGAGCTGGGCGGGCTTCCCGTCACCTTGCCGCTGATCGCGCGACCGGGATTGCTGAGATGCCGAATGTCTACTCCTGTGATCTCGGCTCCGCTCGCAACGCTCACCTCGCCGGCCGTATCGATCGTTGACGAGGGATGAAAGGTTGGGACGTCGCCGAAGTATGGTGATTGCAGCGGGGAAAAAGAGCGTCCGCTGGTTCCAACAATATAACTTCCGGGAGCCAGTCCATAGATCCGATAGATCCCGCGATCATCTGTCATATGCGGTGCGCCACCGGCGCCCTGATAACGAACAGGATTGCCGTCAGCATCACGCACCTTCAGCGCATAAACGACAATTTCAACCACCGGATCTCCGGCGGCATCGGTCACTCGTCCGGTAATGACGCCGCCTTTGACAAGGGTGAATGTCACCTGGTCGCCAATGTGATAGCGCCGTCCGGTATTTCTCTCTGCTGCCGATGGTGCATGTACATATCCCTGCAAGCCGTTAACATAGATGGTATAAGAGCGAGGAGTGAGATTGGCAAACTGGAAGTTCCCTTCCTCGTCAGTCGAGGTCGTCAGATTTGCGCCCATCCGGTTCGCATCTGCCGACGTCAGTCCGATGGTGACGTTCGCCAGGCCGCCGCCTTCTTCGGTAATTACTCGCCCGGAGATCGTTCCGTTCGATTGAGCAATCGCGGTGTTGAAATAGATGAACATAAGCGAGGTCGTTAAGAAGACTGCCCTCATGCCGATGAAATTCATTTGTTCTCCTCCTGACCGAGGTCGATCGTAAAGGTGGCTTGAGTTTCACCGGGGCCGATATTGATCATTTGCTTCAACTGAGAGAGCTTAAGACGCAACCGCTGCTCCCCATCTTTCGGCTGAGTTCGAAACATGGGCATCAATCTCACTTCATACTGACCCGGCATCAATCCTTGGAGCACAAACTGTCCGCGGACATCGACCTCTGCGCTTGCACCCATGGACATCGCTCCGCTGGACCTGGCAGGATCAGGACGCGTCACAAATGCACGGAGCAAAACACTTTCGGGCAGGACTCCGCCGACGATCTTGACCTGCCCGCGGATGACCGCATTGGCGTATCCGATAATCACACGCACATTGTTGAGCTGCTCTCCCGGACCAAGTTCGATCCCTTCGGGCTGCGGCGCCCCACCGCGTTCAGCCCGCAGCACAATGAACTTGCGATCTCCTTGGATGGGTTGGAGATAGAATTGCACCTTGCCCGGGCGCAGCCCTAACAGGCGAAAGCTCCCATCAGGAGTGACCTTGATCGCGGTTGCCCGCTGAGGTATAAAATTGTTGTTCCCTGACCTGCTCGAAGCACCGATCACTATTTGCGGCAACTTCGCGAGCACTGCCGGATCGCTCGTCCCTTCGATCACAACCACTCCACTGACCGAGCCGCCGCGCTTCACTGAAACCTCAATCCCCTTCACATCACCGTTTGTTACTTCAAATGGAACCGGATCGCTGTAGAACACACTCTTCTCATCGCCCATCGCGAATACTCCATATTTGCCCGGAATCACGCTCGACAGGTGAAACTCGCCCTGAGCACCTGAACGTGCACCCATCGATCCCCAATTCATGATTCCTCCTCTGTTGGGATCGAGAGTTCCGTAGGAGAGACCAATGCCGATGACCGGCTGGCCGGTCTCCTCATCAAAGACGCGCCCGAAAACGTCATAGGTCTTCTTCGCTTCTCCGAACGAAATATCGACGCCCGTCACCTCTTCGCCCTCGCCCAGTTCGATCACCTTTGCCTGCGATTCATCGGTCACATCGGGATGATAGGTTCGCGCGTAATAGGTTCGCCCCCCCCCCATCGCAAACGATCCGTCACTCTGATCAACGCCGACACTGACCCGGTAACGACCGGCCGGCACTCCGTAAAGACGATAGATTCCTCGATCGTCAGTCCGATGCATATAGAAATTTCTGTTAATTTGGATCGGCACTGACCTTTGGTTCCCCTCAACCACCATCTGGAGGGAAATCGTTTGCTCGATCATCGGCCGGCCGTCAGCGGTCGTCACACGCCCGGTAATAACGCCCCCACGCTTTAATTTGAATTCGACGCCTTCGATATTCTCTCCGTCAGAGACGTTGACTGTTTTGCCCGGCAGGCCGTATTGATTTTCTGCCGAACTGACCATGCCCGGAGCGACCGCATTGATTACATAATTGCCGGCCGGGATGCCGGTCAGGTGAAAATTGCCATTTCCATCAGTCTTCGTCCGCAGACCCGGACTCTGCTGGTTTTGAGAACCAAATGATGGTTGAGACTGTAAAGCAACCATGACGCCGGGCGCCGGTTCGTCCTTGATCGTGACGCGCCCCGAGATCACCGCCGTGCCTTCTTTTGATTTCATATCGGATTGAGCTTGTGGAGAACCCGCAAGAAAGAGACAACAAAATAACGCTGAGACCAACATCCTAAGGCTGAACCTGATCATGCTTCCTCCCCGGCCGAGCTGATAGCAGATTGAGTTGGAAGGTCTGGCTATTCCGACCTATTTGTAATGTATTTGTTGAAAGATGCGATGCTGAGATAGCACCCGAAATTAGCGACTTTTAAATTGATACCCTAAGACCACCTGGAGTGGACATTGTATGAGACACTTTTGGTCTCTGGCAAGAAATCCTTGCAAGAAATAATAGGAATTATCAAAATACCACAAAGACAACCTCTTGACGCGTACTGGAGGTCTGATTAGAATCTCCAGCTTGCGTTGAGCCCACTGAGGCAAACCTTCAGTAACATTTCATGATTTGATCAGATAGCGGAGGCGATTTTGATCGAAGTTGAGCATCTTGCGAAGAGCTACGGACAGGCCCGCGCCGTTAATGATATCTCATTCAAGGTCGATAAAGGGGAAATTTTAGGCTTCCTTGGCCCGAACGGCGCAGGCAAAACCACGACCATGCGTATTTTGACAGGATACCTTCCGGCCACGGGCGGGACGGCGCGCATCGCCGGATTTGATGTCTTTGATCAATCGATGGAGGTGCGCAAGCGAATCGGGTACCTGCCGGAGACGCCGCCACTTTACCCTGAGATGACGATCGCGGATTATCTGGCGTTTGTGGCGCGGATCAAAGGGGTCGCCACGGGAGAGGTCAGCAAACGCGTTGAAGAAGCGATGCGCATGACCAATCTCGCCGAGCGGCGTGATGAATTGATTAAGCGTCTCTCGCGCGGTTACAAACAACGTGTCGGCATCGCGCAAGCGCTGGTCCACAATCCCGACGTCGTCATCCTGGACGAGCCGACGGTCGGCCTGGACCCGAATCAGATCAAAGAGGTCCGTAATTTGATCAAGAGTCTGGCCGGTGATCACACGATCATCCTTTCGACCCATATCTTGCCGGAAGTTGAAATGACCTGCGATCGCGTCGTCATCATCAATAAGGGCAAGATTGCGGCGATCGACACGACCGAGAACCTGACCACTCAACTCAAAGGTGGAGAACGAGTCCATCTCAAGGTTCGAGGCGCGGGTTCGCTTGAAAGCACGCTCAAACCGATTGAGGGCATCAAGACCATCAATCTGGATTCGCCGAACGGTTCAGGAATCATCGACGCGGTGGTCGAGAGCGAGGAAGGCACCGATTTACGGCCACAGATCGCTGCGCGCATTGTCGGCGGCGGTTTTGACCTGCTCGAACTGCGGGCGGTCAATCTGAGCCTCGAAGAGATCTTTATGCAGTTGACGACGGAAGAGAAAACAGCTTGAGGGTCACGGAAAGATCGATTGCGGCCTCGCATCATTTAACTTCTACTTCAACCCGCAATCCGACCCGCGATCAATTGAGAGGGGATTTATGAAAGGGATCCTTGCCATCTATCGTCGGGAGATGAATAGCTATTTCGTCTCGCCGATTGCCTACATCGTGATCGGGTTCTTCTTGCTGATCACCGGTTATTTCTTCTCGAACATTCTCGCGATCTTCATGGAGAGAGCAATTATGGCGCAGATGCAGGCGCAACGGATGGGAGCTCCGCCCGAAATGGATGTGCCGGGCATGGTGATCCGTAACTTCGTCGGCGTCCTCGCCACGCTCCTGCTCTTTCTGACTCCGATGCTGACGATGGGCATCTATGCTGAAGAGCGCAAGCGCGGAACGATGGAGATGTTGATGACATCGCCGCTCACCGAGTTCCAGATCGTCGTTGGCAAATATCTGGCATCGCTCAGTTTGTTCGTCTTCATGCTCGCGCCGACGCTCATCTACTTCTTTATTATGTCGCGTTATAGCGACCCGCCGCTGCCCTGGCGCGTTCTCTGGTCAGGATACCTCGGCGTGTTCCTACTGGGCGGTGTCTTGATCGCGATCGGCTCTTTTATTTCGGCCTTGACCGAGAGCCAGATCATCGCGGGGGTCGTGACCTTCGTGACCTTCTTGATGCTCTGGGTCATCGACCTCGGCGTGCGCGGCGCAAGCTCGGCGATGGGCGAGATCTTTAAGTACCTCTCGATTTTGCAACATTACGACACGTTCGCCCAGGGCGTGATCGATACGTCAAGCATTATCTTCTACGTCTCGGCGGCCGCGCTCGGCATCTTCCTGACGCTGCGGACGCTGGATTCGATGAGGTGGAGAAGAGCCTAAAAACAGTTTAAGGGCCTGAGCCGCAAGTCGTGAGTGAGGAGATCCGGCTCACACGCAGGGCTCAGGACTCAGGATCGTCAACTATGAAAATAAATCGTCAAGAACTCGGCACCATCGCGGGCCTGGCAGGCATCGCGATGATGATTGCCGGTTATGTTCGACACAACATCCAAGAGCTGTGGGGCTGGTTCAATACGTCGCTGCTGATTGCCGGCGCGGTGTTGCTCGTCGTTTCGATCGTGCTCAATTTCGGCTTGATCCTGGGCTTCTTTCGCGGACGTTCAGGCAGGCTCGGAACCAACACCGTGATCTTGTCGGCGGCAGTGCTGGCGATTCTCATCATCTTCAATTTTCTCGGATATCGCCATCATAAACGGTTCGATGTGACGGTCGAGAAGCTCTACACCCTGTCCGATCAATCGCGAAAGATCATCGGCGGATTGCAAAAAGATGTGAAGGTCATCAAGTTCGACAAAAGTGATGATCAGCGGCTGAGCGATATCATGACCGAGTTTAAATATGCCGGCAGCCGCATCAGCTATGAACGAGTAGACCCGCAACAAAAGCCCGAATTGGCGAACCAGTACAAGGTTCAGCGGATGGGAGAGACCCTCGTCATCTGCGGCGAGCGCATCGAACGTCCTCAAGGCACCGATGAACAAGAGTTGATCAATGCGATCATGAAAGTCACGCGCGACAAACCCAAGACGATCTGTTTCGTCGAAGGTCACGGAGAAAAAGATCGGGCCGGGACCGATGCCGAAGGCTACGGCAGCGTCGATCGCGCGCTCAAGAACGAAAACTACGAGACCAAGTCGGTCAATCTGGTCTCGACCAATCAAGTTCCGGCCGAATGCTCCGTCCTCATCGATCCGGGTCCAAAGAAGGCTTTCATTCCGCAAGAAGTCGCCATGATCGGCAAGTTTCTGGACGAAGGCGGCAAAGTCCTCTTGACGATCGATCCGGACACCGATCCGGGTTTCGCCGATCTGCTCAAGACGTGGAATATCCAGGTCGGCAACAACACCGTGATCGACGTCAGCGGCGCCGGACGATTCTTCGGCACCGGCCCCGCTGTTCCGCTCGTTTCAACTTACGCCGCCCATCCGATCACCAAAGACTTCAGCAAAGGGACGGGCACTTTCTTTCCGCTCGCCCGATCGGTCAAACCGGGAGAAGGCGCCAAGGGCGAGATCTCCTATACCGAGCTCCTCAAGACTTCGGATGCGAGCTTCGCCGAGACCGAGCTGAAGGGCAATGCCGCCCAATTTGACGAGGGCAAGGACACCAAGGGTCCGATCACTTTGGGAGTGGCGGCCACCAAAAAGATCGGTGATAAAGAGACGCGCCTGGTCGTCATCGGCGACTCCGATTTTGCCTCCAACAACTATGCCAGACTGCTCGGCAACGGCGATCTCTTCCTCAACACCGTCAATTGGCTGGCGCAAGACGAAGACCTCATCTCGATTCGTCCGAAATCGGCGACCAATCGCAGCGTTAACATGACGGACAGCCAACAGCGGACCTTCTTCTGGCTGACCGTTTTGTTGATGCCGCTGGCCGTCATCGGCACCGGCGCTTACGTCTGGTGGAAACGAAGATGAGATAATTGTGGAACCAATGATTAAGCTATGAAGAAAAGCACTATCATTCTCCTTTTGGTTGCCGTGATTGCCGGCGTCAGCGTCTATTACCTGGAAGTGAAGCCAGGCAAGCCGCGCGACGAGCAACCCGATACGACCAAAGCCACTTTCGATTTAAAGCGTGAAGATATCTCCGGGATCACGGTGACGCGAAGCAGCGAGACGATCAGTCTCGAGTTGCAGGACAATAAATGGGTGATCAAGCAACCGATCAATGCCCTGGCCGATGAGTCCGCGATCAACTCGTTGATTGGCGACCTGGTCAGCGCGCACACCGAGCGCGAATTCAACGCCGCCGCCGATCAAATGAAAAACTATGGGTTGGATCAACCTGCGGTCAAACTGGAGATCAAGCTCAAGAACGGCCAGACCCACCGCGTCGAACTCGGAGCGAAAGATCCGATCGGGACTTCGGCCTATGCCAAAGTCGATGGCTCCCAAAACATCGCGTTGCTTCCCTCTTCCCTGTTGACCGCCGCCGACAAATCGCTCAGCGATTTGCGCGACCGCTCGGTCTTTGGAGCAACCCAGTACGAAATCAGCTCGGTCAAACTCACCAACGAAAACGGAACGCTTGAACTGGCCAAGAAAGATACTGATTGGACGATTAAAAGCCCGGTTGAAGGCGCCGCCGAAGAGAGCGAGGTCAATAGTCTCTTGACCGATGTGACCTCGGCCAAAGCCTCTGAGATCGTCAGCGAAACCGCCGATGATTTGGCGAAGTACGGACTCGATAAACCCAAGATCAGTTTAGCCGCTCACCTCACAACCGGCGGTGAGCGGACGGTCATTCTCGGATCGAAAGTCGATGACAAGTACTACGCCAAGACTTCGGACCGGGCTCAGATCTTCAAAGTCTATTCGGCGCTTTACGAAAAGCTCAACTCCAAACTCACGGCGTTTCGCAGCAAGAACTTCGTCAAGCTCAATCGCGACGAACTGACGCGAGTCCAGATCAAGAATCCCAACGTCACGATCGTCGCCGAAAAGAGTGGCGACAACAAATGGAAGGTGAAAGAACCGGCGGAGAAGAAAGATAAGGAAGCTTATCAGAACAAATTCCTCGATCCGCTTGACACAAAGGCCCTCGAGATCATTGATAAGCCTTCGGCCGCGATTGCAGCCAAGCTCGCTAAACCCGCGGTCGAGATTCATCTCAGTAATAAAAACGGCAAAACGACGGTCATTAAGGTTTCAGAGGCGGATGGAGATAACGCGTATGTGCGCGTCGAAGGCCGGCCTGAAGTTTACAAGGTCAACAAATCGCTCTTGGACGATCTGAGCTTTAAACTCGACGATGCCGTCTCGCCGTCTTAAAGAGAGTCTTCTCAATTTTAAATGAGAAGAGAGAACGCGAAACACGCGATAGGAGATCGGCGAAAAAGCCGGCAATTTTTCGTCGATCCCCTGTCGCGTGTTTCGCGTTCTCTCTTCGGGTTCGATGAAGGAGGTAATAAGTGAGTTCATCGCAAAACTTTGAAGTCGCCACACTGGCCGGAGGCTGTTTCTGGTGTCTGGAAGCGGTCTTTGATGAATTGAATGGCGTCGAAAAGGCAGAGTCAGGATACGCGGGCGGACACCTGCCCAATCCGACCTATCATCAAGTCTGCAGCGGTAATACCGGGCATGCCGAAGTGGTCGAGGTGACCTTCGATTCCGCCGTCATCTCATTCAAAGATCTGCTGCAGGTCTTCTTCACCATTCACGATCCGACGACCTTGAATCGCCAGGGAGCCGACGTCGGTACGCAATATCGGTCCGCGATCTTTTATCACACGGCGGAACAGAAGGCCGTCGCCGAACGAGTGATCGCTGAAATGGAAGCAGCACAGATCTGGGATAATCCGATCGTCACCGAAATCGCGCCATTCACTGAATTCTACCCGGCCGAGGAATATCATCGCGATTATTATTTGCGCAATCCTGACCAGCCGTATTGTTTTGCGGTCGTCGCGCCCAAGGTGGCCAAGGCCCGCAAACTCTTTGTTGAAAAACTTAAACGCAAACCGTGATTTAGATCCTCTGCTGCAAACCACAGGTTCCAGTATCACCGATCAAGTGTTATGATCGCCTTTCCCTGCTCCTGCCCCCGCATCACCCTCATCTCAACATGGAGTTGAACCTATGAAGAAATCACTACTCAGCTGCACCTTAACTTTATTTGCGGTAATCGCGCTCTGTTCCGCTGCAACCGCGCAGACGAACTTCGGGGGAACCTGGACCTTGAACCGTTCGAAGAGCGAGGGACTGACAGGAGGACTCGCCAACGCCGAAATCTCCCTCGTGGTCACGCAAGACGAGAAGCAACTGACGGCCGAGCAGAAGGTCAAGATTCGCGGCCGTGAACAACCCTCTCAACCCTTGACGTATAACCTCAACGGCACCGAGACGACGGCCGAGGTCGTTCGCCCGCTCAGTGGAACCATGCACCTTCAGGCCAAAATCGTCGAAAAGGGCCAAACTCTCGAACTGCGTTCGACGATCGGCGGTACCGACCAGGACAAAGAGGTCGTCGTTGTCACCAAGGAATCCTGGGAACTCGCCGAAGGAGGAAAGGTCCTCAAGATCACTCGCGTGCGCGAAATGGTCGATAAAACCCAACAATTTAAGCTTTACTTCGAAAAACAGCCGTAGCCGCGATTCTCGGCATCGAAAAATGTCCAACTTCTTCTCGTCGCTCCGCGACGAGAAGAAGTTAAGCCCTTCTCGACTCGCTCAGCCACTGCCGGTAGCGGCCAAGCGCCGTCAGCGGGAACTGATTTCGGTATTGGTGATAATTGATGTAGAAGTGTCCGGGAAAACCTGTTCCGGTGAAATCAGGCTCCGGCCAACTGCCGTCCATCTTCTGTTGGCTGAGCAGATATTCGATGCCGCTCTTGATCGAATCGGATTCATAATCGCCCGCGGCCATCAAACCGATGACGGCCCAGGCGGTTTGAGATGGAGTGCTGGCTCCCTTGCCACGCAACTCTGGTTTCTGATAGGAATCGCAAGTCTCTCCCCAACCGCCGTCGCCATTCTGCACGCTGCGAAGCCATGCGGCGGCTTGTTTGACCTGATCACATTCCATCTCGAATCCGATAAAAGGAGAGATCGCGCGCAGACCGACGAGCGCGAGATATGTCCCGTAGATGTAGTTCACTCCCCAGCGCCCCCACCACGAGCCATCAGGTTCCTGCAAGCTCAAAAGAAAATCGATGGCGCGTTTTACATCGTGGTCGTCGTAATGTTTTTCGTCGAGTTTGGTCCGCCAGTGGCCTAACATCTCCAGCACGCGGCCCGTCAAATCCGCGGTCGGCGGATCGATCATCGCTTTCAGATCGCCGTAGGGCATCTGGTTCCACAGATCCTGTGTGTTATCGATGTCAAACGCCGCCCAGCCGCCGCTCCGGCACTGCATGCTCATCACCCATGCTGTCGCCGCGCGGCAGGCTTCCAGTTTGTAATCATCGCGGTCGAGCTTCATCGCCAACAAAGCCATCAGGACCGCCGCAGTATCGTCAACATCCGGATAGTAATCGTTATAGAATTCGAAGGCCCAGCCCGCCGGTTTGCCCTTGCGATTGAAGACCGCCCAATCACCATAGCGGAAGATTTGTTGAGTCAACAGCCAATCGCCGGCCGATTTGACGCGCGTGTCGGTCGGTGAGGCTCCTGAATCGAGCAGCGCCGACAATCCCAGGGCCGTGTCCCAGGTCGGTGAGATACAGGGCTGCAGGCGCAAATATTGCGGAAGTTCCGAACCTTCAACAGTACCTTCTTCAATGCAGAAGCGATCGAGCGCATCAAGCCCGCGTTTAATGTATGGATGGAGCGCCGAATAGCCGAGCGCGTGAAACATGACGATCGAATTGAGCATCGCCGGGACGATGCCCGCCCAATCCCCCGGTCCGTCCTGACGTTCAATCACCCATCGTTCGGCGGCTTCGATTCCCTTTTGCCTGAAAGGGACGAAGTTCATGCGATCCAAAAGTTTGAGCGCCTTGTCGGCGATCAGAAAGAGGGCTCCGATCGTCGTGCCGTCGTTATTTTTGAGCCCCACCTCGGCTCGACCGCGGCGGCCTTCAACAAAGAGTTCATCAGCATCGACTCCGAGGTCGTAAACAGGTCTTTTGTCGATGACTACCAGCAAGGGCACCGTCGAAGAGCGCGCCCAGCTCGCCATCGTATAGATATTGAAGGGAAACCACTTCGGCAAGAACATGAACCACGGCGGCAGCGACGGAATGCCTGCCCATGGATACGCCCCGCACAAAGCAAGATGCAATTTGGTAAAGACCCGCGCCTTTGTCAGCCCACCGCGTTCGAGAATGAATTTGCGCGCCTGCCGCATCGGCTTCTCATCCGGCGTGTGCCCCGCGAGTTTGAGCGCATAGTAGGCTTCGATCGTCGTGCTCAGCTCGCCGCCGTCACCGTAAAATAGCTCCCATCCTCCGTGACCTCGTTGTTCGCGCAAAAGGTAGCGCGCCATTTGTCCAATCTGTTGCTCGCGATCCTTTCCATTACTGAACCTGTTCTTGGGATCGGAACTGATCAGGATGCGATGCAGCATGAGGTACTCGGCCGTGAGCGTGACATTGGCCTCCAGTTCAGCCCACCAATAGCCTTCGAGGTTTTGCTGGGCAAACAAGTAATCCTGCGCTCGGCCAATCGCATCACCAAGTCTCGTCTCAACAGTTCGTGCGATAAATGTTTGTGCTGTACTCATCGATAATAGATTATGTGAAGTGACAACTGCCGAAACCGGCTATCTCAGTTCTTCCACCTGTGACTGTCTGCTCTGCCCCCGCAAATAGTAGGCGATGATGAGAGGGATGTCTTCATCATAGTTGTCCATGCCGCGAGTCACGCGATTGAGTCTGAGATAGGCGTTGATCATCTCGTTTGAGATCGTGCCGACATTAGGATTCTTGACCGTGCCCCAAAATTGCCGGCGCGTCTCCAAATCGGCGGACGGTCCCACTCCAATCATGTCCTTATAATGTCCGACCCCTGCTCGCTCGATATCATCGAGCACTTTGACGGCGTGTAAAAATCCCGAATAACGGACATAAGGCTCCGCAGAATTGATACAAATGACATAGGCGACCAGGTTTGCCTCGCTTTCACGGGCATATCCTCGTTGATGCGCCTTCTGATTGGCAAACGCAAAAGGTATTTCGCTGGCCGGGATTTCGGTATTGATGGTCGGTTCACCGGTGAACGGGACGAAGATTCCACAGATCCCGAGAGAGCTTGCGACGCGTGAAAGCCTCATTTCTTTGGGCGGACTCCAACCGCCATTACTCGCCGGCCCAAGTAAGGCTGTAGTTTGGAAAGTATTATCGAGCGCCTGATTGAGCCGTTGGAAGGTCAGCGGCAATCGGCTCGTCCGGGCCCAATCCTGGCCTTCGCTCGCCGCCGCATAATTCCGATTGATGCCGGTCACTATTCGCTGAGCGATCACCTGAAGTTCGTCGGTCCGAGCCGGACGGCGATCCAACCTCCAGGTATCGGTGATCGGCATTCTTTGAAAATTGAGCCCCCACAAGATGAGGAAGAACGCGTGGATCGTCGCAAATGTCCAGAGCAAATGAAGGAAGAGAAGCTTAATGACATCAAAGAAGCGCGTCTCGCCGCGTGTCGCACGCCGCAGATACCAGATGGTCCATCCGGTGAACCAGACCACCAATGCCCCGATAAAGACCTCGCCGACCGAGAATGGAAAAAGCCGATTGAAGATGGCCAATGCCTGCGCAATGTAAAGGTAAGCGCGTTGACTGTAACCAAATTCGATGACTTGTGGCATCAGGCTGGCCAGGGTCTGAATGCCCAGTGCAATCAAGAGCCAGAGAGTAGCCCTCCAGAAGAGCCAGCGCAAAATGAGCACCGGAGGCGCCACTACCGCGGCCGGCTCTTCGATCACTTCGACCACTTCTTCCGGCTCTGGCGGCGGCGGCGGTGGCGGCGGCGCCACCACGACCGGTTTGGGCGTAATCACGATCGGCGGTGTGGGAGGAAAACCCCAAGCCGAAAAACAGAAAAATCAACCG
>Ga0081539_10003889_pt1 | contig 17416 bp, 15 predicted proteins | sample TabmetS4T2R2_FD_71023 | JGI IMG/M metagenome (GOLD analysis project Ga0081539, IMG submission 71023) | Tabebuia heterophylla rhizosphere microbial communities from the University of Puerto Rico - S4T2R2 | ecosystem: Host-associated > Plants > Roots > Rhizosphere ...
GCTGGGACTCGGCTCCGGTCGCGCGCCGACACCATATCGGCACATCCGAGGCGCGAAGGACGTCGTGGGCGGCGACTAACCGCAACATATTGCGTTCTGCTGAAACAACCGGATAAGCAGGAGGTAGCTAGGCAGTTGGGTCAGGCTCAATGCGGTTCCGGCACGTGTTCTCACCCAGCTACCCATCCGCCCAGCAACCCAGCTACCAAGGATGATCATGTCTTCATTGACTGGCAAGGTAGTTCTGGTGACCGGCGGGTCGCGAGGTATCGGCTTGGCGACCGCTCGGCAACTGCTCGAGCAAGGTGCGAGCGTCGCCATCACGGGAACGTCGGAACAACACCTGGCGGCGGCAGAGAAGGAGTTGCACGGGTCGGGGAACGTGCTCCCACTCCGTGCTGACGTGCGACAGAACAATGACGTCGAGGCGGCTGTCTCGGCTGTTGTCAGCCGCTTCGGCGGGCTCGACGTGCTGATCAACAACGCGGGTGTTGGCGTGTTTCGTTCCGTCGCCGACATGTCGGTCGACGAATGGCATCGCGTGATCGACACGAACCTGACCGGCGTCTTCTACTGCTGTCACGCGGCGCTCCCTCACCTTCGCGCGCGTGGCGCTGGCTGGATCATCAACATCAGCAGTCTTGCAAGCAAGAATCCGTTCGTCAACGCTGCGGCGTACTGCGCATCGAAGTCCGCGTTGAACGCGTTCACCGAAGCGCTGATGCAGGAAGTCCGCTACGAAGGGATCCGCGTGGCGTACGTGCTGCCGGGATCGGTGAGCACAGGATTCGGCGGCCTCGCGAACACGAAAGCCGCCGGTGCCCTGCTACCCGAGGATGTGGCGCAGGTGATCGTCGACCTCGTCGCCCATCCGGCGCGCAGCCTGCCGAGCCGCGTCGAGATCCGCCCGGCGCAACCGCCACGCAAATGAAATGCAAAATGCAAGATTCAAAATGCAAACACTATTTGGCGTGACATCGGGGCGCAAAGCGAAGCGCCTCCACCCGACGATTGCCGTACTCGGGACTGTTTGCATTGTTCATTTTGAATGTTGAATTACTCATGTCTGCCTTCGACAAGCATCGAGATGCGCTGGAGATCCACGAGACGATGATGGGATCGCCGCGCGGACGGCTGGCTGTGGCGTTGGATCTGCTCACCGACGCATTGGCCATGGTGGGACAGCACGGCGTGTATTGTCAGAGCACGCGCATGCTCGGCAAGCCGACGCTCGACATCGCCTACGTCATCGAACAGATCACCGACGCAAAGGAGCTGCTGCAAAGCGTCATCGCGCCAGAGAAGGGCGATACGCTCGCGTAGCAGGCTGATGAAAAACCCGCCTGCTGTAATTCAAAATGCAAAAATCGAAATGCAAACCCTATGAAAATGCCCGGCAAATGAATTGTTCGAATCTTGCATTTTGCATTTTGCATTGCAGGTTGTGAGTATTTCAGCAACCTGCCAGCCCGTTCGGCCATGACCACTCCCGCTCCCATTGGCGTCGTCGCCCACTACAACCTGCTCGAACGCCTCGAGCCCGCCGGTCCCGGTGATCTGTATCGCGCTCGAGATACGCGTTACGGACGCACGGTCGCCGTACGAGTGCTTCCCGTCGATCTGACGCCTGACGATCGAGCGAGGGCCAACCTCATCGCGCAGGCACGCGGTCTGATGCAGCTCTCGCACCCGAATGCGATCACGCTCTTCGACGTCGGTGAGCACGAGGGACGCGTCTATCTGGCGTTCGAGTTCCTGCGCGGGCAGTCGCTCCGTTCGGAAATCGCCGGACGCCAGATGAACGTGCGGCGAGCCGTGGAAGTGGCCATTCAGATGGCGGACGCCATCGCAGAAGCGCACGGCGCAGGATTTCTGCACGGCGGCCTCAGTCCCGAGTCGGTGGTGATCACGGCGAAGGGGCATGCCAAGATTCCGGCGTTCGATCTTGCGACGCAGGCCGGGTTCGTCGACGTCGACGGTCGATCGCGTCTGCAGGACTACGACGCGCCAGAGGAGGCTCGCGGAGAAACCCCTGACGAGCGCGCCGATGTCTATTCGGTGGGCGCGGTGTTGTACGAGATGCTGACCACGCGTCGACCGATGCATCGCGGAGCATCGGCTCCCAGTGCATCGAATCCGCACGTCCCGGCGGAGCTCGATCAACTCGTGCTCAAGGCGGTGTCGCCGAATCCCGCATCGCGACAGCAAGGTGCAGCGACGCTGGCCGCGGAACTGCGCAGCCTCACCCCGGTCATCGACGCACGCGAGGATGCCGCTGCCGCAAGCACCGTGCAACCAGCATCCCGCCCGATGTCGGGAATGCTGATCATGGGTTTGATCGTCGTCGCGGTGCTCGCCGCTCTTGTCGTGTGGCTCACGCGGTCGTGAGGATCTCGGCAAGCCGCGCCGCAAACGCCGACCGTGCCAGCACGTCGTCTATTCCGGCGGCGCGTGCGGCAGCGATCGTCGCGCTGTCGACGTGTGAGACGTAGCCAAGCGTCCTCACGTCTTTCAGCTCCGGATCGGCTTTCATCTCGGCGATGCGTTGCATCGGAGCCAGCCGATTGCTGTTCAGATCGAAAATGACGAGCGATGGCTTCTTCTCGCGGATGCGCGCAAGCACCATGTCGGCCGAGCGCTCGAAGTACACATCGGCGCCAAGCCCCTTGGCTGCGGTGGAGATCTTGATGGAAAACAAAAGGTCGTCGACGGCGCACAGGATCATTGCGGAACTCCCAACTCCCAACCCGCTGCCGCTGGATCCAACTCCCAACGCGCGCCGGGGACGTTGGGAATTGGGAGTTGGCGCAGGCGCAAGTGAGTTGGTAGTTGATAGGATGACACGAGAATGATTCTCGAGGTCCGTGCGGTTGCACCGTTTTACAAGAACGGGTTCGTGGTGGGCTGCGAGCGGACACGCGAAGCAGTGATTATCGATCCTGGCGACGAAGTGGACCAGTTGCTCGGCGCGGTTCAGGAGTTGGAGGTCGAACCTCAGAACATCCTCCTGACACATGCCCATATCGACCACATCACTGGCGTCGCCGTCGCACGAGTGACGTTCGATATCCCGGTTTACCTGCATCGGGACGACCTGTTCCTCTATGAGCGCGCGGTCGATCAGGGTGCGATGTTCGGGTTCAAGGTCCGGCAACCGCCTGCGGTCGATGCGTTTTACGACGGCTCGCCGCTGTTCTTCGGTGACTACGAGGTTCGTGTCCATCACACGCCCGGGCACTGCCCGGGCGGCGTGTGCCTCCAGATTGGGCGGAAAGGAACCGCCGGCGAGCATCTCTTCGTCGGCGACACGCTGTTTGCCGGCTCGATCGGTCGAACCGACCTGCCCGGCGGCGACCACGCCGTGCTGATGCGATCGATCACCGAGGTGCTGTTTCCGCTGGGCGACGATGCGATCGTCCACCCGGGCCACGGGTCCGATACGACGATTCGCCGCGAGCGCACGACCAACCCGTTCGTCCTCGAGTTCCTGGCATCTCGCTGACCTGAGGTCCGCACCACGAAGAGCGCCGCATGTCGACGGCGCTCTCCGGTGCCGCGGGTTCACGGCCTTCGCGTCATTTGAATTGGAAATTCGCGACGTGTGTCGTGTCGTCGGTCAGCTTCAGGATCAGTTGACGACACGATCCTTTCCACGCGGTACTCGTCTTCCACACGTACGAGTAGGTGTCTGTCGTGGCGTCGTAGGTCAGGCTGCTGGCGCCGGCGGTGAGCGTGATTTCGATCTCGTCGGTCGGCGCGCTGGTGTCACAGGCGATCTGCTGCGAGGCCGGCGAGTTGGCCGCGAGGACGTTCAACCCGCGGTTGCCGTGCAAGCTGAATTTGACCGGAATCGCGACACCTGCTTTGGCCACGTTGACGACGGGCAGATTGTCGACCGGCTGCAGAAAGCCTGCGAACGGGAAGGCGAAGCGGGCTTCGAACGCGCCGATGTCACACGCCGGACCCTGCGGGCGGGCGACGCCGCGCTGGTCGACGGTCACCGGGCTGTTTGCGAGATCGTAGCAGTCGCTGGCGTCGATCGCCGGGCTCCCTGCGAGTAGCGCGTGCGTCTTGGTGGAGCCGCCGTTGTTGGCAAGCGGGCCGAGCATCGCGTTGACGTTCGACAGAGAACCGGGGGCGCTGAAGCCGCAACTGCTGCCGTTCTCCAGGTTGAAGCCGCCGTCGGTGATGGGATCGAGGTAGCCGACCCCCCCGAGCTCACCGGTGAACAGGCAGTTCTGTCCAGCACTGGCCGTCACGATCGTGTTTCGCAGCGTGACCGTGCCGCGGCCGTCCTGCAGCCACCACGTATTGGCCAGGGTCGGAGCGCTGTTGCCGACGAACGTGCTGTCGGTGACGGTGGTGCGCGCGGGATATCCCTGATCGCTGGCCACGGTGAGAGCGCCGGGACCCATGATGAAGGAGTTGCCTGAGAACGTCGTGTTGCCTGAGAACGTCGTGTTGTCGATCTTCGCGATTCCACCAAATTGATAGACCGCGCCGGCTTCGCGCTCGCTGCTGTTGCCTGAAAACGTGGAACCGGCAATCACCAAGGTCGGTGCAGTGGCATCGCCGCAACCGAAGTACATGATGCCGCCCCCGCTGTTGTTGGAGATCGTGCTGTTGGTAACCGTGTTCACGTGACACCCATAGGCGAAAGAGATCACGCCGCCACCGGAACCGGCGCGGTTGCCCGAGACACTACTGTTGGTGACCGTGAGCGTTCCATCCTGGCTGTAGATGCCGCCGCCGGCTCCATACGGAGAGTCGAGCACGTTGTTGGTGATGGTGCTGCCGATCACCGTCAGCGTGCCTTCGTTGTAGATGCCGCCGCCCTCGCCGCAGAAGGTTGCGGCGCAGGCGTTGTTGCCGGAGATGAGGCTGTTTGTGACCGTCGCCGTCGAGGACGCCGGCCACCACCCAACCACTGCGATACCCGCGCCACGAAGGGCCGCGTTGTCCGAGACCGTGCTCTCGGTCAGCGTGAGCTTGCCGGCGGACTCGACGAGTACACCGCCGCCCGCGCCGAACCGATCGGCAACTCCCTTCGTAATGGTCAGCCCCCTGATCGTGACAGACGCCCCGGCGATACGAAAGATTCGAAACGGCGTCGCGGCGGACGCGCTGCGCATGACGGTCAGCTTGTCGGCCCCGGGGCCGTTGATGGTCACGTTCCGATTGACCGACAGTTCGCCGCTGGTCAGCGCGATCGTGGCTGGGAGGCTGAGGCCGACATTGATCGTGTCGCAGGTCGGGTCCGCGATCAGCAGGCGCAGCGTGCCCGCGCCATCGTCGGCGGCGCTAGTGACCGTGCAGGTGTTGGCCCGTGCCGCTGTCGCCGCCAGCAGCACCACTGCCAGCGCGACCAAGGACGTGAAACGTTGAGTGAACGAGGTCAGTCGGGGAGCAGTCTTCATCGGTCGTCTCCTTCGGGCGATCGGTCTTTCACCGCGTGTGATGGGAGCAACCGTAACAACGGAGCGGGCGTCGTGCGGTCGGATATCGTCGACGAGCGTCAGGATTTGTCGGATTTTGTCGCCGGGCGGGGCTTCGAGACGGGGGCGGTGCTATCGTGCTCGCGTGGCTGTCAGTCACGGCACGTGTCAACGGTGACGTCTCCGTCACGACGCTTTCTGGTTCGGGATCTCCGGAGCGTGGCGATGCGGAATTGGTCCGTCCTGGTGAAGGACTGGACTTCGTACCGGACTCCACCCGAGGAATCGAGCGGCGATCATCTGGTCGCGACGCTCTACAGGCGCATCGTGTTCATCGTGACGCTCCAAGGCGTCATTCTGGTTTTCATCATGGCCCCTCTCCTGGGACGGACGATGGTCTACCAGGGTGTCCTGTATCTCTCGATGAGTGGTCTGGCGCGCGTGATGAACCGGCGCTTCGGACCGCGCCAGGCCTTGGTGTTCGCCTATGGCGTCGCGGTGGCCGCCGGGTTATTGGGCATCGCCATCAGCGGGGGCATCTATAGCTGGGTGGTCATCACCCTGCTGATGATGAGCGCCACGCTGGGCTTCGTCATCGAACTGCGAAGCGCCCTCATGGCCTGGGGCAGCGTGTTGTTCCTGCTGATCGTGATGAGCGCGTTGCAGGCCCATGGCCTGTGGTTCCCGCGCATTTTCAGCGCTGGCCCCGGCATCACCGCTGCGCACCTGACGGTGGGGACCATCACCTTCACGATCCCGATATTCACCACCATTCAAGCCTATCGGGAGGCGTTGGCGCAGTTGGAGACCAAGGTCGGCGAGCTGCACGCCGCGGAGGCCGAGACGCGCAAGCTGCTGGATGGGCAGAGCCGCTTCTTCTGGGACGTGTCTCACGAGCTGCGCTCGCCGTTGACGCGCCTGAATCTCTCGCTGGGCAAGGTGCGCCGGGAAAGCAGCCGCGAAACGGCCACGTCGATCGCGCGCATGGAGAACGAGGTCGAGCGCCTGAACACACTGATCCACCAGCTGCTGCTCCTGGCGCAGTTGAAGCACGGCGTGCAGTTTCCGATGAACCAGCAGTTCGATCTGGCGGCGGAGGTCGCGTCGGTGTGCGAGGACGCGGAATTCGAAGCCAATGTGGCGGGCCGCGATCTGGTGCTCGAATCGAGCGGCCTGTGCCCGATCGAAGGCTGCGCCGAGCTGCTCCGCGGCGCGTTGGACAATGTGATCCGGAACGCAATCCGCTTCGCGCCGGAGGGGACCGCGATCGAGGTCTCTTTATCCCAACCGCGCGCCGGTTTAGCGCAGATTGCCGTCGCCGACCGCGGTCCCGGCGTTCCCGAATCTCAGATCGCCATGCTCTTCGATCCGTTCTTTCGCGTCGTGTCAGATGGCCCCGCACCGGTGCATCGCACCGGATCGGGCCTCGGCCTGGCGATCGCGTTCGAGGCCGTCAGGAAACACGACGGACGAATTTCTGCCACGAATCGCCCGGGCGGCGGGCTCATGGTGAGTCTGGACATTCCAACCCGGGTGAACGGAACGGCACGCGCCGATAGGATTGATCCTCATGCATCCTCCAGCGAGTAACGGCGCTGGCGCGGCACCCGCGTCCATTCTGATGATCGACGATGACATCGCCTTGACCGAGCTCGTCGGCGAGGATCTGGCTCGCTATGGATTTACGCTGGACACCGTGCACTCCGGCGAGGAGGGCCTGGAACAGATTCGGAAGGGATCGTATGCGCTGGTCATCCTCGACGTCATGCTCCCGCTGATGAACGGGTTCGAGACGCTGTCCCATCTGCGCCAGTTTTCGAATGTCCCGGTGCTGATGTTGACGGCTCGCGGCAACCCGATGGATGTCGCGCTCGGGTTTCGCATGGGCAGCGACGATTACCTGGCCAAGCCTTTTGGAGCGGAGGAGCTGGCGCTCCGGATTCAGGCGATCCTGCGCCGGTCGTCGCAAGCGGCGGGTCATGCGCCCGCGGCCGCTCGCGATGCTGCGCTGGGCGACCGCACGGCGATTCGGCTGGGCGATGTCCAGCTGTCTCCGGGCATGCGCCGGGTATTCAAGAGCGGAATCGAAGTGCAGCTCACATCGGCCGAGTTCGATATCCTGCGCCGCCTGTTCGACTCGCCTGGTGAAATCGTGACGCGCGAGGAATTGTGTGTGATCGCCCTCGGAAGGGATCTGAGCCCCTTCGATCGCGGCGTGGACAATCTCGTCGCCTCGCTGCGCAAGAAGCTGGCCTGCGGTGACACACACGACGCGAGGATTCAATCTGCGCGTGGGCGAGGGTACTTCTACTCACCGCGATAACACTGACGCGCACGATCAATCCGGCTGGCCCGCTCGATCGGCGTGTTCGTTGCGCCGCGTGCCGCGAAGGATCTCACTCACTCCGCGTCCTGTAATGCCACCAGCTCGACGCGGCCGACCCCGAGCCGATCGCCGGCCTGCAGCCTGGCTCGTTCGACGCGGGCGCCATTCACATACGTGCCGTTCGTGCTCTCGAGGTCGCGGACTTCGAGGGTGCCATCGGGCAGAACGGTGAGCCGGCAGTGCACGCGGGAGACCAGCGCGGCATCGACAATGAAATCGGCCCCGGTCGCGCGGCCGAGCGTCCGGATGCTGCCGGGGAGCAGGCGGAAGGTCTTCTCGGGCTCTCCCTCGGTCACCGTCCGCAAAATCCACATTGAATCAGGCATGTGGCAACTTTTCCGTGGCGTGGTTCGTCAATCTGGGCGTGTCAATGAAGAAGTCGCGAAAACGAGGCCTCATCGCCGCGGCCCTGGTCGTGATAGTGGCGGCTGGCGTGTGGGGATATTCGGTCCTGAATGGTGCCTCCACCAACATCGATCCTGCCAAGATCGCGACCGTCGAGCGCGGCACGATGGTCCGTTCCGTGGTGGCCACCGGCAAGGTCGAGCCGATCACCAAGGTCGAGCTGAAGTCGAAGGCCAACGGGATCATCGAGAAGCTGCTCGTGGACGTTGACCAGGTCGTCATCCCCGGCCAGGTGCTGGCGGAGCTGGACAAAGAAAATCTTACTGCACGCCTGCGCGAGGCTCGCGCCAACCTGCAGGCAGCCGACGCGGCGCACGAGGCGGCCGTCGCGCAACTTCGCAAGAACGAGATTGAAGCGGAATCCCCCGATGTGGCATTCGCCCGTCGGAACTTCGATCGGGCGCAGCAACTGTTCGATCAGAAACTCGTGTCGCAATCGGCACTCGATGAAGCCAAGAGTGCGCTGGAACAGGCGGAGAACAGACAGCGTGCGGCCGGCGGTCAGCTCGTCATCGCGCGGGCGCGTGTGGCGGAGGCGACGGCCAACGTCGGACAGGCGCGCGCCGCGGTCGAGCGCGCCGAGGAAGAGCTCGCGAACGCGACCATCAAGTCACCGATTCGCGCCACCGTCCTGACACGTGACGTCGAGATCGGGAGCCCGGTTTCCTCGATCCTGAATCTCGGCGCCAACGCCACGCTCGTGATGACGCTCGGCGATATCGATCGCGTCTTCGTTCGTGGCAAGGTCGATGAAGCAGACATCGGCCGCGTTCGTCTGGGGCAAATCGCCCGCATCACCACCGAGACGTTCCGCGACCGCGTCTTCACAGGCCGGGTCACGGAGATCTCGCCGATCGGCGCGGAGAAGGACAACGTCACGACGTTCGCCGTCGAAGTGTCGATCGACAACCCAGGCAAGGAGCTCAAGGCGAACATGACGGCGAACGCCGAGATCATTCTCGAGGAATTTGCCGATTCGCTTCTCGTGCCCGAAGCGGCGATCACCTACGACGCAAAGCGGAACGCGTTCGTCGACGTCCTCGACCCCGCTCAGCGCAACGGGCGACGCCACGTCCCGGTCAAGGTCGGCGTTGGCAACGGAACGCGGATTCAGGTCACGAGCGGCCTGAACGCCGGCGACAAACTGGTTCTTCCGACTTAGTCGCGGACCATAAAGGTCCGCGCCCCATCCGACCGCCAGCAGCGGTCGATCGGAGACATGTAGGGGCCGCCTTCAGGCGGTCCTGAAGCACACATATGCGAGACGTCTTCGCGCAGGTCTTCTCCAACCTGCGCGCCAACAAGCTGCGCACCTTCCTGACGATGTTCGGGATCCTGTGGGGAGTGATCTCGGTCGTCGTGCTGTCGGCCACCGGTGAAGGCTTCCGGCGCGGCAATCAACACGTGCTGGAGGAGCTCGGGAAGAACATCGCGATCGTCTGGGGCTCGCGCACCTCGCTTCAAGCCGGTGGTCAGCGCGCCGGCCGGCAGATCTTTCTCACAATCGACGACGCGCGTGCGCTCGAACGCGAGTCGACGATGATCGACGTGGTCAGCCCGGAGATCCAGCGTGGGCTGAACGTCAAGAGTGCCTACAACGCCGCCTCCATCGGCGTCACCGGGATCGAGCCGCAGTATCAGGCGATCCGCACGCTCGACATCGAGCGCGGCCGCACGTTCAGATTCACCGACAACGAGGGCGCGCTCCGCGTCGCCATCCTCGGCGCCGACTCCGCAAAGCAGCTGTTCGCGACGCGTGACGCCATCGGCCAGCGGGTCGAGCTGAACGGCGTTCCCTACACAGTGATCGGGACGCTTCGGAAGAAGGATCAGGACAGCAACTACAGCGGCCCCGACAACGACAAGCTGTTCGTGCCGTTTGCCGCCATGGCCCGCGACTTTCCGCGGCTCGGCGTCGACCCGGGCGTCGTCAACGACATCATCATCGCGCCCAAGCCATCGGTCGTGGCGCAGTATCCTGGCATCCTCGACCAACGCACCGGCCGCATCCAGGACATCGACTGGCCGCTCCAACGGGAGGTCCGCCGCATCCTGGCTCGACGTCACGGGTTCGAGCCGGACGATCGCCGCGCCATCGACGTCTGGGACACCTCGCTCGAATCACTCATGTTCGAGCGGATGATTGCCACGATGAAGAGCTTCTTCAGCATGGTCGGGATCATCACGCTCGCGCTTGGTGGCCTCGGTGTGATGAACATCATGCTCGTCGCGGTCCGCGAACGCACGCGCGAGATCGGCGTGCGCAAGGCGCTGGGCGCGTCGATGGCGCACATCCAGCGGCAGTTCTTCCTCGAAGGCTTCCTCCTGACGATGATGAGCGGCGCGATTGGTTTTGCAGCCGCGCTGATCCTGTGCACGCTGGTGAACCTGTTGCCGATGCCGGCGCGCTTTCAGGGCATGCTCCTGACATGGCAGGCCGGTACCGCCGCAGTTGCCGTGCTCACGTTGATTGGTGTGATCACATCCACCTATCCCGCGCGACGAGCGGCGCTGCTTCCTCCGGTTGAAGCCTTGCGGTTCGAGTGATGGAAGGAACATTCGTCGGAAGCTGGCCGTCGGTCGGGTCGCGCGTCGCGCGCCGCTGGCAGGTCATGGCCGAGATCGTGCGCGAAGCGTTCATCGGCCTGATGCGCAATCGCATGCGGGCAGGTCTGTCGATGCTCGGCATCTCCTGGGGCATCGTGTCGGTGGTAATGCTGCTGGCGTACGGCGAAGGCTTCAACCAGGCGTTGCTGCGCGGCTTCCAGGGTGCGTTCAGTGACGGCGTGACCATCATGTTCGCCGGTCAGACGAGCATGCAGGCCGGCGGCGAGCGTGCGGGTCGGCGGATCCAGTTTCGAATGGCCGATGCCGAGGCCATCGCCGATCTGCCGCTCATCAAGGCCTGGAGTCCCGAGTTCATGCAGGATCTGAACGTCGTCTGGGACATGAAGCAGGCGACGTTTCGCGCGCGCGCCGTCAACGAGGCGTTCGGCCGGATTCGCAGTCAGGTCGTCGAGTCCGGACGCTTCATCGATTCCGAGGACGTGCGTCTGCAGCGTCGCGTCGCGTTTCTCGGGAGCGAAGTCGCGCGGAAGCTCTTTGGCAATATCCCACCCGTTGGTCAGCAGGTCCGGATCAAGGGCATTCCATTCGATGTGATTGGCGTCGGGAAGCAGAAGATCCAGCTCGCGAACTACGGACGGCCGGACCGTGAGAGCGTCTTCATCCCGTATACGACCGCGGGTCAGATCTGGAACACGGAGTATCTCAGCGACATCGTCTTTCAGGAGGTCGACCCGACGCTGCACGAACGCGTGCGCGAGCAGGTGATGGACATCCTCGGCAAACGTCTGCGCTTCAATCCAAAGGACGAGCGCGCTGTGCGGACGTTCGGATCAGCCGAGTCGCAGAAGATCATCGGCGGCATCGTCCTTGGACTCAAGCTGGTGATGTCGTTCATCGGCATCCTGACGCTGGCCATCGGCGGTGTGGGAGTGATGAACATCATGTTCGTCTCGGTCACCGAACGCACGCGCGAGATTGGACTCCGCAAGGCAGTTGGCGCCCGTCGTCGCGCCATCCTGATGCAGTTTCTGCTCGAAGGGCTGGTGACGACATTCGCCGGCGGCGCCGCCGGCGTCGCGCTGTCGTACGTGTTGGTCTGGATCTTCAGTCCGCGACCGTTCCTCTCCGAGCTGATGGACGACGCGAGTCACACGGGGGACATTCAGCTGCTTCTGTCGTTCGAGCTGGTCGGGCTCTGTACGGCTGTCCTTGTGCTGGTCGGTCTCGTCAGCTCATTCCTGCCGGCACTGCGCGCCGCCAGGATGGATCCGATAGAAGCACTGCGATACGAGTAGGAATCAGGAGTCAGGACTCTGGATTCAGGGCTGGTCCAGGGATCAGTTTCAGAAGGATCAGGTTCAAGGCAACACTGCTTCCTCTGGCCTGACTCCAGGTCCAGCCCCGAATCCTGATACCCGATTCCTGATTTCTTCAGTAAGCAACGAGAAGCCTGGCCGCCCGCTCCACCTCGGCCTCCGAGGGCAGGAAATATTCTTCAAGCGGAGGCGAGTAGGGTACCGGCGTATCGAGCGCGCCGAGGATGCGCACGGGCGCGTCGAGCGATTCGAACGCCTCTTCCTGGATGATTGCGGCGAGGCTTTCGCCGATCCCGCCGGTCCGCGAATCTTCGTGGACGATCAGCACGCGGCTACAGTGGCGGGCGACCGTCAACAGCGTCTCCCTGTCCAGCGGCGCAAGAGTGCGGAGATCGAGCACGCTTGCCTTGATGCTGTCGCGCGCCAGTGTTTCCGCGACTCGCATCGCGACGTGGACGTAGGCGCCGTAGGACACGATTGCCAGATCGTCTCCCGCGCGCCGCAGCGCCGCGCGTCCGAGTGGCATCGGCTCTGGCGCTTTCGCGGCGAGTGGCTGCTTGATTCGCGGGTCGCGATACAGCGCGATGTGCTCGTAGAACAGCACCGGATCCGGATCGGCAACGGCCGCCGCGAAGAGGGCTCGCGCGTCCGCGGGTGTCGACGGCGCGACGATCTTCAAACCGGGTGTTCGATAGAACCAGGGCTCGGTGTTCTGCGAGTGATACGGGCCCGCATGGCGCAGACCGCCCCATGGCATCCGCACGACCATGGGCACGGCGCCGCCCCACCGATATCTGATCTTCGCCGCGTTGTTCACCAGCTGATTGAATCCGCTGGCGACGAAGTCGTTGAACTGCATCTCGGCGATCGGCCGCTGACCTGCGAGCGCGGCGCCGATGCACAGCCCGAGCACCGCGCTTTCCGCGAGCGGCGAGTCGATGATGCGGTCGCCGAACTCCTCGAGCAACGGACGCAGCAGGAGGAAGGCATTCCCGTAGCGGCCACCGACGTCCTCGCCGTAGACGAACACGCGCGAGTCGGCGCGAAGCGCATCGGCAACGCCCATTGCGATCGCGTCGAGAAACGTGTGGCCGGTCTTGTCGAACGGCAATCCGGCTTCGACGCCGGGAAGTTGGGGGTTGAGATCGACCGCGAGACGAGCCGCCGGGTCGAGGACTTCCACTCGCACCCGTGGCGGTTCGCCGTCGATCACGCCGATGCCGGCATTCTCGGGAGCGGGCCACGGAGCCGCGATCACGTGACGCGCCTGCTCCTCGACTGTCCTTTCCGCCTCGTGCTTGAACTGGTCGACGTCACCTCGACCGATGATGCCTTCCGACTCGAGACGGGCAGCGTAGGTGACGATTGGATCGCGCTCTGCCCAGAACGCATACTGCGCCGGATCCGCATAACCGGTTGGCGAGAGCGGCGCATACGTCCAGGAGAGAGGCGGTTCCTTCCCCAGAAACAGCATGTCGTCGTGGTGCGCGTGGCCGCACATCCGCATGCAGACGAGCTCGATCAGCGTTGGCCCCTTGCCTGCCCGCGCGCGCTCCGCGGCCCATGCGAAGGCGGCTGCGATCGCGTCGGGATCGGTGCCGTCGATCGTGATCCCGGGAATACCGTAACCAGCCGCCTTGTCGGCAAACGTGCGCGCCGCGGACTGATCCGCCACTGGCGTGGAAAGGGCGGTCTGGTTGTTCTGCAGACAGAAGATCGCCGGCAGCCGGCGCGCGGCGCATGCGTTGATCGCCTCGTGCCATTCGCCGAGCGACGAGCCGCCCTCGCCGATGAACGAGACCGCCACCCGCTGGGCCGCTTCACGCGCGAAGGCGAGCGCCATCCCGGCGACGGTCATCGTGCTGATCGACAGCGGTGCGGTTGCCGGCACGATGCCCCATTCGAAGTCGCCGATGTGCAGGTCGCGGCCGTTCATTGGCGGGCCGTCCTTGCCCATCTGCGCGTTGAGGATCATGCGCACTGTCTCGGGTTCGGGCCGCATCGCCAACGCCGCGCCGACGTCGCGGATGATCGGGCCGATGACATCGCCCTGCCAGCCGCTCGTCTCGTCGTGATATGCCGCACCGCGGCGAAGGCGAATCGCTGCGCCATAGATCGCCTCCTGCCCAAGCGATCGAAAGCCCTTGCCCTGGAACGGTGCGCCCTTGTAGCGGACCTCACTGCCGCTGAAGAACTGCTTCAGCCGGTTGTCGACCGCGCGGGTGAGAATCATTCCGCGCAGAATCTCGCGTCGTTCGTCGGCAGTGAGCGACGCCGCAATGGCAGCTCGCGCCAGGAAGCCATCGCACGCGTCGACGAGCTCGGCGCGGGCAGAATCGAAGCGCTGCTCGGGCGTCACGCCCGGCGTGGGATCGGAAACGCCGGCGAGGTCGATCGAGTGGAATGCGCGATCGAGCTCGCGACGAACCCCCTCGCGGTTGGCGACGTCGGTGTATTGCAGCGCCTGACGAACCACCGGCAGCGCGAACGGAAATCGCTCGAGCACGAACGCGCACAGGCGCGCCGCGATACCAGTCGCCGGAGAGGCGGGCGCCGAATGCTTCGGCATCAGACGGATCTTACGCAAAGCTGGATGGTGGGTGGTGGATGGTGGATAGTGGTTGGGAGTTGGGATTTGGGAGTTGGGAGTTGGGAGTTGGGAGTTGGGAGTTGGGAGTTGGGAGTTGGGAGTTGGGAGTTGGGAGTTGGGAGTTGGGAGTTGGGAGTTGGGAGTTGACGACGACTCACTTCAAAGGCTGGGCCATCCCCGGACCGATACCACCGGGGGAAGCGACGCCGCCCATCATTCCGCCCGAAGAATCGCTCGACGCGCTGAGCGGTCACTTCCGGATCTTTCAACTCCGCGGCGGTCACCGCTTCTCCACAGACGATGTGTTGACGGCGTGGTATGGGACCACGTGGGCGGCGTCGGCGACACGCGTGCTGGATCTCGGGTCCGGGATCGGGTCGGTTGGCATGATCGCGGCCTGGCGGCTGCCGGGCGCAAGATTCGTGACCATCGAAGCGCAGGAGGAGAGCGTTCGCCTGGCGAGGAAGTCCGCCGAGTACAACGGCCTGACCTCACGCTACGAGATCAGGCAAGCCGACTTCCGAGGCTCCGACGCGCTGCGCTCCGACGAGGAGTTCGATCTCGTGCTCGGCAGCCCGCCGTACTTTCCGCCCGGCAGCGGAATCGAAGCCGATCACCCGCAGAAGGTCGCTTGTCGGTTCGAGCTGCGCGGCGACATCGGCGACTACGCTCGCGTGGCCGCGTCCCATCTCTCTCCTGGCGGTGTATTCGCGTGCGTGTTTCCAGAGGAGCAGATCGATCGCGTGCTTCGCGCCGCTCAGGCCGCAGACCTCACGATCGTTCGTCGCCGGCCGGTCGTGTTCAAGGAAGGGGAGCCACCGCTGATCGGGTTGTTTCTGATGATGACGTCATCGGATCTTCCCGAAGCGATGCGTGCGCGCACGTGGATCGAGCCGTCGCTCATCATTCGCGCGGCGGACGGCAGCGTCCATCCGGAATACGCGGCAATCAAGCTGTCAGTCGGCTTTTCACCGTAATCACGACTTGCCCACCAGGCGCCAGAAGAGCGTTTCGCTCAACAGCGTGATCTTGTGCCCCTTCTCGCGCAGCCGTTTGATTTCCAGGAGCTTCCTTCCTCCGTCCCGACCGGCCGCTTGCGTCGGATTCGGCCGTCCACGGACGACGACGGTCGTTCGTACGGAAAGGCCGCTGTGAACGATCGCCCCGGCGCGTGTCGCGGCACGAATCGCTTCGGCGCGTCGCCGCGACAGAATCCCCGTGAACACCAGATGCGCGCCTTCGAGCGTGCGAAGCACGCCCGATCGCAATGTGGCGGGAGGAGTGCTCAGCGCCGCAATCAGCTCGTCGGCGCTCTCGTATCGCTTCCGTCGCTCGCCGATGCAGCGATAGATGATCTCTTTCAGGTGATCGCTGCACGCGAGCTGGCGCACTTCAGTGGTCCGAATGCGTTCTCGCGCATGGCCCCTTACCAGCATGCCCAATAACTGTCCCACCTGATACACGTCGTCGCGCGCCTGCCATTTCGGTGCGGCGCCGTCGAGAAAGTCGCTCGGCACCATCGATCGGTTCAGCGTGTGCGCCGTGATGCCCCGTGCGTTGCTCTGCTGGCGGACGATCCCGAAGTCGCCGAGCTTCAGGCGCCGTTCGTCGCAGACGAAGACATTCATCGGCGTGAGGTCACGATGAAGGTGCTGGCCGCGGTGCAATCTACCAAGCACGTCGAGGATGCCGGCAATCTCACGACGCGCGTTCCGTTCGGGCAACCCCTTGCCCGTTCGCTCGAGAAACGCGCTGAGATCGCCGAACGGCGCATATTCGATTGCGAGGCAGTAGAGGACCCGCCCATCGGGACGAAGCACCGGAAACGCATCGAAGACGCGAATCGCGCGGGGATGCTCCTTGAGAAGCTGGCCGAAGTACGCTTCACGCAGCCAGCCGTCGATGCGCAGGCTCGCCTTGATGCAGAGCGTGTCTGGAACGAGCGTCGAACGTGTCGTACGTCGGGCGAGATAGACCTGTCCGAAGCCGCCCTGACCCAGCAGTCGTTCGATCCGGTACTCAATCCCGCTCTCCGGACTGCTGATCGATTGCGCTGGCTGAAGGTACGGTAATGCGTGCGCGGCCACGGAAGCAGACGCCATGCGCGTCGTCGCGGCCGAGAACCGTTTCAGCATGAGTAGAGCTTAACCCGATGAGAGAAATCGACCTTCTGCTCACGCAGATGGATCAGGCATACGACCGTCGCTCGTGGCACGGAACCAATCTTCGCGGAATGAAGCCGCTCACGGCGGGAACCCCAACCTAGGGGCCGCCTTCAGGCGGCCCTCGAGTGCGGCGTCATTACGCTGGTTGCCGGACGCTGCTCATCGCGCCCTTCACAGCCTTGGTCATCTCCGCGGTTGTCGCCTTGCCACCGAGATCGGGGGTCTTCACGCGCTCGTCGGAGAGGACGCTTTCGATCGCCTGCAGGATGCGATCGTGCGCGGAATGCTCGCCGAGATGATCGATCATCATCGCGCCCGCCCAGATCGCCGCGATCGGATTCGCGATGCCCTTGCCGGCAATGTCCGGCGCAGAGCCATGAATCGGCTCGAACATCGACGGCGTCGTCCGGTCAGGGTTGATGTTTCCCCCGGGCGCGACGCCCAGGCTTCCCGAGATCGCGGAGCCGATGTCGGTGAGGATGTCGCCGAACAGATTCGACGCGACGATGACGTCGAGCGTCTGCGGGTGCGTGACCATGCGCGCGCACAGG
>Ga0081539_10003890_pt1 | contig 17415 bp, 12 predicted proteins | sample TabmetS4T2R2_FD_71023 | JGI IMG/M metagenome (GOLD analysis project Ga0081539, IMG submission 71023) | Tabebuia heterophylla rhizosphere microbial communities from the University of Puerto Rico - S4T2R2 | ecosystem: Host-associated > Plants > Roots > Rhizosphere ...
TGCCAGGATCGACGCGATATAGGTCTCCTGCGGCAGCTTGGTCTGGCCGCCGAGATAGCGGGCGACGTTCTGCACGGCTGTCTTGCCGATCAGGGCCGGCTGCTGGGCGGCCACCGCCGCCGCCGGCGACTTCGGGTCCTTGACCAGCTCGATCACTTCCGGGCTGCCGGACTCCGTCAGCGATTGGCGCAGCGTGCCATCCGCACGAACCGCGCCCCGGTCAACGTACCAGCGCAGGTGTTTGCCGACCATCCGTTTAAGCATCCCAACGGAATGGGGCCACAACCCCAGTTTATACGCCCACAACGGCGCGCCCATACGGCAGAACTTGTAGGCGAGGCTACGCCCGTACTCGACGGTTGCGCCATCTGCTGCGTAGAAGTAGGGGAAATGCCGCATCCACGCCTGCACCCGTTCGAGCAACACGGCGCGGCGGTCAGGCATGGACGCCCCGTCCATCTCTGACCACGCCATCACATGCATCCCAAATACCCAGGTGATGTAGTTGTCGAAGTAATTAACTCCCTTCACCGGGGCATCGTCGTACCAACCATCGCCACAGTAGACGCCATCCAAGTAGCTACCCATCACCTCCTCGATGATCGAGGGATCGTAGGGCGCATTCAACACTTTGCGCGCCGTGTGGTTCAGCACCCAGAAAAGCGACCAGTTATTGCCCCAAGTGGCAGGGCGTTTGCCAACGTGGTCGAGAAAGCCGATCAAATTTTCGCGCTCGGCGGCAGTCATGCGCGCCCAAATACGATCCCGCGTCTGCCAGGTGACAAATGCCACCTGCGCGGATTCGACAGTTCGCTGATCCCAATTCGGGCGCTTCACCTGCTCGTTCCACCACGAGCCAAGCGCATTCGGGTCGCTGCCATTGACGAGCGCCCAGTAGGTAAGCTGCTCCAGATCGTAGCTCATGCCGCGCCATTCCAGTTGGGCAGGGCGTTCCGGGTACGAAAGCCAACTTCCCAGCCCCCACAACATCCGGGTCACGGCTTCGTAAGAGCCGCTCAGTTCACGGTCATTGGGGATGCCGTCCATCAGCGTCCGATTCCCGCTGGGATTCAGACGATCTGCCCAGCCAGCGACCAGCCGCGCCCACAGGGTTTCCGCCTCAAGGCGCGAAAAAGGAATATGAAAATTCTGTGCCATCGAATCCTCTTTAAGCAAAAGTGATCAGGTTATTTTCTTGACAAGCGTATTGCAGAAATTCTATAATAATCCATCATATAAAACAAAAGTTTCACAATATGAAACTAATTCATGATTTATAGAGATTTTCTCGAATTTTATGGAAGATAAATACAGCATACAGGTCCTTGAACGTGCCTTCAGCATCATGGAAACGCTGCTTCAGGCAGGCGAGCCGCTCAGCCTTGAGGCGCTGATGAAGCGCACCGGCATGGCGAAATCCACCGCCTTTCGCATCATTTCCAACCTCGTGCGCTATGGGTATGCCGTCGAAACCGATGATGGTTACTGGCTGGGGCTGAAGATGATCAGCTTTGGTCAGGCGGTACAGAAGAAACTCGACGTTCGCACCATCGCCGCACCCTACCTGGTGGCGCTGCGTGACAAAACCAACGAGACGGTCTACCTTGCGACTCTGACCAATGACTGGTCGGTACTTTACCTGGACAAATGCGAGTCCCGGCAGTTGGTTGGCGTGATGCTGCACTCCGCAGGCATGACGATTGAAATGTACTGCACCGGACTGGGGAAGACACTGGCAGCCTTCCGCCCGGAAGCCGAAGTGCGGCACTGGCTGCAAACGCACGAGATGCTCCAACGCACCCCTTTCACTATTACCGATCCTGACGCCTTTTTGACCGAACTGGAAGCGATTCGCCAGCGCGGTTACGGCATCGACAACAACGAGCGCAGCATGAGTATCCGCTGTGTTGCCGCGCCTATTCGGGATGGCGAGGGCAAGGTGATCGCGGCGCTCAGCGTCGCGGGACCGTCCGAGCGAATGCCGAACCCGCTGATTGGCAGCGAATTCGCCTCTCTCGCGCTCGAAACGGCTGAACAAATTTCCAGAGAGCTGGGTATGCCCGCCTCTGCATCCAATGGTTTCCATTCACAAACTTAAGGAGGTGACCCGCTGCAAGCCGTACTACCCCAGCCCGTATAGTGAACTTTTGTGTTTAAGATAGGGAAAAATATGTTCAAACCAACAAAAGTATTCGTGGTAATGCTTTGCGCGTTCATCGCGCTCCTCAGCCTGTCCGTGTCCGCACAGGATATGACCTATCAGCAAGCGCCATCGCTGGATGCACAGGTTGAGAGTGGGGAACTACCTCCCGTCGAGGAACGCCTCCCCGCCAATCCGAGGGTCGTCGAGCCGCTGGAAAGTATCGGTCAGTATGGCGGCACCTGGAATATGGGCACGCGCGGCGGCACGGATGACGCGATCTATACGCGCACCGTCGCCTATCACAGCCTGGTGCGCTGGAACCCGGAATGGACGGATATCATCCCCGACGTTGCCGAATCGTTCGAGGTCAACGACGAAGGGAACGTCTTCACCTTCCACCTGCGCGAAGGCATGAAATGGTCGGACGGCGAACCCTTCACTGCCGACGACATCCTGTTCTATTTCAACGACATGCTTCTGAACCCTGAAGTTTACCCCGCGCCGCCGACGTGGTTCCAGTCAGCAGGCGAGCCGGGCGTGGCGGAAAAACTGGACGATTACACCGTACAGTTCACGTTTTCCGCGCCGAACGGTCTGTTCATCCAAAACCTAGCAACTCCTCAGCAGCAGCACGTCGTGCAACAGCCGAAGCACTACCTGTCGCAGTTCCATGCAGCCTATGCGGATGAGGATGAACTCGCCGCGATGGTGGCGGAAGCGGGTGTGGAAAGCTGGGTTGACCTGTTCAGCCAGAAGGGCGCTTTCGTCGCGGGACGCCCAGATACGCTGTGGCTGAATGCCGAACTGCCGACGATTAACCCCTGGATGCTGGTCGATCCGATGAGTCCCAGCGCGACCCAGGTACGCCTCGTCCGTAATCCATACTTCTACGTGGTGGACAGCGAAGGCAACCAACTGCCATACATCGACGAGGTGATCTACAACGTGGGGGCGGAAGTCGAGACGCTGGTACTGCAAGCCCTCAACGGCGAGATCGACATGCAGGATCGGCACATTGGAACCAACGCCAACCGCGCCGTGTTCTTCGACAACCAGGAAGCGGGCGGCTACCATTTCTACGAGACCGTGCCGAGCAGCTCGAACGTCATGACGATCTCGTTGAACCTGACCAACCCTGACCCAGCAAAGCGGGAAATTTACCAGAACAAGGATTTCCGCATCGCCCTTTCGCACGCGATTGACCGTCAGGAGATCATCGACGTGGTGTATGTCGGGCAAGGGACGCCATATCAGGTCGCACCGCGTCCGCAGTCCCCGCTGTACCACGAGCAGTTGGCGACCCAATACTTGGAATATGACCCTGACCTGGCAAACCAGATGCTGGACGCGATCCTGCCGGATAAGGATGGCGACGGCTTCCGCCTGATGCCGAATGGCGAGCGGCTGGTGATCGCTATGGAAGTGATTCCGACGCTGCAACCTGAATGGACAGGCGCGCTGGAACTGATCCAGGACTACTGGGCGGACGTGGGCATCGACATGCAGTTGGTAGTCGAAGACCGCACCATTTTCTATGACCGGAAGCTGGCGAACCAGCATGACGGGGGCATCTGGGGCGGCGATGGCGGTCTCGAAGTCATTCTTGAGCCGCGCTGGTATTTCCCCTTCTCTGCCGAATCGATCTACGGTGAGGCATGGCAACACTGGTTCAACAACCCGAACGATGAGCGCGCCGAAGAACCCCCGGAAGCCACCCGCCAGCAGATGGACCTGTACAACCAACTCCGCTCGACGGCTGATGCAGAAGGTCAAAACGAGTTGATGACTCAGATTCTGGACATCGCGGCAGAACAGTTCTACGTGATGGGTATCGCGCTGCCTGCGAACGGTTACGGCATCGTCAAGAACAACCTGCACAACGTACCCGCTTCCATCCTGCAAGCGTACCTGTACCCAAGCCCAGCGCCGACCAACCCCGAAACCTATTATTACGGAGAGTAACCGACGCGCGAGTCAGCCGCTACACCTCCAGCTATTAACTGGAGGTGTAGCCTGAAAAAAGGAAATTACATGGTACGTTTTTTGATAAAGCGTTTGATTTCGCTCCTGGTTACCCTGTTTGCCGTCTCGCTGGTCGCGTTCGCAATTATCCAACTCCCTCCCGGCGACTTCCTGACCTCCTACCTCACCAACATCGCGGCGGATGGGCAAACTGCCAGCCAACAGGTGGTTGACCGACTGCGTGAAAATTACGGGCTAGACCAGCCAGTCTACGTTCAGTACGCCAAGTGGATGGGCAATATTTTGTCCAGAGGCGATTTCGGGCAATCGTTCGAGTGGAATCGTCCAGTCGAGGAAGTATTGTGGAGCCGCATGGGAATGACCCTGACGCTCTCGATAGCGACCTTGATGCTGACGTGGGTGATCGCCCTACCGATTGGCATCTACTCGGCGGTCAAGCAATATTCCCCCGGCGATTACCTGTCCACGTTCATCGGCTTTATCGGCGTTGCCGTTCCGGATTTCCTGATTTCGCTGGTGCTGATGTATATCGCCTTCAAATATTTTAATCAGAGCGTCGGCGGCTTGTTTTCGCCGGAATACGAAAACGCGGCGTGGTCGGTCAGCAAAGTATTGGACTTGCTAAGCCACCTGTGGATTCCGGTGATTATCATCGGTCTCGCCGGAACTGCCAGCTTGATCCGCGTGATGCGGGCAAACCTGCTCGACGAGCTTCGCAAGCCTTACGTCGTCGCTGCCCGCGCCAGGGGATTACCAGAGCGCAGAGTCATTCTGAAATACCCGGTGCGTGTGGCACTTAACCCGTTCATCAGCACGGCTGGTTGGGTGCTGCCGGGGCTGGTCTCCGGCTCGATCATCGTCGCAGTCGTCCTGAGCCTCCCGACTGCCGGACCGCTGCTGCTCCGCTCCCTGCTATCGCAGGATATGTACTTGGCAGGGGCATTCATCCTTCTGCTCAGCGTTTTGACCATGCTCGGCACGCTGCTCTCCGACCTTCTGCTCGCGCTGGTAGACCCGCGTATCCGTTATGGATAAGGGCAAAGGGTAAATAATGGCACTTGAGCATAACGAACCGGGCGGAATTTCCAGCCCCGAAGCTGCTGCACCAGCCGACGTTATCATGCCTCGTGATACCCGTATCCTGGTTGCCTCGCAGTGGCAGTTGATATGGTGGCGCTTTCGACGGCACAAACTGGCGCTGTTCAGCGCGTTCATCCTGATCGTGATCTATCTTATTGTGCTGGTTGCCGAATTCATCGCGCCCTATGACCCAGGCGACTACAGCGCCCGCTATACCTACGCGCCCCCCCAAACCCTGAATCTTTTCGATACCCGCGACGGACAGCTTTCCTTCAACTCCTACGTCAACGACTACACCGTCGAAATCGACCCACAGGCGCTGCGACGGACGTTCGTGATCGACCCTGAAACGCGCATCCCAGTACGATTTTTCGTGCGCGGCTGGTCGTACAAGCTCTTTGGCTTAATCGAAACCGACATCCATCTTTTGGGTCCTGAGAATCCTCGTGATCGCATCTTCCTGCTTGGCGCGGACTCGATTGGACGGGATGTGTTCAGCCGAATGATTTATGGCACGCGCGTCTCGATGACGATTGGTCTGGTCGGTGTACTCATTAGCCTGGTGCTTGGCATTTTTCTGGGTGGGATTTCCGGCTATTTCGGCGCCTGGATAGACAACCTGATCCAACGCTCGATTGATTTTCTGCGCTCCTTACCCACGATTCCTTTGTGGCTGGGATTGGCGGCAGCGTTACCGCTCTCGTGGGGACCGCTGCAAATCTACTTCGCCATCACGATCATCCTCTCGCTGATCGGCTGGACGGCGCTGGCGCGCGTGGTGCGTGGGCGCTTCCTTTCGCTGCGTACCGAGGATTTCGTCATGGCAGCACGGCTGGACGGTGCAAGCCAGATGCGCGTCATTTTCGAGCACATGCTCCCGGCATTCTACAGCCATATCATCGCGTCGATCACGCTGGCAATCCCCGGCATGATCCTGGCGGAGACGGCGCTGAGTTTCCTGGGTTTGGGCTTGCGCCCGCCAGTGGTCAGTTGGGGCGTGCTGCTCCAGGATGCACAGAATATCCGCTCGGTGGCGACTGCGCCCTGGCTGCTCACGCCTGCCATCGGGGTCATCGTCTCGGTGCTGGCGCTGAACTTTCTCGGCGATGGGCTGCGCGACGCCGCAGACCCGTACTCGCATTAATCACATGAACGGAAGCGTTGTGGAAAATATTCTGTTAGAGGTCAGGAATTTACAGACCCATTTCTTTCTTCAGGAAGGCACCGTACACGCGGTTGCAGGCGTCGATTTCGTGCTGCATCGCGGCTCGACGCTGGGCATTGTGGGGGAAAGCGGCTGCGGCAAGAGCGTGACCGCCTTTTCGATCCTGAAGCTGGTGACGAAGCCGGGCAGGATCGTCGGTGGGAGTATCCTGTTTGACCGCTCGAACAATGGCAAACCTGACATTATCGACCTTGCCGCGCTTGCCGATAACAGCCCGCAACTGCGCGATATACGCGGCAAAGACATCGCCATGATCTTTCAGGAGCCGATGAATTCGCTCAGCCCGGTGCATACCATTGGCGACCAGATCACGGAAGGGATCATGCTGCACCTCGGCTTGAGCAAGGCGGATGCGCTGAAACGCGCCATTGCCCTGCTGCGCGAAGTAGGCATCCCCAAACCCGAAGAACGGGTTCATGCCTACACCTTTCAACTCAGCGGCGGGATGCGCCAGCGCACCATGATTGCAACGGCTCTGGCGTGCAGCCCCAAGCTGCTGATCGCTGACGAGCCGACCACCGCGCTCGACGTGACCATGCAGGCGCAAATTCTCGACCTGCTGCGCCAAATGCGGGCGCAGTTCGGCATGGCGCTGATGCTGATCACGCACGATCTCGGCGTCGTCGCCGAAATGTGCGATGAAGTGGTGGTGATGTACCTGGGAGAGGTCGTCGAGCAAGCACCCGTCGATCAGCTTTTTCACGATCCCAAGCACCCGTATACGCAGGCACTGTTGAAATCCGTGCCCCGGCTTGGCTATGGGCGCGGGCAACGGCTAAACCCAATTCGCGGCAGCATCCCCGACCCGTTCAGCCGCCCCACCGGATGCCCCTTCCATGACCGCTGCGAAAAACGCATTCCGGGGCGCTGTGACGTGGTTCACCCGAAGCTGACCCGACTTCCTGACGGGCGCACCGTGCGCTGCTTATTGTATGAAGACGAGGCATCATGACGCAGACGATAGCCAACCCAAAAGCGCCGCTACTCGAAGTGATCCACCTGAAGAAATATTTCCCGATCAACAAAGGGGTCTTGAGCCGCCACGTTGGTGACGTGCGGGCGGTGGATGATGTGAGCTTCGAGGTTTATCCGCGTGAGACGCTGGCGCTGGTCGGCGAAAGCGGCTGTGGGAAAACCACGATTGGGCGATGCGTCGCACGCGCCTACAAGCCCACCGCCGGGCAGCTTCGCTACCGGGATGCCGCCGTGCAGCCACGCGGCACACGCGCCAGTGATGCAACTGCGGATGGGACTGACCTAGCGACGCTGAGCGAGCGCGATCTGATCCCCTACCGCCGCAACATCCGCATGATCTTTCAAGACCCATTCGCCTCGCTCAACCCGCGCATGACGGTGTTCAACATCATCGCCAACCCGCTCAAGATTCATAAACTGGCGAAAGGCAAAGAACTGGAAGACCGCGTTGCCGAACTGATGCGCCAGGTTGGTCTGCGCCCCGAATACATGCGCCGTTATCCCCATGCGTTCAGCGGCGGTCAACGCCAGCGCATTGTGATCGCCCGCGCGCTGGCGCTCGACCCCCGGCTAGTGATCGCCGATGAAGCCGTTTCGGCGCTGGACGTGTCGGTGCGGGCGCAAATCCTCAACCTGATGCAGGATTTGCAGGATCAGTTCGACCTGACGTATCTGTTCATCTCGCATGACCTGAGCGTGGTCGAGTACGTGGCTGACCGCGTCGCCGTGATGTACGTGGGCAAGCTGGTCGAACTGGCTTCGACGGACAACCTGTTCCGCAAGCCGAAGCATCCGTATACCGAAGCCCTCATGTCCGCAATTCCCAAGCCCGACCCGCGCCTGCGCTCCAAGCGCATCATCCTCGGCGGCGAAGTTGCCGACCCTGCCAACCCACCAACTGGCTGCTATTTTCATCCGCGCTGCCGCTACGCCCAGGAACGCTGCAAGGTGGAAACGCCACCGCTGCGCCCGGTGGGTGATCATCTAGTCGCCTGTCATTTCGCCGAAACGCTCGATCTCGCGGGCATCCCGGCGGTTTCCGCGTCTTAGCCCACCCATACGGAAGGAAGATGATGACCACTTATTTCACCGCTCTAGACACCGCCCCCGGCGTCAACCCCCTGAACGCCAACCCCTGCAAACTGCTCGATTTCCAACTGCTCGAACTGAGCGATGGGCAGACGCACCGCGCCAACAGCGGTGACCGCGAAGTGCTGGCGGTGCTGTTCGGCGGCAAAGCGACGATTGAAGCCGGGGGCGTGCGCTTTGAAAACATCGGCGGGCGCGCCAACGTTTTCGCCGGAAAGCCGCACAGCGTCTACATCCCCGCCAACACGGACTTTACGCTGACCGGGGTTGGAACCGTTGAGATCGGGCTGTGTTCCGCGCCGAGCGATCTGGTGACCGAGCCGTACCTGATCGAGCCGAATGATGTGCTGTCGGGCAAGTGGGGCGCAGCGAACTACTCGCGCAATTTCCACCAAATTCTGGTCGAATCGGTGCAGCCGCAGTTTCCGGCGAAGCGGCTGATCGTTGGCGAGACTTACACGCCGTCCGGCAACTGGAGCACCTACCCGCCGCACAAGCACGAGGTCGATGACCTGCCACGCGAAGCCTTCCACGAGGAAATGTACTTTTTCAAGGTTGATCCCCCCGACGGCTTCGGCATCGCGCGTTTTTACAATTCCGAAACCGACACCAATTACACCGTCCACAACAATACTATTCTGATGGTGCCGAACGGGTACCACACCGTCGCCAGCGCGCCGGGCTACACGACCTACTACCTATGGTTTCTGGCGGGCAATCACCGCACCCAGGCAGTGATGAATGATCCGGTGACGGGCTGGGTGGGCGATCTTGTGCCGACGCTGCGCAAAGTAGGGCTATAAACCTTGTCTGTTCTTGACCTCTTCAAACTGGACGGGAAAATCGCGCTGGTCACTGGGGCAAGCCGGGGATTGGGCGAAGCGATTGCCATCGCGCTGGCAGAAGCCGGGGCGGGCATCGTCAGCCTCAGCCGCCACCCGGAAGGCGAAGCGGCAGCGCAGATCAGGGCACTGGGGCGCTGTTATCACACTATCCCGCGTGACCTGCAAACCGCAACCGTTCCTGAGCTTGACGCTGCTGTACAGGAGGCGGTTTCGCTGGCTGGGCGGCTGGACATCCTTGCCAACAATGCGGGTGTTATTCTGCGTGGGACTGCTGTCGACTTTTCTGAAGCCGACTGGGATGCCACGCTCCAGATCAACCTGAAGGCGGTGTACTTCCTCTCGCAGGCGGCAGCGCGCATCATGATGCAGAATGGCGGCGGCAAAATCATCAATATCGCGTCCCTGCTCTCCTTTCAGGGCGGGATTCGCGTCCCCGCTTACAGCGCCGCCAAACACGGGATCATGGGCATTACGCGCGCAATGGGCAATGAATGGGCAGCAAAGGGCATCAACGTGAACGCGATTGTGCCGGGCTATATCGAAACCGATGCAACCGCTGCCCTGCGGAACGACCCGGAACGCAATCAAGAAATTCTCAGCCGGATTCCGGCGGGGCGCTGGGGAAAACCGGCTGATTTGCAGGGTGCAGTCGTTTTTCTCGCTTCCGATGCAGCGCACTACGTACACGGCGCTGCGCTCACCGTCGATGGCGGCTGGAGAGCGCGTTAGCCGCGCCCCTTCACACAGGATAAAAACATGCTTTCTGAACGCTTTGCCCGTGACCAACTCAAACTGGTCACGCAGTCCGACTGGAAACCCTACCCTACAGCGACAAATCGCGCGGCGTGGGATGGTCTACCTGCCCGCCTACGCGACTCGCTGATCGCCAATGGCGACGTGGCGCTTCAGGTCGCGTGGGAGCCGCTGCTGGCGACGCGCTTTCTGGAATATGCGCGTATTGGCAACCGGAGCGAATACGAACGTGAAAATTTCGGGCGGCGCAATAAGCTGATCGCGCTGGCACTTGCCGAATGTGTTGAGGGTCAGGGGCATTTCGTCGATGAGATCGTCAACGGCATCTGGCTGATCTGCGAGGAGACCTACTGGGGGCTTCCGGCGCACCTGCATTTGCAGCACAGCGGTCCCGGCTTGCCGGATGCTGCCGAGCCAACCGTCGATCTATTTGCTGCCGAAACCGCCGCCGCGCTGGCTTACATTCAATACCTGCTGGGCGACGCGCTTGACGCGGTTTCTCCGCTGATTCGCCCACGCATTGCCGCTGAGATCGACCGTCGCATCCTCACGCCCAACTTAGAGCGCGAGGATTTCCGCTGGATGGGCTTCCAGACCGAGGGACGCCCGAACAACTGGAATCCCTGGATCAATTCCAACTGGCTCGCCTGCGTGCTGTTCATCGAGCGCGATCCCCAACGGCGGCTGGATGCCGTCGCCAAGATCATGCGCTGCGTGGATCGCTTCATCGATCCCTACCCGGCGGATGGAGGCTGCGACGAAGGTCCCGGCTACTGGATGCGGGCGGCTGGCTCGCTTTACGATCTGCTCGAACAGCTTGATCAGGCGACCAGCAGACAGGTCAACGTCTTCGACCAACCGCTGATCGGCGAGATGGGGCGTTTCATCTACCGCGTCCACATCGACGGCGACTATTACATCAATTTCGCCGACGCGACTGCGGTCCTCGAGCCGGAAGCCGTCCTCATCTACCGCTACGGGCAGGCAATTGGCGACCGGGACATGGCGGCATTTGGCGCGTGGGCGTCTCAAAAGAGCGCGGGCGACGACGCTGGTGGCTGGGGTCGCCCGATTGAAAGCCCGATGCGCTGGCTGCGCTCGATTTTCAGCGCCGCTGAAATCGCGGAGGCAGAGACTTATGCGCCGCAGCCAGGAAACGTGTGGCTGCCGGACATTCAGGTGATGGTGGTGCGCGACGAGGGGCGGACAGGTGAGGGTTGGTACGTCGCGGCGAAGGGTGGGCACAACAACGAGAGCCACAACCACAACGACATCGGCGAATTCATCGTCTTCCGCGATGGCTTGCCGCTGCTGATCGATGCCGGCGTTGAGACCTACAGCCGTAAAACCTTCAGCCCGCAGCGTTACGAAATCTGGACGATGCAGTCGGCGTACCATAACCTGCCGACCATTGACGGCGTGCAGCAGGCACCGGGCGAGCAGTTCGCAGCGCGGGATGTGCATTATGATGCCGAGGGGTTAGGGTTGGATATTGCCGGAGCGTACCCGCCGGAAGCAGGCTTGATGCGCTGGCGGCGCAGTGTCCGGCTTCGGCGCGGGCAGGTCGTTGAGGTCGTGGACGAATACGAACTCGACCACCCGCCGCGCGAGATGATGATGAGCCTGCTTACACCCTGCACGGTGTCGCTTGAGAAGCCTGGAACGATCCGGCTGTTGCAGGCTCCATTACCCGGTGGGCGTGTCTCAGCAAGCGCAGTACTTAGTTACGATTTGCTTGGCCACGATTCAAGACGCTTCAATGCCTCCGTCGAGCCAATCCTGATCACCGACACCCGCATGAAGCCGGTGTGGGGTGAGCAAATCTACCGGATTCTGCTGAAGGCGGTGAACCCGCCGCAGAAGGGTACGTGGGTTCTGGCGATAGACGACGAATTTGGAGCGGGTTATGCCGCTTACCCTTCAAGCCTTTGGTGATGACTGCGAAAAACATGGAGCGAGCCATCTGATGGACAAAACATTGATCAGAACCACATTGGATCAGGCGGTGGAGAACGTGCGGCGCAACATCCCGCGCTTTGGCGACCAGTACCCGCACAACGGCGACGGCATGACCTACGTCCTGACCGAAAACAACCACTGGATGACCTCGTTCTGGACGGGGCAGCTTTGGCTCGCCTACGCCACCACAGACGACGATGAATTCCGCCGCGAAGCCGAGCGACGCCTCGCCAGCTTTGAACACCGCCTCGTCAACCGCATCGGCGAAAGTCATGACCTCGGCTTCCTCTACACCCTCAGCGCGCGGGCACAGTGGCAAATGACCGGCGACTCCGCCGCGCGCCAGCTAGGGATAGACGCTGCCGAGCGCCTGATCACGCGCTTTCATCCCAAAGGGGAGTACATTCAGGCGTGGGGGGCGATGAACGACCCCGTAGAAGGCGGGCGCATGATCGTGGACTGCATGATGAACCTGCCGCTGCTGTTTTGGGCGTCGCATGAAACCGGCGACGCGAAATATGCCGAAATTGCCGCTGCCCATGCGCGCACCACGCTGCGTTTTCAGGTGCGCCCCGGCGATATTACCTATCACACCTTTTTCTTTAATCAGGAAACCGGGGAGCCAATCGGCGGCAAAACCGCGCAGGGTTACTCCGACGACTCGCTTTGGACGCGCGGGCAAGCCTGGGCGATCTACGGCTTTGCGCTGGCGGCGGACTGGATGAGCAGCCCCGAAATGCTGGAGGTCGCCTGCCGCCTGGCGGATCGTTTCTGGACTGAGCTTGGCGATGCCCCGGTGCCGCTCTGGGATTTCCGCCTGCCGCCGGACGCGCCCCACAAGCGCGACAGTTCCGCCGGGGCGATCACCGCCTGCGGCATGTTCAAACTGGCTGCACTGGTCGAAGAACCAGCGCGAGCGGCAGCCTACAGGCAGAACGCCGAACACCTGACCGCCCGCCTGATCGACGCCTGTTTTGAAACCGCGCCGGAAGCGCAGGGGCTGCTGCGCGATTCGAGCTACAACGTCAACAAGAACAGTGCCGTCGAGCAGTTCATGCCTTTTGGCGATTACTACTTTCTGGAAAGCCTGGTGCGGTTGAGCGGAAATCCGCTCGACTTCTGGGGCACCGCCAGCCTTAACTGCGCGAAGTGAGGATAATTTATTCCATCATGCTCTATCCACAAACCAACCGCACCCGCCAGATGCACGATCTTTCCGGCTTCTGGCGCATCCAGTTTGACCCCGACGAAACCGGGCGCTTTTCGTCCGGCTTTGAGGGCGGCGACATTATCGCCGTGCCCGCAAGCTGGAACGACCAGCTCAACGAGCGGCGTGATTATTTCGGCATCGCCTGGTATCAGACCAGCTTCGCTCTCCCCTGGGGCTGGCGCGGACAGCGGATTTTCGTGCGCTTCAATTCCGTCAACTACCTGGCGGAGGTGTGGCTGAACGGCGAACGCCTCGGCGCGCATGAAGGCGGACATTTACCCTTCGCCTTCGACATCACCGACCACGTGCGCGATCACGATAACCTGCTGGTTGTGCGCGTGGATGGTGGACTTGCGCCTGACCGGGTTCCGCCGGGGGATCTCGCCGGGCAGCCAGGGATCACGTTCGGGCGCGCCGATTTTCCGGATACGAATTTCGACTTTTTCCCCTACTGTGGGATTCAGCGCCCGGTGTTGTTGTATACCACGCCGACGGATGCGATTACCGACCTGACCGTTACGACTGAAATCGACGGAACAAGCGGGATCGTCAAGGTCGAGGTTGCGCGCACCGCTGGCAGCACGCCGACGACACGAGTGAGGCTTCATGGGCACCGCACCGATCAAACCGCCGAAACAGAGGGTAACGAAATTGAAGTGCGCGTGCCAAACGCTGCTTTTTGGTCGCCCGACACGCCGCAGCTTTATCAACTTCAGGTCGAACTGCTAAGGACCGGCGAACTGGTTGATCAGTACACGCTTGACATCGGTATCCGCACCATACGAGTTGAAGGAGATCGCCTGCTGCTCAACGGTCAGCCGATTCATCTGCACGGCTTTGGGCGGCACGAAGATTTCCCAGTGGTAGGCAAAGGGCTGCTCCCGGCGCTGATCGTCAAGGACTACGATTTGATGCGCTGGGTCGGCGCGAACTCGTTCCGCACCACCCACTATCCCTACTCCGAGCAAATGATGCAGCTTGCCGACCAGCTTGGCTTCATGATCATCGACGAGACACCCGCAGTCGGGCTGTTCTTCGCCGAGCCGGGCTTGGAGCGGCGCAACGAACTGTGTAAGCAGTTTATCCGCGAACTGATCGACCGCGACAAAAACCATCCCAGCGTGATTATGTGGTCGCTGGCGAATGAACCGCACACCGCCAAGCCGGAAGCCCGCCAGACCTACTACAGCACCGATTTCACGGTGGTGGATGGCGCAAGCCATGAAGCGGCTGTATCGTCGTTTCGAGAGCAGGCGGAACTCGCCCGTTCGCTTGACCCAACACGCCCGCTGACGATTGTCAGTCACGAAGGGGCAACCGAGGAGTCGTGGCGTTTCGTGGACGTGATTTCGCTAAACCGTTACAACGGCTGGTACAGCCAATCCGGGCAGATCGACGTGGGCGTCAATCGGCTGTCTAAAGAGATCGACCTAGTTCACGAGCGTTTTCCCGGTCCCTTCATCCTGACCGAGTTTGGGACGGATACAATACCCGGACACCACGCTGAGCCACCAGAAATGTTCAGCGAAGAATACCAGGCGGAGTTTCTCAGCAAATACATCGCTATGCTGAACAGCAAGCCGTTCGTGGTGGGTGAGCATGTCTGGAATTTGTGCGATTTCAAAACCTCGCAAGGGGTAATCCGAATGGGTGGATACAACTACAAAGGCGTGTTCACCCGTGACCGCCGTCCGAAGCAGGCGGCACACCGCCTGCGAGAACTCTGGCGTAAATAATTCTCAGCGTCACCATGCTAACCGGATCATAAAAGAAATAAAACAGGCTGGGCAAAAATCCCCAGCCTGTGTGCTCTCCTGGAATAGTCTATTTACTGTGCGACTACATCTGCGATCTGGCGCACGACTTCGTAGAAGTCGCTAATGCTGTCCAGTCCGAGTTCTTCAAACTGAGTCGGGTCAACGAAGTAAAAACCGACCGATTGCAGGGTTTCCAGGTTGGTACCGATGTCCAGCAGCGCACTCTGGAGTTCCGTCTTGAAGCTTTCCGGCAGGTCGCCACGAACCGCCAGCGGAGTGCTGGGGATCGGCTCGCTCTGTGCGATTACGACCAGGTTACCGTCCGGGCAATCTTCGTAAACGGCGTCGATGTCTTCCTGGGTTAACTCCACATTGACCTGATCATTTTCGAAGCCGCACAGCTCGATCAGGCCTTCGTTACGCATGTTGATCAAGTTGCCTTCAAACGTCGCAGCCACAGCGACCTGATCGCCCTGAAGCGCAGTCACGGCGCTTGGGTGCGACCCGGCGAAAATCGGGTTCAGCCATGCATCGACATCCGCTGCCGTCTCCAGCCCATCGATGTCGTGGATCAGCCGAACAACCGGCGCGCCGCGCCCGGAAGTCGAAGCCGGGTCAACAAATGCCACATCCTGACCTTCGAGGTCTTGCAGCGTGCGGATGCCCGACCCCTTCTTGGTCACGAAGACGCTGTAGTAATAGGGCGGCGTGAATTCGGTCGGCAGTTCGGTCAAGTCCGAGAAGCCTTCTTCAGCGAGCACGGCAATCGGCTCCGCACCCGCGACGCGCTCGGCAATGACGAACGACAGCGGACCTACCAGCATGGCATCGACGCGGTCAGCGCGCATAGCTTCGATCACGGCGCTGTAGCTGGTGCCGGTGGTGATCAGGACTTCAATCCCCAGGCGTTCAGCCAGGTAAGTGCGCAGCGGTTCATTTTCACGCAGCGTTTCCGCCGAGTCATCGCCACCGAACAGACCCAGAATAAAGGTTTCGGGCCAGCCAGTGCGATCCATTTCCTGAGCATTGACGATGCCGACCATCAACGCTGCCAGCACAACCGTCAGAACCGAAATGCGAAAAACAGCCTTCATGTCCAATTATCCTCCAGCTACGGTGAAACCCATTTTTAAAGAGGGCAACCGCCCCCATAAATAAAGCGCGGCAGCACACACCGCATCTATTCAAAAAAATCGGGCAATAATGCCCAACGAATTGCTTAAATAATCCGTTTGCGAATGCGGTCGCTGATGCGGTCAATGATCGTCACCACGATGATAATGATGAGCGTCGCGCCGATCATTTCCTGGTACTGAAACAGCGCCAGATATTTCTGAATGATGAACCCGACACCGCCCGCGCCGACAATGCCGAGGATGGTCGCTGCCCGGACGTTTCCCTCAAAGAGCAACAGGGAATACGATGCCATATTCGGAAACGCCTGCGGGATGACCGCGTAATTAAAGACATGTAACGCAGGCGCTCCCGTAGCACGGACGGCAGCGACCTGCTGGGGATCAATCGCTTCAATTGATTCGGCGTAGACTTTGCCGAGCGATCCAATTGAGCCGATGATCAATGCCAGAACGCCCGCGAACGGTCCTAAGCCAACCGCGACCACAAAAATGAGCGCAAAAATCAGTTCCGGGATGGCGCGGTTCGCATTGAGCAGCACGCGCGTGGCTTGATAGATCACCGGATGCGGCGAGACATTACGCGCCGCCAGCAGCGAAAAAGGCAGCGAGAGCAGGATCGCCCCAACCGTGCCAATCAGAGCAATTTGCAGCGTTTCGACGATTGCAGGGATGACGACGGGCCAGCCGAGCAGGATTTCGCCGTTGTTGACGAGATAGCGCCCGCTGACCAAAGATTGATCATTTCCGATAACGAAACGGCTCACGAAGCGCGTGCCCTCATTTAAAATGTAGGAGTCGCTTGGGCGCTCGTCGATGTAGAGGTACTGATTTGGTTCGAGAATGAACGGGACTTCTTCCACCGTGCCGACAAGATTTTCTGGCGAATAGGCGAAGCGGCGGTTATTCCCCCGGTACAGGTAGCCAATGGTTTGTCCGTTGGACAACGCAGCCAACTGCTCAGGGGTTGCCGGTTCTGCCTCATGAGCGCGGTCTAAATTCGACAGGATTTGCGGTTCTTTCACCGTAAACGGGAATAATGTGTAGACTCGCTCTGTACCCTGCTCAAATTCAAACTGCGGCGGCAGCAAGCGGCTCAGGAAATCAAGGATATTGGGGACACCTTCGGCAAGCGTTTCTGGACGCGCGTCTGTGCCCAGCATCCCCCAGTAAAAAACGGCGACCACTACAATGATGATCAGCAGCAGGCGTAAGGTGATATGGGGGAACGGGCGGCGCAGATCGCGCTCGATCTGTTCGAGA
>Ga0081539_10003891_pt1 | contig 17409 bp, 16 predicted proteins | sample TabmetS4T2R2_FD_71023 | JGI IMG/M metagenome (GOLD analysis project Ga0081539, IMG submission 71023) | Tabebuia heterophylla rhizosphere microbial communities from the University of Puerto Rico - S4T2R2 | ecosystem: Host-associated > Plants > Roots > Rhizosphere ...
GAGCTCGTCGAAGGTGATCAGCTCCATGGCGGCCATGGCGAACCCCTCGGTGAGCCCGCCCATGATCTGGCCCTCGACGATCATCGGGTTGATCCGGACCCCGCAGTCGTCGACGGCCACCATCCGCCTGACCTTCCACTGCCCGGTCCCGCGGTCGACCTCGACCGCGACCGCGTAGGTCCCGAACGGGTAGGTCATGTTGGGCGGGTCGTAGTAGGTGACGCCCTCCAGCCCGGCCTCCATCCCCTGGGGGTGGTTGGTGTAGGCGGCGAAGGCGATGTCCTGGATGGTCTTGTGGCGGTCGGGGGCGCCCTTGACCTGGAACCGGTCCCCGGCCCACTCAAGGTCGTCGGGGGCGACCTCCAGCAGGTGGGCGGCCAGGTCCCTGGCCTTGTCGCGCAGCTTGCGCGAGACCATGGCCGTGGCCGCCCCGGCCGTCGGGGTGCTCCGGGAGGCGTAGGTCCCCAGGCCGTAGGGGGTGTTGTCGGTGTCGCCGTGCTGGACCAGGATGTCCGAGGGCGGGATGCCGAGCTCGTTGGCCACGATCTGGGCGAAGGTCGTCTCGTGGCCCTGCCCCTGGGTCTGGACGCCGATCTTGAGGATCGCCTTGCCGGTCGGGTGGACCCGCAGCTCGGCCGAGTCGAACATCTTGAGGCCGAGGATGTCGTAGTCCCTGCTCGGCCCGGCCCCGACCACCTCGGTGAAGGTGGCCAGCCCGATCCCGATCAGCTTGCCCTCCTTCCGAGCCCGTTCCTGCTCGGCCTTGAGGTGCTTGTACCCGAGCATCTCCAGGGCCTTGTCCATGGCCGCCTCGTAGTTGCCCGAGTCGTAGACGAACCCGGTGGCCGAGGTGTAGGGGAACTGCTCGGGCTTGATGAAGTTGCGCCGGCGCAGCTCGACCGGGTCGATGCCGAGCTCGTAGGCGGCCGTCTGGACGAGGCGCTCGATGAAGAAGCTGGCCTCGGTGACCCGGAACGAGCAGCGGTAGGCGACCCCGCCGGGGGCCTTGTTGGTGTAGGCCCCGTCGGTGACCACGTGGGCCGCGGGGATGTCGTAGGAGCCGGTGACGATGTGGAACAGCCCCGCCTTGAGCTTGCTCGGCTGGGCGTCGGCGTACGCGTAGCCCTGGTCGGACAGCATGTTGACCCGCAGGCCGAGCATCTTGCCGTCGTCGCGCAGGGCCAGCTGGCCCTTCATGTAGAAGTCGCGGGCGAACCCGGTCGAGATCAGGTTGCCGGTGCGGTCCTCGATCCACTTGACCGGCCGGCCGATGAGCAGGGAGGCCGCGGTGGCGACCACGTAGCCGGGGTAGACGGGCACCTTGTTGCCGAAGCCGCCGCCGATGTCGGGCGAGATGATCTGGATCTGGTGCTCGGGCAGCCCGGCGACCAGGGCGAACACCGTCCGGTGGGCGTGGGGGGCCTGGGAGGTCATGTAGATGGTGGCCTTGCCGGTGACCGGGTCGACGTCGGCCACGCAGCCGCAGGTCTCCATCGGCGCCGGGTGGCAGCGCGGGTAGAAGGTGCTGAACTCGACCACCCGGTCGGCCTGCTCGAAGGCGCGGTCGGTGGCCGCTTTGTCGCCGGCCTCCCAGTGGTAGATGCGGTTGTCCTGCTTGTCTTCCTTGTCGTCGCGGATCACCGGGGCGCCCGGCTCCAGGCTCTGCTGGGGGGTGATGACCACCGGCAGCGGGTCGTAGTCGACCTCGATCAGCTCCAGGGCGTCGTGGGCGGTGTAGGGGTCCTCGGCGATCACGCAGGCGACCTCCTGGCCCTGCATGCGCACCTTGTCGGTGGCCAGCACAGCCTGGGTGTCGCCGGACAGGGTCGGCATCCAGGCCAGGTTGTGCTGGGCCAGCAGCTCGCCGGTGACCACGGCCACGACCCCGGGCAGGGCCGCGGCGGCCGAGGTGTCGATCGAGTTGATGCGGGCGTGGGCCACCGGGCTGCGCAGGATCGACATGTGCAGCATGCCGGGCAGGTTGATGTCGTCCACGTAGTTGCCCCTGCCCTGGAGGAATCGGTCGTCCTCCTTGCGCTTGACGCTCTTGCCCAGCCAGTGCGCGGCCGTGTGCTGTTCGGTCATGTCGGCCTCCTGCTACTGGCTGGCGCCGGTCGAGGCGGTGTCGGACTGGAGCTTCCGGGCCGTCCACTGCACGGCGTTGACGATGTTCTGGTAGCCGGTGCAGCGGCAGAGGTTGCCCGACAGGGCCCAGCGGATCTCCTCCTCGCTGGGATCGGGGTTCTCCTCCAGCAGGGCCTTGGAGGCGAGCAGCATGCCCGGGGTGCAGAAGCCGCACTGCAGGCCGTGCTCCTCCTTGAACCCCTCCTGGATGGGGTGGAGCTTGCCGTTGGCGGCAAGGCCTTCCACCGTCGTCACCGCTCGGCCCTCGGCCTGGACGGCGAACATCGTGCACGACTTGACCGGGGTGCCGTCCAGCAGCACCGTGCACGCCCCGCAGCTCGTGGTGTCGCAGCCGACATGGGTGCCGGTCAGGCCCAGCGTCCCCCGCAGGAAGTGCACCAGCAGCATCCTCGGCTCGACCTCGGCCGACCGCTCCTGCCCGTTGACCGTCACGGTGACCTTCACCGTTCACCCCCGTCTGGTCCGCCCGGCTTGTCGTCCAGCTCGTCCATCACCCCGGCGATGGTCTCCTCCCCGCTGAAGTAGTCGTGCCGGCCGGTCTCCTCCAGGGCCGCCCCGGTGGTGACCGGCTCGCCGGCGGTGGCGGCACCCTGACCGTCCTGCCCCAGCCGGCGCGCCCCGACGGCCTCGGCGGCCGCCCGCAGGCCGCGCTCGGTGAACACCCGCACCACCGCCCGCTTGTAGGCCTCGCTGCCCCGGGTGTCGCTGTACGGCTGGGCGGCGTCGGCGGCCAGCCGGGCCGCCTCCCGGATGACGTCGTCGGTTGGCTCCCGCCCGGCCAGGGCGTCCTCGGCCGCGGTCGCCCGCAGGTTGGTCGGGCCGACCGCGGTCAGGGCGATCCCGGCCCGCCCGACCCGGCCGTCGTCCATCGACAGGTGCACGGCCACACCCACGGTGGCGAAGTCGCCCACCTTGCGCTCCAGCTTGAGGTAGGTGCCGCCGGCGGTCGGACCCGGGTCGGGCACCCGGACCTCGGTGATGATCTCGGTCGGCTCCAGCGAGGTCACGAACGGCCCCTGGAACAGCTCGCGCAGGGGGATGGTCCGGGTCCCGTCGGGGCTCCGGGCGACCACCTCGGCGTCCATGGCCAGCAGGGCCGAGCCCCAGTCGCCCTGGGGGTCGGCATGCGCCAGCGACCCGCAGACCGTGCCGAGGTTGCGGATGATCGGGTCCGAGATCAGCGGCGCGGCCGAGCCCAGCGTCCCCCATCGGCCGCCCAGCAGCACCGAGCGCTCGCAGGCCCTGGTGCGGACCAGGGCGCCGATGCGCAGCCCACCGTCCTCCTCGGCCAGGCGGTCGAGCCCGGGCACGCGGTTGATGTCGACCACCACCCGAGGGGCGGCCAACCGCAACTTCATGAGCGGGATGAGGCTCTGCCCGCCGGCGAGGACCTTGGCGTCGTCCTCGTACCGACCGAGGGTCTCGAGCGCCTCCTCCAGCGTCGCCGGAGCGACGTACTCGAAGCTGGCCGGATACATAGGCGCCGCCTTTCCGCTTCCCGACGGTGGGTGCTCCAGCAACGAGAGCATATCCGACACATGAGGACTGAACAGGGCCCCTCCAGGTAACCAGCTCAGGCAGCCCGCGGTTCCTGGAGGCCCTGACCTGATCGGACCAACCCACCGTACCGCCGCGACCCGGTCGGGGCCGCTCAACCGGTGCCGGAACCTGCCGATGCACCGGACATGTCGACCCAGCGCCTGGCCGAGTTCCTCGCCGCGGTCTCCAGCTTCCGGGATGAGGCGTCGGCCATCCACGGCGCCGCCGAACGGGCCGCCGACGCCCTGGAGGCCGAGGTCGCGGCCGTCCTGGCCAACGACGAGCTGCTGACAGTGGTCGGCCTCCCCCGCGGCCGGGTCCCGGTCGAGGAGCTGGCCGCGGTCGCCGCCTCGCGGGCCGGCACCCTGGAGCTGCCCGGCGTTGGCCCCTGCCAGACCCTGGCCGCGAGCCTCGACCACCCCGAGCGGGGGCGGCTGCTGCTGGCCCGCCGCGCCGGCGGGTTCAGCGACGAGGACGCCGAGCTGCTCCGGGCCATGGGCCGGGCCCTGTCCCTGACGGTGAGCACACTCCGGACCCTCGAGCTGCTGAAGCGGCTCTCCAAGATCCAGCGGTCGATCTCCACCCGGGTGCCGCTGGACCAGGTCCTGGAGGCGATCGTCACCGGGGCCGGCGACCTGCTCGGCGAGGAGGTGGCGGGCTTGCGGCTGGTCGACCCCGACGACCCCTCCTCGATCCTCCTGGCCGCGGCCACCGGCGTGGACGACGAGCTGTTCCGGGCCATCCGGCGCAGCCCGGTGCACAGCGGGGTCGGGGGGCGGGCGATCGTCGAGGACCGGCTGGTCGTGACCCACGACTACGGCCAGGCCCCCGGCGCCATGCCCGAGCTCACGGCCCGGAGCCTGCGGGCCGCCATGGCCGCCCCCGTGCACGAGAACGGCGAGGTGGTCGGCAGCCTGGGGATCGCCTCCTACGACCCCGGGCGCACCTTCAGCCGCACCGAGCAGGAGGTGCTGCTGGCCTTTGCCGAGCACGCCAGCCTGGCCCTGACCGACGCCCGCAGTCTGGACGCCATGCACCAGGCGTTCCACGACCAGCTCACCGGGCTCCCCAACCGGGCCATGTTCGCCGAGCGCCTGGACGAGCGGCTGCGCAACCCGGACGGGGACCCGGTGGCCATCCTGTTGCTGGACCTGGACCGGTTCAAGCTGGTCAACGACAGCCTCGGCCACGCCGCCGGGGACGAGCTGCTGGTGGTGGTGGCCGAGCGCCTCACCGGCTGCCTCGACGGGCAGTTGGTGGCCCGCTTCGGCGGCGACGAGTTCGCGCTCCTGCTGGAGGGCACCGCCGAGATCGAACCCGCGGCCGTCCGCCTGGCCGAGCGGATCCAGCACCTGCTGGCGGCGCCGGTGCGGCTGCCGGCCGGGGAGGTCACGGTCGGGGCCAGCATCGGCGTGGCCGTGGGCCGCCCGGGCACCGAGCAGGCCGACGAGCTGCTGCGCAACGCCGACATCGCCATGTACCGGGCCAAAGCCGACGACGCCTGCCGCTGGACGGTGTTCGAGCCGTCCATGCGGGCCAGCGTGCTGGAGCGCATGACCCTGGAGGCCGACCTCCAGAAGGCCATCGACCGCCGCCAGTTCCGGGTGCTGTACCAGCCCACCATCGACCTGCGCACCGGCCGGATCGTCGGCCTGGAGGCCCTGGTCCGCTGGCAGCACCCGGTGCGGGGGGCAGTCTCCCCGGCCGAGTTCATCCCCCTGGCCGAGGAGACCGGCCAGATCGTGGCCATCGGCAGCTGGGTCCTGGGCGAGGCCTGCCGCCAGGCCGGCCAGTGGCAGGCCACCCACCGCACCCAGCCCCCGCTGTCGATCAGCGTCAACCTGTCCAGCCGCCAGCTCGCCCAGCCGGGCGTGGTCGAGGAGGTCGCCGGCGTCCTCGCCGCCAGTGGCCTGGAGCCGATCAGCCTCGTCATCGAGATCACCGAGTCCACCCTGATGCATGACACCGAGGCCACCGTGGCCAAGCTCCAGGCCCTCAAGGCCCTCGGCATCCGCCTGGCCGTTGACGACTTCGGCACCGGCTACTCCTCCCTCGGCTACCTGCGCCGCTTCCCCTTCGACGTCCTCAAGCTGGACAAGTCGTTCGTCGACGGAGTCACCCTCAGCCCCGAGGACGCCGCCCTCTGCCACGCCGTCATCCGCCTCGGCCAAGCCCTCAACCTCCGGGTCGTGGCCGAGGGCATCGAGACCTACGAGCAGGCGCTGGAGCTCCACCGCCTCGGCTGCGCCCTCGGCCAGGGCTACTACTTCGCCAAGCCCCTCGCCGCCCCCGAGGCCGAGGACCTCATCCGCCTCCACTGGGTCGCCGACCAGCGGCCCGCGTCAGGCGGGCCAGCCGGCGATCACCTCGGCCAGGGCCGGGTGGACGTCGTCCTGGAGGGTCGCCCGTAGGTCGCCAGAGGGCCGGCCGTCGCGGCGACGTCGGCTGGCCGGGTTGCTGTGATGATGGCCGACTGCAGCCCGTCACCGACCTGGTGAGTGAAGCTGACCGACACGTCGGCGAACCCGGCCGCCGCAAGCTCAGCCTCGTACTCGGTCTTGGAGAGGGCCCCGGCGATGCAGCCGACCCAGGCGCCCCGCTCGGCCCGGTCCTCGGGGGTCAGCCGGTCTTCGGCGACCACGTCGGTGATCCCGATGCGGCCGCCGGGCTTGAGCACGCGGAAGGTCTCGGCGAACACCGCCGGCTTGTCGACCGAGAGGTTGACCACGCAGTTGGAGATGACCACGTCGACCGTCTCGGCGGGTAGGGGGATGGCCTCGATGTGGCCCTTGAGCCATTCCACGTTGGTCGCGCCGGCCTCGGCGGCGTTGCGACGGGCCAGGGCCAGCATCTCTTCGGTCATGTCCAGCCCGTAGGCCCTGCCGCTGGGGCCGACCCGGCGGGCCGACAGCAGCACATCGATGCCGCCGCCCGAGCCCAGGTCGAGAACGGTCTCGCCGTTGTGGAGCCCGGCCACGGCGGTGGGGTTGCCGCAGCCGAGGCTGGCCAGCAGGGCCGTGTCGGGCAGCTGGTCATGGTCCACCTCGGCATAGAGCTCGGCCCCGAACCCGGGTTCCTCAGCGCTGGCCCCACCGCCACAGCAGCTGCTGTCGCAGCCGCAGTCGGCCGGCTGGCCACAGCCACAGTCGCCCTGGCCGCTGGTGACCTTGGTGGCGGCCGCGGCGTAGCGCGCCCGGACCTGCTCGCGGAGGGCCTGGGGATCGGTCTGCAGGGTCATGCGCGCACTCCTTGAAGGTCGGCGGCCGCGGCCAGGCGCCGTATGGCGTCGCGGTTCAGCGAGTAGTAGGCCCAGGTGCCGCGCTGCTCGCGCTCCAGCAGGCCGGCGTCCAGCAGCTTCTTGAGGTGGTGGCTGACCGTCGGCTGGCTGAGCCCCAGCGGCCCGGTGAACTCGCACACGCAGACCGGGTCGGGGCTGGTCGCCAGCAGATTGATGATCTTGACCCGGTGCGGGTCGGCCAGGGCCTTGAACAACCTGGCCGTCGCCATGGCCTCGGTGTCCGACAACGACACCGCCCCCAGGGGCGCACAACACCCCGCGTCGGTCGCCATCAGCGGCCCGGCTTCGTCGTCACGGCTTGGACCCCGTACACCGGTACCTCCGTAAGATCGAAGAACGTCGATGCAGGGTGCCACCTTGCATCGACATCTGTCAATACTGCTCCTGTGCTCAGTTGATCACCGGACTGCGGCGCTCCAGCAGCAGGACGTCCCGCCAACGGCCATGCAACCGGCCCAGACGCTCGCGCACCCCGACGAGCCGGAACCCGCATCGCTCATGGAGCCTCACGCTGGCCTGGTTCTCGGGGAAGATGCCGGTCTGCACGGTCCAGATCCCGCCCTGCTGGCGGTAGCCGACCAGGTTCCCGTCTCCCACCACCTCAAGGTGCTAGCTCAGGTGGGCTTCGTCACCGTCGAGCACGCCGGAGCCTCCAGTCGCTATCAGGTCAACCCCCGTTGCCTGGCCGCCTTCCCCACCGCCGCCGATGTCGTCATGGGAGGAAGACCAGCCGGGTAGGCATGCAGCTCCCGCCAGGCCGTTCTGAACTGCTGCCCGTGTCCTTCAGGCGCACGTCGATCTCCCTGACGACCTCGGCCAAGATCCAGTTAACGACGCTGTCGTTCGCGTCGGAGGCGGCTGCTCGGTAGCGCAGCAACCGGCTCCCCCTGCACCGGCCGATCCCCTTCTCCAGGCCACATCGGACCAGGACGCCATGGTCTCACGCGCTACGAGCTCGACAGCGACTCAGCGTCAGATCGAGCGACGAGGGTCAGCAGTCAGCGGCGACTCATGATTGGCCTGCCGTTGCCTGCTGGTCGTTGACCCAGGCGCCGAGCAGGCCCCGGTAGTGGGCGACGAACTGCTCGTGCTCGTGGGGCGGGAACGCCTGGCGGATGGTGGCGACCAGGTGGGCGTCGAACTCGTCGCTGGCGATGTACTCGGCCATGCAGTCGTCCGCATTGGCCAGGTGGGTGTCGCAGAACTCTCGGAAGCGGTCGGCCTCGTAGTAGTCGTCGACCAGCCCCCGGTAGGCGGCCAGCTTCTCCTCCCACCCCAGGCCGGCGTCGTCGGCCACCTGATACCAGCGGCCGATCTCGGTGTCCAGGCGCATCGCCCGGCCGGTCACCACACAGTAGATCGACCACTTGGCCAGGGCGCCGATCGCCCACGGGAAGTAGTAGTGCAGCGAGATCAGGGCCATGTCCGGGGTGGCATTCGCGAAGTCGATCGGATAGCACCCTCCGTCGCGGACGATCACCTCGAAGCTGTTGAACTCCCAGCGGAAGAACGCCCCCACGCTGGACCCGAAGGTGACGATCTCGTTCCCCAGCTCGGGGGTCAGGAACTCGTGGTCGACCTGGTAGCGCAGGTGCAGCGGCCGGGTCGGGTCGTAGTGGGTGACCATCGTCTGGGGGCCGATGGCCAGCCCCCGGGTGAAGACGTCGTAGCCCTCGACCCCGCCCTGGAGGTGCATCAGCTCCCGCCCCGAGGCGTCGTAGGCGGCCTGCAGCTCGGTGGGGTCGGCGATGCGGTGGACGTTGACCCAGCCGCCGCCGTGGAACGGCTTCATGTAGGCCGGGTAGCCGACCCGCTCCCCCACCGCGGCAAGGTCGAAGGCCCGGTTGTAGCGCGAGGCGGTGGGGGCGAAGCGCTCGTTCTCGGGCGGGACCTTGTGGGGCAGCAGCCAGGTCGCCGGCACCTCCCACCCCAGCCGGATCGCAGCACAATAACCGGCATGCTTCCCAACGTGAACGTTGCTGAGCGGCGCCAGGTTCAGGCGCGGTCGACGAGACTCTCGACGCCCTCGTGCTTGGCGCAAATGGCACAGCAGAACATGCGACCGCCGGCCTCCACGCCGTGGCCGATGATCCAGCAGCCGCAGTAGGCACAGGTGGGCGCAACCGCGTGGATGGCGCACTCGAAGCTGTCGACTGCGCACCGAGGTCGAGCACGCGCGGGCCTCATGTCTCGCCGGAGAGGACGAGCACCTGGTCGAGGCGCTTGCGGTCGATGTCGGGCACGGTGGCGCCCTCGGCCGCATAGCCGACCGGCACGACTATGAAGGCCCGCTCCTCCGCGGGGCGGTCGAGGAGCTCGTTCAGCCAGCGCATCGGGCTCGGCGTGTGGGTCAGGGTGGCCAGGCCCGCCTGATGGAGCGAGGCGAGCAGCAGCCCGACGGCGATGCCGACCGACTCCTTGGCGTAGTAGGGGCGGGGACTGTGCGGGCCCTTGTGGACCTCGAACACCACGATCACATAGGGCGCGGTCTCCAGGAACGGCTTGCGCCAGTCGGTCCCCAGCGGCTCCAGGGCGGCGAGCCACTCGGCCGACGCCCGGGAGCCGTAGAAGGCCTGCTCCTCCTGCTCGGCCGCGGCCCGCAGGCGGCGCTTACGCTCGGGGTCGGAGACGACCACGAAGCGCCAGGGCTGGAGGTTGGCGCCACTGGGAGCGGTGGCGGCGGTGGCGACGGCGTTGCGGACCAGCTCGAAGGGGACCGGCCGGTCGGAAAACTCCCGGACCGTGCGCCGAGTCCGCATGACCTCCAGGAACGCGCGGCTGCGGCCCAGGGACTCGTCGGCCGGCAGCTCCAGCCTGGGGGCGGGCCGCATCCGATGTCGTGGGTTGCAGGTCATCCCGGACCACCTCCATCGAGTTAGATCACCTGGCGGGTGGACGGCCGGAAATGTCCGGACGTCTCGGGCGTGAGCACCCGGAGGCGGCTCCGACCGGTCTCGGCAATGACGTAGCGGCCGTCCCAGGCCACGTCGTACGGGTTGCTGGCCAGCTCCCGACCGTCGGGGTTGGCCGCCCGCTCGTAGGCCTCAGGTCGGCCACCAGCCAGGCCACCCGAGCCGTCCAGCGAGGCGCCGGCTCACCCCCGGCGGACGATGCTCGGTCATGAGGTTGCGGCGGGCCCGACCGGGCCCGGAGCGATCATGCTCACCGGATGTTGAGCTGGCTGTCGGTGCCGGGCGGCCGGCCTTGGACCAGCCGCAGCAGGGCGGCCGCCGGGACCCGCAGCGGCGTGGTCGTGCGGGTGACCAATAGATCTGTGTCCAGCCGGCCGCCGTGCACGGTGGGCCCGAACGGGCTCCAGAAGGCGCCGTCGCTGGTGATCGTCAGCTCGGCCGGCAGGTCGGCCGGGCCCGCGTCCACGCCCAGGTCGTGGTCGACGGCCCGGCCGCGGCGCACGATCGGCCGGATGATGTGGTCGGCGTCGGGCACCCCGAGCCGGCGGTGGAGCTGACACAGCCGCGCCCGCTCCTCGTCGCCGATCGAGGCGACGGTGGTGGCGATCCGGACCCGCACCCCCCGCTCGACCAGCCGGGGTATGGCCTCGACGACCTTGCGGAAGTTCTGCGGCCCCCGCATGGCGTCGTTGGCGTCGGGTTCGGGCCGGTCCAGGGAGATCTGGATCTGGGCCGGCAGCTCGGCCAGGGGCCGCAGCCGCTCCAGCCGGTGCTCGGTGAACACGGTGCCGTTGGACAGGCACACCACCGGCAGGATTGCGGCCAGCCGGGCCAGCAGCTCCGGCAGATACGGCAGCAGGAACGGCTCCCCGCCGGTGACCCCGAGGGCGGTGAAGCCGAGCTCGGCGGCTTCGTGGGCCAGCGCCAGCATGCGCTGGGAGCCCAGCTCGCGCCGCTCCACGTGCGGGTCCGACTCGGTCAGGCAGTAGGTGCAGGCCAGGTTGCAGTGGTAGTTGGCGTAGAACCAGACCCGGCCGGGCAGCACCCCTTCCTGGACCGCCTCGGCCACCGCGGTCAACTCCACCCCTCCTCCGCCAGCCGACCCAGTACCTTCGGCGAGGTCGGCAGCTCGAGGGCCGTGCAGAAGCGGTTAAGCAGCAGCGTGGCCCCCACCAGCAGGGTCAGCTCGACGAGCTCGGCCTCGCTCAGGTGCAGGCCGGCCTCGCGCCGGGCGGCCTCAAGCACCTGGCCGGGGCCGTCGGCGACCACGTCCACCCACTGCAGCAACGCCAGCTCCCGAGGATCAGGGAACGCCGCCTCCAGTGGCGCCTCGCCGCGCAGGGCGGCTACCTCCTCGACCGCCAGGCCGGTGTTGCGGGCCACCACGGTGTGGGTCTGGATGCAGTAGCGGCAGCCCATCACGGCCGAGGTGCGCAGGATGACCAGCTCCTTGGTGCGCGCGTCGACCGCCGAGGGGCCGAGCGCGGCGTCCAGGAACGGCATCGTGACCTCCAGCAGCTCCGGGACGTGGGCCAGCGCGGCCACAATCGGCCCGGGGTTCCCCTTGGCGTAGAACTGGCGGGCCAGCAGCGGTGCCTGCTCGGCCTCGATCAGCCGCACCCCGGTCACCGGCATCCTCCCATGCAGCTTCGGTTCAGAATGGCCAGCGGTCGCCGAACCGAGCGGCCAGCTTGCCGTCCTGCCCCCAGACGCGGCCCGCCGGCACGGCGGCAAGGATCGCCAGGGGGACGATGTCCAGCGGCCATTCGAACAGGTAGCGTCCGTTGTCGATCACCATCATCCACAGCGGGAAGATGAGCGCCAACGCCAGCAGTGGTCCGAGGCGGCTGGCGATCCCCACCACCAGGCTGATCCCGACGGCCAGCTCGGCCGCGGTCAGCAGCCACTGGAAGAAGCCCCAGTTGACCAGCACAAGGTCGCTGTACAGCGACTTGAGCGGCGCGATCGCGTTGGACTCGGGACCGGTGTAGGACTCCAGCAGCCCCCGGGCGGTGTCCCTGCTGATCAGGCTGAACGACACCACGCCGAGGTCGTAGCTGCCCTGGTTGACCACCTTGGCCAGGGCGTTGGCCAGCCAGACCAGCCCGACGAAGATCCGGAAGGCGGCCAGCCCCTTGGCGATCCGCATCGTCGGCAGCGTCGCCGCCCGCCGGGTCTGGGCGAAGTCAGCCATGAGCGTTCCTCTCGCTCGTCCGCATACCCCACGATCTTAGAGGGGAGTGCCGTAGCCCATCGGGCGGGACGGGCTTACAAGGTGCTAACGGCTGGCGGCAGCCAGCAGGTCGGCCACGAGCGGCCGGGTGTGCGGGCTGGCGTCGAGCTCACCGGCCGCCAGCGCCGCCCGCAGGTCCCCCAGCCGGTCCAGGTCGCGCAGCATCGGGACGGTCCCGACCCGCAGCCGCCGCCGGCTCGCCCGCTCCAGGGTCACCTGGAGGACCGCGTCGGTGCCCATGGGCACGCCGACGAACAGCTCCGGCAACGCCGCCTTGGCGCCGACCAGGTAGTAGCCGCCGTCCTGGGCCGGGCCCAGGACCAGATCGCGCCGGTCGAGCAGCGTGAATGCCGCATCATAGGTTGTCCGAGGTACCTGTGGGGTGTCGGCTCCGACGATCACCACTTGGTCGGCGCCGCCGCCGAGGAGCGCCGCCATGCAGCCCGCCAGGCGATCACCCAGATCGCCTTGGACCTGCGCGAGCAGCCCGAAGCCGGGGGCGAGGCGGGCCATCCGCGTGCCGGCCTCGGGCGGGGCGAAGCACACCCAGGGCGCGGCATCGACCTCGGCCATGCCCGCTACGGTGTCGGCCAGCATCGCCGCCGCGACCCGGGCGGCGCCGTCAGCACCGAGCGCGGGGACAAGGCGCGTCTTGACCGTGCCTGGGACCGGCTCCTTGGCGATGACCACCAGCGCCCGACGCCGTCCGGTCATCCGGCGGACCGTACCGACCGGCGTTGGCGCAGCAGCGCCAGGGTGACCACGGCCATGGCGGTCACGGCGCGGACCGTCCCGCCCACCGAGCCGCTGACCTTGCTGCGACCGCCGGCCCGGGACCGGTAGCGCACCGGGACCTCGACCACCCGCAGGCCGGCCGCGGCCGCCCGGCCGATCATCTCCAGCGGCCATCCGCTGCCCCGGTCGGTCATGCCAAGCGCCAGCAGCCGGTCGCGCCGGATGGCCCGAAACGGGCCGAGGTCCGACAGCGGCACCCGGAAGAGCAGGCGGCAGGCCAGCCCGAGGATCCGGTTCTCGAGAACGGCGAGCGCCGGCATGGCCCCCGGCTCCCGGCGGGCCATGGCGGAAAGGAGGCTAGCGCGGTGGGCAGCGCCGCCGCCTCGTTCAGGGCGGGGAGGATCACGCTGACATGGGACAGGTCCACGATCCGGCGCAGTCGATGTCGGTGGTGGGCGTCGTCCGGTAACGCTACCAGCTCGGTCGCAGGCTGATACGCGGCCTGGTCGCCCTGCCGCGGTGGCCGGGGCCACCCGGGTGCCCTGGATCGCTCCGGCACCGATGACGGGCGGCGAGGTGCGTTACCGCATCGACGCCGATGTCGAGCGCGGCATCATGGACTTGCATTTCGTGCCCGAAGGTGCGCCCTGGGGCCCGCCCATCCCGGTCCGGCTGGTGCCCAACGCCTCAAACGCCGCCACGAACAGCAGTAGGCTCCGTGACGGGCCGCCCGCCGGGGCGGTTCCGGCGTCTCGATCGCGTCGCACCAGGGAGCCGTTTCATGGCCGTGCCGCCGTGGAGGATCCGCTCAAGCCGCACGATCTACCAGAATGCCTGGCTGCGGCTGCGCGAGGACCTGGTGGAGCTGCCCAGCGGCCACACCACCATCTACGGCGTGGTCAGCACCGGGTCATGTGTTGGAGTGCTGCCGTTCCTTGATCCCGACACCGTGGTCCTGGTCCGCCAGTACCGCTATGTGGCCGGCCGCTACACCTGGGAGATGCCGACCGGCGGGGTCATGCCCGGCGAGTCGATCCAGGCCGCGGCCCAGCGTGAACTGGTCGAGGAGAGCGGCTACCGAGCGGACCGGCTGGAACCGGTCTGCGTCTACCACACCTCCAAGAGCGTCATGGACGAAACCGCCCACCTGTTCCTCGCCTCCGACCTGACCAGGGCGGAGGACCGGCCGGAGCCGGACGTGACCGAGTCGTTCCAGGTGCGGCCGCACGGGTTCCAGGAGGTGCTCGCCATGGTGGACACCGGTGAGATCGTGGACTCGATGACCATCATCGCGGTGCTCCAGGCCGACCGTCGCCGGGCCGATCGCGGACGGTAACAACATCGTAAGCTGCGTTGCGGCGGCCAGGCGTTGACGGCCGGCATCGGAGGCCACAGCATGGCGCGCCATGGACGTGCTCGTCACCGGCGGCGCCGGGTTCATCGGCAGCCACCTCGTCGACCTGCTCGCCACCCATGGGCACCGGGTCCGGGTGCTCGACCGGCTCCACCCCAAAGCCCACGGCGGGCCGCCCGACTACCTGCGCGACGACGTCGAGTACCTCTGGGCGGACCTGGACGGGTCCGCGCCGGACGACGCCGTCGATGGCGTCCAGGCGGTCTGCCACCAGGCGGCCATGGTCGGGTTGGGTAAGGACCTCGGCGACGTCGTGGACTACGTGCGCGACAACGCCCTGGGCACGGCCCGGCTGCTGGCCGCGCTCCACCGCCGCCCCGGCCGGGTCGACCGGTTGGTGCTGGCCAGCTCGATGGTCGTTTACGGCGAGGGTGGCTACCGCTGCCAGACCCACGGCCGGGTGCGGCCCGCCCCCAGGGAACCGGCGCGGCTGGCCGCCGGCCGCTGGGAGCCGCCGTGCCCGTCCTGCGGGCGGGACCTGGAGCCGCTGCCGGTGACCGAGGAGGCCAGAACCGACCCACGCAGCATCTACGCCGCGACCAAGCTCCACCAGGAGCACCTGGCGTTCGCGGCCATGGCCGCGGGCGGGCCGACGGTCACGGCCCTGCGCTACCACAACGTCTACGGCCCGCGGATGCCCCGCGACACCCCCTATGCCGGAGTCGCGGCAATCTTCCGCAGCGCCCTCGCGGCCGGGCAGGCGCCGCAGGTGCTGGAGGACGGCCGCCAGCGGCGCGACTTCATCCACGTCCACGACGCCGCCCGCGCCAACCTGCTCGCGCTGGAGGCAACCGATCCGGTGCCCGGGGTGTTCAACGTGGCCAGCGGCCACCCCCGCTCCGTCGGGGAGATGGCCACCGCCCTGGCCGCCGCCATGGACGGCCCGGCACCGCGGATCGTCGGGGGCTGGCGGCCGGGCGACGTGCGCCACATCTTCGCCTCGCCGGCGCTGGCCGCCGAGCGGCTCGGGTTCCGAGCCGAGGTCGGCTTCGCCGAGGGGATGGCCGAGTTCGCGACCGCGCCGCTACGGGCACCCGCCGACGGGACCCGTTGACGCCCACCGCCAGGGCGGGCTGCTACCACCGGGTATAGAACAGAAGCTGGACGGCGAGGGTCTGGGCGACCAGGAGCGCGGCCACCGCCGGCAGCCGCGCCCGCCATGCCCACAGTTGACGTACCACCGGCACCAGGGCCAACGGCACCAGGAACAGGAGGATCCGCTCGACCTCGCCCCTGGAGAATCCCCACGACGACGCGGCCAGCAGACAGGCCAGCACGGCCGCGTCGAACCCGGTCCAGGCCCCCGCCCGCACCACCGCCACCGCCCGGGCCAGCAGAGCCGCGAACAGGGGGATGCCGAGCATCCCACCGAAGGCGATCGGGTCGCCGACCAGCCACACCAGATAGGGACGGCCTGCCGACCCCGGGGCGGCCCGATAGGCCGCGTGCGTCGCCCGGACCGCGGCGACCGGGTCATAACCGGTGGCCAGCCACAGCAGCCCGGCCAGCCCAAGAACCGTGGCGGCCGTGGCCGCCGCCCACCCCAGCACCCAGCCCGGCTCCGAGCGGAGCCGCCCGACCGCGCGCACCAGCAGGAACGCCAGCAGCAGGGCGGCCGCGTAGGTCAGCATCGAGGCCACCCAGAGCAGCACCCCTCCCGTGACGGTCCAGGCCCACGAGCGGCGCATCAGCCCCCGGTGGGCGGCCAGCGCGACCCCGGCCAGCGCGACCGCGAAGACCGCGTCGGCCGAGGTCGCGGTGTACAGCACCGAGATGGGCGACAGCACCCACAGCGCCAGCGCCCAGCGCCTCCCGTCCTCGCCCAGCTCGTCGCGGGCCAGTGCCGCGACCGGCAGCACACCCAGACACCCGATAGCGACGGTCAGCAGCGCCGCCCCGTCCAACCCGGGCCAGACACGCGCCAGCAGGGCATACAGCACCGTCACGCCGGCGGGATGCCCGCTGGCGTGGCTGGGCAGGCTCGCCAGCCGCTGCGGGAACTCGCGCAGGAACGACCGGAGGTCCCCAACCTGGCCGACCCCGTGCGGGTACTCGCCGGTGAACGCCAGCGGCGCCCGCCAGGCGCCCGGCCCGCCATCAAGGGCGGCCACCGCCAGCGCCAGCACCAGCAGCAGGCCGGCGGAGGCGGCCACACGCACCCCCGTGCGGGCTTGGGACCGGAACAGGGCGATGACCCCGATCGCGGCCACGAGCACAACCGGCAACGCGACCACTGCCCACCCCGACGGCAGCCGTGGGTCCCAGAACAGGTAGAAGGGGTCGCTGTGGTACCAGGGCCAGGCCGGGACGCCGAACGGCACCCGGCCGAACCCCCGATGGGCCAGGGTACCGAATACGCCAATGGCCACGACCGCGACGCCGGTGGCCGCGGTGGCCCACCAAAAGTCACCCGCCGGCCGCCCCATCGCCGTGCTCGCAGCTGTGGTCGGGGTGGTGACATGCTCCGCCATGGCCGAACCCTACCTGGCACCAAGCCCGCGCCGGCAGCGACGGCCGAGCTGGCAGCGCACAACGGTCAAGTCCTGTCCCAGCCGAGGCGCCAGAAGCCGCGATCTCCTCCCGGCCGCGGACCCGGCTCGTCCCGCCGACGCCCGATCAAGGGATCCTCAGCCGCGGCCGGCGAACCGTGCCTCCATCTCGGCGCGTTTCGCGCCCCGGTCGGATGTGGCCGAGTCCTCGGTGCAAGCGGCTTCTAGCAAGGCGAGAATCTCAAGCTGCTCGGCATCGCTCAGCCGCTGGGCGCCGAGCACCACATCCCCTTGTGGCCTGCTTCGCGGGCATGATCGACCAGGCCGCCTGGTGAGCGCAATCCCCACCAGGGCTTCCGGTCGGAGCACCCGGAGCGCGCCACCTAGGGCCGATCCGGACAAGATCGCGATGCTACGCATCTGGCTCGCCTCGGAGAAGGCGGCCAGGTCCACGACGCGATGGTTCCTGCCGACGGCGGCTGGAGCCAGCGCGGTGCGCCAGTCATGGCTGGCCCGCGGCCGCCTGCTGGTCGTTGACCCAGGCGCCGAGCAGGCCCCGGTAGTGGGCGACGAACTGCTCGTGCTCGTGGGGCGGGAACGCCTGGCGGATGGTGGCGACCAGGTGGGCGTCGAACTCGTCGCTG
>Ga0081539_10003892_pt1 | contig 17400 bp, 15 predicted proteins | sample TabmetS4T2R2_FD_71023 | JGI IMG/M metagenome (GOLD analysis project Ga0081539, IMG submission 71023) | Tabebuia heterophylla rhizosphere microbial communities from the University of Puerto Rico - S4T2R2 | ecosystem: Host-associated > Plants > Roots > Rhizosphere ...
TGATCACGACGGCAATTCTGCTCGTCCTGATGGCCTTGCCCAGCATCAAGAAGGCGCGCGAGGAAGCCTTCCAGGAAGAGGGCTGACGCCCGAAGGAGCCATTCATGTCCGACTTGCCCAAGCGCGTGCTGATCGCTGAGGAAGGCCCCCGCGAGGGCTTCCAGTCGGAGAAGAAGGTGATCCCGGTGGCCGACAAGGTGCGCCTCATCGAGGCGCTGGCGGACACCGGGCTGAAGCACATCAACTGCGTCTCGTACGTGAACCCCAAGCGCGTGCCGACCATGGCCGACGCCGAGGAGGTCGCGTCCAAGATCCGGCAGAAGCCCGGCATCGAGTACAGCGCCCTGTGGCTGAACCAGCAGGGCCTCGAGCGCGCCCTGCGTGGCCCCCTGCACGTCGACGGCGGTGTGCGCGTCACCGCCTCCGACACCTTCTCGCGCAAGAACATCGGCAAGTCGGTGCCCGACGCCATGGTCGAGCAGCGCATGTCGCTCAAGACGTTCAAGGACCGCGGCATGCCGGTCGAATGGGGCATCATCCTCGGCGCCTTCGGCTGCAACTACGAGGGCGAGCTGTCGACCGAGCTGATCCTGCAGCGCGTGCAGCTGGCGCTCGACGAGGCCGAGCTGGCCGGCTTCAAGCTCACGGGCATTAAACTCACCGACGCCATGGGCTGGGCCACACCGCGCTCGGTCGAGCGGCTGATCGGCGCCGTCCGCAACAAGTGGCCTGAGCTCGAGATCGCGCTGCACCTGCACGACACCCGCGGCACCGGCCAGGCCTCCGCCTATGCCGGCCTGCGCATGGGCGTCACCAGGTTCGACGCCTCGATCGCCGGGCTGGGTGGCTGCCCGTTCGCCGCGACCGACGGGGCCGCCGGCAACATCTGTACCGAAGACTTCGCCTTCATGTGCGAGGAGATGGGCGTCGAGACCGGCCTCGACATCGACCGCCTGATCGAGGTCGCCCGCCTGGCCGAGGAAGTCGTGGGCCGGCCCCTGCCCGGCCACGTGATGCGCGGCGGCACGTTGACGGCCGCCAGGCAGCGGGCCAGCGCATGAACGCCGAGACCTTCATCCCTGATTCGACCTACGTCGACGTTCCCTCCATCCCCTGGAAGGCGACGCGCTTCCCGGGCGTCGAAGCCAAGACCCTGATGGAGAATCCGGCGACCGGGATGTCGACCGTACTGATGCGCTGGGCACCGGGTGCGCGGCTTCCGCAGCACGAACATGTTGCCATCGAGCAGACCTTCGTCCTGGAAGGCTCGTTCGCCGACCACATGGGCGTCTGCCGCGCCGGCAACTACGTGTGGCGCCGCGCCGGCAGCCGTCACGATGCCTGGACAGACGAAGGCTGCCTGATGCTGGCCTTCTTCCTGAAGCCCAACACCTTCTTCGACTGAAGCTATTGGGGTCAGCCCATCGGGCCTGGCTGTCCACTTCGATCCGAAAACTCGGCCCACAGCGCGCCGAACTCACGGAGACTGTCAGCGCAGCAAACGACTGTCAGGAAGCTGCCGGCAGGGTGCCGTTTGAGTCGTGTCAAGCCAGAGTAGATCAAGGCGCGATCGGTCGGAGTTCTTGCTCGGGTCACGGCGACGACCAACGTCCGTCCCTCCCAACCTTTGTAGCTGTGGAGCGTCGTCACTTTCACCCTTGGACTACCCTTCCAGAAGGCAAGCTTCTTGCGCCTTTCTTCCCGGCGAACGGTCTTGTCGGCGTCGTTCGGAAGAACAAACGTCTCCGCCGTCCTGATACCGCGTCCGTTGAGAACTTTGACGATATCCACACCAACGTCGATCCTGTCGACGAGCACCGTAAGATCGGTCACTGCGACCATCGCACTCGTTCTCATCGTGACGAGTCGCAAAACCTCCTCGACGCAAGTCTGCGCCACCGCTTCCGAGGCGACCTGAATCCAACGAAGGTGGCAGGGCTCGGTAGCCAGCTCCCCCTGTGGCGAGGCCGGCGCGATCAGCTGGTCGACCGGAAGGAAATTTTGTGCGAATCGCGCGGCCAACTGAAGCAAAGGCGATGGCATTCGATAGCTGGACGGAAGCTCGTTCCATCGACCGGAGAAGCCGGCCCCAACCATCGCCTGATCGGTCCATAGTCGCGCCTTATCGTAGACATCCTGCGTCGTGTCCGCCACGAGCACCATCTCTCCGTCGGGCCGGCAAAGCCTGCGCAACAGTTGCCACCATGAAGGGTCGAAGTCCTGACCCTCGTCGACCAGAACTGCGTCGTACAGCCTTAGTGCCGTCTCCCCCGATGACATGGCATCGAACAGCATCTTCGGAATAGCGACGAACGCGTCAAAGCCCAATTCAAAATGATCCTTCCACCTTGCGTCGTAGGCGCTCTCCAATCCAAGGGCGAGCGCCAGCCGCTTGCACAGTGCGTGGAAGTTGATCCAGGTAACGTCATTGCGACGCCCGATGCCGGCGCGCGAGCACAGATCGCGAAGGTAGTGGAGCAACGTGATATTGTAGGAGACGACGAGGGTGCGCTTGCCCTCTTCCGACAGTCTCGCTGCCCGGGCTGCCAAGACAGCCGATTTTCCCGAGCCCGCAGGACCGCGGATGCGCCGATAGCCGCTTACCGTCCGCGTCGAGGCGAGGTCGCGCTGGTTGGAGTCCAGCGGCAGCCTTTCGCGCCGTTCAGCGGCGTGATCTGGCTCGATCAGCCAACTCCTGAGATCATTCGCCACTTCCGCGGTCATGAAGCGAGACCCTGCCGAAGAGGCAGGCGGAAAAATCCTGGCCATGTCTCGTGCGTCGAACGACTGACGACCAACCACATAGTCCGAGGCAGTCGACATTCGGCTGCCAAACATCCTCTGCACCTGCCGTTCGTCGGCAAAAGGCAGAAGGAGCCCGGCACCCACGACGGCAAGGCCATACCGTGCATCCAGCCGGGGACAATAGACGTCGAAGATTTCTCTCTTGTAGTGATGCAACTGGCGCACCGGATCGAGGTCGCGACGAGACCCACCGTGTCGGATCAGAACGTCGTTGCCGAACCGGTTCTTGTCCCACCGGGTCGAAGTCGGATCGAGCGTCCAATCTTTGACTTCGATTACCCCAATACCGACTTTGGGGTTAAGCAGGACAAAATCAGGCCTGCAGCCGTTCAGATGCGGTTGGACGTATATTTCCCAGGCCGTAGGGAGGCCCGCGTCCAGCGCCTTGAACGTCATCCATTCTCCGCGCGTCAGCGGCGTGCGCAGTGCCGCCAATGCACTTCGTTTCGGGGAGATCACCCTGGTGCCAGGCAGATCGGCCACCGGCAAACTCCTTTGTCAGGCGCACGATCAAGACGGAGCACAAGCGTGCGCGGCCGGCGATACAACGTCAACGCGCGTTCTCTTGCCGACCACTGGAGCTGGTCCGACCGGACGCTTTCCGCCCACCAAAAGCCCGCAATAGGGCAGCGCTTCGCCCAGGATTGCCCTTGTTGCTGAAGCCTAACAACTTCTTCGATTGAAGCTGCTTTCTCGGCTTGGCAACATCTGCAACGCTCATCGCTGAGGGCGGTTCGGCAGGTCAGGGAGGGTTCATGGTCAGACGCGCCGCCGTTGCGCTTGCGGCAGTGGCGTTGTTCGCCTGCGGACCCGTGTCCGCCCAGACAGTCCCGAAGGACATGGCCTGGACGGCCTACGATTCCGGTTCCTCGGGCTTCAACATCGCCGCCGCAATCAGCGAGCAGTTCAAGAAAGCGTACAGCTCGGACGTGCGCCTGCTGCCCTCGGGTAACGACACCGGCCGGCTGTCGCCGGTCAAGGCGGGCCGCGCCGTCATCTCGCAGATGGGCATCGGCACCTACTTCGCGCAGGAAGGCGTCTTCGAGTTCGGCGCCAAGATCTGGGGACCGCAGCCGGCCCGGCTGATCATGTCGGCCACCGCCTGCAACGGCCTTGGTCTCGCGGTGGCGCGCGACACCGGCGTCAAGGAGGTCAAGGACCTCAAGGGCAGGCGCGTCGCCACCGTCGTCGGCTCGCCCTCCCTGACGCAGGGCATGCTGGCGCTGCTCGCCTTCGCCGACCTCGGCGAAAAGGACGTCGCGCTGGTGCCGTTCCCGTCCAATAACGCGATGTGGAAAGGCATCATCAACAACGAGGCCGACGTCGCGCTGAGCTCGACGATCTCGGGCCAGTCCAAGGAAGCCGACGACTCGCCGCGCGGCATCCTGTGGCTGCCCCTGCCGGTCGACGACAAGGCAGGATGGGCGCGGGTCCAGAAGAAGGCGCCCTACTTCATACCGGTGAAAGCGACCTGCGGCTCGGGCGGGCTCTCGCCCCGCAGCCCGGTGGCGATGTCGGGCTATGCCTATCCGATCTTCATGACCTACGCCGACCGCCCGGTCGACACGATCCACGCCATGACCAAGGCCATGATCGATACCTACGACGGCTACAGGAACGGTGCACCCGGAGCGGAAGGCATGGCGCTGTCGCTGCAGAACTTCCAGTGGGTCGTCCCCTACCATGACGGCGCCATCCGGGCCTTCAAGGACAAGGGCGTGTGGACCGAGGCGGCGAAGAAGCACAATGACGGATTGGTCAGGCGCCAGCAGGTGATGAGCGACGCCTGGAAGACGTTCGACTTCCATCGCCCGGCCGACGAGAAGGCCGCCACCGAGGCCTGGCTGAAGGCGCGTGCCACCGCACTGCACAAGGCCGGAATGGACCCGGTGTTCGAGTAGCGACGGCACGAGTAGCGGCGGTGATGGCGGCTCTGCTATTGGTCAGGTTCCAACGGAGGCAAGGCATCCATGGCTGGGGTTCTTGACGGGATTCGCGTTCTCGATTTCGGGCGATACATCGCGGGTCCGTTCTGCGGCACGATGCTGGGCGACCTCGGTGCCGAGGTCATCCGCATCGAGAAGCTCGAGGGCAGCGAAGACCGCTGGGTGACGCCCGTCGCCGAGGGCGGCGAAGGCGCCATGTTCCTGCAGATGGGCCGGAACAAGCTCGGTCTTACGCTCAATCCCATGAAGCCGGCCGGCCGGGAGATCGTGAAGAAGCTGGTGGCGGTGTCCGACGTGGTGATCGCCAACCTGCCCTACGAAGACCTGAAGCGCATGGGCATCGACTACGACACCATCTCGGCGATCAATCCGCGCATCATCCTCGCCACCAACTCGACCTTCGGTTCCGAGGGCCCGTACGCCACGCGCGTCGGCTTCGACACGATCGGCCAGGCGATGTCGGGCGCGATGCATCTGTCGGGCGACGGCAAGGTGCCGACACGCGCCAACGCCCCGTTCGTCGATTTCAGCTCGGCGCTGCTCAGCACGGTGGGCGTGCTGGCCGCCTTGATGGACCGCGCCAAGAGCGGCAAGGGCCAGAAGGTCGAGACGGCGCTGCTGCGCACGGCCATCAACATCACCAACAGCCATCTGATCGAGCAGGCGGCGCTGCAGCTCAACCGCATCGCCACGCTCAACCGCGGCTTCACCGCCGGTCCCTCGGACAGCTTCAAGTGCAAGGACGGCTGGATCTACGCCATGACCATCGGGCAGCCGCTGTTCGTGCGCTGGTGCAAGCTGATGGGCGACGAGGGCTTGGCCAAGGATCCGCGCTTCAAGGACGACCTGGCGCGCGGCGATAACGGCGAGGCGCTGACGGCGATCATGCAGAAATGGTGCGACACGCGGACCGTCAAGGAGGCGCTGGCCGAGCTCGAGGCCAACCGCATCCCCGCCGGCCCCGTTTTGGCGCCGCAGCAGACGCTCGACGATCCGCATGTGAAGGAAGCGAAGTTCTTCCATCACATGGACTATCCCGGCATGGCCAAGCCCGCGCCCGTGCTGCAGGAGCCTGTGAAGCTCTCGCGCACGCCGCTCACGATCCGCAGCCGCGCGCCCAAGCTCGGCGAGCATACCGACCAGATCCTGAAGGAACTGGGCTACGAGGCCGCCGCCATCGAGAAGCTGAGGGCCGAGCGGGTGGTGTAGGCCCGCAAAGACAGGTGATCCGGCGGCCTTCTGCAGCGTATGATGCACAAGGGGATCACATGTACCGCTCCATTGCCGCTGTTCTGCTGGTCACGGCCGGCGCCGCCACGGCAGCCGAGGCCCAGGATCAGCCCTATGGCCCGAACCTGACCTTTGCCGTCTACCGCAACGGCGAGCCGATCGGGCAGCACACGCTTGCCTTCCATCACAACGGCTCCGACCTGACGGTATCGACCACGATCGACTTCGCGGTGAAGGTCCTGGGCATCACGGCCTACCGCTACAGCCATCGCGGCCAGGAAGTGTGGACCGGCGATGCATTCCAGTCGGCCTTCACCCAGACGGACGACAACGGCACGAAATACACGGTGCGTGCCCAGCGGACCGCCAAGGGCATCGATGTCGAGCGCCCGTCGGGCCGCGAGGTCATGCCGGCGGGGACGCTGCCGACATCGCACTGGAATGTGCGCCAGATCGCACAGACCACCCTCCTAAACACGCAGAACGGCTCGCAGGCGCATATCCAGGTGACGCCGCTCGGCCGCGAGAAGGTGAAGACCGCCAGCGGTTGGGTCGATGCCAACCACTATCGCTATTCCGGCGACGTCACCAAGGACCAGTGGTTCGACGACCGCGGCCGCTGGGTGAAGACGCTTTTCAAGGCTTCCGACGGATCGACGATCGAGTACATTTTGCAGGAATGAGCCCTGCCGATCGTTTCGCCCGATTGCCCGACCTTTTAGCTGACGACAGCGACCTTGCGCGCCGTGGGCGCTGGGTGACCGTCGACTGCCGCATCGACATTGGCGAGCAGCCGTTCTTCCTCGGCCTCGAGAATGGCGCCCTGGCCGCCTTCGAGCGCGGCACGCGGCTGATGCGCTCCTCGGCCTTCACCATACGCGCCGACGAGGAGGCCTGGACTCAGCATTGGCAGGCGATGCCGGCACCGGGCTGGCATGATCTCTTCGCCTTGACCAAGCGCGGCGCCGCCACGATGGAAGGCGACTTCCGGCCCTTGCTGCAGCACCTGCAGTTCTTCAAGGACCTGCTGGCGCTGCCGCGCCGGCTGTCGACGGAAGGCTGATCGTGGCGCCCGTTCTCGATCCCATGGTCGGCCGCTACCTGCGGCTCGAGATCGACGGCGTCGATCATCGCCTCTATTTCGAGGAGGCGGGCCCCAAGGAGGGCGGCGGCATCCCGCTGGTCTGCCTGCACACCGCCGGCGCCGACAGCCGCCAGTACCGGCACCTGCTCGCCGATCGCGAGATCACCTCGCGCTTTCGCGTGCTCGCCTTCGACATGCCGTGGCACGGCAAGTCGACGCCGCCCGACGGCTGGGAGAAGACCGAGTACCGGCTGACGACGGCGTCCTACACGGCGGCCATCCGCGCCTTCTGCCGGGTCATGGAGCTCGACAAGCCCGTGGTCATGGGCTGCTCGATCGGCGGGCGCATCGTGCTCAATCTCGCGATCGCCCATGCCGCAGAGTTCCGCGCCCTGATCGCGCTCGAGGCCGCCGACTTCCAGCAGCCCTGGTACGACACCACCTGGCTGCACCGGCCGGACGTCCATGGCGGCGAGGTCTGCGCCGCCCTGGTCTCCGGACTGATCGCGCCGCAAAGCCCGCCGGCCAGCCGCCACGAGACGCTGTGGATGTACATGCAAGGCGGCCCCGGCGTCTTCAAGGGCGACCTCTACTTCTATCGCGTCGACGGCGACCTGCGCGACAAGGTCAAATCGATCGACACCAAGGTGTGCCCGCTTTACCTGCTGACCGGCGAATACGATTTCTCCTGCACCGCCGAGGACACGCTACGCACGGCGGCGCAGATCCCGGGCGTCGAGGTGCAGATCATGAAGCATGTCGGCCACTTCCCGATGAGCGAGCATCCGGCGAAGTTCCGCGAATACATCCTGCCGGTCTTGGCGAAGATCTCCTGACTACAGCACCTGGAACACGTCATACACCGGGCCGGTCGGATCGCGGCGGCCGGTGGCGACCGAGACGATGCGGTTCAGGAAGCGGTATTTCTCCGACGACGTCTCGAACCACGGCGTGGTGCGGAAGTAGTACTGGCTGGGATCGACCTTCTCGCCCTTGTTGAGCTGCTCGATCACCCAGGCCGGCCCATGCCGCATGCCGCGATAGCTCATGTAGATGAGATGGTCGTCGGCGGTCTTGAGCGTGATGCGGACATCGAGCTGCAGGATGCCGTCCCGCCGCATCAGCAGCCAGTCGCCGCCGGGCGACGGCAGGACGGTGCCCTTGAGCTCCTCGCCCTCGAAGGTGCCGCCGGTCACGGTGGCGATGCGGCGGCGCCCGTAGGGCGTCTCGCCGACGTCGGTCATGTTGGGATCGACCGTCAGGCTGAGCGTGAACAGATGGGACGTGCGCAGGGTCGGTTCGGTCATGGTCGCCTCAAATCTTCGCCGTGCGGCCGGCCCAGTAGGGCTCGCGCAGTTCGCGTTTCATGATCTTGCCGATGGTGCTGCGCGGCAGCGAGGAGCGGAACTCCACGGCAGCGAGCCGCTGGGTCTTGCCGAGCTGGCCGTTCGCCCAGTCGCGGACTTCGCCTTCCGAGGTCGCGGCGCCGGCCCGGCGCACGCAGAGCGCCATCGGCGATTCGCCCCACTGGTCGCTCGGGATGCCGATCACAGCGACGTCGATCACGTCGGGATGCTTCAGCAGCAGCACTTCTATGTCGGCGGCATAGATGTTGAAGCCACCGGAGATGATCATGTCCTTCTTGCGATCGAGCAGGACGACGAAGCCATCCTCGTCGATGCGGCCCATGTCGCCTGACTTGAAGAACAGCTGGCCCTTGTCGTCGTACCAGAAGAGGTCGCGCGTCTTGTCCGCCTGCTTGTAATAGCCCTTCATCATCAGCTGGGCGCGTCCGGCGAGCTCGCCCACCTCGCCCTGCGGCAGCACCCGGCCCTGCTCGTCGAGGACCACGAGCTCGCTGCCGAGGCCCGGCTGGCCCACGGTGTGCAGCTTGTCGGGATTGAGGTCGGCCACCAGCGTGCAGCTCGCCCCGCCTTCGGTCAGGCCGTAGATCTCGACCAGATGCCCGGGCCACCGCTTCAGGCAGTCGGCCTTGATATGGGCGCGCAGCGGTGCGCTGGTCGAGAGCTTCGCCTTGAAGGCGCTGAGGTCGTAGGTGTCGAAGTCGGGATGCGCCAGGATGCGCTGATACTGGACCGGCACCAGCATGGCGTGGGTCACGCGCTCGCGCTGGGCGATCTCCAGGAATTTCACGACGTCCGACCGCGGCATCAGGATCGTCGTGCCGCCCAGACCGACGGTCGCCAGCACGGCAACCAGCGTCGTGTTCGAATAAAGGGGCGTCGAGGCAAGCGAAACCGTATCCGGACCGTACTCGAAGCCGGCGAACCGCACGGCCAGCATGTCGCGCATGACATGGCTGTGCAGGATGCCCTTGGGCAGGCCCGTCGTGCCCGAGCTGTAGATGATGTTGAAGTCGTCGAGCCGGTCGATCGGCACCTCGAACGGCGCATCGCTCGCCCGCTCGAGCCACTCCTCGAAGTCGCGCCAGCCCGGGCGGCGGAAATCGTAGGCGATGCGGCCGCCGTCGATCAGCTTGCCGAGGCGGTCCTCGTAGGGTTCGACCAGATCGCGATACTGCTGCGACAGGAACAGCACCTTGGCGTCACAGTCGTCGAGCATCTTCTCGAGTGCATCGGCCGCCGCCATGGTCGAGAGCGGCACGACGCAGGCGCCGGCGCGCAGGCCGCCCATGAAGGTCTCCAGGTATTCGATCGAGTTGGCGGCCAGGATCGCGATCTTGTCGCCGTGGCCGATGCCCATGTTGCTGAGCGTGCGGGCGATACGGTTGATGCGCCGGTCGAAGTCGCGCCAGGTGCGCACCTTGTCTTCGCACATCACTGCGCGCTTGTCGGGCCACGCCGCGGCGTTGCGCGCGATGCGGATCGGGATCGAGACGAACTCGGGGAACTCGTCGAGCGTCGGCTGCGGCACCCATCCGGCATCGGGGACGGTGTCGGGGCTCATCGCCGGCCTACTTCTTGGGCTCGACCTTCTCGACCGGACCGCCCGCCTTCTTCCAGGCACCGAAGCCGCCCTGGATGTGGGCGACCGGCGTCAGGCCCATGTCCTGCGCCGTCTTGGTCGCCAGCGCCGAGCGCCAGGCGCCGGCGCAGAAGAAGATGAACTTGTTGCCGGTCTGGAAATAGTCCTTGGCGTAGGGGCTCGCCGGATCGATCCACATCTCGAGCATGCCGCGCGTCACGTTGATCGCGCCCGGGATCGTGCCGTCGCGCCACAACTCGCGCGGATCGCGGATGTCGATGAAGGTGACGCCGGGCTGGCCATGCAGCTTCATCACGTCGGCAAGCGGCATCGTCTCGATCTGGCTGTCGGCCTCATCGACCATCTGCTGGACGGACTTCTTGATTTCGAGCGGCATCGAGCTTCCTCCGATGCCTATTTGTACTTTCAGACCGCGACAGGTGGAAGCCCTTCGACTTCGCTCAGGGCAGGACGTCAGAGACGACCCATTTCGAAATCCTCGCACGTCAGCCCGAACTGCGAGAGACCCTCCTCGAGATGGTCGGAGAGCAGCGGCTCGCCCAGCAGATAGGCGGCGGTGCGGTTGTTGTGCTGCCGCTGCGCTTCGTCGCGCAGGTCGTTCCAGTCCTCCATCGTGCCGTCGCCACGGCCCAGCCACAGCAGCGCCACAAGATCGGTCTGCTCCTCGTCGCTCAGCGCGTTGATGAAGGCCACGAGCTCCTTGTGTGTCAGATCGTCGGCATGCGCCTCGAGCACCGACGCCGTCCCATCGTCGGTGGCGTTGGAACCCGAATCTGGATCGGTCACCACGTCCTGGGCGTCGAATTCGCGTGCCTTGATGATGATGAAGCAGACACTTTCGGATGAAATGGTCAGCGTTGGATCGGCCATCACACACCCTCCCTAGGTGATCGGAGGTGCCAACGCAGGACCAGCCGGTTCCGTTCGCGGGCCGATCTGTGATCTTTCTATTTCGCCTTCTCGGGAACCGTCTCGACCTCGGCCAGCCAGAGGTCCGGGCTGCCGTCCGAGGGCGCCCGCCAGTCGCCGCGCGGCGACAACGAGCCGCCGGACGAAATCTTGGGCCCGTTGGGCAGGGCCGAGCGCTTGAACTGGTTGGTGAAAAACCGCCGCAGGAACAATTTCAGCCAGTGCCGGATCTCGCCGAGCTCATAGGCCCGCTTCGTCCCGGCCGGGAGGTTGGCGGGCCAGGCGCCCTTGTCGATGTCGTGCCAGGCGTTCCAGGCCAGGAACGCGATCTTGGACGGCCGATAGCCGAGCCGCGTCAGGTAGAACAGGTTGAAATCCTGCAGCGCGTACGGCCCGACCGACTGCTCGGTCGACTGGATGGCGCCGCTCGCGCCGGCCGGGATCAGCTCGGGCGAGATCTCGGTGTCGAGAATGTCGTGCAGGATCGCGGCCGTCTCCTTGTTGACGTCGCCTGACGCCGCGACGAAGCGGATCAGGTGCTGGATCAGCGTCTTGGAGACCGAGCCGTTGGGATTGTAGTGCGACATGTGATCGCCGACGCCATAGGTGCACCAGCCCAGGCCGAGCTCGGAGAGGTCGCCGGTGCCGACCACCAGGCCGCCCTGCTGGTTGGCGAGGCGGAACAGGTAGTCGGTGCGCAGGCCCGCCTGCACGTTCTCGAAGGTGACGTCGTAGACCTTCTTGCCCTTGGCGAAGGGATGGCCGATGTCGGCCAGCATCTGCTGCGCGGCCGGCTTGATGTCGATCTCGGCCGCGGTGACGCTGAGCGCCTCCATCAGCCGCCAGGCGTTCTTGTGCGTCTTGTCGGAAGTGCCGAAGCCCGGCAGCGTGTAGGCGTAGATGTTCTTGCGCGGCAGTTTCAGCTGGTCCATCGCCCGGCAGGTCACGATCAGCGCCTGCGTCGAATCGAGGCCGCCCGACACGCCGATGATCGCCTTCTCCGTGCGGCTCGACATCAGGCGCTGCGCCAGGCCCTGGATCTGGATGTTGTAGGCCTCGTAGCAGTTGTCGCGCAGCTTGGCCGGATCGGACGGCACGTAGGGGAACCGCTCGATGGGCCGCTCGAGCGCCAGCTTGCCGCGCGGCGCCTCGAGCGCGAAGTCGACCTTGCGGAAGCGCCTCACCTTGTCGCCCTCGATCATCGCGCAGTCGGCGAAGCCGTTGTTGCGCAGGCGCTCCTGGCGGACGCGGCCGAGGTCGACGTCGGCCGTGACGATCGTCGAGTCCTTCTCGAAGCGTGACGTCTCGGCGAGCTGGTCGCCCAGCTCGTAGATCGCGGCATGGCCGTCCCAGGCGAGGTCGGTCGTCGATTCGCCCGGGCCCGACGCCGAATAGGCGTAGGCGGCGATGGCGCGCGCCGACTGGCTGCCGCACAAGAGGCGGCGCGCCTCGGCCTTGCCGATGGTGATGTTGCTGGCCGACAGGTTCACCAGCAGCTCGGCGCCGGCGAGCGCCGCGTGGCTCGACGGCGGCACCGGCACCCAGATGTCCTCGCAGATCTCGACATGGAAGGTGATGGGCACGCCGCCGGTCGAGCGGAACAGCATGTCGGTGCCGAACGGCGCTTCGTGGCCGCCAACCCTGATCGTGTGCTCGACGATGTTGGCGCCCGACACGAAGTGGCGCTTTTCGTAGAACTCGCGGTAGTTCGGCAGGTAGGTCTTCGGCACCACACCCAGGATCGCACCGCGGTGGATGACGATGGCGGTGTTGTACAGCCGGCCGGCGAGGCGCAGCGGCGCGCCGACGATCAGGACGGGAAAGAGCTTGCTCGAGGCCGCCACGACCTTGGCGATCGAGGCCTCGACCTCGTCCAACAAAGCGTCCTGCAGCAGCAGGTCTTCTATGGCGTAGGACGAGAGTCCCAGCTCGGGAAAGACCATGACAGCCGTACGGGCCTTGTCGCCTTCAGCCGCCAGCCGCAGCGTCTCGGCAAGATTGTAGGCGGCGTCGGCGACCCGGGTGCGCGGGACGCAGCACGCGACACGCACGAAGTCGTGTGAATAAAGGGAGAAGAATTCGGACAAGGGATTGTGGTGGGGCGATGGTGGGCGCGACAGGGATTGAACCTGTGACCCCTGCCATGTCAAGACAGTGCTCTACCGCTGAGCTACGCGCCCCCGATTTCCCAGGGCATCGCCGGAAAGAGCGGTCGTCTACATCGCGAGCCCCCGATTGGCAAGTCTGGGCATGACGCGCCCCGCTCCGCGCGCTATGACGCATGTATGGAGTTTTCGCCGACCGCGTCCGATCACGAGGCCTTGGACTATCGTCCGCCGGAGCACCAGACCGCCCCGGTCGTCGTGGCCTCGCCGCACAGCGGATCGGTCTACCCCGCCCGTTTCCTCGCCCAGACTGCGGTGCCCCTGGCGGCCCTGCGTCGCGCCGAAGATGCCTTCGTCGACGAGCTGTTCGCGGCGGCGCCGGGCCTCGGCATTCCCTTCCTGGCCGCCCGCTTTCCGCGCTCCTTCGTCGACGCCAACCGCGAGCCCTACGAGCTCGATCCCGGCATGTTCGAGGGCCCGCTGCCGCGGCCGCTGAACCATCGCACGACGCGCGTCGCGGCGGGCCTCGGCATGATCCCGCGCGTGGCCGCGAGCGGCGAGGCGATCTATCGCGGGCGCGTGCCGTCGGAGGAAATCGAGCATCGCCTGGAAACCTGCTGGCGGCCCTATCACACCGCCCTGTCGACCCTGATCGAGCACACGCACCGGCAGTTCGGCACGGCGCTGCTGATCGATGCCCATTCCATGCCTTCTTCGGCATCGGGCGTCGGCCCGCGCGAGCGCGACCATCGCGTCGATATCGTGCTGGGCGACAATCACGGCGAATCCTGCGCCCCCGACCTTGTCGACAGCGCCGAGCGCTGGTTCGCGGATCACGGCCTGAAGGTCCAGCGCAACCAGCCCTACGCCGGCGGGTTCACGACACAGCGCTACGGCCGCCCCGGCCTGAACCGGCACGCCCTGCAGATCGAGATCAATCGGTCGCTCTACATGGACGAGGGTCGCCACCAGAAGCTCGCCAACGCCGGCAAGGTCGAGCGGATCATGACGGGCTTCCTCGAGGAGATCGCGAGCCAGGCGCTCGCTGTCCTGCTGCCGCGGCCGCTGGCCGCCGAATAGTTACCCGAGCCGCGCAAAAAAAGGGGCCGTGACAAGCACGGCCCGAGTTTAGGGAGGAAACGCCCAAGACGGGCATACAGCAAACAAAGAGGTCGCTGACGCGACGTTTGCTGCACCCCAAGAATGGTGCACCTGCGAACAAAATTCAAGTGGGAAAAAAGCTCTTAATTTCACAGATTTAGCCAATTTCGTGTTCCGATTTATGTGTTGCCTTTTTGCAACGCACAAGATTACGCGAAGCTGGCTTGCAGACGATGCAAAGCTTGAAGAGCCGGCTTTTCAGGCAATTCGCTAGATTGCTCAAGGACTTGGCACAATGGAGGAGAGGGTGGCGCAAAAGTTCGTCGTAGCGATGATGATGCACGAGACCAACACTTTCTCGCCCCTCCCCACTCCCATCGAGTCGTTTTCCCGCGCCGGAGCGCTGAGCGGCCCCGCCGCGGTCAAGGAAGCCGAAGGCACCAACACCTCGCTCGGCGGTTTCATCGAGGTGGCGCGCAAGGCGGGCGCCGAGTTCACCGTGCCGATGGCGGCGTCGGCCCATCCCTCCGGCCTGGTGACCAGGGCTGCTTACGAGCAGATGACGACGGCCATCGTCGACGAAGTGAAGAAAGGCTGCGATGCCGTGCTGCTCGCCCTGCACGGCGCCATGGTCGCCGAGCACTACGACGACGGCGAGGGTGAGCTTCTCAACCGTCTTCGCAAGATCGCACCGGACGTGCCGATCGCCGTCGCCCTCGATTTCCACACCCAGATGACCGACGCCATGATCAAGGGCGCCAGCATCATCACGGGCTACCGCACCTATCCTCATATCGACATGGCCGACACCGCGCGCCGCTCCGGCCGTACCTTGATGCGCATGCTGGCGGGCGAGGTCGAACCGAAGATGGTGTGGGGCAACCGGCCGATCATGAGCAGCTCGCTGGTCCACACGCCCTCGCGCGAACCGATGAAGACGCTGATGGGCATGGCCAACCAGGCCGAGGATTCCGGGCACGTCCTGAACGCCTCGGTGTTCGGCGGCTTCCCGCAGGCCGACATCCCTCACCTCGCGCTTTCCTCGGTGATCGTCTGCGACAAGCGCACGGCCGAGGGCGAGGTTCTGTTGAACAAGATCCTCGATACGGCGTGGGAGAAGCGCGAAGGCTTCCTGTTCCATCCCGAGCCTTTGTCGGTCCAGGTCGCGCGGGCGAAGTCGCTCGACGGCGGGCCGATCGTCATGGCCGATCACGGCGACAACACCGCCTCGGGCGGCACGCAGGACGTCATGAGCGTGATCGAGGAGGCGATGAAGCAGGGCCTCGAAGACGCCTGCGCCGGCCCGATCTGCGATCCCGCCTCAGTCGAGCAGATGATCAAGGCCGGCGTCGGCGCCGAGGTGACGCTCGAGCTCGGCGGCAAGATCGACATGCCGGCCATGGGGCTCAGGGGCAAGCCGCTAAAAGTGACGGGCAAGGTCAAGGCCATCACCGACGGCCAGTTCGTCGTCACCGGGCCGATGGCCACCGGCACCACGGCGCGCATGGGCCGCACCGCCGTGCTCGACAACGGCAAGATGCAGATCGTGGTCTCCGAGCGGCGCGCCGAGCCGTACGACCTCGGCGTCTTCACCCATTGCGGCATCGATCCGCGGCGCAAGAAATACGTGCTGATCAAGTCGCGCCAGCATTTCCGCGCCGGCTTCGAGCCGATCGCCAGGCACATCGTGATGTGCGACGGCGACGGCTGCACGGCGTCGGACCTGAAGCTCTTCAAGTACACCAAGGTCAGGCGGCCGCTCTATCCGTTCGACCTCGACATGCGGCTCGGCCGCAACGAAGCCTGAGGACACCATGGCCAGCTACGACATCGTCATCCGCAACGGCCAGGTCGCCGACGGCACGGGCAAGAAGCTGTTCGCCGCCGACGTGGCGCTCAAGGGCGATCGCATTGCCGCCGTCGAGGCGCCGGGTGCGCTCAAGGGCGACAGCGAGATCGACGCCAAGGGCAAGGTGGTGGCGCCGGGCTTCATCGACGTGCACACCCACGACGACACCGCGCTGATCGACAACCCGGCCATGGCGATGAAGGCGAGCCAGGGCGTGACCACCGTCGTGTGCGGCAATTGCGGCGCCTCGGCCGCGCCCTACATCCGCGACGACGTCGGCCACTTCCTGTCGCTGATCGTGCGCAACAGGGCAAACATCTCCAAGAGCTTCGCGGAGTTCGCGGGCAAGGTCGACGCCGCCAAGCCCGCCATCAACGGCGCCTTCCTGATCGGCCATTCGACCTTGCGCATGAACTTCATGGGCGACGATCTTGGCCGCACCGCGACCGCCGGCGAGATCACCGGCATGCGCGACCTTTTAGACCAGAGCCTGGAACAGGGCGCCATCGGCATGTCGAGCGGCCTGTTCTATGCCGTGGCCAACGCCGCCTCGACCGACGAGGTCGCCGAGGTGGCCAAGCCGCTCGGCAAGTGGGGCGGCGTCTACACCGCGCACATGCGCGACGAGGGCGAGAACATCCTGCCGGCGATGGACGAGACCTTCGAGATCGGGCGCCGCGCCGGCGCCTCGATCATCGTCTCGCACCACAAGTGCTCGGGCCGCACCAACTTCGGGCGCATGAAGGAGACGCTGCCCAAGTTCACCGAGGCGATGAAGCAGCAGCAGATCGCCTTCGACGTCTACCCCTACATCGCGGGCTCGACGATCCTGCGCAGCGACATGCTGGACCGCGCCGACAAGGTGCTGATCACCTGGTCGGACAAGGTGGCGGGCCTCGCCGGCCGCGACCTCAAGGAGATCGCAAAGGAGATGGGCTGCTCGATGCGCGAGGCGGCCGACCGCATCCAGCCGGCCGGCGCCATCTACTTCATGATGGACGAGAAGGACGTGCAGAGCGCCATGGCCCATCCCGGCGCCATGATCGGCTCGGACGGCATCCCGTTCGACGCCCATCCCCATCCCCGCCTGTGGGGCACTTTTCCGCGCGTGCTGGGACACTACTCGCGCGAGCTGAAGCTGTTCCCGCTGGAGGACGCGGTGCGGCGCATGACGTCGTACTCGGCGCAGCGCTTCGGGTTGGCCAAGCGCGGCGAGGTGAAGCCCGGCTTCTACGCCGACATCTGCGTGTTCGATCCGGCGACCGTGATCGACACCGCCACCTTCGAGAAGCCGATCTCGGCGGCCAAGGGCATCGACGTCGTGCTGTGCAACGGTGCGATCGTCTGGCGCGACGGCAAGCCCGGCGGCGGCCGCTCAGGCCGCGCGCTCAGAAGGCAGGAGTT
>Ga0081539_10003893_pt1 | contig 17399 bp, 19 predicted proteins | sample TabmetS4T2R2_FD_71023 | JGI IMG/M metagenome (GOLD analysis project Ga0081539, IMG submission 71023) | Tabebuia heterophylla rhizosphere microbial communities from the University of Puerto Rico - S4T2R2 | ecosystem: Host-associated > Plants > Roots > Rhizosphere ...
CCGACCAATTCATCGCCTGGGCCTCGCAGGACAGGACATGCGAGCCGGACCGGATCCTGGCCAAGGCCGCCGCCCTGCCTCGATAAGCACGGCAGAAGGAGGCAGATCTCGCGGTGTCGCGATGCAGCGATGGCGGGATGCTACGAGGTGGCCGGCTGTCGCACTGCACGAAAGTCGAGACCGGAAAAGACCTGGGGTACCGCATCGGCAGGCTTCGTAGCGGGGGGCAACGAGGCGGAGGCGACCGAACACGCTATCGATGGTTCGCGTCCGACGATCCTTGATAGCGCGGGGCTTTCCGCAGGCCACGCAGCAGCGTGCCGACGCGCAATGGGCCCGAAGCTGGTCGGCGACCATCCGCTTCTGCAACGCCGCCATGATCCGCTTCCCCTCGTCGAGTGTCAGTCCGAGTTGGGTCGCTTCGGTCAGTTCAGGGCGGTCGATGCAGATCGTCTCCGGGCAGGTCTCTCGGCGGCCGCCTTCACCCACCGCGTCGATCCGGACAACCCAGCGCATCGCTTCCCCCCTGCTGACAGGAAGGGTCAAGCCTACGGCAGCGCCCGGCGCAGACCCCCACGTTCTTTCCTGTCTCGACTTTCGTGCAGTGCGACACCCGGCGTCGCTTCGGCCTCCTAATTCGTGGCGGCGGTGAATGGCGCGGGGCTCGGCGAGGGCATGGCGGTGCTGACCGATGGCCAGCTCTCCGGTCTCAATCGCGGCTACACGGTCGGGCAGGTGCTGCCGGAGGCCGCGGATGGCGGCCCGCTCGCGCTGGTCGAGAATGGCGACGAGATCGTCATCGACATCGGCGAGCGCCGCCTCGACCTGCTGGTGCCGGAGACGGAGCTCGCGGCGCGGCGTGTGCGTTGGGAGGAGCGGCCCGCCACGCCGCCCGTGCATGGGCGAAGCGGGTGGCTCTCCCAGTATCGGCACATGGTGCAACCGCTCGAGCGCGGGGGTGTCCTGCGGCCAGGTGCGGCATCGGCGCCGGCGCGCGACAACGGCGGGGCGCCGAGGAGCGCGCCTTCGACCGTGCCGTCGGGCTCGATGACGCGCAGTTGATCGGCGGCGCTGGGCGGCCCGGCAAGTATCGCCGAAGCCGAGCGCCTCGCGCGGTCGGACACGACCGACCTGCCGGCGCTCGCGACACGCGCATGGCCGGTTCTGCGTCGGCTCGGACCGCTGTTCCTCCGCACCTTTTTGCTCCGCACTGTCCCCGCCGCGGCCGCAACGCTGCGCGCCGTCGAGGCGCTGCGCAGCGCCTACGAGAGCGGCGGGCAACGTTGGCCGCACAGCCTGCCGGTGAGCTTTCTCCGCCCAGCGTGGCGCGAGGCGGTGCGGGATTCAGGCGCCACTGAACGCCGGACCTGGGAGACCGCCACGCTGCGCGCCCTGCGCGAGCGGCTGCGCGCTGGCGACATCTGCGTCGAGGGCAGCCGGCAATGGCGCGCCGTCGAGGACCAGCTCATCCCGCCCGCTCTGTTCGCCGCCATGCGCGTGACAGGGCCACTGCCGGTCGCCGTTGCCGGGTTTCCTTAACCACGGCAAGGATGCGGAACCGCCGCCCGCTCGTGAGCTGGTCGGCCACGAAATCCAGCGACCAGCGCTGATTGGGCCGGGAAGCGGCGCCCGGGGGACGGGGTTCAGTCGAGGGTGATCCCGCGCTCGCGGATCAGCGGCACCCAGATCGCGCGCTCGGCCTCCGCCGGCCTCGGTATGCGCCTGCTCCGCATCGCCCCGGGGGAGGCGGAGATCGCCATGGTGGTCGAGGCGCACATAACCAATGGACATGGCATCTGCCACGGCGGCTGCGGTCCGCACCCACCTCTATGAGGCGGCGAATGTGCTACTGACGCGGATCCGTCGCCCGTCGGATCTGCAGGCATGGGGGCTCGCCATCGCCAAGCGCTCGGGCTTCCGGAAGGTCCAACCCCACCACCATCGCCTTCCAGTCATCCAGGCTGCACTGGATATCGCGCCCGAATTCCGACGGGCCGAGATGAGTGATATGAGTCCGGCGGGCCGGGGGCTGTGCAACCCCCGACCCGCGGGAGAATCATCGCTTCTCGATATTCCAGAAGACCGGGATGCCGGAGGGGATCACACCATTCAGATTGGCGCGGTAGGCGATGGGCTGGGTGAACTGGCCCCAGATCACGGCAGGCACGATCTCATAGACGATGCGCTGGATGTCGGCGGCGATGTGGCGGCGCTCCTCCGGCGTCGCGGCGCGGGTGAAGGACTCGATCAGCGGCGTCAGGCGCTGGTCGCAATGCCAGCCGGGGAAGTCCTGGCAATTGGTGCCGATGTAGAAATGCGTGAGCGGCGAAGCGAGGTCGAAGCCCTGTGCATGCACGCCGAAGAGGGTCCAGGAGGCGTCGCGCCGCGTCCGCCGGCTGACCACCGTGCCCCAGTCCATCGCCTGAAGGTCCACATTGAAACCGACTTCGCGCAGCCTTGCGGCGACGACTTCCGAGCCGATGCGCGGCGCATCTATGTCGGTCGCCTGCAGGATCACCACAGGCTCGCCGCGATAGGTGGTTTCGCGCAGCGCGGTGCGGGCGCGCTCCACCGAGGGGTTCTGCGCGATCTCGCTGCCGGCCTCCGTCTCCAGCGCGCCGCCGCACATCCAGAAGGTGAGACAACGCGGCAGGGAGAGGTCGCCGGTCGCGCCCAGCGCCTGCGGGCCCTGGGACTGGTCTATCGCCATCATCAGCACGCGGCGCACCGCGGGATCGGCGAACGGACCGGCGGCGGAATTCACCCGCACGAAGCCCTGCCACATGGAAGGTCCCGCGAGCGGCACGACGCGGATACTGCGGTCCCGCCGCAGCATCGGCAGCAGGTCGAAGGCCGGCATCTCGATATAGTCCACCTCGCCGGTGCGCAGCGCATTGGCGGCGGTGGCGCCATCGGGGATGACTCGCCAGGTGACGCGGTCCACATGCACGCGCTTGCCGCCGGAGAGGAAATCCGCGGGCTCGCTGCGCGGGCGGTAGTCGCGGTTGCGGTCGAACACCTGGGTCGCGCCGGAGACCGAGAGATCGCGGCGGAACACGAAGGGCCCGGAGCCGATGAGCTCGGAGACCTGCTCGCTGCCCGGCGTGCGCGCGAGGCGTTCGGGCATGATCGCCGGCACCAGCGATGACGGCTTGCCGAGCGCGTCCAGCACCAGGCCGAAGGGACGGCTGAGGACCAGGCGGAAGCTGTTGGCGTCCACGGTTTCCAGCGATGCGGTCGCGGCCATCAGGTGCCGGCCGAGCCCGTCGCGCGGCCCCCAGCGGCGCAGGCTGGCGATGGCATCGGCCGCGGTCACCGGCGTGCCATCGTGGAATTTCAAACCTTCGCGCAGCTGGAATGTCCAGGTGAGGCCGTCGGACGAGGTCTCGTAGCGCTCGACCATCTGCGGCCGGATCTCGCCGGCCGCATTCATGGCGAACAGCGTGTCCCACACCATGTAGGCGAAGTTGCGCGTTATATAGACGGTGGAGACATGCGGATCCATGATCCGCACATCCGCCTGCATCACCGCGGTGAGTTGCGAAGCCGGCTGCTGCGCCTGTGCCGGCCATGCCAGCGCCGCCGCGCAGGCGATGCCCCCGATCAGTCTTGCGATCATGTGGCTGCTCCCTTCTCCGCCAGACGCTCTTGCGGCTCCTTCGCGTGCGCCTGCCGCTGGCTCAGCACATCCGCCGCGCGTTCCCCGATCATCAGCGCGGTCGCGTTGGTGTTCCCCGCGATATGGCGCGGGAATATCGAGCAGTCCGCGACCCACAGATTCTCCGCCCCGCGCAGCGCGAGATCCGGCGTGACGACGGCGGCGGGGTCGCTTCCCATCCGGCAGGTGCCGGCCGGGTGGTAGAAGGGCCGTGCGGCGCTGCGCAGATAGGCGATGTCGGCGTCCCGCCCCGCATCGCCCGGCGGCACGCCCACCAGTTCGCGCACCTGGTTGCCGAAGGGCGGTGTCGCCGCCATGCGCCGCACCCAGGCGAGGCCGCGCAGCAGCGTCTCCGTATCGGCCTCATCCGCCAGCAATTGCGGATGGATCGCGACCGGCGCGGCGGGATCGGCGGAGCGCAGCGCGACATGCCCGCGCGAGCGCGGATGGTTCACATTAACCAGGATGGTCACCAGGTTGCGGCGGGGAATCACGCGCTTGCCGTTCGGCTTCAGCACAGAGCCGTAGGGGAAGAGGTGGAATTGGAGATCCGGCTCCGGCTCCTCCGGCCGCGAGCGGAAGAAGGCGAGCACCTGCGCCGTGGGAACGCTGAGCGGACCGTCGCGGCGGAGCAGCCAGCGCGCGGCATGGTAGGCGGCGCGCAGCGGCATTGCCTCGCGGTTCGCAGTCGGTTGCGCGACCTCGGCCTGCACATAGAGCCCCGGATGCTCCATCAGGTTGCGCCCGACCTCCGAGCTCTCGATCAGCGGCGCGATGCCATGGCGCGCGAGCTCCGCGCCAGGGCCGATGCCGGACAGCATCAGCAACTGCGGCGTGTTGAGCGCGCCCGCCGACAGCACCACGCCACGGCGCGCTGAGATGGCGAGCCGCTCGCCATTGCGGCGTGCGATCACGCCGGTGGCACGGCGGCCTTCCAGCGTGATGCGATCGACAAGCGCGCCATCAAGGAGGGCGAGGTTGGGCTGGCGCAGGTTGGGCGCGAGGAAGGCATCGAAGGCCGAATGGCGGCGGCCATCGATCGTGCTGCCCTGGTTCCAGGCGATACCTTCATGCCGCGCGCCATTGAGGTCGCCATTGGTCGGAATGCCCAGCGCCTCGCCGGCGGCGATGAAATCGGCAGCGATCGCATGACGCCAGCGCAGCGCGGAGACGCGCAGCGGCCCCATCCCGCCGCGGAACGCGTTGTCCGGCGCATCCGCGGTCTCCAGCCGGCGGAACAGCGGCAGCACCTCGCGCCAGCCCCAGCCCGGGCAGCCCAGCGCCTCCCAGGCATCGTAATCGGCCGCCGCGCCGCGGATGAAGATCATGCCGTTGATGGCGGAAGACCCGCCGGGCGTGCGCCCGCGCGGCCACATCTCCACCATGCCGCCGCGTGTCGGGTCGGGCTCGCTGACATAGCCCCAGTCCCAGCGCGGATTGCCGATCGTATGCAGCAGCGCGCCGGGAACGCGCGTGATGCCGATGCGGTCGCGCCGCCCGGCTTCGAGCACCAGCACCTTGAGCCGCGTACGCTCGGCCAGTCTCGCCGCGAGAACGCAGCCGGCACTGCCCGCGCCGATCACGATCACATCGGCATCCAGCGCCGCGCTGCCCATGGAAGCTCCCGGTTCGCGGGCATGCTAGAAGCGCGGGCCCGCGCCGACAAGCCGGTCCGCCCCCGCGCGGCCGGGCCGCATTCGATGCGCCGCGCCGGTGCTCAACTCTCGGCGCGCGTGCATGCCGCCGTGCTCGCGGCGGCGCGGCGAGCCGCGCTCGATTGATCCCGATCAGCGCCGCGAGGTCGGCGCTTGCCGCTAGGAGAGGCCGGTCCGCATCTGCCGACGACGCCAGAATGGCCTCAGCCGACGTGCACGAGAACCAGGACGAAGATGGCGATGAACACGGTCTCGGCGGCCATGAGCACGATCGACCGGCGTCCGACCTTGGCGAGTGCGGCGAGCGAGGTCTTCACCCCGAGGGCCGCGATGGCGGTGACGATGCACCAGCGCGACGCGTCGCCGAGCGCCGACTGCACCGCAGCAGGCACGAGGTGCAGGCTATTGAGCGCCACGATTCCGAGAAACGCCACGAGGAAGCCCGGGATGAGCGGCGGCCGCCGCGCGGCCGCTGGCGCCTCGGCCCGCCGGGACAGCAGCGCGATCGCGAGCACCGTCGGGACCAGGAGTGCGACGCGCAGCAGCTTGATGATGGTCGCCACGTCCCCGGTCTCGGGCGACACGCTGTAGCCCGCGCCCACCACCTGCGCGACGTCGTGGATCGTGCCGCCCAGGAAGACGCCCATCTGGGCATGGGTGAAGCCGAATACGGCCGCGACCAGCGGGTAGAGCACCATCGCCACCGTGCTCAGCGTCGTCACACCGATGATGGTGAAGGCGGTGTCGCGCTCGTGCGTCGCGTGCCGGGGCAGCACGGCGGCGATCGCAGCCGCGGCAGAGGCGCCGCAGATCGCCACTGCCCCCGCCGTCAGGATTCCGAAGCGACGCTCGAGGCCGGCGATCCGTGCAGCCAGCAGGCCGAAGCCGATCGTCAGCGCGACGGCGGCCGTCACCCCCGCCAGCGTCGACCAGCCGAGCCCCAGGATCTGCTCCAGCGTGATCCGCGCCCCGAGCAGCGCCACCCCGAGGCGCAGCACCGCGCGGGAGGAGAAGGCCAGGCCGGGGGAAAAGCGCGATTCGGCCGTCAGGAAATTGAACGCCATGCCGAGCAACAGGGCGAACAGGATCGTCGGTCCGCCGTAGACCGTCGAGACGAAGGTCGCCGCCATGCCGAGCGTGATGCTGAACATCACGCCTGGGAGATGTGCGGCGGCCTCCGCTCGTCGTTCCAGGGAAAACAAGCCCGGTTTCGTCTTCGCATTCGCCATCCGTGGTCTCCCGCGGGCGGTCGCTCCGGGGAACCGCCGATCCCTTCTGGCTCGCTTCGTTCATCCTGCGGCGGGCCAGACAGGCCACTACTCCCCCGGCGCCCCGGCGAGAGTCGCGATCCGTGCGCGCAGGGCGTCCGGCACCTCCGGCCCGTCCTCGCCCGCCCGCGCGGCGAGGCCCGCGCGCCGCTCGCCGGGCAGGCGCACCCCCGGGTCGGCCAGCATGGCGGCGACCATCGCCTCGATGCGGTCGAGGAAGGCGTCGCTGCCGGCCAGCGCGCCCGGATCCAGCGCCAGGATCGCCTGGCCGAGACGCGGACGGTTGCCCTCATCCTGGAAGAAGCTGTCCGCCTCGAAGCCGAAATGCGCGCCCGTGAGGGCGCAGCAGAGCAGTTCCACCACCAGCTGTCGTTTTCCCTTAACCAGGCTCTGCCTCGTTCTCGGTGCACGGCATTGGCTTACAGGGGCAGCATGCGGGCGCGGAGCAATTCGGGGCCTGCCCTGCCGTACATGGCGCGCTTCAGCATCTTCAGGCGGTTGATCTGCCCTTCTGTCTGGCCATTGGTCCATCGCGTGGCGAGCGCGTTCCGCACCGCATCCCGATCCCGCTTCAGCCGGCGCCGCTGCATGCCGTAGATTCCGGAGCGACGCGCATCGTCCAGCCACCCATCCAGCTTCTTGATGTCGCCGCCGCGCAGGATGCCGCGAAAGCCCATCGCGAGCTGCCGCATGGTGGCGAACTCCGGCGATGCCGCCTTCAGTGCATGCACCGTGGCGCTCTGGCGCGCCGTGAGCAACGGCCGCGGCTTGATGCAGAGCGCCGCCGCCGTGAGCGGCGAAATGGGGCGGCCGGTCGTCGGATCGCGCGGGAGCGCCACCAGTGAGCCATGGCGTCGCTTCGCATCGCCGGTACCTGGGCACTCGTGCCGGCGTCGCCAGGCGGCGACGAACCGTGCCAAGTGCGTGTAGCATCCAGTGTAGCCCAGCCGCTTGAGCTCGACGAACAGCTCCCTGACGACGGTGCACCCCTCCTGCCAGCGGCGTGTCAGGTGCTCAAGGTAATGACCGGGCGAGCTCGTCGTCGTCGCCATGGTGTTGCGTGCCGGCAGCGCCTCCAGCTTGACCCAGCGGTCCACGCGCTTGCGGCTGAGGCCGACTTCGCGCGTGATCGTCGCGGCCGAACGGCCCGCGTCGTACAGGGCCCGGACCTTGGCGAACAGTTGCTCTCGCACGCTATGCAGGCCCGTCCTGGTGTCCTCCGCTTCGGCCGCAGCCGGACCGCCTGCCCTGAGTGGCCGGCCCAGGCGGCCCAGCTGCTGCTCGATGCGCTCGCGTAGATTCTGAAGCAGGTGAAAGCGATCGGCCACCTGACGGGCCTGCGGCGCTCCCGAACGCGCGGCATCGGCGTACAAACCGTGCCGGTCACGCCCGACGATCTCTACCTTCGGATGCTCGCGCAGCCACGCGGCGACCTTGACTGCCGAGCGATCGGGCAAGACGTCCACCACCGTCCGCCTCTCCAGGTCCACCACGATGGTCCCGTAGCTCTGGCCTTTGCGCCAAGACCAATCGTCGATGCCGATGACCCGCGGCGTATTCACCGCAGCCCGGTCAGCAGACCGGCGCTTAACATGGCGAACGACCGTATCGTCGCTGGCCGAAACGCCAAGCCGTGACAGGATCCGCTCCGCTGGTCGGCCGCCCGCGGCGTGGCCCATCAACCGAACCAAATCCACAACACGACGCGTGCGCCGGATAAGTGGCTCGGCCGCGCCGGATAGCCGCTCGGCAAAGATTTGCCGAGCACAGTTGCCATTGCGACAGCGAAGGCGCGTCACCCTGAGATGGATCACCACCGCCGCGCTCTGAAGCGGCAAGTCTTGCAAGATCCGAAGATAGCTGCTGTGTCGGGCACTGGACGGCGTGCCGCAGGCCGGACAAGAGCCGTGGCCTGGTCCATGTGCTTTGACTACCCACGCCGTTCCAGCGTACGCCACTTCCGAAACTGTGATGCCTGGCATCGGCGCCAGCAGGCTGTCCTTTCTCATGACCTTTGCTGTCGCGGGCTACGCTACCCGGTCAACCCCGGCGGCCTGCACCGAGAACGAGGCAGAGCCTGGTTAAGGGAAAACGACACCTTGGCATAACAACCGACAGGGATTCCCGCCGCGTCGGGGGACGCGGGGCAGGGAAGGGGGAGCAGGGGACCGCATGGCAGGGGCAAGCGGGCGCGGCCGTGACGACAGGCAACGCGCGGTCGTGTGGCGCACACGCCGCGCCGGAGTTCGGTGTTGGGTGGTCCGCAGACCCGGATGCGCCGCGTGCGGTGGTCACGCAGACTTGGCAACCTCGCGCCGGCACCGTGCTAGAAGCCCCGCATGCCCGTCCCGCGACCAAGCGACCCATGCGCGACGCCCGACGAGCCCGAGGCCTACGAACGCTGGTTCCGCGCCAAAGTGCACGCCAGCCTGGCCGACTCGCGGCCGGTCATGTCCCACGCTGCTGTCATGGCCGAGTCCCAACAGATTATTGCCGCGGCCGAGCAGAAGCGGGCGGTCCGGCGCAAGCCCTGAAAGATCCGTCAGTCCCGGAGATCGGCGAGCAGTCGCGGCAGGTCGCGCGAGGTATGGAGCACGCGCAGGATCTGCGGTGGCTCGGGCGCCGGATCATAGACCAGCAGATAGGGGAAACCCGTCAGCGACCAGACCCGATAGCGGTCACCCACGAGCCCCGGCACGCGTCGTCCAGCCCTGGGGCGCGTACGCGCCGCGTCGCCGACCACCTGGCGAAGCCGCCGCGCCGCCGCAGGATTGGCCTGGGCGATCCACGCGACCGCCGCGTTCACCTCCGCCCGCGCCACGGGCGAGAGGACGGCAGGACGACTCACGCGCGGCGGCGTTCAGCCGCGTCGATGATGGCGTCCATCTCGCGCTCGACGTCGTCGATCGTGAAGAAGCCGTCGCGCTCGCCTTCCGCCTGGGCCGCCTCGAGCGAGGCGATGAACGCCGCCCGCTCGGCCTCCGCCTGAAGCAGCAGACGCAACCCTGCGTCGACCACCGCCGCGAGATCGCGGTAGCGGCCCTGCGCCACCGCTTCGGCGGCGAACCGCTCCTGTTCCGGGGTGAGGGTGATGGTCGGCATCACCACAAGGTAGGCACGCCGGTCGGGGCAGGGAAGGCCAATCCAGGCGGGGCGCAACGACCGCCGGCGTCGCCGGAGGATGTCACGGTTGCGAGGCCGTCAGAGCGGCCAATGGACGATGCGCGGAAGCGCTCCCGGGCCATCAAGCCAGCCGGATCGGTCCAGGCGGGCCGTGGCGGGACCGATGACTGATGCCGCCGAAGAGCTGCGTGGCCGGCTGAACGGCGAAGCCCCTGGCGGCGATGCTCGTCCGCCGGCGCCACCCAAGGTTCCCATGATTCCCGCCAAGATCGTGCGGTTGGCGTCAGGACAGCTGCCCGCGGAAGCGCAGCGTCTGCTCGCCGGCCCGGTGGGCGAGGCGATCGCCGATGCCGCCACCTATGCCGGCAAGGCGCTGTCCGAGAACACGCAGCGCGCCTACGCCGCCGACTGGCGCGCTTTCGTCGCCTGGTGCGACGCCGGCGGCGTCTCGCCGCTCCCGGCACCGCCGGTGGTGGTCGCCGGCCATCTCGCCAGCCTCTCCAGGTCCCTGGGCCGCAGCGGCCTGCGCCGGCGCCTCGCCGCGATCGTGCATGAGCACCGCCGCGCGGGGCACCACTGGGAGTCCCGCCACCCGGCGATCACCGCCACCCTGCGCGGCATCCTCTCCCAGCACGGCAAGACGGCGCGGCCCGCCGCCGCGCTGACCTCCGCCGAGGTCAAGACGCTGCTCAATGTCTGCCCCAACGACCTCCGCGGCCTGCGCGACCGCGCGCTGTTCCTCACCGGCCTCGCCGGCGCGCTGCGGCGCTCCGAGCTGGTCGCCATCGACCGCGAGGATCTGCGCTTCACCGGCGAGGGCATGACCATCCGCATCGCGCGCTCGAAGGGCGACCAGGAGCGGGAAGGGGCCACCATCGGCATCCCGCGCGGGCTGAGCCCGCTGACCTGCCCGGTGCGCGCCATGGAGCAGTGGCTGCAGCGCGCGCGCATCGAGTATGGCGCGGTGTTCCGCCGCATCAGCGCCGGCGGCGCACTGGAAGGCCGGCTCAGCGATCAGGGGGTGTGGAAGATCCTGCGCAGCCGCGCCGCGATCGCCAAGCTGACCGTCGATGAGACCGAGCGGCTGTCGCCGCATGGCCTCAGGGCTGGGTTCATCGTCGAGGCCTATCTCAAGGGCGCGCTCGACGAGCAGGTGATGCAGCACGCCCGCCAGAAGACCATCGGCACCACCCAGGGCTACCGCCGGCGCGCCAAGATCACCGCCGCGAGCCCGGTGCGGTTCTTGGACCTTTAGGGCAGGGGAGGGGGGTGACCGCGCTATCCGCCGATCCGTCCGTTGCCCTCGGCGCCGAGGTGCTGGCGCCGGCGCACACCGACTGGCTCCGCCATGAGCTGGGGGTGAGCGGGCCGCCGGAGGCGATGGCGCTGTTCGGGCAGGCGGCCGCCGGCCCCGGCATCATCCCCTGGCGCTACGATTTTGGGCGGATGGCGGAGGACTGGTTCCTGCAGCTCGCCGGGCCCGCCGATGGCGAGCGGGCGATCAGCCTGCAGGGCGCGCGCATCCTCGCCCGCCGCCTGCGCGATGCCGCCGCGGCGAACCACGCCCGCGCCATGGCGCGGCTCGACACCGACCGTAGCTGTCCCTTCGACCTGCACCGGCTGCTCCCGGTGCCGTTGGCGATCCTGCAGCTCGGGCCCGAGGAGCCGGAGAGCCGCGCCTAGCTGTGGACCCACTGGGGTATTACCCGCGCGCTGCGGCATGTCCGCGCGCTGCCGGTGAAGTCCGATCGCCGGCGCACCCGGATGGCGCAGCTGCGGATCGAGTTCTGGTCGGCCGACTGGTCGCCCTGGCAGGCGCTGTGTCGCCTGCGCCAGGCCTGGTCGGCGATCACCTTCGATCTGCGGCCCGACTATGCGGAGGGCGGCGATGGCTGACACCGAGGACTGGGAGAGGGCAGGGGAGGGGGCTCCGGCGCGTGACGTCCCGGTGCTCAGCGTCGACGGCTTCGAGGGGCCGCTCGATTTCCTGCTGGAGATGGTCCGGCGGCAGCGGATCGACATCGGCCGCCTCGCCATCCTGCCCTTGATCGACCAATTCGTCGCCGCGCTCGCGACCGCCCGGGTGCCGATCGAGCGCCAGGCCGAATGGGTGGTGATGGCGAGCTGGCTGGTGCAGCTGCGCGCCCAGCTGGTGGCACCGGCAAGCCCCGCGGAAGCGGCGCAGGCCGAGGACGAGGCGAGCCGCCGGCTGGCGCGGCTCGAGGAGTTGGGATTCATCCGCGCGGCGGCGGCGTGGCTCAGCCAGCGGCCGCGGCTCGGGGTGGATGTCTTTGTGCGCGGCGCGCCGGAGATCCCGGTCCAGCCGCGCGGCGAACTGATCGTCGCGTTCCTCGAGGCGGTGCTGGTCATGCTGGAGGGCCGGCGGGAGCACCCGGCGGAGGCAGTGCCGGTCTACCGGCCGGCGCCCCCAACAATCTGGCGCGTGCCGGACGCGCTGCAGCGGATCCGCACGCTGCTGGAGAGGGTCGGGGAGGGGCAGTCCTGTGGCGCTTCGTGCCGGAGGTGCCCGACAGCCCGCAGCGGCCGCTGAAACTGCGGGCCGGGATCGCCAGCACTTTTGTTGCCGGCCTCGAGCTTGCGCGCGATGGCGCGGTGCGGCTGGACCAGGCGGAGGCCTTCGGCGCCATCCTGCTGCGGTCTGCCGAACGCCCCGCGACGCGCGAAACCGCGCGCCCGGCGGCGTGAACGGATAGACTCTGGACATGGCCGAATCGCCCGAGTCGCCGCGGCCGCGCCGGCTGCCCTGGCACTTCCACCCCGCCCTCACCGAGGAGCGCCTGGTCGCCGCGGCGCGCCTGCTGGTGCGCGGCCGCGAGGAGGCGCTTGCCCGCGCCGATTACTGGGCCGGCGACGATGCCTGGTCGATCGGCTGCCGCGCCTATTCCTTCAGCCGTCACCAGGTGCGGCGCGCGGCCGAAGCCGGCCGCTTTCCCTGGCTCGAGGTGCTCGACGACACGCATCACTTCGTTTTCTTGATCGAAGGCGTGCCGGTGCGCTTCTACCGGGGCGAGGCGGACGAGCCGACCAAACGGACGCTGCGCCGGCAGCAGGAAGAGGTCGAGCAGCTGTTGCTGGCGCTCGGTGGAAATGTCGAAACCGACGGCTTGATGTTCCGCTTTGCCGTAGAGACGGGAGAACGGGGCGCGGTCGGTCGCGTGGTGTTCCTTGCGCTGCGCGGCGACGAGGGGCAAACGGAGTGCTTCTGGCCGGTGCCGCTGTCGCTGGAGGCGCATTCAGAGAATGGAAGCCGCCGCGTGCAATCGAACGGTGCGCCTGTGCTGCAGCTGCCGTTGGTGCCGTGGGCTATCGAAAGGCCGACATCGCCTGCTGTGGCCCCGAAGGCGCGGCGGCGCACTGCGAGGGTTGCGGGCGCTCGTGCGCACGATCGATGAGAGCAAATCGCGTGTCCCGGCATCCAGGAGCCATCTCCCCATACGGCTCTGACGCATATATTGCGGAGTGCTAAGTGGCACGCGAGCTTGTTCTCTCGGCCAACTCGCGCGCGTTCTGGGGCAAGGCGCAACCGGGTCCGGCCAGTCAGCTAGTGGTTCCCCTGGGTCTGCTTGCCTCGCGCACGGGTCCTGTCGAGCAATCTTCTACCGCGGCGGACTTCTCCGAGTACGCAGATACTCGCGCCTTGGGGACCCGTCTCGGCCACCAACCACTCGATGTCTCCGCCCCGAATGTTCGCCGGGATATCGAGAGCCACGATACGCGAATCAGACACCTGCGGCTGTTCGAGGTGAAGGGGCGCCAAGTCAGCGCTGGGGACTTCACTATCCTCTTCGACAACAAGCTCCTAGTGTACCGAATCTGAAGTTCGCCACCAGTATGCATGAACAGCTCCGGCGCCCTCGCTATCTTACAGATCGAAGCCAACCTTGCCCCGGGCCCGCCCGTGTGCGGAGGTACCTCACGTGGGTGCTGCCCTTCTGCCAGATGGCCGTGGAGTTCGGCAAACTCCTGTCGCATTGCGCGCCGCCATCATGACGAAGCGACAGAGCAATCGGCCTGACAGGCGTTTCCTGCCCGAGGATTCTCTTACGACGGAGCAGCGGGACGAGCTGGCAAGGCGGATCAGTTACGCGGGGAGCGGCAACCACAAGCTGCGTCCCGGCGACTACGGCTTCGTTCCGCCCGCTAACCCGCGCCCGACCAAGTCAGCCTGCGACGAGCTGCGGCCGATCCGGAAGGCGGAGGCGACGCGGCTGCTTCCATCCGTGCCGGCTTGGTGAGCCCGTTTGCCCCGGGAGGCGTGCCGAAGTACGTCTGGGCCGTCGATGCCGAAGGCGAGGTATATGAGGCCAAGACAGCGCCCAACTCCGAGACGGCGTACCACGGCTACCGGCTGGGCGACGATGACGCCGATATGCGACAACTGGTGAGGAAGGAGTGGAGGCGGCGATGCCAGACGGGCTGACTATGTCGCTCGCCCCCGAGCGTCTGGAGGAGGGCACACTCGAGGAGCGGGCGGCCTTCGGCCTCTTCATGATACACGCCAACGGCATCGCTCTCACCGAGGGTTTTGACTACTTCATAAACGGGCTGCGCGCGGGCCCCCTCGTTTCGGGTTATCACGGGGCGGAGTGGTTCGCCTGGAACTGGTGGCGGCTAATGTTCGAGCCGTACCGCCGCGCGGCACCGCAGTGGGGCTTGGCGCACCGCTTGCCGGCGGTCGGTGGTGGGTACACCTGGCCCAACATCGAGATCCGATCGGACGGGCAGCGTGCCGTGCTGCTATCGCGTCCGTCCTCCCGTCCCGACGCAAAGCCATTCCGGTTTCTCGGCGCAGCGCCCTGGCTCGGTCCGTTAAAGGAGCTCGAGGCGGCGATAGACAGTTTCGTGGCCCAGGTGCTGGCCCGCGTTTCGTCTCAGCTGAACACGCAGACCAACCTCCAAGGCTTGTGGAATGAGCTCGTGGCCGAGCGACGTGATCCCAATATCGCTCGTCGCCGTCGGCTTGAGGCTCTGATGGGCCGTGATCCTGGAGACGTCCCGGACGCCTTGCTCGACCGACTTGTTACCGAGAGCCGGGCGATTGGTGTTGAGGCTTTGGACGAGTTGGCGGCCAACGCACCAGAGGGGGCACCCCTAGCGGTGGGCGAACTGCGGGAGATGTCTGTTGCATCTCGCCTAGTATCAGACCGGCGCGACGCCGCGCGGCTGCCTCCGGCGACTCTCAGCGCAATCCGGAGAGAAAGCCTTGCTTGGAGGCAGGGTAAGCGGGCAGCTGACGAGCTGCGGAGGACTGAGGGTTTAGGATCTGCGCCGGTGAAAACAGATCGGTTGGTAGCCCTGCTTGGGGCCGCCGGCGATGTGGAAGCAGCGGCAGCCGGCAGGAATGTTCCACTCTCTTTTTTGATGAGGCGCGGCGGCGAGAAAGTGGGTGTCGTTCTCCGATCCTCGTGGCCGACCGGTCGCCGGTTTGATCTCGCACGCCTGCTCGGCGATCGACTACTATTCGGGCGCGACGCCGTGCTGTCGCCCGCCACGCAGGCCTATACATTCCGACAGAAGGCACAGCGCTCCTTCGCCGCAGAGTTCCTCAGCCCGTTCGAGGCGGTTGAGGATGCACTTGGCGATGACTTTAGCAAGGAGGGCATAGAGGATGTAGCCCGGGTCTTCGACGTTTCGCCCCTCACTATCGAAACCCTTCTCGTGAACCACGGTTGTCTTGACCGCGAGCTCACGGCCGATGCCGCATAACCGCCCCTAGTGACCTGCCCGCGAAGTTCGCTGCCCTTCGCAGCGAACGGGGCGGATCAGCAGGCCACTGAAAACAACCGCTAGTGTCCCGATTCCGGAGTACGCGGCCATGAGCAAGAACATCGGAATCGGGACACTAGGGCAAGCCTTTCAAGCTCGGGTGCCGTCGCGAAGGTTGTTGGATATCGCTGGTGTCGGGGTTCCTTTAAGGCCGGATTCGCTGGCCAGCAAAATCAATGAGCTATCCGGCAGAGGCGCCCTTATGAAAGCGAAATGGCTCCCTTAACGCCGGATTCGTGCGGATCAGCGTCGGCAATGGCTCTCCCCTCAACACGAAGCTGAGGTTCGGGGCTGAGCGCTCGGAGTGGAATGAGGGGTGGCGCTGGCTGAGTTTCGCGACAGACAAGCCGGGGCATTCTCAGGCCGCGTGGGGCACGAATCCGATGTTTACGGGCTCTGCGTCGTTCTCGGTGCAGGCCGCGGGATTGACGGGCCGTTATCGTACCGTCGTACCGACAGCTGGGCGCATGAGGACGGATGGCTGGCTTGCGCCGATACCCGGCATTCTGGGGGAGTGGAAAACTGCTGGTCTGCTAGGCGGCCTCGCGCTCATAGATCGGCGCCTTCAGTCGACCGTCCAGGACAGCGGCGCGGACCACAGCAACATGGTGGGCGCCTCTCGGCGACCAGCGCATGCGCCGCCGCTTGCTCATCCGAGCGTTCGCGATCTCGCCGACGCACCCCTCTGCTCGAGAGGTCGAGACGGGGCGATCGGCACGGTACCGATGATGATAGCTGACGATGACGTCGTAGTTGTTCAGCACATAACCGCGAAGCTCAGCGCACAGGCGCCTGAGATCGGTCGTCGTCGCGAGGTGCTGATCGCCGTTCCTCAACGTGATGTCGGCGGCGTGGTTCATGAACCGGATCGGTTCCTCGCTCGCATTGCCCGGATGCACATGCCAGAGCAGATGGCCGGCTCGCTCAATGGAAGTCTGCGCAGAACGGATTGGACGCGGATCTCGGAAGTGACGCGAGGCAAGCCCCAGTATCATCTGCTCGATCGGCCGTAGCCGCGCCGCATGGCAATGTGAAACCAATCCAGGACGTGCTGCACTGGCCCGCCAGCAGCAGCACGTACCAAGTCCTGCAGAATGTCGATGCGGTCGGTATTCAGGCGCTTCAGGCTCGCATGGACGCTGTCCACCGCCCCCTGACGGTCGAGTTCGTACCATACTTTGCTGGCGAGGACGCAGACTTGGCGCCGTGCCCTCATGACCTCGCCGATCAGCATTTCGCCGTCACCATCGCCGGAGGCCGGCGCGATGTCGATGTAGTTGATGCCCCGATCGAGCGCGGCGTTGATCGTGGCGATGGCCTTTCGCCGCCCGTCCTCCGAGCGAGGGTCCCGACCCGTGGCCTTGTGCTCCCAGGCGAACGCGGCGCCACCCAGCGCGATGGGGGAGACCAGCAGGCCGGTACGTCCAAGTCCTCTCTTCTCCACGGCGATCCTCCTCTAGGGTTCCCCGCTTCGATTACTCGGCGCGGATGCTCTCGCGCGCGATCACTGCGCGCCACCTGGCCATGTCCTCGGACAGGCGGGCGGCCAGCCGCGCCGGGCCATCGAGTCGGACGGGGGCCGCGCCGTCGGCGAGCCGCGCCCTGAGCTCCGGGTCGTCGCGGATCAGCGCGAGTTCCGCCGCCAGCCGATCCTGCAGTTGTGGTGCCATCCCCTTCGGCGCGAAGAACGCAAGCCAGTACAGCACCGTGTATCCCGGCACCCTTTCGGCAATCGCCGGCGTCTCCGGGATTGCGGGCATGCGTTCCGGCGTCGCCACGCCGAGCTGCAGCGCGGCGATCAGGATGAGAACGGCGCGGCAATCAGGATGAGAATCGCCGCCGTGGCTCCGTAGGTCGGGCGTAGCCCGGCCGGAGGGGCCACGGCGGCGCGGGCAGATCCCGCAGGGG
>Ga0081539_10003894_pt1 | contig 17398 bp, 14 predicted proteins | sample TabmetS4T2R2_FD_71023 | JGI IMG/M metagenome (GOLD analysis project Ga0081539, IMG submission 71023) | Tabebuia heterophylla rhizosphere microbial communities from the University of Puerto Rico - S4T2R2 | ecosystem: Host-associated > Plants > Roots > Rhizosphere ...
TTTTGAAAAATTGAGAGAACTTCATCCCGGGCGCTGCTTTGGAGTGCGGCGGCCTGGCGCCGCTTTGGTATCGATGATGCGCGATCGAGACCAAAGCGGCGCCAGGCCGCCGCACTCCAAGGAGGCGCGTGAATTGAAACTGCATCACTACTATCGACACGCTTTTGGCTTATCGAGTTAAGCGCTTTCCGTGACTGTTGATTGTGTGACTCCAAATATGCACACGTTCATCAGTCGCGCGAACAGATCAAGACAGATTCCAACTACTCCAATATTTTTTCAATTTGGGATAGGATCTTCGGCACTTAAACTGCAGCATTGATTTCAGTCGCTTGCGGTATGGGCTGCATGGATTTAACGATCGCAGGAAACAGACACTGCCGGCTGTTGAAGTTGCCATTCCTCGATGAGAAGTGAGAAAGCTACATCGATAATCACCTTGATCGTGCTCGGTCTTGGGGCGCTATTGATTGCCTGTGCCACGTCGCACACGCAGCCGACCGCGAATGCTCAGCCGAACCAACCAGTAACTCCCTCTTCCAGTTTGCCTCTTCGTGTATTGACCGATGTGCCACTGACTGGCGGAACTACTCGCTTCGACTACCAGAGTTTCGACAGCAGCAGCGGTCGCTTGTACATCGCGCATTTGGGCTCTGATCTGATGACGGTTTTCGACGTCAACAAGCAGATAGTTATCGGTGACGTGAAAGACTTGAAGCGTGTTCACGGCGTGCTCGCCGCGCCTGCGTTGCATCGCATTTATGCTTCAGCTACAGGTACGAACGAATTAGCCGTAATTGATGATCAAAGCCTTAGCGTCATCGCTCGAGTGCCGGCTGGTGATTATCCCGACGGCGTTGCCTATGCGAGCAAAGCAAACAAGATTTACGTTTCGGATCTGCACGGCAAAACCGACACCGTGATCGATGCTAAAACAAATCAGCGAGTGACGACGATTGCACTCGGCGGCGGCGCCGGGAACAGCCAGTATGATTCAGAAGCAGATCGGATCTTCGTCACCGTTGATGGACGCGAAGAGCTGGCTGAAATTGATCCGAATACGGATCAGGTCGTTGGGCGATATCCACTTACCGGCTGCAAAGGCAGTCATGGATTACTAATTGACTCGGAACATCGCCTGGCATTTGCGGCTTGCGAGGATAATTCGAAACTGGTCGTTTTCGATTTGGAAACAAAGAAGGCCACGGCAGTGCTCGCCGTAGGAGCGGATCCTGACGTGCTTGCTTTTGATCCAGGTCTGCACCGTCTTTATGTGTCGGCTGAGAGTGGCGTCATTTCAATTTTCGACGAGCGCGATCGCAGCTTACAAAAGGTCGGTGAAGGTTTGTTTGCTCCTAATGCTCATAGCGTGGCGGTCGATCCGGGCACTCATCGTGTTTACTTTCCGCTACAAAATATTAATGGCAAGCCGGTGCTGCGGATCGCGCTTCCTTCTGATAAATAGTCTCTGATGAATCTCTCCTGGCAGCTCCTGCGTAAGTATGGATACATCTGCATTGCTCTCTTTGTCTTTGCCTCACCAATTTTCGCGCAGGATCACGGTACTCGACGCATTCGAGTACTGCACATTACAGAACCAATCAAGATCGACGGCAGACTTGATGAGCCAGGCTGGTCGCAAGCAGAGATGGCGACGGATTTCCGTCAACAGGAACCCAGCGAAGGTGAGCCCGCCAGTGAAAAAACGGAAGTCCGGTTGCTCTTCGACGACAAGAACCTGTACGTCGGCGTTCACGCGCTTGATTCCGAGCCCTCGCGTATTAACTCTCGCGAGCTGGTCCGAGATGCAACGTTCTCGAATGACGACAAGGTCGAGATTCTGCTCGACACTTATCACGATCGCAGAAATGCGTATCGCTTCGCAGTAAATCCATTAGGAACGCAACAAGACGCGTTGATTACTGACGAGGGTCGGGATCTGAATCTGTCGTGGGATGCGCCGTGGATTTCGGCAGGACGGATCGATGAGACCGGTTGGACGGTCGAGATTGCGATACCACTCACTACTTTACGCTTCACCGAGGGCGCCGACACGTGGGGCTTGAATTTTGCGCGCATCATTCGCCGCAAGAACGAAGAAAACTTATGGACCAGTTGGCAGCGGTCGTTTGGGTTGGAGCGCGTTTCTCAGGCCGGCGTACTTACCGGCGTGAACGAAATAAAGAGACGCAGACTTCTCGAAGTGAAGCCGTATGCATCTGGCGGCTGGAGGGAAGGTGTGCCTTTAATTGGCGAGCCGGGTTTCGATGCCGGAATGCAAGCCAAAGCGGGATTGGAAGTGGCCAAGATTGGAATCACGCCGTCACTGACGGCTGAGTTCACGGCCAATCCAGATTTCGGTCAGGCGGAAGTAGATACACAAGTCGTCAATCTCACGCGTTTCTCAATCTTCTTTCCTGAAAAGCGAGATTTCTTCCTGGAGAATGCAGGCATCTTTCTGTTCGGCCGCGCGGAAGCTAATCAACTCTTCTTTACACGTCGTATTGGTCTGACTGACGATGGCGCGCCGGTGCCCATCGATTACGGCGCAAAGATCACGGGCAAAGCCGGTTCGTACAATATCGGTTTTCTTCAGGTGCAGACGCGCAAGTTAGGCGATCAAGCTGCGCCGTTCGGTGTTCCTCGCCAGCAGTTCACGGTTGCGCGCGTCAAGCGCGACATTCTTGAACGTTCTTATGTTGGGGCGATGTTTGTGAATCGTCAGGGTGCGACTTCTGCCGGCGGAACAGCCTACAACCGCGGCGCGGGAATCGACGCCGAGTTCAATCTTACCGACCACTATCAACTCAAAGCGTTTCTGATGGGCACCGCGACACCGGGCGTGCGATCTAGTTTCCTGTCCGGCCGAATCGACTCACGCTTTGAAAACAATCTCTGGCGCTTTATTACGGTTTATGAAGACATAGGATCAAACTTCAATCCTGAAGCGGGCTTCATCGAGCGCAAAGCGATTCATCAGTACTTCGGGCAATTGGCTTATAAGCCACGGCCTCGTTTCATTCCGCACGTTCGACAGATGCAGTTTGAAACACAGATCGAATATTACACAGATCGAAGTAATAAGCTGGCGACGAGGCAAACGGAACTCTCGTGGGAAACGGTATTCAAGAACTCATCGAATTTCTTTTTCCGCCCGATCGAATATGTGCGAGATGTTCTTACTGAGCCATTCGAGATCAGGCGCGGAATCGTAATCCCACCGGGAAGCTACACCTTTAATCGGCCACGAGTTTCGTTTACCAGCGATCGCAGCAAGCGACTTGTGTTAACCGGAAGATATAAGTGGGGTGACTTCTACAACGGTAAGCGAGATGAGATAACAGGAGGCGCGACGTTCCGGCCAAACGAGCATCTCTTGTTTGATTTCACTGACAGCTTCAACAGTGTCCGTCTGCCGCAAGGGGAATTCACGACAAACCTCGTCGCCGGCAGGGTCAATTACAACTTCTCGCGCAAGTTGCTGACGTCAGTGTTGATGCAGTTGAATTCTGCCGCGCGGCTTTCAGCCATTAATATTCGTTTTCGTTACATCTACAAACCGAACAGCGATTTGTTTGTAATCTATAATCAGACGACGGGTGTGGGTCTCGAACGACCGTCCTACAGTTTTCAAGTTAAGCTGACACGCGACTTTACTTTTTGAAAATCGCTTGTTGACGGCACCACATGCGGTGCGGCTTGGAATCTTAAGGGCGCGGCTTCGCACAAAGTCGGGCCAAGCGCCAAAGGCGCGGAATATAACAGCCAGGGGCAAGCGCGGAGCGCGTCGCCCGTGGTATCAAAGACCGAACGATATTGAGGCCTGAAAGGCCGAAATATCCAAACAAATTACGCCCTTTCAGGGCTCGAACAAATTTTGATTGTCTTTTCCAGGGGCGACGCGCTTCGCGCTTGCCCCTGGCTTTTATATTCTGCGCCGTTGGCGCTCGGTCTCGTGTATTTGCAGTTTTGTGCAAAGCCCAGGGCGCACTTCAATGATCGTAGCCCCTCAGTCGATTCAGCTACTCACGTGATTTGTCCTATCAATGTCAAACGATCTAGCAACTGAAAGGCCAATATTTCCGGGCTGGTGAAGCGAAAAGATGGTCCACTCTTGTTCAACGCCGCTTCTCAGATCGTTCGGCATTACTATTGCCGTTGATCTTCACATAAATCTTGTTTGTCCACCATTCTGCGACTAACAATTGGTTGTCGTGAGGTGGACTTGAACATCTGTATGGCATGTGTACGCAGAGTGAAGGATACTGAACCACTCAGCTCATGAATTGGCGCCAAAACCTAATTACGAATACTGCCGAGATACGCCTTTTGCTGAACGAGACGCGGACTATCGCAGTGCTCGGTATTAAAACCGAGGCTCAAGCCGGTCAACCAGCATTCTATGTTCCAAATTACCTGCAGGGTGCCGGCTTTCACATTATTCCTGTGCCTGTTTACTACCCAAAAGCAGACCGGATACTCGGGCAGCAGGTCTTCCGCTGCCTCGTTGACATTCCGATCGACGTCGATCTCGTGAACGTATTTCGCCTATCTCAGGACATTCCTCCTCATATTGAAGATATTCTCGTTAAGATGCCGAAGGCAGTATGGCTGCAGTCTGGAATTCGCAACGATGCCGCGGCTGAAACGCTCGCCAGAGCCGGGATCAAAGTCGTTCAGGATCGCTGCATCATGGTCGATCATCGCCACCTCGGTCGGTAAAAATTATTTGTAGGCGGCGACGTCAGCAACAGCTGTGCGAACGCGCGATGGCTTACCGAATTCGGTCCAGGCGAAATGCACTTGATTGCCCAGCCGTGCCATTCGCGGAAAACCGCTCGACCGCGAGATGTTTGTCTGTGCGATCACTGTTGGTGGTCCAACTTTCCCGTCTGAGCGAACACGTCGCACTTTAATCGCGCCGCCCTCAGTGTTTCCAGCTAGCCAGCAAACAAGAGCTGAGCCATCCGGCAGTAATAAAGTATCCACGCGTCCAACGTTCTCACCATCGTCTACCTGTATTGGCTGACTGAATGTTGCGCCCGCATCTTGCGAAAATGCGATTTTGACGCGAGGGGTGTTAGCAACGCCGGTAAACCATGCGACGGCCACGCGCGCTCCATCTGCCGCGACTGCTGGTCCATTTACCGGACATCCATTGATCTCCCAGTTGTCGGCAAATACTGGTTGAGGCCTGGTCCAGCTTCCATTCACCTGTCGCACTATGTAGATGTCGCGCACTTCGCTCAGTGAACGATCGCGATAGACAGCAATCGGGCCATTACTCGTAAGCACCGCCGAAGTCTGACAGCACTCACAGACTCGTTCATCAAGTTCTGTCTCATCCGACAAATCGCCATTGGCGTCAATCGTGGCGTAACGCAAGGTCATACTTTCAGGAGCGGGCGCGTGTTCGTCGCTCTCTTTCATGTTCTTCATATTGCGACCGTCGAGCCAAACCGCACCTAGTCGTCCATCGGACAATGGAATCAGTGAGACAAAACCATGCTCGGTTTGCGTGTTGTCGCGATGTGGGACTATCGGCTTGCTCCAACTCTTGCCGTCTTTTGATTGCGCCACATTTACGTCGTAGGCGTACGTTGATGAGCCGCTTTTGATTAACCAGTGTGCGGCCAGCGTGCCATTCCGGAGCGAAGCAACTGACGGAAAGTCGGCCCAATTCACAAACCAGTTCTCTCCCTGAGAAACCGTGCGCGGTTCACTCCACCCGTTTTGATCGAGCGTCGCGAGCCTTAAGGCGTATGCTTTGTCACCGATCTTTTCCACCCAACTCAGAATTACACGACCATCATGAGTTGCAGTAAGCTCAGGTTCACGACTATCACCAGCGACGGGAGTTTCGGTTGGCTGTACGGCCAGAGCTGCTTCTGGATTTGACTCGGGTTTTGAAGAGGTCGCCCGGTTACAACTCAGGTTAATTAGTACAAATAGTAGAAGTGAAAAGACGTGAACTGCCCTTTGTTTGGTCATCAGCATTTGACGAGTAACACCTGATTGATTTACGGATACATCACAAAAACTAAGGGTCAAGCATATGCCTGACCCTGGTGATCGACAAATTCTGCCGCAAGTTGATTACGCCCAAATCACGAACGTGAAGACTTCGTCCATTGCCCAGCTCAAGTTCAAAAAGAGAGTTTTTGCCGTTAGCCGAGTGACGGATTAACTTGCCCCATTCGCCTGGTGCACTGTGTACGAAGTCGTGAACACGGCCCACTAACTGTTGCACCGTGATGGTGTTATCCAGGTGTGAATAGATACTCACCAACTGATCGTCGTCATGTTTGTTCGGATGCTGGTTTGTACCTGGATTGTTCGTGTAATCCATACACGTTGCCAGTATCGACGTTGATTTTGCAAGAGACCAGGAATATGATGTGTCCCGTCTCATAACCAGTTAGCTTTGTCCTGGCATTATTTTCACTGGCGTTTCCAGACTCCGGAACCAGTCTCACCGGTGTCTCTGAACCCAACAAATTGATATTGGCGATCCGCCACACAACAAACCCTCGCAGGTAGTCACCTCAGTTTGTGTGTTGGTTCGCTGGCGCTTAAAAGACTCGACCTGGGAGTCTCGACGCTGGGGTGTAGCCTTGGCTGAAGACTTTAGGTGAGGGCAAAACAATGCAGGAAGACAGCAATAAAGCTACCTCGCAACAAAGAGTTCTGGTAGGCGTGCTGGTAATTGCAAATGTTGGCCTGGCTTTCTTCCTCTGGATTAGTGGTTATAAGCCGAAGCAACGTGAGGCACTGAAGAAGGAAATACCTTCGCAGCTATTGCTTTCAGATGACTTGATCAAATCTCGACTTTTCGATCTGGCGGCAAAATCGAACTCGGGCAAAGCCGTCATAGTGATACTTGCATCAGCCTCTACTACCTGTTCTACGGGAAAAGTAATTGACGTTATTAATTCTCACGCTAAGCGGACTCAAAACAATCTTCTCGTTTTACTGCCCAGCACTTATACCCAAACTGACGTAGACAATTTCAGAGTCAACCTGGAAGTCCCTTATCCAGTCGAAAGGGCAGATAAGAACCTATCGGATCGCTGGCTCGCCCTGGCCGCAAAATACAACGTAACCGGGGTTGTTCTATTGATCGATGATGGTGAGATCTCCGTGTTGCAGAATTTGGCCGAAGTAGATCGTCGTTTGCTTCACTCCGATTGAGGGAAACTCTTGCGAAGGACGTGGATGAGCATCGCTCTTGCTGGTTGTATCGCAGGTTCAGCAGCTTGCACGCGGACCCGTACTACAAGCGCGACCGACACTCAATCTGCCCTACCCGCAATAAACGAAATGCAGATCAAGCGCAACTTGCTGGAAAGCCACCCCCTACCCAATGCGGTCGAATTAGAAATACTGCGGCGAACAGAAAGCTCTAATGTCTCCTACCTGGAATTTCCGGCATCTTTAGCAGCGTCAGATGACGGCGATCTCTATATATCGGATAACAATGGCGATGCTATCTATCACGCAACCTCGACTTTAGAAGTACTTAATAAACTCCCCGCACAAGACGGACATCTGGCATATCCGAATACGATACAAGTGCGTCAGAATGAAATTTTCATCTCTGATAATGATGGAATCAAAGTCTTCGGCCGTGACGGCTCTTTTCAAAGACTACTAAGGATTTACTACACCGTCTTTGACTTCGCTCTTGATTCAGCTGGAAACATTTTTGCTAATCCGATTTTTTCTGCGCCTAAAGAATCTGATTCGCTGGTAGTGAATCTGAACAAAGACGGTATGCGCGTTGGCAGCTTTGGGAAACGATTGAATCGTACAGAGCATGACGGACTGGAAGACCGAACATACATTTCTACGGCTGACGATATGGTGATAGCAGCGTTTAGACACCGACCGTGTTTTCAAATTTACAACAGCAAGACAGGTGAGCTGCTCCGCGAAATTGATGTTATGCATCCGGCGTTTCCCGAGCTCACGAAACTTGCAGAAGATACAAAGTTCGTGAACCCGAAACCGGGTGTTGTCAGATTGCCCGTATACATTAGTGGTGTAGACATAACAGCTAGCAGAATCTACGTGCTGCTCTGTTTGCCACAACCCGAAATTGTCGAATTTAGCATTCAAGGGCAAGAACTGGCTCGTTACCGTGCCAAATCCTCAGTGTCTGCATTTAGCTATTTTGGGTTTCGCGCGCGTTCGGCAGCAAACGCGCATCGGTTTACTTTAGGAATTATGAACCCATACCACGATCCCGTCCTCATGGTCCTTAGCTCTAAGGACAAGACTAATCGAAGAAAGGAGAACTCCAAATGAAGAAAATACAGATGCTAATCCTGGGACTCTCGTTCTCGTTGCTGGTCCTTTCCTGTTTCGCCGTAGAACGAGTCGGAGTTGCCCAGGACATTGAGATCGAAAGCGATCTGGGATGTGGTGATTTGATGGGATGCCTAAACAGGCAGTCTTGCGGAATGAAAGGTACTCCGAATGGCTGCGTGATTACCTGTCAGGACACAACTGTGATTACATGCCCCAAAGCTAACTAGGCTGATAGGGACAACAAAAGGAACCTCGCTGAATAACAACATGAAAAGTCAATTACGAGAGGAGACCTTCCACTACTGTGTAGTTCAGGGTCTCCTCAAATTCAGGTTTTGCGCGGCAAATATGTCTATCAGGTTGAAGGAATATAAGCGTTTTACTCGTGGTCCTAAAAAGATTGGGACAATCGCCTCTTGTCTCTTAATAACCGTAATCGCCGGCGCTCCGATTCTGGCCCAGCGCTCGGTCACTGACAAACCGGTCCAGAGAACTAGTAACGATGAATCATCTGACCTGACTCAGTGGAAGTACCTGCTTGCGACATTAGCAACCGATGTGCGTTCTCTCTTGCCGGAAAAAGAGCGACCTTTCGCTCTCGCGGCAGTTGCGGATGCTTATTGGAATGTTGACCGGGACATTGCCGCCGGATTGTTTAAGGCTGCACTGGATTCTGCTTGTTCGCTAAGAGATGAGGAAAGATGTGACCGGTTGGCACTCAATCACGTCCTGGCAGTAGCGACTAAACGGGATATAAGTCTTACCAAAACTCTACTCAAGACAATTGCCGAGAAACAAAACCCAGGTGACCTGGAGGAAACTCCTCTTTCCGTCGCCCTTGAACTGTTGGCAACTGACCCTAACGGAGCAACAAAACTGGCAGAGGCGTTTGTACCAGCGGGATTGTCAAGCGGTGCAGCGATTTCATTTATCTTTCGGCTTGCCAGGCAGGATGTTGGCCTGGCAAATCAAGTCTACGGAGCCTACTTAAACAAGTTCGCTGCAGACTCAACACTGCCACTCAGTCGACTTATCTCTTTTGGTGGATACGCGTTTGGGTACAACGAGTACTACGGACTGACCCAAGGCGCGCCGCCACAATTATACGGCGTGAGTTCCCGTCGCATTGCAAATCTGTCCCTAAATCCTGCATTGGCCAGAGCTTTTCTCGATCTTGCCCTTCGGCGCACAAGAGACACGGTTGAACGTGCAGCACAGGTGGTGGGAGCAGAAAGAGACTATCTAACAACAGTTAACCTATTCGCGATCGCTTATCTGCTGCCAGAGGTCGTGAGATACTACCCAAACGCCTTGCCCGCATGGAGAGAATTACAGCAACGAGCAACTATTGGCACAACGGCCATTCAACATGAATGGGTCAGTCAGCAAATCCAGTCAATCAATGAGCGGAGAGCGAGAGTTCAGCGCTTTGATGACGCCCCAGAATTAAGTGCGGAGCAAGAATCGGAGGCAAGAATCGAGCGCGCCGAGAAGCTGTCGAATTCATGTCAACGAGACAAAGAATATAGTAAAGCCGCATTGGGTCTTGCTTCAGCAAAACAGTTCAAACGCGCGCTCGAAATTGCCGATCGCATTTCGGACCTCAAACAACGCGACGGCGTTATGCAGCAGCTCTTTTACGACATGGCTGTAGCAGCACGCGATGCCGGTGAATGGACTGAGATGCGCGCGAAAGCTAAATCCATATCTACTCCTGAACTGTTAGCTGTTCTATATGTTAAAGCGGCAGACGCAGCACATGGCAAAGATGCCATAACGAGTGCAGAGCTAATCAGAGAAATCCTGAAAAACACGGAACGAATTTCGGATCCGGAAGTGCGAGCAGGAGTGTTGTTGGGAGCGGCTGCGGTTCAAGTCAAGACCGACGTTTTTGCGGGTTTAGAGATTTTGAAGACGGCGGTTAAGACTGTGAACCAGCGACCCGCAAAAGACCAAAGTCGATTTTCTATTTTGATGAAAGTGTCAATCGCTTGTCCGGGAGATGACGAATGGTATGGAGCACGGGTCTTATTGGCGAATGCTACTCTTGACGAAGTCCTACCTCTTTTCTCTGCCCACAACGTCGAAGAAACTCTCCTGATAACTCGAAATTTGGAAGATACCTCGACAAGGGTTCGAGGTCTCGCGTCAATCGTGAAGTACATAACTGATGAGAAGAGATTAAAACCGAAGAGTAGTTCACCTGTGGCAAATTCTGGCCAAAAGGAGATACGACCATGAAAGGATTGTTAGTTGCCGTCGCTTTGGCAGTCACCGCCTCCGGAATTGTAATTGGAAACGACCGCCAATCTGCCGAATGCTTGTCGAGTGCCGCGGAGACAACGCCTGCCTACAGCGCGTTGGTTCTACGCAAAGCGACTGTTAGATCAGAGTTAGCGGATTTGTCGGAAAGGCTTACAAACGAGCATCCCAGTCTTGAGACCAAACGATTTGAGTTGCGTGCGATTAGTCTTGAGATGGACAGATGCGTGCAGTTGAGAAGTCTCGTGTCAGCAAGTTGTCGAATACTTATGGCGTTCTCATATTGAGTAAGGTGGTTCTTGAGGTCGAGTTGAACGATTTGCTGATCCGTCTCACCCCGCAGCATCCTGAAGTGACGAAGAAAAGACTTGAGCTTGCAGGCCTTGAACGAGAGATAGAGAACGTCTGGCAATGAACCTGTATCGCGGGCCTGCTAATTCTTGATGAGATTACGCCCGCTCGCTTCTGCCGATCAGTCTAACTCCCAGTGTGAATAACAACACGGCGAGTGCCGGGGCCAGGACGCTGAAGGGTTGCGAACGAAGAAGATCGAGATCGCTCGCGGCAGTCAGCATGTTTCCCAGACTTGGTTCCGGTTCCTGCAGGCCGACGCCAAGATATGAGAGAGCAACCTCAGCCAGCAGGAACGTCGGCAGCAGCAGGAGCGCCCGTGTTCGCAGCGACGGCAAAATATTCGGGAGAATGTGGCGAAACAAAACTCTCGTTTCACTCACGCCCAAAGCGACTGCCGCGACAACGAACTCTCGTTTTCGAAATGACCGCACGAGTCCGCATGTCAACCGCGCCATCTCGGCCCACCCGGTCAGGGCGAAGATGAGCAACAGAAGCAAAGCCGCCCGCGTCATTGGCAGCTCCAGCGGAAATGCAGCACGCACCCCGAGTATCAGGATCAGTGTCGGGAGTGCAAGCATGGCGTCCGTCACACCCATCAGAAACGTGTCCACGAGCCGTCCCGCATAGCCGCTCACTCCGCCAATCAAAATACCGACGAGGCAAGCGACGAGAACGCCGATCAAGGCAACGATGAACGAGAACCGTATCGCGTAGAGCAAGCGTGAGAAGCGATCGCGGCCTAACTGATCAGTTCCCAGAAGATTGATTCTGGGAGCATTGCCGGAAGTGCTTCTAACCCCGAACAGATGTACATCGGTTTCCAGAATGCCCAGCAACTTATATGAATAACCGCGGACGAACAATCCCAATGGAAAAGCGACTGACGTGTCTTCCGTGTATGTGCGGCGGAGTGGATCTTCAATACGTCGCGCATAAATGATCGGGGTCAGACTGCTGAAGTGGATCCTCGTCGCCGGCGCGGACGGCTCAGATCGTGACTGAGCACTATGATCATACGGCGCCAGAAAGCCGGCGAACACGGCGGCCAACGCGAACAGCGCGATGACGAGCCAACCAAAGACCGCAACGCGATCTGTTCGCCGCGAATTGAAACCATCTCTTGATAGATGTTCGTTCAAAAGCCGAGGTCGCGAATTCGCTTATCGTTGATCGCCTGTAGCAACTCTGCAACGGCGTTTCCGAGCCAAACCGCTGTACTCGTAAACAGGACGATTCCCATTACGAGGGGAAGATCCCGCCCGCGGACGGCTGTAACCATCAATGTTCCGAGGCCCTGGCGTCCGAGCACGGATTCGACGATAACGGAACCTCCCAGCACAGCGCCAAACGAAAGGCCGGCGATCGTCAGGGCCGGATTGAGTGCAGGCCTGATCGCGTGGCGAAGGATCACGGTACCGTCGCTTAAGCCTTTCGCACGTGCAAGCTTGATGAAGTCCTCGCGCATCGTCTGCTGTAATTCGCCGTGAAACTGCGCGAGCAGAGCTGAAATCAGTGGTGCTGACAGAGCCAATGCCCCCAGCCAGAACAGAACCGCAGAAGAACTATTGAGGGCGGATGCCGTCAACCGCACGGATATCGCGAGTCCGACAAGCGCGAGCACGATCCGCGGCGTCGAGGCCGTCACAAGGATCAGGAAGTTGATGAATGCAGCACTTGTCTTTGTGTTATATCGCGCGCCGATGAGGCTTAGTGGCACGGAAATCATGAGTGCGATTCCGAAGGCGGCGGTCCCGAGCAGAAATGTACTAACCGAACGCGCCCACACCAGTCCGCTTACGGGGGCGCGAAAGTACGTCGACTCGCCCAAATCGCCCGTGACCGCGCCGGAAAGCCACCGAAAGTAACGTACCGGAAGTGGTTGGTCGAGGCCGTACACACTGCGAAGCCGCTCGATCGTGCTCTGTGAGATCTGCGGGTTGTCTCGCAACTGCGTCAGGGCGTCGCCGCCTGCAAAACCGAGTAACGCAAACGTCACGGCGGAAACGATCAGTATCATCATGAGGCCTTGCAGACATTTTCTCAGCAGCAACTTGATCATTGGTCTTTGATCTGCAAAACAAAAATACTTACACTCTCAACGATTTACTCCTTCGATCTCGGCTTCCCAAACTTGCTGCCGGAGAATAGCATCATGCGCCCGTTCAAATACTCTCGTCTCGTTGCTTTTCTTCTGCTGCCACTTCTGTTTTCGTGCCGGCAGCCGCCCGCAACGAACACTACGACAGGGCCTGCAAAGCCCGAACAACGAGGAATCGGCAAACGGGGCGGGCAGCTCGTCTATCGTGTTTCTTCACCGCCCAAGACCTTTAACTATCTGGTCGCAAATGACGAGCCGTCTATCGTAACGGCGTTCTTCCTGCTCAACAGCCGGCTGGTGGAGTTTGATCATTCGACGCAAACTTACGTGCCTGGCCTCGCCGAAGCCTGGACCACGAGCTCCGATGGTCGTTCGGTCGACATCAGGCTGCGAGAGGGGCTGAAGTTTTCCGACGGGCAACCTCTGACTAGTAATGACGTGGCGTTCACCCTCGAGGCTGCTTATGATGAGCGGAACAAGGCAGGAGTGTTCCGTGACGCTCTCCTTATTAATGGCAAACCGATATTGGTGAAAGTGATCGATGACCGAAATCTTCAATTTGTCCTTCCTGAAACGATAGCGGCCCCTGACACTTACCTCTATAACATTGCTGTGCTTCCCAGGAGTGCTCTCGAACCGGATCAAAAAGCGGGCCGGTTCTCCGAGGCGTGGAAGATAACGGCGCCGCCCGCATCCATAGTCTCGAGCGGTCCGTTCGTCGTCGCGTCAGCAGGTGGCGACAGGATTGTCCTCAAACGTAATCCTTATTATTGGAAACGTGACGCACAGGGAGCGCAACTGCCATATCTCGACGAACTCACTCTCGCAGTAGTCCCCGACGCCAATCAGGCACGCGTCGGTTTGGACCAGGCCACAATCGATATCGTGGACCGTTTACGACCGGCGGATTATGCCTCGCTGCTGAACGCGAATGGACCCGTAAGAGCCTTCGATATCGGCCCGAGTCTTGGAGTCGATTATATTTGGTTTAATCTGAATCCCACCAAGGCCGACGGCACCCCAGTGAATCCAGTCAAGTCAGCATGGTTCTCGGATGCAAGGTTCAGGAGGGCGGTTTCAATGGCGGTTGACCGCGATTCGATCGCGAAGTCGACGCTTCAGGGCTTGGCAACGCCGCTCTACGGCGTCGTATCACCGGCGAATCACATCTGGGCCAATCCGGATCTACCGAAGATCGCGTACGATCTTACTCAAGCAGCTTCACTGCTGGAACAAGCGGGCTTCACTAAACGCGGCGCGGAGCTATTTGACGCGCAAGGCAATCGCGTTGAGTTCTCGCTTTTGGTTCCGGCAGAGAGCGAACCACGCAAGCTGATGGCGGCAGTAGTCCAGGAAGACCTGGCGAAGCTCGGCATAAAAATGCAGGTCGTACCAGTCGAGTTTTCCGCTGTCACGAACGCATGGACCAAGTCGTATGACTATGAGGCGATCCTGCTTGGTTTGTCTGTGACGGACCCTGAGCCATCAACCTACGCCAACCTGCTGCTGAGCAGCGGCGGTGCGCATCAGTGGAGACCGAATCAAAAATCGCCTGCGACGGATTGGGAAGCCAAAGTCGATCAGCTTTTCGCTGACCAGGCCCGCGAGTCAGATCCTGCGAAACGGAAGTTGAAGTTTTACGAGATCCAGAGAATCGTGGCGGACGCGTCGCCTGTCATCACGATCGTCGCCCGCCACGTTGTTTCAGGGGCGAACTCACGGGTCGGAAACTTCTCGCCGAGCCCGATGTCGCCTTACTCGATGTGGAATGCGGAAGAGCTTTTCATCAAGACTTTTTGAGCCGCAGATGAACGCGGATTAACGCTGACCTGCGTTTATCTGCGTTCATCCGCGGTAAAAAATTTCATTGAGCCTGTTCAGATTTGATCGTGAAATCGACCGCCTTCGTAACGTTGCCGCGGATCCGGTATATGTAGTTTCCGAGCGCAAGGTTACTTAGTTGGATCTTATCGTTCTCGGCGATTGCGATCAGGTTCCGATTCGAGTCCAGTAACTCAAAACAGATCCGCTGGTTTCCGTTGTTCTGGTTGATCCTCGCATCGAGCCCGCCACGTCGAAGCGAAAAAGGCATCTCGACAGATGTTTGCCCTGGCAGGATCGTACCCGAGTAACGCTCCTTGAAATCCTCACTTGCCGGTGACGGCGCCGGAGTCGGAGTCGGCGTCGGGGTCGGTGTAGGTGTCGGTGTTGGTGTTGGTGTTGGTGTCGGGGCTGCAGCGATGTCAAAGTTCGACCCGGTTCCCGAATCGGAGTTCAGGAGAAGTCCACCGGACAGCGATGACCCGATAAGTATTTGGGCCTCAGCCTGCGTGTTCGTCGAAGTCGTTCCAAGGACATTGCTTCCAACTGCGGCATTTACCTTTGCAAGACCGAGCTTGATCGTGATCTCATTGCCGTCGATTGAACCGAAGTCTGCCGCGCCGATCGTCTCCTGATTTTGCGTACCCGTAGCGAGGGTCGTGATTTTTCCGTACTCGTATGTGGTAGCCGTCTCATCAACCGATGCCGTGACGAAAACCTCGACCGCGCCGAATGCCGATGTCAGTGTCCAACGCATGTTTGGCGTGCGGACCGATGCGTCAGTAACTCTCAACCGGTAGACGATTTGGTTTGCGACCGGATCGTATTTGAACCAGGCGGCGCGAATATCCTGTGCCGTGGTCCCGAGCTGATCGTCTTGAGCGTCGACGATCTGCGGTGCGTTCGGGTCGTTGGACGGAAACAGGTTTGCCGGGTGCGACACCGCCGTTAGCGACATCGCGGCACGCACGGCGTTGTGCGCATCGACATAACCAGCGCCGACCACGCGTTCTTCGTAAGGCATCGGCGTCGCCGTCTGCCGAAGTATCGTTACGACCTGGTCGGGCGTGAGCAGCGGATTTGCCTCCATCATCAAGGCGACGATGCCTGTCACCTGCGGCGTCGAGAAACTCGTTCCCTGCGACGTCGTGTAGTAGGGCAGGAACGCAGGCGGGATCGTCGAAAGGTCGTTCGCACCGACAAAGATCGGAAGGGTGCCCGCGATATTCGTCACACCCGGACCCTTCGAGCGTGTGCTCTTGATATCAACTCCCGAGCCGGTGATGTCCGGCCGCAGGTTCGGAGCAACTGTAGGATCAGCAGGCTGTCCCGCTGTATCGCTGCCTGTGCCGTTATCGTTGCCGCGTGATGAAAATCCGGCTGGCGTACCGAGCCCCTGTTTCTCAGCGGCTGCGACCGAGATCACCCACGGAGCGACGGAGAACGGATTGATCATGTCCGGAGCGTCGCCGTCATTGCCGGCGGCGAACACGACCGTGATGTTCCGGTCGTGCATCATGCGCGTGGCGGTATTGATCGGATCGTTCGGATCATAAGGATGGTCCGCGAGTGTCGTACCCCAAGAGTTATTGCAGACGCGGATGTTGTATCGAAACTGATTGACAAGCGTGTAATCCATCGCTTGAACGATCGCGTACGTCGTCAGTCCGACGTCATTACCGGCGCGTATAGCCACGAGCTTCGCACCCGGCGCCATTCCCTTGTAGAGACCTGCCGATGCCACGCCAGTACCTGCCGTTACGCCTGCTCCGAAAGTTCCATGTCCGCCTTCGATATCTGTTATCGGCGCGTTCTCAACAGGAACAACAGGCAGAAAGCCAGCAGGCGGTTCGATCGGCAGATCAGCGGTTGCGAAATACACGTTCTGGGCCACGTTCTGCCCCATCTGCAGATCGGGATGGGTCGCATCGATGCCCGTATCGATGTACGAAACGCCGATGTTCTTGCCTGTCACCGGCAGCCCGTTGTTGAGCGTTGTCACTTGAGTGTCGCGGATGAGATTCTCGATACCCGTTATCGTCCGGCCTTCGAAATCCAGCAGGCGAAACGTGCGGTTGGCGTAAAGCGATCGCACGCCGGACTTCGTCTTCAACGCATTGAACTGTGTTCGATTGATCGACGTCAGCACGATTGGCAATGCCTGTGTGTAGCGTCCGCCGGCAATGCCAAGCGACTGCAACATCAGGAAGTCGGTATTGGTCACTTTGTGATCGAACGTGATCACAACCGGTGTTAACGACAAAGGCGACGCATTGATCCTGGCTGCCAAAAGGCCATCCACCGATGCTGCCGCAAAGGCAGAAACGGATGCCGCAATCGTGACGATCAATACGGTCAGGGCTTTTACGAGAAGTCTCATTTGGGTTCCTCCTGGATTCATCTAGCCTTACCTTACTTGCGGTGGCTTGAGATTAACTTGAGTCCTGCTTGAGCCGGCTTCGTACCGGGCGCCTCCCTGGAGTGCGGCGCCTCCCTGGAGGGCGGCGGGCCCTTGGCGCGTTTCGGGCCAAAGCCGCCCGCCCTAACCAAAAA
>Ga0081539_10003895_pt1 | contig 17390 bp, 16 predicted proteins | sample TabmetS4T2R2_FD_71023 | JGI IMG/M metagenome (GOLD analysis project Ga0081539, IMG submission 71023) | Tabebuia heterophylla rhizosphere microbial communities from the University of Puerto Rico - S4T2R2 | ecosystem: Host-associated > Plants > Roots > Rhizosphere ...
GGCCTTACGTGGGGCTGTTCGCGACGCGGCAGAAATATGTGCGCCAGATGCCGGGGCGGCTGGTCGGCGAGACGGTCGACGCCGAAGGCAAGCGCGGCTTCGTGCTCACGCTCTCGACCCGCGAGCAGCATATCCGGCGCGAGAAGGCGACCTCGAACATCTGCACCAATTCGGGGCTGTGCACGCTCGCCTTCTCGATCCATCTCACGCTGCTCGGCGAGGCGGGCCTGCGCCGCCTCGCGCGCATCAATCATGTCAATGCGGTCAAGCTCGCCGCGATGCTCAGCGAGATCAAAGGCGTCGAGGTGCTGAACAAGTCCTTCTTCAACGAGTTCACGATCCGGCTGCCGGTGGAAGCATCGAGCGTGGTCGAGCAGCTGTTCCACAAGGGCGTACACGCCGGCGTCTCGCCGCGATGGCTCGAATGGGAGCCGCCGGAGCTGCGCAACCTCATCATCGTGGCCTCGACCGAAGTGAACACCGACGAGGATCGCGCCGCTTACGTGAAGGCGCTCAAAGAGGTGCTGGCATGAACAGCCAAGGCCGTCCGACCAAGCCGATCGAGGCTGTGACCCTGACGCCGTCGACCTTCACAGGCAACCGGGCGCTGCGAATTGAAGAAGCGCTGATCTTCGAGACCGGGCGGCCGGAGGTGACCGGCGTCGATCTCGAGGAGCCGGAGGCGGTCATGCCAAGCGATTTTGTGTCAAGTCTTGGTGGGCTCGAGCGCAATGCGCCGATCGGCCTGCCCGGTCTCGCCGAGCCCGAAGCGGTGCGGCACTACGTGCGGCTCTCGCGCATGAACTACAGCATCGACTCGGGCGTGTTTCCGCTCGGCTCGTGCACGATGAAACACAATCCGCGCCTCAACGAAAAGATGGCGCGCTTGCCGGGCTTTGCCGATCTGCATCCGCTGCAGCTCGGCAACGAAGGCGCGCTCGAGCTGATCCATCGTCTGTCGACCTGGCTGTGCGAGCTCACCGGCATGCCGGCGGTCGCGCTGTCGCCGAAAGCCGGCGCGCATGGCGAGCTGTGCGGCATGATGGCGATCAAGGCCGCGCTCGCGGCGCGCGGCGAGACGCGCGCGGTGGTGCTCGTCCCGGAATCCGCCCACGGCACCAACCCGGCGACCGCCGCGCTGCTCGGCTATCGCGTCGAAGCCGTGCCGGCGCGCCCGGATGGCACGGTCGATCCCGAGGAGGTGAAGAAGCATCTCTCCGCGGACGTCGCCGCCATCATGCTCACCAATCCCAACACCTGCGGGCTGTTCGAGCGCGACGTCGTCGCCATCGCCGAGGCCGTGCACGCGGCGGGCGCCTATGTGTATGCGGACGGTGCGAATTTCAACGCCATCGTCGGCAAGGTGCGGCCCGGCGATCTCGGCGTCGACGCCATGCATATCAACCTGCACAAGACCTTCTCGACGCCGCATGGCGGCGGCGGGCCGGGGGCGGGACCGGTGGTGCTGTCCAAGGCGCTCGCCCCGTTCGCGCCGCTGCCCTTCATGGTGCACGACAAGGAGGGGCCGCGCTTCGTCTCGCAGAACATCAATCTCGATGAGCACCAGCCGTTCGGGCGCATGTGCGCCTTCTACGGTCAGATGGGCATGTTCGTGCGCGCCTACACCTACATGTTGTCGCATGGCGCCGACGGGATGCGGCAGGCCTCGGAGGATGCGGTGCTCAACGCGAACTACGTGCGCGCCTGCCTGCAGGACCTGATGTCGCTGCCGTTCGGCGATCGGCCGTGCATGCACGAGGTGCTGTTCGACGATGCCTGGCTCGACGGCACCGGCGTGTCCACACTCGACTTCGCCAAGGCGATGATCGACGAGGGCTATCATCCGATGACGGTGTATTTCCCGCTGGTCGTGCATGGCGCGATGCTGATCGAGCCGACCGAGTCGGAGAGCAAGGCCTCGCTCGACCTGTTTGTCGCGGCGCTGCGCGATCTCGCGCACGCCGCCAAGCGTGGCGACACCGCGCGCTTCTCCGGCGCGCCTTACTACGCGCCACGCCGCCGCCTCGACGAGACGCGCGCCGCACGCCAGCCGGTGCTGCGCTGGATGAGGCCCGAGCCGGTGAAGGAAGCCGCGGAGTAGGGGCGCGGCGCTGGTATCTGCGCCCTCTCCCCTTGTGGGAGAGGGCTCCTCGGAGCATCAACGAAGAAGGACGGGTGAGGGGTATGGGCCGCTACCCCTCACCCAACCGAGCTTGTTGAGCTGCCGACGTTGCCCTCTCCCACAGGGGGAGAGGGCGCAATAACAGCGCGCCGAATTGCTGCCTACAACACCATGTTCATCGCTTCCGGATAATAGCGGAAGCCGTCGCCCTGCTTGGCGACGTGGCCGATGCCGGGCCAGGCGAAGTGATAGGCGAGCAGCGGAATGCGGTTCGCCGCCAGCATGTTGAGCATCTTGACGCGCGTCTGCGCCGACTGCTTCGGGTCGGTGTCGTAGGCGAACTCGGTGAGCGGCTTCTCCATCAGCAGCACCGGGTGATGCGTGAGATCGCCAATGTAACAGAGCTGCTTGCCGCCCGAGGAGATCATGTAGATGGTGTGGCCGACGGTGTGGCCGGGCGCCGCGATCGCCGTGATGCCGGGCAGGAATTCCTGGCCATCCTTGACGAAGACCATGCGGTCCTTGTTCGGCGTGAGGTTCTTGGTCGCGGTCTCGAGGAAGACCTTGAACTCGGACGGCACTTTGCTCGGATCGGTCCAGAAGTCGTAGTCGGCCTGCGTGATGTAGTATTGCGCATTGGGGAAGTTGCGCGTGCCGTCGTCGGCCATGCAGCCGCCGCAGTGATCGATGTGCGCGTGGCTCATCACCACGGCGTCGATGTCCTTCGGATCGATCCCGGCCTGCTTCAGCGTGCTCATCAGCTTGCCGGTGGTCGGCCCGAACAGCTTCAGGGAGCCCATGCCGGTGTCGAACAGCACCATGCGATCGCCGGTATTGAGGACCAGCACGTTCTGCTCGAGCACGGCGTTCTCGAGCGGCAGAAAGTTGTCGGTGAGCTGCTTGTCCATTTCGGCCGTGCTCAGGCCGTTGAAGTTCTTGTGCGGGTCGCCGAGCGGCAGAGGGCCGTCGGAGACGATCGTCCCCTCGGCCTGTCCGAGCTTGAAGCGATAGAAGTAGGGCGCCTGGGTGCCGAGCATCGGCGCCTTGGCAAAGGCGGGAGCGGCGGCAAGGCCGGTCCCGGTAAGCCCCGCCGCAAGCGCCGCGGAGCCGGTCAGCATCCGACGGCGGGACAGCATCAGATTGTCATGCATAGGTCGCCTCCCTGCGATGGGCCGGCGTATGGATGGAAACAGCTGACGCCGGCTCCAGCCACAATGGTAGACGGAACGGCGGCAAATGCATGGCCGCAGGACGCACGGCGGCGCTGCACGCCGCGCATGCGCGTCACAGCCGGCGGTCGTACCAGCGATTTGGCACGCGGTTCTCGCGTTCGTCATGCCCCGCGACCCGCCTACGCACGAGGCTTCGGCGGGTGGATGCCTCAGTCCGCCGAAGCGTCAGCGAAGGCGGAAGGCGGGGCACCCAGTAAACGCAAACCGAGCGATGCGGAGGTGCCGTGTTTACTGGGTCACCCGCTTTCGCGGGTGATGACGATTGAGAGGTCGTACTTCAATGCGACGGAAGGCTGCTCAGTTCAGCTTCGACTTCACGTCGCCGATGCCGCGGGTGATCAGGTCGTCGGCGACCTTGCCCTTCACGGTGTCGGTGAGGATCTTCTCGGCTGCCGTCACGGCTGCCTCCGCGGCCGCGGCGCGCACGTCGGCGACCGCCTGTGCCTCGGCCTGCGCGATCTTGGTCTCGGCCATCTTGGTACGGCGCGCGACGAAGTCTTCCATCTTGGCATGCGCCTCGGTCGCGATGCGCTCGGCCTCGGCCTTGGCGCCCTCGATGATGGAGGCGGCCTCGGTCTCGGCCTGCTTCTGCTTGCCTTGGTATTCGGCAAGCAGCTTTTGCGCCTCTTCCTTGAGGCGGCGCGCCTCGTCGAGCTCGTTCTGCACCCGCTTGGCGCGGTCGTCGAGCGCGCCGAGGATCATCTTCGGCACGCCGACATAGACGAGAATGCCGACGAAGATCAGGAAGCCGACTGCGACCCAGGTTTCGGCGTCAGCGAGCATGCTCGATCCTCTTTAGAATTGTGCGTGATCTTTTCCGAAAACCGGTTCCCATCCCTGATCAAGTCCGGGACAGGCTTTTCGGGATCACGCACTAACCTTTCAGCGCGCGGTCGACTGCCGCTTGGACGGCCTTGGCCGTGGGCGCCTTACCGGTGAGGCGCTCGACGATCGCCGCCGTGGCATCGACCGCGATCGAGCGCACATTCGCCATTGCGGCGGACTTGGTCGCCGCGATCTGCTTCTCGGCGTCGGCGAGCTGCGTGTTCAGCTTGGCCTCGAGCGCCTTGCGGTTTTCCTCCGCCTCGGCGTGGAGCTTGTCGCGGATCTCGCCGCCGATCGCCTGGGCGCGGTTGCGGGCATCCGCGAGGGCCTTTTCGTAACCGCCGAGCGCGGCTTCCGACTCCGCCTTGAGCCGCTGCGCATCCGCGATATCGCCCGCGATGCGCTTCTCGCGCGCCTCGAGAATGCCGCCGATGCGCGGCACTGCGATGCGGGAGATCAGCAAATAGAGCGCCACGAAGGTGATCGCGAGCCAGACCAGCTGGGACGCAAAGGTGTCCTTCTGGAACGGCGGGAAGCCGCCCTTGTGAGGCACCTCGGTGTGCTCGGTTTTCGTGTTCGTGGCCATCGTTGCTTCCTTCGCACCGGGCGGCGGCATGCCGCCCAGTCAGCGATGTCGCTCTTTGATCTTAGAGCGCGAACAGGAGCAGGAGCGCGATCAGCAGCGAGAAGATGCCGAGCGCTTCGGTCACCGCGAAGCCGAAGATCAGGTTGCCGAACTGGCCCTGCGCGGCCGACGGATTGCGCAGCGCGGCGGCGAGGTAATGACCGAAGATCGCGCCCACGCCGACGCCGGCGCCGCCCATGCCGATGCAGGCAATGCCCGCGCCAATGTACTTCGCGGCGACTGGATCCATGACAAAACTCCTTCTTGCGTTTGGATGTTCAGGTTGGTTGGCGGGCTCAGTGGCCCGGGTGGATGGCGTCGTTCAGGTAAATGCAGGTCAGGATGGTGAACACATAGGCCTGCAGGAACGCGACCAGCAGCTCGAGCGCGGTCAGCGCAATCACCATGCCGAGCGGCAGCACGCCGCCGACCCAGCCGATGACCCCGAGGCCCGCCGCGAGCAGCGGAATGAAGCTCGCGAACACCTTCAGGGCGATATGGCCGGCCAGCATGTTCGCGAACAGACGCACTGAGTGCGAAACCGGGCGCAGCAGAAACGAGAACACCTCGATGAACACGACCAGCGGCAGGATGTAGATCGGAATGCCGCTCGGCACGAACAGCTTGAAGAAATGCAAGCCGTTCTTGGCGAAGCCGTAGACCAGCACGGTGACGAACACGAGCAGCGCGAGCGACACCGTGATGATGATGTGGCTGGTGACCGTGAACGCGTAGGGGATTAGGCCGATGATGTTCGCGACCAGCACGAACATGAAAAGCGAGAACACGAGCGGAAAGAATTTCATCCCCTCGGTGCCGGCGGTACTGCGTATCGTACTGGCGATGAACTCGTAGGAGAGCTCCGCCATCGACTGCAGCCGGCCCGGAACCACGCTGCGCGAGGCGGTCATGCCGACCAGCAGCAGGCCGATGATGCCGACCACGATCACCATGAACAGCGACGAGTTGGTGAAGGCGATCTCCTGACCGCCGATATGGCCGAGCGTGAAAAGCTTGGTGATCTGGAATTGATGGATCGGATCGGCGGCCATGTCCGGTCGGTCTCTGTCTGCCCCGCTGCGCCAGAGGCGCTATTTCTTGTCCCGCCGCTCAACGGTCGAGTCCGGAACACCTCCAGACGCAACGCCCGCCGAGCGCATTACATTGAGCACTCCGGCGGTGAAGCCCAAGAGTGCAAAAACGAACGTCCCCCACGGCAAGGATCCGAGCCAGCGGTCGATCAGCCAGCCGATACCCGCACCGACCAGGACACCCGCGACAAGCTCGGAGGAGAGCCTGAAGCCGCGAGCGAGCGCCGAAGCATCGGTCGCCGATCGGGGCGCGGGACCCGTCTCGGCGATACGGTCGGCACCAAGCTGGTCCAGCCGTTGACCGAGACTCTTGAGCCTCGCGGAGAGAGCGGCTTCGTCGGTCGACGGTGCGCTCCGATCGCCTTTTCCGCGCGTGTCGTCGGACATCGTCCACACCCGCGAAGTTGAGGAAATTCCGAAGCTTTTCGCCGCCCTTGAAGCCGCGCGGACCATACTGACCGACCCCCATGGTGTCAAGAATCGGCCATTTGGCGCTAACATTTTGATTTCGTGGCGAAATAGCGCCGAAGGCTGATCTGCCGCAGCGCGCTCCACAGAGGTTTCTCTTGCACTGCGGCAGATGGCGACAGGCCGGCGCGGCGCCACGGCGACGCCGCAAAACGCGAGCAGGTTCACGGGACATTGGTGGGGCGCCAAATCTGGGAGACTTAAAGATGCGCACCTTGCCTCTCGTCCTCGCGGCTTTCGTCGTCGTGGCGCCGGCGGCGCACGCGCAAAGCGCGCCGGACAGCGAGAACGGACGCTACAGCTTCAGCCCGGTCAGCGACGGGATGCTCCGGCTCGATACCCGCACCGGCCAGGTCTCGCTCTGCGCCAGGAAGGACGCGGGCTGGGCTTGCAACACCGTGCCGGACGAGCGCGCCGCGCTGGAGAACGAGATCACGCGGCTGAGCCGCGAGAACGGCGCGATGAAGAAGGACATGCTCGCGCGCGGTCTGCCGTTGCCGGGCGGCATTGCGGGCAGCGCACCGCCGCCAGCCGATCAACAGCGCGAGCTCAATCTCAAAGTGCCGCTGCCGAGCGATGCCGAGATCGATCGCGTGATGAGCGCGTTCGAGAAGATGTGGCGGCGTCTCATCGACATGGTGCAGAAGACGCCGGGTTATAGCGACAAGATTTGAGCCGCAGCTCGTAGGGTGGGCAAAGGCGCGAAGCGCCGTGCCCACCGCGTCGACGTCGCGAGAAATGATGGGCACGGCGCGCGAAGGGCGCGCGCCTTTGCCCACCCTACGTTCTACAAATACCGATCGGCGAATGCTTTCATGCGAGCGACCGCGTCGTTGCGCTGTCGGTTCGGCAGGCTCAGGAATCCGTGGCAGGCGCCGGGATGGATCGCGAGCTCGGCCGCATTGCTGGCCGCGAGCCAGCGCGGCGCCATGAATAATGAGTCGTCGAGCAGCGCATCGCGCGTGCCGACCGAGAAGATCGCGGCCGGCATGCCGCGCAAGTTCGCATAAAGCGGCGACACGTCCGGATTGGACATGTCGGTGTCGGGCGGCAGGAAGCTGGCGCGGAACGCGAGGATCGCCGGCGTGTTGAGCACCAGCTTGTCGTCGCCCCAATTGCGCGCGCTCGGCGTCATGGCGAGATCGAAGCAGCCGTAATTGAGGAAGGCGACGGAAAACGGCTGCAGGTGATGGCGATCGCGCAGCCGCAGCAGCGTGACGGCGGAGAGATGTCCGCCCGCGGATTCGCCGCCGATCGCGAGCCTGGTCAGTCCGAAGCGCTCCCTGCCTTCGCGCACGATCCAGAGCGCCGCGGCCTCACAATCGTCGGGACCGGCCGGATAGGGGTTCTCGGGGGCGAGCCGGTATTTCACCGACACGCAGGTGAGCCCGATGACGTCCGCGATGGCCTCGAGCAGCGGATCATTCTGATCCGGTGCGCCGATCGACCAGCCGCCGCCATGAATATGGAAGTAAAGTCCGCGTGGGTTCTTCGCCGCGATGATGCGCAGCTGCATCGGTCCGGACGGGCCGGCGATCGTCATGGTTTCGGCGCGCGGCGAGATCGGTGCCTTGGGAAACGCGCCGATGCCCTGAATGCGGCGCTCGCGGATCTCCGGGATCGTCAATCCGGTCGGCTCGGCATTGAGGCGTTTGATGATCTCTTCATTGACGGCGCGCGTCTCGGCGGGGATGGCGGCCGGATCGAACAGCGCGGGATCGACGATCATGGATATGGAAGCCCGTTGATAAGAGGAGCGGCCCGAGTTTGGCCGTCATTTGGCCGTCACGCAATTGCGGCCTTTGTTGTCAGGCTACACACGCGTTTCTCGGGGGCAATGTCATGATGCGATCGCGAACTTACCTCTGCACATTGGCCGCGTGCCTGCTGGCCGCGCCGGCACTTGCCGAGAGCGAATTTCCCGCCGTGCTCGCCGGGCATGCTGTTCTTCCGGCCGAGACCTTCATCGCGGCGCCTGCGGATGCGCCGGCCGACTTGCAGGTCTCCGGCAAATACACCACCGGCCGCCGCGTCGATGCGGTTGGCACCGTGATGGGCAAGTCGTTCGAGCGGCCGACCGGCGTGTCGCTGCCGTTCAAGGGCCAGCCGATCCAGGGGCATTCGGGCGTCAAGGTGATGCCCGACGGGACCTATTGGATCATCACCGACAATGGCTTCGGCTCGAAGGCGAATTCGCCCGACGCAATGCTCTATCTCAATCACTACCGCATCGACTGGGCGGCCGGCAGCTTCGACCGGCTGGAGACGATCTTCCTGCACGACCCCGACAAGAAGGTGCCGTTCCGCATCGTGCACGAGAGCACCGACAAGCGTTATCTGACCGGCGCTGATTTCGACATCGAGGGCTTTCAGTGGATCGGCGAAACGCTGTGGATCGGTGACGAGTTCGGCCCCTACATCGTCAAGGCTGACAACAGCGGCAAGGTGCTGGCGATTTTCGAAACGGTCGCCGACGGCAAGCCGGTGCGTTCGCCCGACCACTACGCGGTCGCGTCGCCGGCCACTCCGACCGCGACGGCGAACTTCAACCTGCGCCGCTCGAAGGGCTATGAGGGCTTTGCGGCATCGAAGGACGGCAAATTCCTCTACGGGCTGCTCGAGGGCCCGCTGTGGGACGCCGAGAAGAAGGACTGGGAGAAGGTCGACGGCAAGGAAGCCGCGCGCATTCTCGAGTTCGATGTCGCGGGCGAGAAGTTCACCGGCCGGTTCTGGTATTTCGTGTTCGAGCAGAACGGCAACGCGATCGGCGATTTCAACATGATCGACGCGACCACCGGTCTCGTCATCGAGCGCGATAACGGCGAGGGCACCGCCGACAAGGCCTGCCCGGCCGGTCAACGCGGCGAGAACTGCTTTCCCGACATTGCCAAGTTCAAGCGCGTCTACAAGATCGAGCTCGCCGAGGCGAATGCCGGCAAGCCGGCGCGCAAGATCGGCTACATCGACCTGATGAAGATCAAGGACCCGGACAAGAAAGCGCGCAAGCCGCTCAATGACGGCGTGCTCACCTTTCCGTTCTTCACGATCGAGAACGTCGATGTGGTGGACGCGACCCACATCGTGGTCGGCAACGACAACAACCTGCCGTTCTCATCGAGCCGCGAGCCGAACAAGGCCGACGACAACGAGTTCGTGCTGCTCGAGGTCGGCGAGTTTCTCAAGGCGAAGTAGGGTGGCCGTTATTGTGCCCTCTCCCCTTGTGGGAGAGGGCTACATTGTTGGATCAACAATCTCGGTTGGGTGAGGGGTTACTGCACCGCAAGGACCCCTCACCCAGCTAAGTGTGTTGAGACTCTCGCGTTGCCCTCTCCCACAAGGGGAGAGGGCACAGCAACCAGCGCCGCCCTAATCTCACCGCACCTTGCCGCGCGCGGCGACCGGATACACGGCTTCGATCTTGCCGTTCCGCGCCGCGTAGATCTCGTCCATCATGTTGGTGACGACGCAGCAGTGGTTCGGGATCACGCTGATCGCCTCGCCGATCTGCGGCTTCGCGCTGCAGGCGGAGAGATCGAGAATGCCGTGCTCCTCGGAGAAGCCGGTGACCTGCGCGTCGGGATATTCGACTACGCGGCCGTAGCCTTTGGCGTAGTATTGCTCGTAGGTCATCACCTTGGAGCCGGCGTCGAACACCGCGCGGTTCTCGGTCGGCCGGCTGACGATGGTTGACCGCACCGTCATGGCGCAATCGTCCCAGGTGGCGGCGCCGGCGGTCACTTGCATCACGTCGTTATAGATGTAAGTGCCGGCGCGGTATTCGGTGAGCATCGGAAAATCGCCGACACCCTTCAGCGCGGGCGTGCCGCCGCCGGAGACGACCGGCACCTCGATACCGGCGCCGTTGAGCAATTGCAGCGCGCGCTCGAGCCACAGGCGCTGCTCGGGTTTCGCAGTCGGATAGGTCATCAGTCCTTCGAACCGCATGCGCGGCAGGCGCATGGTCTCGCGTGCAAGATCGAGCGCGGCCTGCGGGCTCTGCACGCCGTTGCGCGCGCCGCCGGTGTCGCACTCGATCAGGAAACGAATATCGACGCCGTGGCGCTTTGCGGCCTCCGCGAGGCCGCGCGCCACGACCTCGTTGTCGAGTACCACCGCCATGCGCTTCAGGCGGCGGATCAATGCCACGAGCCGTTCGGTCTTGGCTTCGCCGAGGACGTTGTAAGTGAGCAGAATGTCGTCGGCGACGCCGGCATCGGCCATCACTTCGACTTCGCCCAGCTTCTGGCAGGTGATCCCGATCGCGCCGGCCTCGATCTGCAGCTTGGCGAGCGCCGGTATCTTGTGCGTCTTGATGTGCGGGCGATTGGCAAGACCATGCTGCGCAAGTGTCTCCTGCGCGCGCCGGATATTCGCCTCGACGATGTCGAGGTCGATGACGACCGCGGGTGTGTCGAGATCGGCGACCGATGTGGGCATCAACATACTCCCCTCTGCGCGGCGCGGTTTTTGGGCTTCCCCGCCCGGAAGGCGGATGTTACGTTTCGGAAACATGTTAGAGCATCATGCTGCACGAATAGCCTAAGCTGACAATCGGCCAAGCACAAAGCAGCCGACAATCCTGGGAGGAACGGAATGGGAAGCATCATCAGGCGAGGTGTGCTGGCGGCCTTGTTGGCGGCCGCGGCGCTGGCGCTGCCGACCGAGGCGAGCGCGCAGCGCAAATTCACCTTCGGATATGATCAGCCGAAAACGACCGCCTATGGCATCGCGGCGGACATTTTCGACGCCAAGCTCAAGGAGCTGAGCGGCGGCAAGCTGAGCATCGACCAATTCCCCGGCGCGCAGCTTGGCCAGGAACCGGTGATGCTGCAGAAGCTGCGCACCGGCGACATCGACTTCATTATTACCTCGACGGCGAATGCCTCGACCTTGGCGCCGCAGGCCGGCGTGTTCTCGCTGCACTTTATTTTCCGCGACAAGGATCATCTCGCCAAGACGCTGGCTGATCCGGCGGTGTCGAAGGCGTTCCGCGACATGATCAAGGATTCGGTGCAGGGCGCGCAGGTGCTCGGGCTGCTGACCATGGGCCTGCGCAACATGTATTCGAAGAAGGAGATCAAGTCGGTCGAGGACATCAAGGGACAGAAGATCCGGGTGCAGGCGACCAAGACCGAGGACACGCACTTCCCGGCCTATGGGGCGCAGACCGTGCACATGCCGTTCGGCGAAGTCTACACCTCGCTGCAGACCGGCGTGGTCAACATCGCGGAGAACGGCGTCAACGTCTACATGGCGAACAAGCACTACGAGGTCGCGCCGATCCTTTCGATGACCGAGCACGAGGCGAACAACAACTGCATCTGGGTCAGCGACAAGACCTGGAATTCGCTCTCGGATCAGGAAAAGCAATGGGTGCAGGCGGCCGCCGACGAGGTCTCCAAGCGCGAGCCGGCGCTGGGGCTGAAGCTCGAGGCGGACTCGGCCACCAAGTTGAAAACGATGGGCGTCAAGGTGGTCGAGAGCGTCGACAAGAGCGGCTTCGCCAAGGCGGCGGCGCCGATCCAGGACCAGCTCGCCAAGGAGCTCGGACCGCACGCGGTGAAGATCCTCGAGCTCGTCCGCAACGTGAAGTGATAGACTGCGCATGACAGCCGGGCGGTGGCGCGCGAGCGCCGCCGCCCGTGTCGCGTCAATCGATGGGGTGAGCCTTGTTTCGACTGAGCTTCGTGATTGCGCGTCACCGCCACCTGAAATGGGCGGTGCTCGATCCGCTGGAGCAGGCCCTGATGGTGCTCTGCGGCGTCTCGATCGCGGGCTTCACCTTCTCGGTCTTCCTCGACGTCGTGACGCGCGAGCTCGGCATCCCGCTGCTCTGGCTGCAGCTCGTCACCACTGGCTTCTTCGCCTGGGGCGTGTTCATCGGCATGGCGGTCGCAACGCGCCGCGTCGATCATCTCAACCTGGTCGAGATCACCAAGGTCATGACCGGGCCGGCCCGTACCTGCATCGAAACCGCCAATCGCCTGGTCATCCTGGCGGTCGGGCTCGCGATGCTGGTGTTCGGAATTCAAAACTACCTCAACGACCTCGGCAGCTACCGCGCGCCGTCGCTGATCCCGCTCGCGACCTACACGGCGAGCGTGCCGTTCGCGGGCGCGCTGATCGTGCTGTTCACGCTCGAGCAGCTCATCAATGGCTGGCGGCACGGCTTCGAGGGCCCGGAAGATACCGAAGACTTTGCCGGGATCGTCAAATGAGCAACGGCACGATCCTGCTGCTCATGACCGGCCTGTTCCTGCTCTTCGGCTACATGGGCGTGCCGGTTGCCTTCGCGCTGATGGCCGGTGTGCTGACCGCCTGCCTGCTGACGCCGATCAGCATGCAGTCGATGATCGGGCAGATGTTTCACGGCATCGATTCCGAAATCCTGCTCGCGGTGCCGTTCTTCCTGCTGGTCGGCGAGCTGATGACCTCGGCCGACGTGACCAATCGGATGATCCGCCTCGCGCAGGCGATGGTCGGTCATTTGCGCGGCGGGCTCGCGCAGGTGGTTACGCTGTTCTCGATGTTCTTCGCCGGCATCTCCGGCTCGTCCACGGCCGATGTGGCGGTGCTGAGTCGAACCGTCGCGCCGGAAATGACCCGCGAAGGCTACGACCGCGCCTTCACGGCCGCGCTGATCGCCTGTGCGTCGACGATGGCGAACCTCATCCCGCCGAGCATCATGGCGGTGGTCTATGGCGCGACCGGCAACGTCTCGATCGGCGGGCTGTTCCTCGCCGGCATCGTGCCGGGCTTGCTGGTCGGCATCGGGCTGATGATCTACTCGCACTTCTTCGGGCCAGTGGGCTTGCGCAAGCCACGCGCCTCGCTGTGCGAGTTTGCCGATGCGGTGCGCGGCTCGGCGCTGCCGCTGATGATCCCGGTCATCATCATGGGCGGCATCCTGACCGGCTGGTTCACGCCGACCGAAGCCGGCATGGTCGCCTCGGTCTACATCCTGCTGGTGCTGGTGCCGCTGCTCGCGCGTGGGCACTTGCGCTATCTGCCGCGGGATTTCGTCTACACGGGTCTCCTCTATTCCATTCCGCTGGCGCTGGTTGCGGCGGCGTCGGCGTTCGGCTGGATGCTCGCCTATCTGCGCGGGCCGGACATCGTGTCGGGCTGGATCGAGGTGATCGCCGGCACCGACGGCCGCATCATCATGCTGCTGCTGGTGCTGGTCTTCATCGTGGTCGGCGACTTCATGGATGCCGTCCCGGCGATCATCATTTTCATGCCGATCGTCATCAAGCTGAACGAGCTCGGCAACATCAAGCCGATCCATATGGGCGTCGTGCTGATCACCACGCTGGTGTTCGGATTGATCACGCCGCCTTACGGACTGTCGCTGCTGGTCGCGTCGAAATTCGTCGGCGTGGCGTTCTCGCGCGCGATGTACGCTTCGCTGCCGATCTATGTGGTGTTCTTCTTTGCGATCGGCTTCACGGTGCTGTTCCCCGACGTCGTGCTCTATCTGCCGAAGCTGCTGCTGCCGGAGTCGGTCGGCTGCTTCAAGAGCCCGACCGGCGCGGGATATATCTGTCCGCCGTAGCGCGGCGCGGGGAAACATCTTCCAGGACCCGTATGGCGCTCAATCCACGCATGTTGGGCCGAGCTCGGCCTGACTTATTTGTTCATCGCGCATGATCTCAGCGTGGTGAAGCACATCTCCGATCGCGTTGCCGTGCAGCCAGCGCGGCCACTCCTACGACGAGGTGCTGATGGCGCAGGATCTGCGGGATCGATAGACCCTATGGCGTCAGCTGCCGTGCGATTTCGCCGAGCGGGAAGGTCGTCTCCAGCGCATCCTTCGCCCATTCGACGAACTGCTCCATCTCGATATATTTCTTGAACAGCGCGATCGTCTCTGCCTTCGAGCCGTGTTTGTCGTAGGCCTTGGTCGGATTCTTGTATTCCGCCGCGACCGCCGTCACGACACCGTCGTAGGCCTTGCCGAACGCCGCCTTGCCGGCTGCGGAGCTGTCGCCCGCGAGAACGAGCTTCGCCGCCGCGAAGGCGCGGTCATGGATCGGGCCGTCGAAATATTGCTTTCCCTGGTTGACTGCGATCGTGGCGATGGACTCCGCGACATAGGCATCCGCCTCGAGATACTGCCGCTGCAGTCCGCCGCCGCGGACGTCCTGGATCAGGTGCGTCGCCTCGTGGACGACCCGCAGCGCGCGCTCGGCCGGATCGGCGCTGCGATTGAGGAACATCATGTCGTCGCCCGATTCCACGAAGGCCGCATTCGACGCGATTTTGTAGAGCCGGTCGTTCTTGATCTCGTAGATGAAGATGTGGCCGCCGGTTCCGATCAGGTCGGCCATCGCAGCGTAGTCGTGCGGCGCGTAGGTGATGTTCGTCTTCGGACTTTGAAACATGATCCGCCCGGTCGTGCCGTGGCCGAGCGCGGCAAGGATCGGCTTCAACGCGTCGCCGACCAGGGGCTCGGCCTGAAACCGCAATTGCGCGGCGATCTCGTCGACATATTTCGTGAGCCGCGCCAGGGCGGGGCGCGAGGCGCGCGGATTCTGCATCAGCTCGACGATCGCCTTCGACTGGTCCTCGGTGATGGTCTTGCGCCCCTTCGCCAGCGGACCCACGATGGCCTCGATGTCGGCCGCGGTCAGCTTGTGGTTTGGGTCGTCATTGGTCTGCCGCCGCCACCGGTCGGCGATGTCGCGATCGAGCGCCGCGACGGTCTTGTAGAGGTCGCTGGTCTGACCCCGCGTCTTGCCGCCCATGATGAGCTCCTCGCGTCAGGCGGGCGCATGGCCCCTGCGGGTTAGTCCAGGACTCGCGGACGGAGGTTTCACCGATCAACCATGCCTGACGCGACGCCGGCTCCGGGCGCGTGCCGGGACGTTCCGAAAAATCGTATCGCCAGCTATTTGATTTGCTGCCGCGCAAGGCTCTCGCCGCGCGACGTCGCCTGCTTTCTCCGCAGCCATAGGTCAGCCATGACTTTTATGGCCGCCGCGAGGACCAGCGCGCAAAGGGCCGCCTTCGAAATCGTCTCCATCGTCCCCTCGACCAGCATGACATGGACGACGCTGCCTGTGACGATGACCGCCGCGAGGGACATGTGCGCGATGCGCCACGTTCGCAGTCGCAGTCCCAATCGCCGGCGGAGTAGAGCCAAAAGCGCGACAGCGAAGATCGCCCACATGGCGGTCACACCCCACGGGGAGAACGGCGTCGGCGATGCGTAGAGAAGCGCGTCAATCATGTCCGGCGGACTGGTGATCCAAAGGCCGGCGACGTGGGCCACCACTGCCACGACCAGCGCACCTCCGATCCAGTGATGTACGCGCCGTCCACGATAAGCCGACAGTCCCGGCAAGTATCCGGCAATCAGCACAGGCTGAACGAGCATGAGGCCGAGTGCGATGATCCCTGAGAATCCGGCCAGTATGTAGATCGGACCGCGCCATGCGAGGAATGGGCTCGCGACTGCGGCGGCGATCGGCACACAGATGGCGGCTGCGAGGGCGGCCCAGATCAGGGTCACCCGGGCCAATCTCATCACTTTGGTCCCAACCCAGTCAGGCCGGCTGAAGGACGAAATGCGCCTCCAGGCTGGTCTCTTTTGCGCTGCGCATCACGGGACGCAGAAACACGGTTTTGAACTCACCGCTGTCGTAGGCGAGGTGACCATGCGGTTGCCCAAAGATGGGAATAATCTGCGGCATCTCGAGACGGAATACTCCGTTCTTGTCGGTGAGCGTGGCTCCGTGACTCTGCGGCTCGTGCTCCTGCCCTTCGGTCGTGTGCGCCCAGATCTGGATGCGCTGCCCAGCAAGCGGTGCCCCGTCGCCTGCACGGCGTACGGTGCCACTCATCCAGAAGCCACCCTTGCCGATCCGATCCACGATCGGCGCGCCCTTGCGGTAGTTGTTCGACCCGCCCGACATCGAATCGGTCGGGGCGAGGCCTTGCGCGCGGGCGGGCAACAGGAGCCCGGAAACCCCGGTTGCGAGGACTCCACTTGCCAAGACTCCGGTTGCCAACACGGAGCCGCCCGCGGCGAGGAGGTTGCGGCGGCTGAGTACGACGGTGGTCATGTCAATTCCTCCTGTCGACCGTGCAGATGCTCCGCCGAAAGGACGGCAACAGGCGCGAGCCTCCTGAATCTAGCGCGGTTGCGACCAATTTTCCAATTGAGGGAGGGAAGAGCGCGATAGGTCGCAATGACAATCTTGTGAGCAGCTGTAGCGGCCGCTCAAGATGAGAAATGAGAGATATCGTGCTCTATCTGCCGAAGCTGTTTGTCAGCTGCTTCAAGAGCCGAGCGCCACGCGATGTATCTGTCAGCCGTGGCGAACAGAGGCGCAGAGATCAGCTCTTGCGCGCGGAGAGCGCCTGAACCTTTGGATAGGTGCGCCACACCATTCGAAGTATCGAGCTGCCCCAATGTGGAGTGGCGGCGCGCCAAGCTAGCCCGGTAGATACGCGACATCCGTGCACGCGAGCCCATTTGATCGAAGCAATCTAGCGGTCTCCACTTGTCGACAAGGAAGAGTCAAACATGAAGATCGTCGTCATCGGCGGTACCGGCCTGATCGGCTCGAAGACTGTCGCCGTTCTGCGCCAGGGCGGCCACGAGGTCGTCGCGGCCTCTCCCCAGAGCGGTATAAACAGCATCACCGGCGAGGGACTCAACGAGGCCATGGCGGGCGCGCAGGTGGTGATCGATCTCGCCAATTCGCCCTCATTTGAAGACAAGGCAGTGCTGGAGTTCTTCGAGACCTCCGGCCGCAACCTTCTTGCCGCGGAGGCGGCGGCGGGCGTTCGGCACCATGTCGCGCTCTCCATCGTCGGGACCGACCGGTCGCCCGACAATGGCTACTTCCGGGCCAAGGTCGCCCAGGAAAAACTGATCAAGGCCTCGGGCATCCCCTACACCATCATCCGCTCGACCCAGTTCCTGGAATTCCTCAGGAGCATCGCGGCTTCAAGCACGGATGGAAACACGGTCCGGCTTTCGCCCGGCCTGTTCCAGCCGATCGCGGCGGACGACGTTG
>Ga0081539_10003896_pt1 | contig 17390 bp, 19 predicted proteins | sample TabmetS4T2R2_FD_71023 | JGI IMG/M metagenome (GOLD analysis project Ga0081539, IMG submission 71023) | Tabebuia heterophylla rhizosphere microbial communities from the University of Puerto Rico - S4T2R2 | ecosystem: Host-associated > Plants > Roots > Rhizosphere ...
GTTGTTGGCGGCGAGAATGCTCGGAAGCGTCTCGGGCGTCGCGCGACGCTGGAACAGCGCCCGGCTGGTCGCCATGTAGGGCGCCCAGATGAATCCCCCGACGACGAAGAAGATCAGGGAGACCGGCGTCGGCGCGCCCAGACCGATCGGCAGCAGCGTCGCGCCGAAACCGATGACGATTGCGATTGTGGTCCGCCACAGCGGCAGATTCCCGGCGTATCCCGTGGCCAGCGCGCCGACCAGCGATCCGATGCCGAACGCCGAATAGTACAGGCCGAGCAGGGCGGCCGAGCCGTGCAGGTCGTTGGTGACGTGGACGGGCAGCGCGACGTAGACCGGGCCGAACAGCAAGAAGAACAGGAAGGTCAGGGCTATCAGGCCCACCATCGTGCGGTCTCGTGCGATGAGCCGCAGCCCGGTGGAGCGACGCTTCGATACTGCGGCCGGCTGGTCTGTGAGGCCCCGGCGGATGACGGCGGCGAAGCTGATGCTCAGCACGAAGAAGCTCACGGCGTCGGCCGCGATGACGATCGGCGCGCCGGCCGCCGCGATGAGAAGGCCGGCGAGGGGAGGGCCGACGATGGTGGAGGCTTCGGTGAACACGGTGAGAATGGCATTCGCCGGGACATGCAGCCGCTGGGGCAGCGCCTGCGCGATCAACGCGAACTGTCCGGCGTTGCCCCACGAATGCATGAGCGACGAGGTCGCGAGAAGAGCGACGAGCAGCGGCGCGCTCAGAAGACCGAGGTAATAGCTGATCGGGATGAGCCCCAGCGCCGCGCCGCGCAGCGCGGCGTCCCAGCAGACCAACTGCGCGCTGCCCCGGCCCGCCAGGAAGCGTCCCAGCACGATCGCGCCGAAGATCGCGGGTAGCTCGTACGCCGCCACGGCGAGAGCGACCCACGTCGCCCGGTGGTTCTCCGGGGCGACCTGCAGCGCGAGCCAGCTGATCGCGACCAGGGCCATACCGTCGCCGAGGGCGGACACCCCGATGCCCGGCAGAACGCGACGCAGCAGGCGATGCGTCACAACCGGCCAGTAAGGAAAAGAACGTGTTTCCTCATCCTTCTCGTCGGCCGTGGCAGATTTCTCTCCGGTCATTGGTCGCCCGTTCCGTATTGAAGGACGCGCCGATATTCCGGGACACGCATTTGGCTTCTTCTATGCCGTGACGACTATAGCCCAGGTCATGGGACCGGCCGCGCCCCAGGCATGGCGTTTCTCGCTCAGCGAACGCCAGGTCCTGGCCACCAAGCTCGTCACGAGCTCGTCGAGGCCGCCGAAGTCCGCACGCCGCGCCTGACGCTGGCCGGCGCATCCGACGACTGCTGGAACGTGCGGGCCGGGATCGCCCGACGCCGAGCGTTGCTGAACAGGTCGATCTGACGGGCCCCGGAACCGCAGCGCCCCGGTCTGGCGAGTCAGTCATCGCTCGGACTGCTGGTTACCGGGTCGAGCCGTATCACGGGGATCTGTCGATCCCCCGCCCAGGCGCGGTAACGCAACCAGCCCGGATTCATGCCGACCGCCTCGTCGAATCGGTCATCCCGCTCCGAGCCGCGGAGTTCGTGAGCAACAAATGCGCCGACGACGCCGTCGACGGCGATGGAGACCTCGGGGTGCGCCCGGATGTTGTAGTACCAGGCCGGGTTGCGCTCCTGCCCGAAGTTCGCCGCTATCACGATGAGCCGGTCACCGTCGGGAATGCCCAAAACGGGAGTGGTCCGCGGGCGGCGGGTGCGGGCGCCGGTCGTGGTCAGCATCACCACCGGGAGTCCGGAGAGCCACATCGACACCGTCGTCCTGCCCCGGGTGGCCCGGTACGCCACCCGATCGATGCGGGGCAAGATGCGCGCGGACAACCACGCCACCGGGCGAGTGGTCACGAATTGCCGGACCGCTCGGCGCAGCGGGCCGGCCTCGGTGTACCGGTACATCGTCCGACTCCTCCGTTCAGCGGCCGCGGTTGCAGCGCTGTTCGCCGCGCATCCGGACCTCGGCCGCTGGACGAATGACACGGTAGAGGTACGAGCCGTGTAATTGTCTCAGGAGGGCACGCGCCGGAGCCGGGGTGTCTGGAGAACTGCACGGTCAGCACCGGCCAGACACTTGCCTCCTCGATCGCGAGGGCAGAGACTCACCCCGTGACTTTCCGTGGCTGGCCGAGTGCCGCCCTCGAGTTCTACGAGGGGCTGGCCGCCGACAATTCGAAGACTTACTGGACCGACCACAAGACGGTGTACGAGACCCAGGTACACAGGCCGATGGTCGAGCTGCTGGAAGCGCTGGAGCCGGAATTCGGGCCGGGAAAGATCTTCCGGCCGTACCGTGACGTTCGGTTCAGCGCAGACAAGTCGCCCTACAAGACCCACCTCGGCGCGTGGCTGGAGGCCGGTGGCTACGTGCAACTGTCCGCCGACGGACTGGCTGCCGGCTGCGGGATGTACGAGATGGCGCCCGAACAGCTCGACCGGTACCGCCGCGCCGTCGCCGACGACCGGACCGGCGCAGAGCTCACCGCCCTCATCGCGGTCATCGAGCGGGCCGGGATCGGGGTGCACGGCCACGGCAGCCTCAAGACCGCGCCTCGGGGATATCCGAAAGATCATCCACGGTCGGATCTTCTCCGCCACAAAGGGCTCACGACATGGAAGGAGTGGCCGCCGGCGGCCTGGCTGGGCACGGCGGTCGCGAAGAACCGGCTCGTCGACTTCCTTCGCACCAGCCGGCCGCTCCGCGAGTGGCTGGACGCCAACGTGGGGCCCTCCTCGACGCCACGGTGACCGCACAGCGCGGGTCGTCCGGCTGGCGGATGCGGAGCTGCGACTGGTCGCACGTCGGCACGCTGAGTCCGTCAGTCGCCGAGCGACCAGTCCCGGACCTCCGGCATGTCTTCGAGGTGCTCCACCACGTACGCCTCGTGCCGTTCCAGCTGGGCCCCGCACCAGGCCTTCAGGGCGGCCGCGCCGCGTGGCAGGCGCCGCGCGTTGTTGATCGCGTCCCTGACGAGGTGGTAGCGGGAAGCCTTGTTGCGCACGGTCATGTCGAACGGCGTGGTGGTGCTGCCCTGCTCGATGAAGCCGCGCACCCGGAGCCGATCGGCGTCCGAAGGCTCCGACGAAGGATCCGTTCCGCACATCCACCGGCGGAACTAGCCTGGCGTCATGGTCGAAGACTTGCCGGGACAGGACCGGATCGACCGCCCGTCTCTGGGACTCGGCCCGCTGTCTCGGGTACGGCTCGACGAGCTCCTGCAGGAGATGCTCGACCGGGTCGGTGACGTGATGGCCAGTCGGGAACGGCTACGCTCGCTGCTGGACGCGGTGGTCGGCATCGGTACGGACCTCGACCTGCGGAGCACCCTGCAACGCATCGTCGAGGCCGCGTGCGCGCTGGCCGGCGCCCGCTACGGCGCACTCGGCGTGATCGGCGCGGACCGCACCGAGCTGGTGGACTTCATCACCCACGGCATGGACCCGGCCATCCACGCGAAGATCGGCGACCTGCCGCGCGGCCGCGGGGTGCTGGGCCTGCTCATCACCGACCCCCGTCCGGTCCGGTTGCCCGACATCACCAGACATCCCGACTCGTACGGCTTCCCGCCGCACCATCCGGCCATGCACAGCTTCCTCGGCGTGCCGGTACGCACCCGTGATCAGGTCTTCGGCAACTTGTATCTGGCGGAGAAGCAGGGCGCCGACGAGTTCAGCGAGGACGACGAGGAGATCGTGGTCGCGCTTGCCGCCGCCGCTGGAGTCGCTATCGACAATGCCCGGCTGTACGCCCTGGCCCGGCGCCGGGAACGCTGGCTCGCCGCCAGCGCGGAGATCACCAACGTTCTGCTCGGCACGGTCCGGCGCACCGAGGCGCTGCGCCTGATCGCCCGCCGGGCCCGCGAGGTGGCGGACGCGCAGCTGGTGATGGTGCTGCTGTACGACGACCAGAACGCCCGGTACACCATCGAGGTCGCCGAGGGCGCAGACCCGTCGTCCGGCGACCTGGTCGGCGGCCTGATACCGGTTGATCAAGAAGTCGCCGCGGAGTTCGGCGGCGAGAAGTACCGTGCCGTGCAGAACCTGCGCGCCGCCGCCGAATGGCCGGGTCCGGTACCCGACGGTCCGGCGATGGCCGTCCCGCTCGCGGACGCGGACATGCTGCACGGCGTGCTGATCGTGACCCAGCCCGCCGGGCAGCCGCCCACCGACGAGGACGCGGCGCAACTGTCGGCCTTCGCCGGGCAGGCGGCGCTGGCCCTGGAACGGGTTCGAGCACAGCAGGAGCGTCAGCAGCTCGCCCTGTTGGAGGACCGCGAACGCATCGCCCGTGACCTGCACGACGTGGTGATCCAGCGGCTGTTCGCCACCGGCATGAACCTGCAGGGCGCCGTACACCAGGCGGCGAAACCCGAAGTGGCCAAGCGCATCAACGACGCCGTCGACGAGCTGGACGCCACGATCCGTGACATCCGCCGCTCGATCTTCGAACTGCGCACGCCGACCGGTCCGTCGCTGCGCGCCGAGCTGCACGAAACGGTGGAAGCCGCCGCCGAGGCGCTCGGTTTCCGGCCGATCCTGGACACCGCCGGGCCGGTAGACAGCGCCATCCCCGACGACATCAAACCGGAAATCCTGGCCGTACTCCGCGAGGCGTTGTCGAACATCACTCGGCACGCCCAGGCGACGAGTGTCCGGATCTCGCTGCGGGCCGCCGACGGCGAGGCCGTTCTCCGCGTCGAGGACGACGGCGTCGGCTTCGACCGGACGCGCGCCCGTGGCGGCATCGTCAACATGGGCGAGCGGGCCACCGACCTGGGCGGGACGTTCGAGGTGGGCTCGCACCGCAACGGCACCGGAACGGTGTTGACCTGGCGGGTCCCGACCGGCGGGTGAAACGGGACCTCCGACCCTCAACCGGCGCTGCTCACGCTATCGCCAGCACCCGCAATAGGAGACGGGCTGCCTCACCGCCACCGTCCAGGGCGGCTTCGATCGCTCGCGGGACATCAAGCTCGTCAAGCAATGCCGCTATCACCGCCGCCGTGGTGGCATCACCGGTGCTGGCGGACCGCCCCGCCGCCGAATAGAGCCGGTCGAGGCGGCCCGCGGCCCGGTCGAGGCAGCTCGGGTCGTACTCCCAAGCGCTCTGCCAGGGCCGGTCCAGCACGAGCAACCGAACCGCCGCCGGGGAATGGTCCCGCAGCAGGTCGGCGATCAGGGCGAGGTTACCGGTGCTCTTGGCCATCTTGGCGCCGCCCTGACAGACCGCGCCGACGTGCAGACGAGCCCGCGCGAACGGCATCACCGACGTCGCCGCCTCCACCATCGCGGCCTGATACGCGTGGTGCGGAAAAGCCAGATCCTCGCCACCGGCGAGCACGTCCACACTCGCGCCGAACACTGATAGGGCCATCGCCGCACATTCCGCGTGCCACCCCGGCCGGCCCGGCCCCCAGGGGCTCGGCCACGCCGGCTCTCCCCGCACCGATGACCGCCAGACGGCCACATCGAACGGATCATCACGACGCGAATCCTGCGGCTCGTCGCCGAACTCGGCGCACCGGGCCAGCGCCTGTTGACGAGACAGTCCCGAGCGTGCCGCCACCTCGGCACCCCGGAAATACACGAACCCGTCCCGAAGGTACGCCCGATCAGCGGCCAGCAACGCCACGGCCAACTGCTGCACCGCACCGATGTAGTGCCGGGCCCGCGGCTCATACGCCGGGCGGCGTACCCGCAACGCCGACATGTCCTTGTCGAACAGGTACTCCTGCTGCAACGCGAACTGAGCGAAGTCACTGCCCCGCTGATCCGCCGCACGGGTCAGGACGTCGTCGACGTCGGTGACGTTGCGGCAGCCGACCGTGTCGACGCCGCACAGCCGCCAGACCGAGGAGAGGAAATCCGCCCACACGAACGTCGCCGCATGTCCCAGATGCGTCACGTCGTACGGAGTGATCCCACACGTGTACACCCGCGCCGCGCCGACCACCGGCAGCCGCACCCCTGACAATCGCAGCGCCGCATCGCGGGCGACGAGATCGGCACGCCGGGTAACGCCGGCGTTGCCTGCGAAGACCGCGCCGATGGAGCTGCCAACCGTCATCAGCCCATCATCGGCTGGACCCGGCCCCGTGCGCCACACCGACCCGATCATGGACGACCACATCATCTACGCCATCAGCACCATCGTGCTGGCCCTCACCTACGCCGGCCACACCTGGGGCCTGGGCCGAACCCGGAAGGATGCGCGGGAATGACGAATAGCTCGTGCGTGCTCGAGCGGAATCGAGCTCGAGACGGCTGCCGTCAGTGCGGGTGGTCGCCGAGCAGGCGGGTGGCCAGCACCGCGGCCTGCGTGCGCCGCTCCAGACCCAACTTCGCGAGAAGGCTGGAGACGTAGTTCTTCACCGTCTTCTCGGCCAGGAACATCCGACCGGCGATCTCCCGGTTGGTCAGCCCCTCGGCGACATGCTCCAGAATCCGCCGCTCCTGCTCGGTCAGCGACGCCAGCTCCCGCGGCTGCTCGACGCCGTTACGGATACGCTCCAGCACCCGCTGGGTGACCGCCGGATCCAGCAGCGACTGCCCGGCGGCGACCCGGCGCACCGCGTCCACCAGATCGGTGCCGCGGATCTGCTTGAGCACGTACCCCGACGCGCCCGCCATGATCGCAGCGAACAGCGCCTCGTCGTCCTCGTACGACGTGAGGATCAGGCCCTTGATCGTCGAGTCGACGGCACGGACGTCTCGACACACGTCGATGCCGTTGCCGTCGGGCAGCCGGGCGTCCAGCACCGCCACATGCGGGCGCAGCGCCGGAATGCGGCGCGCGGCCTCCCGGGCGGAGCCGGACTCCCCCACCACCTCGATGTCGCCGGCCGCGTGCAGCAGGTCGGCCAGGCCACGGCGGACCACCTCGTGATCGTCCAGCAGAAAAACCCGGATCATTGCTTCTTCCTACCCTCCTGCCGCCCGGCGCCCAAGGGACGAAGTTCGTCCAGAACGGGCGGTCGCCGGCCCACCCCTCTCGCGCATCGCTACGCCTGCTCGACGGCGGCCACGCCCGGCACCGTACGGGCCAGCACCGCGACGACCCTCCGTTCCGCGGCGTCGGCGTACACACCGGCGATCACGGCGACGCCCTCGCTCACCTTGGCCGTCCAGCGGCCCGGACGGCCCGCGTACGCGTCGAGCCGGTGCTGCACCTCCTCGGTGAGCACCTCGTCACCGCGGACCACCATACGCAGGATGTCGCGCCGGCTGATGATGCCGACCACCCGGCGCCCCTCGGTCACCGGCACGCTGCGCACATCCCGCTGCAGCATGACCTCGGCCACCACGGCCACGTCGGCGTCCGCAGTGGTGGTCACCGGAAGCCGCGACATCACGTCCCGCACCGCCGCCGGGCGCTGCGCGCCCCGGCCAAGGTCACGCCGCGCGTACGCGGTGGGGTCCGAAGGCACCCGGTGCCGCAGCACATCCCCCTCGCTGACCATGCCGACCAACGCGCCGAAATTGTCCAGCACCGGCAGCGCGGTCACCGACCTCGCGGTCAGCAGATCCACCGCCTGCTGCACCGGCGCCTCCTGCCGGACCGTAAAGACCGGCGTGGTCATGATGTCCCGTACACGCATGTCGTCACCTCACAATGGCCATCTGCCGATTAAGTCGACCAGCCGGCTGTGGTAGCCGTCCCTATCCCTACGGTCGCGCTGCCCGCATCCGGGCGGCAGGGGCTGATGGCTTCACAGCCAGGACTTTCGGCCCTGAACCGGTCGGCCGAGGCCTGCCACGGTGAGGGAACAGAACTCTGTCGGAGGTTTCGCCATGACCGCTCCCTCAAACTCCGTCACGCGCGCCGCCCTGGAAGCAGCCGCCAGAACAGCGCTGCGGGCGCCGTCGGTGTTCAACACGCAGCCGTGGACCTGGCGCCTCGCCGACGACGTCCTGGAGCTGTCCACCGATCCGCAACGCCGGCTCGGGGTGACCGACGCGGAGGGACGCCTGTTGCTGCTCAGCTGCGGCGGCGCACTGCACCACGCCCGCGTCGCGCTGGCCGCGGACGGGTGGAACGCCGACGTGCAACGCCTGCCCGACGAACGGCGCCCGGACCTGCTGGCCCGCATCCGGGTCACCGGCCGCACCCCGCCGGACCCGGCCGCGCAGGAACTGGCCGGCGCCATCAGCCGGCGCCGCACCGACCGCCGCACCTTCGGCGACCGCCCGGTGACCGAGCAGACCCTGACCCGGCTCCGACGGCTGGTCGAGGCGCAGGGCGCCTACCTGCACGTGGTGCCCGACGACCGAGTACCCGAGCTCGCCATATCGGTGGACGAAGCAGCCGACGCCGAGTACTTCGACCCGGCATACCGGTCGGAACTGACCCGGTGGACCAGCCGAACGGCGTGGACCGGCGACGGCGTACCACCGGCCACCGCGGTCCAGCCCGGCCTGCGCCGGGTGCCGGTGCGCAACTTCCTACCCGACGGTTCCGCCGGCCTGCGTCCCGGCGCCGACCACGACGAAGGCGCCACCTACGTCATCATCTTCGGCATGACCGACCGCCCGGTCGACCTGCTCCGCGGCGGCGAGGCCATGTCGGCGATGCTGCTACAGGCGACCGCCGAAGGCGTGGCCACCGCACCGATCAGCGAGGCCGTCGAGGTCGCCTGGCCGCGCCGGCTGCTGGCCCGGCTGCTGTCCGGTGTCGGCGAGCCCTACCTGATCGTGCGCCTCGGCTACATCGAATCCGACGAGGTGCTGCCCGCCACCCCACGCCGCGCTCCCTACGACGTCATCCGGATCGACGAATAGTCCCCGCCTTTCTCTTCCGCCTGTCCGGGCGGCCAGTCCGAACCGCCACACCGTGATGGGAACACCAGCTTCAAAGGAGGACCGTTGTGAAAAGCTACGTTGAGGCGGACCTCCGTCGTGCCGCCGAAGCCGGCGTCCGCGCGCCCTCCATGCATAACAGCCAGCCGTGGTTGTTCCGGCTCCGCGACGGCGCCGTCGAGATCCTCGCCGACCCGGCCCGGCAGCTCGCCGTCGCCGACCGATCCGGCTGGGCGATCCGGCTTGCCTGCGGCGCTGCCACCTACAACGCCGGCCTGGCCCTCGCCGTGTGCGGCCGGCCCGCCGACGTACACCTCCGCCCGGATCCGGCCGAGCCGGAGCTCATCGCCCGCCTCACGCCCGGACGCGAGCGGCCACCGACCTACGCCGAACAGCAGCTGTACGCCGCCATCCCGCGCAGGCACAGCAACCGTGCTCCGTTCTGGCCCGACCCGGTGCCGGCCCATGTCCGGGTCCGGCTCATCGAGGCCGCCCGTAGCCAATCCGCCTGGCTCGACCTCCTGGTCGGCATGACCGCCCTGGCCGGCTTCGCCGAGATCGCCGGCAGCGCCGACCGGATCCTCCGCCGCGACAGCCGCTATCAGGCGGAACTGATCAGCTGGACGCACGCCGGCGACGCCTCCGACGGCGTGCCGGTCGCCGCCGGCGCGCCGGTTTCCGAACCGCAGGATCTACTGCCCCAGCGTGCCTTCAGCGACCGCCGGCGAGCCCCCGGCCGCGACTACGAGCCGGAACCGCTCGTCGGGATCATCGGGGTGGCCGGCGACCGGTCGATCGACCAGATCACCGCCGGCCAGGGCCTGCAGAAGGTGCTGCTTACGGCCACCGACGCCGGCCTGGCAGTCTCGATGATCTCCCAGCCGATCGAGGTGCCGGCAGCACGCGACCAGTTGCGCCGCTCGCTGGGGCGATCCGGCTATCCGCAGCTCGCACTGCGCATCGGGTACGGCGTGCCCGGGCATGCCACGCCACGGCGGGCGGTGAGCGACGTGCTCGCCCCGACCGTCAGCGGCCAGAGCACCTGAGCGGCCGGGCGGCGACCTTCTCGACCAGGATGCAGGTCACACGGCGATGTCGCGTTGGTTGTAGCGCCAGGTGCCTGCGGCGACGAATAGCACGGCGAAACCGAGCAGGAGTCCGGCGTGTTCCCATTGCACGCCGTGTTTCAAGGGTTCTCCACCCAGGTACCAGTCGAAGGGCGAGAACTTCTCGGTCCACTTCAGGCTGTCGATCTGGGTGAAGAACGAGTCGCCGAGGTAGCCCAAAACCGCTGCGGCCGCGCCGGCCGCGATGGCGTAGAGGCGGCGTCCGGTCCACGCGCCGACACCGAAGGCGAGTGCGGCGAACAGCAGTCCGAACAGAGCCAGCTGCAGGCAGATCGCGAACAGGCGGCCGGGAGAGAGCGCCGTGAACTGGCCGGGGCCGCGCAGCGCGATGACGACCAGGCACATGACGGCCGCGATCGCGACCAGAGCCACGATGATGGCGAGAAAGCGTTGCAGTGCAAGCGAAACACGGCTTACCGGCTGGGCTTGGACCAGATCCAGGGTCCCTGCCTCCTCGTCACCGGCGATCGCCTTGACTCCGGCGGAGATGGCGAAGACGGCGACCAGGATGGGAATCAGCAGGCCGAACACACTGACGGCGAAGTAGTTCTCGGGCCTGGTGTAGTCCTCCATGTGGAACGCGTCTTTGACCGACTGCGGGAACGAGTTCAGGGCGTCGGCCATCGCCGGGTTGTTGATGCTGGGGTAGAACGAGGCGTACATGGCCGCGATCGCGGTGAGCGCCACGGTCCACCCGATCCATGCGCGCCGGTTGTCGCGCATGGATTTCCAGAAGACGCCCATCAGGCCTCCTGGTACTGGTAGTAGGTGAAGAAGAGCTCTTCGAGCTCGGGTTCCTCGCTGATCAGATCCACCACGTGGTATTGCGCCAATGCCTTCACCAGCGCGTCGGCATCGCCGGACAGTTTGCAGCGCAGCACGTTCCCGTCGACGACCACATCGGAGATGCCGGCGGCGGAAAGGGCGGGCGCGTCTGAGTCGAAATGCACCTCGATCTTGCGAAGTGCCCGCTTGCGCAGGTCGTCGATGTGCTCGACGGCGACGAGCGAGCCGGAGCGGATGATGCCCACGCGATCGCAGGTTTGCTGCACCTCGCCCATCACGTGCGAGGACATGAAGACCGTCTGACCGTTGCCGGCGGCTTCGCGTACGAGCGCGACGAACTGCTGCTGCAGGAACGGATCCAACCCGCTGGTCGGCTCGTCGAGGATCAGCAGGGGCGGCCGGTGCATGAAGGCTTGTATGACGCCGAGCTTCTGCCGGTTTCCCTTGGACAGGTTGCCGATCCGCTTGTCCAGGTCAAGGTCCCAGGTGGAGGCGAGCTGCCGGATGCGCTGAGCCGGCACGCCACCGCGTAGATCACCGAGGTAGGTGAGCAGCTCCCGTCCGGTCTGCCGGCTGCCGGCGACGAAATCGCCGGCCAGGTAACCGGTTCTGGCGCGGAGCCCGGGGGCGGTGCGGGGCTCGACGCCGAGCACGCGCACGCTGCCCGAGGTGGGCCGGATCAGATCCAGCAGGATGCGTATCGTGGTGCTCTTACCGGCTCCGTTCGGCCCGAGGAACCCGAAGACCTCGCCGGCGGCGACAGTGAGATCCAGGCCCTTCAACGCCGTGGTGCCCCCGCGGCCGTAGCGCTTGACCAGCGCCTCGGCCTGGATGGCCGGGGTGTCCGCCATCAGATGTCCTTTCGGTGCTGGGACAAACGCTACCGCATGATCTATGTCCGGCATGTGTCCGTGCCACCCAGCCTCACGTGGCTGGCGATCCGTCGCGGTGACTCCCGGCGCGCGGCCCCGGACGGGTCGGAATGCCGACGCGTGACCGCCGCGATCGGCTTCCCGGGTTTACTGAGCTTCTGGTGTCAGGGTCACTCTTGAGTCCACATCGCCGCTTTGAGTGATTCCTGCTCCTTTGGGTCTCGTGTCTAGATAGGGCATGCGATACGGGGACGGTGGCGGGGTCGGGCCGCAGCAACGCGCCCGCCGCGAGCAGGTACGCCGGCAGGCGGCACGGATGTTCGCGGCCGGTAAAGACGTGCCACACGTCGCCGCCGCGCTGGAGGTCTCCCCCAAATCGGCGTACGCCTGGCGGCGCGCCTGGAAGGCCGGCGGTGAGCAGGCCCTGGCCTCCAAGGGAGCACCGGGCCCGCAGCGCAAGCTGTCCGAGACGCAGGTGCGCACACTGATCCGGAAACTGGACGAGGGCCCGGCCGCCGCCGGCTGGGACGAGGACCAACGCTGGACCCTCGCCCGGATCCGCACCCTGATCGGCCGGATGTTCCACCTCACCGTCAGCATCGCCACCACCGCGGAAACACTGCACCGGGCCGGATACACGCCGCAACAGCCGATCCACCGCGCCGCCGAACGCGACGAGCAGGCCATCGAGCACTGGAAGCGCTATCAGTGGCCGGCGGTAAAAGAGTCGCGCGCAGGCTGGGCGCGTGGATCTGTTTCGCCGACGAGTCCGGCATCGCGCTGAGACCAGCCCGGGCCCGCACCTGGGCCCGGCGCGGCCACACCCCGATCGTGACCGTCGCCGCCCGCGGCGGCCGCAAACTGTCCATCGCCGGGATCGTCGCCTACCGCACCGGTGACCAGCCCCGAATCATCTACCGCACCCTGGTCCACCGTGGACGTAAAGGCGAGCCGAAAGGCTTCGGCGAAGACCACTTCGCCGCCCTGCTCGACGCCGCCCACCAACACCTGGGCGGCCCCATCGTGCTCGTCTGGGACGGGCTACCCGCCCACACGTCGGCCCGGATGCGCGCGCTGATCGCCGCCCGGCCCTGGCTACGCGTCTACCGGCTGCCCGGCTACGCGCCCGAGCTGAACCCGGCCGAGAACCTGTGGTCCAACCTCAAACGCGGCATGGCCAACCTCGCCCCCGGCGGCATCAACGACCTCCTACGCACCGTCAAAAACCGGCTCAAACGCATGCAGTACCGACCCACCCTCGCCCACGGCTTCCTCACCACCAGCGGCCTGGCACCACCCTGACCCTGATACCAGAAGCTCGATAGCGTGACGGTATGGCGGATGGCTTCCTGCCCTCACGACATGGCTTCGCATTCGACAACGCGTGGCCGAAGCAGCCAGCCGTCGTTCTGCCCACGCCGTTCGGTGACATCGGCATCGGCAACGCCGGTGGAGGTCTCTGCGGGGGCATGGCATTCGCTGCGCTGGACTACTGGCTGGCCGGGCGGATGCCGGGACTTGACCGACCGCCCGCCGATGATCCGCTCTACAGCTACATCGTCAACCGGTTGATCGATTCATGGAACGTGCCGGCGGGCGTCGCTCAGTATTACCAGTGGATGAGCCTTCCCGACGGGGACAACGTGATCAAGTTGTTCGGGCGGCAGGTCATCACGGAGCGCGGACTTGGTTGGCGTACGGTCCGGGTGCAGTGGCCGCAGATCAAGAAGGACCTGGATCGGGGCTTGCCGGTGCCGATCGGTGTGGTGACCGTGGCATCGAGAAATCCGAAGGATCTGGCCTTCAATCATCAGGTGCTCGCTTTTGGATATCTGGCCGACGGCAGCCAGGTGACGCTGCGGGTATACGACCCGAACCGTGGCCGCTGCGACGACGTCACCATTCGCATGGAGACGCGCGCGCCGGCCAAACCAGTCGCCTTCAGCCACAACCTCGGCCTTGGCCAGCGACCGGTCCGCGGGTTCTTCAGGGCCGCGTACACGCCGCGTATGCCTGGATAGTCCCATTCACCGGCCGCCTTCGGACAATACCGGCCTGGTCGTCCTGGTGGCCCAGCCGCCCCGCGGACGGCCGACGCCAGCGCGCTCAGCTGCTTCTCCGCCAACCGGGCCGGGGTGCCGGCGCCCGGCTGGATCACCGATACTGAGCCGGTGTTGGCCTACTTGACCGAGTTTTACGGCGACGTCACCACGCACCCCCGGCGAGCGGCGCAGTACCACAGCTTCGGCTACGGGCACGCGGGCGCATGACGACCGCCCTCGCCTGGGTCTCCGCCGCTGAGGCCCGGGGCCAGGACGACGACGAACGGCTGGCCCTGCCCGCATTGCGGCGCGCCGGGGCCCAGGTCGAGGTGGTGAACTGGGACGACCCGGGAGTGCGGTGGGAGTCGTACGACCGGGCGGTACTGCGCTCGACGTGGGACTACCCGCAGCGCCTGGACGACTTCCGGGCCTGGTTGGCGAAGGCCGCCGCGGCGACCGACCTGCGCAACCCGTTGCCGATGGTGCGCTGGAACCTCGACAAGCACTACCTGGCTGAGCTGGATCGGGCCGGCGTGCCGGTGGTCGCCACCACGTTCGTCGAGCCGGGCGAGACTCCCCCGCGGCCCCGCGGCGAGTTCGTGGTCAAGCCGGCCGTCGGGGCCGGCAGCCGGGACGCCGCGTCGTACGCGCCGGAGCAGTGGGCGCAGGCGCGCGAGCACGTCGAGCGGCTGCACGCAGCCGGCGTCAGCGTGCTCGTCCAGCCGCTGATCCCGTCAGTCGCGGCCCGCGGCGAGTGGCCGCTAATCTTTCTCGGCGGCCACTACAGCCACGCCGCGAGCAAGCGGGTCGACCTGCCCCGGGCCGGCTCGGTCGAGGGCCTGTTCGCCGAGGAGACGAACCGGCCGTACGGGGCCGAGCCGGAGCAGATCGCGGTGGCGCGAGCGGCCGTCGACCAGGTGATCGACCGGTTTGGCGTGCCGGCGTACGCCCGGGTCGACCTCGTGGCCCACGAGGGCCGTCCGCTGGTCCTCGAGCTGGAGCTCATCGAGCCGTCGCTGTTTCTGGCCCAGGCTCCGGCGGCGGCGGTCGGCCGCCTGGTCGAGGCGCTGCTCGCCTGACCGGGAAACCCTGGATGCCGGTGACCGTCGGGGTGTCCGAAGCTCGTCTCGGGATCACGCCGGGCGGGTCAGAACGACACGACGATGCCGACCATCGGCGGGCGGCGTAGCCGCAGCACGCGAGCCAACCAGTTCCCCGCCCGGGACATCACGTACCGGCGGGCAAGCAGCTTCCGGGCGAACGCCGTCCCGTCGCCGTCCAGCAACCGGGCGGTTCCCGTCACGCTCGGCGCACCCGGCGGCACTGTCCCGCGCACGGAGCACGGCTCCACACGCACCTGCGGGTTGTTCCGGATCCGCTTGACCTTGCCCGAGCCCGCCTCGGTCACGATCCAGAGTTCAGCACCACGCGGTACGTGCCAGACGGGCGTGGTCACCGGCGTGCCGTCCTTGCGGTAGGTGGTCAGATTGACGTACCGGCTACGGACGATCTCATCGGCCAACGTCATCATGCCAGCGTAGCGAGCCGCGCCCGGGCCGCGGCCGCAAGGTCGACAGCCGCGCTCGTTGCTCTCGCCGGATACCTAGCACTACTATGCATCCCACTTCTAGGTAGGGGACGGGGGGTGCTCCTGATGGTCGCCAAGGATCTGGTGGCCGCCTCGGCGACACCGATCGTGCTCGGCATCCTGGCCGAGCAGGAGAACTACGGATACGCGATCCTCAAGCGGATCAACGAGCTGTCCGGTGGTGAGCTGGACTGGACCGAGGGGCTGCTCTACCCGCTGCTGCACCGGCTGGAACGCCTCGGGTACGTGGAGTCGAACTGGCGGTCGGTCGCCGGCGAGCGGCGGCGCAAGTACTACCGCATCACCAACGCCGGCCTGGACGAGCTGGCCGAGCAGCGCCGCCAGTGGGACACGGTCGTGGACGCGCTCAAGGAGATCTGGCTCGGCCTCCGCCACGGTGGCCCGTTGGCGGCGGTCCCGACGGAGTGCCGGGCATGACGCCGCGGGAGGACCAGCAGGAGCTGGAGACGCAGTTCGCGCAGTGGCGTCAGTACGTCCAGCGCCGCCGGGAACTGACGTCGGCCGACGCCGAGGAGCTCGAAGACCATCTGCGCGGTTGCGTCGACGAACTCGTCGCGGCCGGGCTGAGCGCGGACGAGGCGTTCCTGGTCGCGGTCAAGCGGATGGGCAGCCTGGACGAACTGTCCCGGGAGTTCGCGCGGGAGCACTCGGAACGGCTGTGGCAACAGCTGGTGCTGACCGGCGGGACCGGCGATCCAGTAGCGGACACGCGCTCGCGCCGGGACCTGCGGGTGATGCTCCTCTGCGCGGCGGGCGCGGCGGTATCGGTCAAGGTACCGGCGCTGTTCGGGCTCGACATGGCGGACGACGCCCCGTTCTACGGGGTGAACTTCAGCCTGTTCGCGTTGCCCTGGTTGGCCGGCTTCCTCGCCTGGCGCCGTCAGGCCGGACGCGCGCTGATCGGGGTACTCGTGGCGCTGTTCGCGCTCGGCGCCGTGGCGGCCAACGCCTACCCCCTGGCCGACGACTCGCAGTCGGTGATCCTCACCGCTATCCACCTGCCCATCGCGTTGTGGCTCGTGGCCGGTCTGGCCTACGTGGCCACCGAGTGGCGCTCGTCGCGTCGACGCATGGACTTCATCCGCTTCACCGGCGAATGGGTCGTCTACTTCGTGCTCATCGGCCTCGGCGGCGGCGTGCTCACCGGATTCACGGCCGGCACCTTCCTGGCGATCGGGATCGACCCGAAGACGTTCATCTGGCAGTGGCTGCTCCCGTGCGGCGCGGCGGCCGCGGTGGTCGTGGCCGGTTGGCTGGTCGAGGTCAAGCAGGGCGTAGTCGAGAACATCGCCCCGGTGCTCACGCGGCTGTTCACGCCGCTGTTCACGGCGGTGCTGCTGGCCTTCCTGGTCGCCATCGTCTGGACCAGCGCCGGTATCGACGTGGAACGCCAGGCGCTGATCCTGTTCGACCTGCTGCTGGTCGTGGTGTTGGGCCTGCTGCTGTACTCGCTGTCGGCCCGCGATCCGCTGGCGCCGCCCGGCCTGTTCGACAGGGTCCAGCTCGCGCTCGTGGTCAGCGCGTTGGCCGTCGACGTGCTGGTGCTCTTCGAGATCGCCGGGCGGATCAGCGAGTACGGTGCCACGGCCAACAAGGCCGCGGCGCTCGGCGAGAACGTCGTCCTACTGGCCAACCTCGCCTGGTCGGCATGGCTGCTGCTGCAGTTCGTCCGCCGGCGCACCCCGTTCGTGGCACTCGAGCGCTGGCAGACCGGCTACCTGCCGGTCTACGCCGCGTGGGCGTGGGTCGTGGTGCTCGTCTTTCCGCCGCTGTTCAGCTACGCCTGACCGGGAGCCGCGGCGTTGAACAGCGTTGCTGCCCGCGAGCCTTCCAGGACCAGCCGGCGGAAGGGTCAGTCGAGGGTCTCGACGTTCGAGCCGATGTCGATGCGGCCGTCGGTGAGGACGTCGGCGCGCAGGCCACCGCGGTGGATGAGGCCCCGCAGGACACCTTTGGTGGTGAGTCGCTCCAGGTGTGCGCACGGCTCACACAGCCGCTGGCCCAGGCACTCTGCCCCGCCCACCGGCAGATCGAGCGACGCCCGGCCCAACAGATCCGGGTCCTGGGGACTGAGCACCACCCCGGACGGCGTGCCGAACATCAACACCGCGGTCAGGTCCTGC
>Ga0081539_10003897_pt1 | contig 17376 bp, 16 predicted proteins | sample TabmetS4T2R2_FD_71023 | JGI IMG/M metagenome (GOLD analysis project Ga0081539, IMG submission 71023) | Tabebuia heterophylla rhizosphere microbial communities from the University of Puerto Rico - S4T2R2 | ecosystem: Host-associated > Plants > Roots > Rhizosphere ...
GGTGTCCGGCCTCACGACATATGTCCCAGCTGATAGGTCTCTCATGTCTTGGGAGATAGGTCACACCTGGTCTGCCGCTCGCCACGGCGGAGGAGTCCGGAGGGCGACGAGGCCGTGGCGAGCGGGGGTGGGCGTCCGGGGGTGGGCGAACAGTCGCGGGCATGTCCCGTGCTCGTGTCGCTGTTCTTCAGATCGTGTCCAAGCAGCTGACGGTCACCGCGGCGGCCGCCGAGTCCGGGATTTCCCGCCGGCACCTGCAGCGCTTGCTCGCCCGTTACCGAGAGGGCGGCCTGGACGCGCTTGAGCCGCGCTCGCGTCGCCCGAAGACGACGCCGATGGCAACGTCAGCGGAGGTCCGTGCGCGCGTGGTCGCGCTGCGAGTGCAGCTGATCGCTGACGGGCTCGACGCCGGTCCGGTCACGATCGCCTGGCATCTCGAGCGGGAGGGTCACAAGCCGCCGGCGCCGGCGACGATCAGCCGGATCCTGCACCAGGCGGGGCTGATCACACCGCAGCCGCGCAAACGGCCGCGATGCTCCTACACGCGCTTTGAGATGGCCCAGCCGAACGAGATGTGGCAGTCGGACTTCATCCACTGGCGGCTCGCTGACGGGACCGAGGTGGAGATCCTCAACTGGCTCGACGACCACTCCCGCTACCTGCTCTCCTGCAGCGTCCATGAGCCGGTGACAGGCGATGACGTGGTGGCCGTTTTCCTCGGCCTGATCGAGGAATACGGCCCGCCGGCGAGCACGCTGACCGATAACGGCAGCGTCTATACGAGCCGCTTCACCGGCGGTCGCAACGCGTTCGAATACGTCCTGCCGCTGCTCGGCGTCTGCCAGAAGAACGGATCCCCCGGACACCCGCAGACCCAGGGCAAGACCGAGCGCTTCCACCAGACCCTCCAACGCTGGCTGAGATCTCGACCGCCCGCGCGGACGCTCACCGAGCTGCAGGGCCAACTCGACGAGTTCCGCGAGCACTACAACGAGCGGCGCCCGCACCGAGCTCTGCAACGCAAGACCCCGGGCGAGACCTACCGCGCCACCCCGAAAGCCGCCCCAGCAAGCAACGGCCACGCGTCCGGGCACTACCGCCTGCGCTACGACCGCCTCGACGTCAAAGGCAAGATGACCATCCGCCGAGCAGGACGGATGCACCACCTCCACGCCGGCGTCGAGCACGCCCGCAAACGAGTCCTCGCGTTCGCCGACGACCACCGCGTCACCGTCACCGAGCTCACAACCGGCGAAGTCCTATCAGTCCATCTGATCGAGCCGAACAAGGCCTACTGGCGCAACCAAAACAACGAGCCCGGCCGCTGGCCGGGCTCCTCGAACTGAGACCTATGTCCCGAGACACATGAGACCGATGTCCCGAGACATCACAGAGGGGTGAGCGAGGGGACTCGAACCCCCGACCGCCTGGACCACAACCAGGAGCTCTACCAGCTGAGCTACGCCCACCGCGGGAATCGCAGTGTAGCCGCCGCGCAGGTCAGCCGGCGAGGTGCTTCGGGGGTTCGGGCGGGACCGTGTCCTCGACGCCGGAGATGCTGAAGAGGCGTTGTACGTTGGGCGGGACGTTGCGCAGGTAGAGGTCCCAGCGGCCCGCCTTGGCCTCGGTGCGCGCGCGCAGCAGGATGCGCAGGCCGGTGGAGTCCATGAAGCGCAGGCTCTCGAGGTCGAGGACGACCTGCTCGCCGGGCTCGCGTGGTCGCAGCACGGCGCGCTCCAGGGCGCCGGCGGTGGCGATGTCGAGCTCGCCGTGCACACGTATGACGCGCTCACCGTTGGGGCCCTGCTCCTCGGCAACGCCGAACGCCGCGTCGATCGCGCGCAGCGCCATGAGCGCGTCGAGGGCGTCGTCGCGGGAGGCGTGGCTGGACTGGCGCCACAGGCGCCCCTCGCGGAAGTGGTAGGCCCAGTGGGCGTCGCGCTCCTCGACCTCGCCTCCGCGCTCGATCCGCACCCTCCCGCTGGCCAGCACCACGCGGTCGTGCTCCTCGAGGCCCTGCAGCGTCGCCTTCCAGCGCACGCCCTGCTCCTCGAGCGCGCGCAGAGCCGCCCGCAGCTCGCCGGTGGTGCGGTAGATCCGCCCACGGCTGACGTAGGGCTGCCAGACGACCTCCTCGCCGGCGGCGTCGAGCATCGCGCCCGCCCCACCGGACTCGTAGGCCTCCCACAGCTCGCGGACCACTTGGACCGGGCTCGTCATCGCGCGGAAGGCTAAACGCCGCGTTGCGTATACGTGACCTAGGCGGCTTCCAGCGCCGGCGACGCCGGCTGCGGCGAGCCGTCCGGCGTCCAGGCGTCGCGCGCGCGGCGCTCGGCCTCGAGCTCGGCCTCGAAGTCGGCATCGTCGCCGTGGCGGAAGGCGACGTCCTCGGTCGCCAGGACGCGCTCCACGAAGAGCTCGACGAGCTCGCCGTCGAGCTGCGTGCCCGACACGCGGCGCAGCTCGGCGATCGCCTCGGCCGAGCTGACCGGCGAGCGGTACGAGTCGCGGCCGGTCATCACGTCGTAGGTGTCGGCGATCGAGATCATCCGCGACAGCCGTGGGATCTGCTCGCCTGCCAGGCCGCGCGGATAGCCCTTGCCGTCGATGCGCTCGTGGTGGGCGAGGATGATCGCCGCGACCTCGGCGTGGTTGGGCAGGTGCCCGACGAGCTCGGCGCCGCGCTCGGGGTGGCGCTTGACGATCTCCCACTCCTCGTCGGTCAGCTTGCCGGCCTTGAACATCCGGTCGGCGAACATGACCTTGCCGACGTCGTGGTAGAGGCCAGCGGTGTGGACGAGCCGCTGCTCGGCCTCGCTGCAGCCCGCCGCCTGGGCGATCCGCCGCGCGTAGCGCGCGACCGCGGCCGAGTGGCGCGCGGTCATCTGGTCGCGGGCGTCGACGAAGTCGAGGATGATCCGGACGAGGCCGTCGCGCTGGGCCTGGGCCTCGGCGGCGAGCTGGCGGGCGTTCTCGGCGTGGCGCTGGGCCTGGAGCAGGTCGCGCTGCAGGCGCGAGTAGGCGATCAGGAGGATCCCGAAGAAGGCGATCACTCCAGCGCCGATGCTCACCACGAGGTAGACGAGGACCGCGGTCGCGCACGCGAGCACGAGGTTCGTCGAGATCAGCGGCCACGCGGTGGCCGCGAGCTCGCGGTCCATGCGAAGCCCCTCGATCCACCACATCCACGGCGTCATCAGCGCGACGTTGAGGAACCAGGTGACGAGGAACAGCACGACCACGGCGAGCGCGAACCAGCCGGAGGTCTGCGAGACGCCCAGCTCGTCGGTCGCGATGCGCGCGAGGAGCGCACCGGCCACGAGGAAGATCGCGTAGATCGCCGCGTTGCCGACCAGGCGGTTCCGCGTTGACGCGCGGTTGGTGAAGATGACGAGCTCGCCGATGATGAGCATCGGCAGCGGCCCGAGCGTGATCATGCCCAGCACGAAGACCGGGTGCGTCGCGATGACGATCGTCCCGGTGGGCGACTGGATCACGTAGCGGTCGGCGATCAGCGCCAGCGCCGCCACGGAGATGAGCACGAGGGGCCGGTCCCAGTCGTCGGCGCGCGACGTCAGGACCGCGACGACCGTCGCAGCGATGGTCGCGAGGACTGCGAAGAAGGGCGCATAGCGCGAACCGCGCATCGCGCTGGAAGTCGGCGCAAACGCCCCGAACTTGACGCCGACGATCGTCCAGGGCCCGCTAAAGGTCGAGAAACGCGCGCCGACTTCGACACGCAACTTCTCTTGCTAAACCTATTCCCCTGCTTTTGGACGTATGTATGATTGCCCCCGCATCAGGTCCAGGCTTCCATGTGCCTCGCTAGGGGAGCGCACTAGGGAAGCGCTCAAAGGGAAGGGCGAGGAGCGAAGGGGGTTGGCATGAACGTTCGTGGTGGGTGATCTAGAGGGACGCTGAGCGCGTCCCGCATCTTTCGCTTTCGCCACCCGGGCAGTTCGCCCGGGTGTGCGCGTTTAAGCGGCCGTAGTCGCGCCGCACGCTCCTGTACGTTCGACCACCGCCGAGCCCTCAAGGCTCCGGCCCTCTCTCCGACACGAACCGCGATGGTCAGCCTCCGTCCGCTTCGCCATGCCGGCTTCCGCCGCCTGGCGCTCAGCTACACGCTCAACGAGCTGGGCTGGGGCTTCGGCACCGTCGCTCTGGGCCTGCTGGTCTTCGACCGCACCCACAGCGCCCTGGCGACCACCGCGCTGTGGCTCTGCACGCTGCTCGTGCCGGCGCTGGTGGGCCCGGCGGTCACCGCGCACCTCGACCGCGCGGCGACGCGGCGCGCGCTTCCCAGCCTCTACCTGGCCGAGGCCGGGATCTTCGCCCTGCTGGCGATCCTCGCCTACGAGTCGCCGTGGATCCCCCTGGTCCTCCTGCTCGCCGCGCTCGACGGCACGCTCGCGCTGGTCGGCCGCGCGCTCACCCGCGCGGCGGTCGCCGCCACGCTGAAGCCTGTCGGCGAGCTCGAGCCCGGCAACGCGCTGCTCAACGTGTCCTTCTCGGTGTGCTTCGCCGCCGGTCCGGCCCTGGGCGGCGTCGCGGTCGCCGCCGGCGGCGTCAGCGCGGCGCTGTGGGTCAGCGCCGGGCTGTTCGCGGCGATGACCGTCGCGCTGGCGACGAGCACCGCGCTGCCCCCGGCCCGCGCGGAGGTCGGCGAGGGCTGGCTGGCGCGCCTGCGCGCGGGGCTCGGCCACGCGCTGGCCAACCGCGCCGTGCGCCGGGTGCTGGCAAGCCACGCGGCGATCTTCATCTGCGCGGCGATGATCTCCCCGGTCGAGGTCATCTGGGCCAAGGAGACGCTCGACGGCGGCGACGGCGCCTACGGCCTCGTGCTCAGCGCCTGGGGCGCCGGCACGCTCATCACCGGCCTCGTGCTCTCCTCGGTGTGGCGGCGCGCGTCGGTCCTCGCCCGCCTGCCGCTCGCCGCCGGCGTGATGGCGGTCGGCTACGTCGTGATGGCGTCGGCCACGTCGCTGGCGGTCGGCGCGGTCGGCTGCTTCATCGGCGGCATGGGCAACGGCTTCTACTACGTGTCGGTCGTCCAGGCGATCCAGGACCGCGTCGACGACGAGTTCCAGGGCCGCGTCATGGGGCTGCTCGAATCGACCACGGCCGGCTGCTTCGGCATCGGCTTCTTCATCGCCGCCGCGCTGACCGAGCTGACGTCCGTGCGCGTGACCTTCGCGGCCACCGCCGGCGGCGTGATCCTCGCGACGCTGTGGATGGCCACGCTGCTGCGCGGCGGCGGCGGCCCAGCGGCCTCACGCGCCGACGAGGAGCTCGAGCAGCCGGAGCTGGAGATCGAGGGTCACCCCATCGCGATCGCGAGCCGCGACGGAGGTCGCGAGGCTCGCGGCGCGGACGCCGAAGCGGTCTAGCCGCCACTCACCGTGCGCCATGACCGCCACGTGATCCGCAGGATCACCGCCGTGATCGCCAGGCCGATGATCGGATCGAGGACGTCGGCGCCGAGCGCCACCGCGATCGCCGGAGCGACCACCGCCAGGCTGACGTAGGCGTCGGCGCGCGCGTGGTCGCCGTCGGCGACGAGCGCCGGGCTGGCCAGCCGCCGGCCGGCGCGCGTGCGGATCCGCGCCGCGACGAAGTTGCCCGCACACCCGAGGGCGCCGGCGGCGGCCAGCGCGCCGAGGGCGTCGGGCTCGTTCGGGTCGACCAGGCGCACGACGGCCTCCACGCCGGCAACGCACGCCGACACGAAGTCGCGGCAACCACCAGCCGTCCCGCGACTCGCTCGGCGCGCTCGGAGCGCAACAGGAAGGCAGCGCCGGTCGCGGCGCTTGTGGATCAGGTCGGCCAGCAGCGCCACCGACCCGCTGGCGACGAACACCGCGGTCTGGGCGGCGGCGGTGACCGCCAGCACGAGGAGGGCGAGCGCGACCGCGCGCACGCCCTCGCGCGAGCGCTCGATCGACGGGTCGACGAGCCCGTGGCTGTGCCCGTGCCCGTGGCTATGGCTGTGCGCGACGTCCTCGGCTAACCCGGGCAGTCTCGCGCATCGCGTGGCAGGTCAGACGCCGGCCAGCGGGCGCAGCTCCTCGCCTTTGGCCAGCGGATGGCGCTGGAGCGTCCCGCTGGGCTCGACGAGGTACGCGCCCATCCGCCGCAGCGGCGGCGAGTAGGCGTGCAGCGTGATCGCCGGCGTGCTCCCGGCGTGGGTGACGCGGTGGATGTCGACCGGCGCGAAGTCGAACACGTCGCCCGGGAAGTACCGCCGGACCTCCGGGTCTGCGCCAAGGCGCAGGCGCTCCTCGACCACCGATCCCTGCGCCACGACCACCGCCCCCGACGAGAGGTCGTGGTCGTGGAAGCCGGTGTCGTGGCCGGGCATCCAGCAGATCAGCCACACCTCGACCTCGTCGTCGAGGCGCAGGCACTCGAAGATCCGCTGGCCGGGGTCGTGGCGAACGAGGTGCTCCCAGGACGACGGGTCGGCCGCCAGTCCGGCGACGACCTCGCGAAGTTCGATGGTCAGCAGCGTCGACGGCATGCGCCGCCGCAAACTACCAAATCCCTATTGACTTTGTAGAGAATGCTCGTGGCGCTCGGCGACCTGGGTCGTCCACGCGGCCAGGCGCTCCTCGAACTCGGGGTGATCCTGCGGCACCCCGTTGAACGCCCAGCTCGTCAGCTCCATGAGCGACTCGACCTGCTCGGGCGTCAGCGGGGGGCCCTCCCCGCGGTCATGGAGGTCACCTGCGACGAGCGCCTCGCGGATGTGCTCCGGGAGGCGCTCGGCGGGGGGCCAATCGACATTCAGCTTCCGGACCGTTGGCATAGCGTGGGCTGCATCGTCCACCCCCGGGCGCGGCCGCAACGCGATGGAGTTTTCGCACAGCTTGCGCGGCCGAAGCGTCCGGGGGCGGCCTGGACGTTCGGCTTAATCGCCGCGCCGCGCGAGCGCGTCGCGCAGGGCGAAGTACGCCGGCTTGGGCTGGAAGCTCTCGTCGAGCGGCGTCGCCGCACCCTCGCCCGCGAAGAACCCCGGCACCCACGAGTACTTGTCGGTGAAGCCCCACAGCGTGAAGCTCACGCACCGGCGCACCGCGACGCAGCCGCGCATCATGTTGGCGAAGTACGTGGCCTGCGTGGCGAGCTTCTCGGGCGTCGCCGGCAGCACCATGCGCACGTCGGCCTCGGTGATCGCGACGTCGACCCCGGCCGCGGCGAACCGCTGGAGGTTGGCGCCGAAGGTGTCCGGATAGGGGAACTCGATCGACAGGTGCCCCTGGAAGCCGACCCCGTCGATCGGCACGTGCTGGGCCTGGAGCTGCTTGACGAGCGCGAGCGCCGCATCGCTCTTGGGCCCGATCGACTCGAGGTTGAAGTCGTTGTAGTAGAGCTTGGCGTGCGGGTCGGCCTGGTGGGCCCAGCGGAACGCGTCGGCGATGTACCCCGGCCCGAGCGCGCGCAGCCAGATCGTGTCGCGCAGCGTGCCGTCCTCGTTGAAGGCCTCGTTGACCACGTCCCAGGCGTAGATGCGCCCGCGGAAGTGCCCGGCCTCCTCGAAGATGTGGCGGCGCAGGATGTCGCGCAGCTGCGCGGGCGTGAACGTGCCCGAGGTCAGCCACGACGGCAGCTGGCTGTGCCACACGAGCGTGTGTCCCCGCACCAGCTGGTGGTTGGCGCGGGCGAAGCGCACGAGCGCGTCGCCCTGGCTGAAGTCGGTCACGCCCTGCTGGGGCTCGACCGTCTCCCACTTCATGACGTTCTCGGGCGTGACGATGTTGAACTCGCGCTCGATCGCCGCCTTGTACGTCGGGTCGTTGGCGAGCGCGTTCATGTCGACCGCCGTCCCGATCAGCGGCCGGCGCGCGACGTCGCGCAGCCCGCCGCCGTGGGCCAGCGCGGCGGGCGCGCCGATGGCCACGACCAGGGCGACCGTGGCGGCGAGCCACGCGCTCATGCGTCGCGCATGCGTCGTCTGAGACACTGGTGCTCCTTCCCGAATGAACCCGAAAATTTCGGGAGCCGGATCTCTCGGACAGGCTCTCTATTGGCCATCCAGAGCAGCGTTGAAACCGAAAGTTGACCGAAAGCTCTGATAGCGTCCGCCGCGTGGCTCGAGAGCCCAACGGCGACGGACGGGTGACCATCGCCGACATCGCCACGGCGGCCGGCGTGTCGGTGCCGACCGTGTCGAAGGTGATCAACGGGCGCTCGGATGTGGCGCCGGGCACCCGCGCGCGCGTCGAGCGGCTCTTGCACGAGCACGGCTACCAGCGGCGCGCGCCCGCGCACGGCCGCCGCGCCGCGCTGCTCGACGTCGTCTTCAACGAGCTCGAGAGCCCGTGGGCCATCGAGATCATCCGCGGCGTCGAGGAGGTCGCGCGCGAGCACGACCTCGGCGTGGTCCTGTCCGCGCAGGAGGGGCCGGGGGCGCTCGGGCGCTCGTGGGTGGACGCCGTCGCCTCGCGCCGCACCGCCGGCGTCGTGCTCGTCGTCTCGGAGCTCACCGAGGAGCAGGCCGCGCGCCTGAACGCGCGGCGCATCCCCTTCGTCGTGGTCGACCCGGCCGGCGAGCCGGCGGCCGACGTGCCCTCGGTCGGCGCGACGAACTGGAACGGCGGGCTCGTCGCCACCCGCCACCTGCTCGAGCTCGGCCACCGGCGAGTGGGGATGATCGGCGGCCCGCCGACCATGCTCTGCAGCCGAGCGCGCGTCGACGGCTACCGCGCGGCGCTCGAGACCGCCGGCGTGCCGGTCGACCCCGAGCTCATCCGCCACGGCGACTTCCACGTGCAGCGCGCCTACGAGGAGGGCCGTGCGCTGCTCACGCTCCCCGATCGGCCGACCGCGATCTTCGCCGGCAGCGACCTGCAGGCCTTCGGCCTCTACGAGGCCGCGCGCGTGCTCGGGCTGCGCGTCCCGCAGGACCTCAGCGTCATCGGCTTCGACGACCTGCCGATGGCGCGCTGGGCGTGGCCGCCGCTGACGACGATCCGCCAGCCGCTGACCGAGATGGCCGCGACCGCGACGCGGCTCGTGCTCGGCCAGGACGGCGAGCGGCGCGTCGAGCTCGCCACCAGCCTCGTCGTGCGCCAGAGCACCGCGCCGCCGGACGGCGGCGCCGACACGCCCTAGGTGAGCACCGCGTCGCCCTCGCGCAGGGGGCGCAGCCAGAGGTAGCCGTAGCGGCCGAGGCGCACGCGCAGGCGCCCGCCGTCGAGCAGCTCATGCTCTCGCTCCTCGAGCAGGTCGTCGACGGCGACGATGTCCTCGCCGAGCTGGATCTCGGCCTCGGCGTCGTCCTCACCGAGGTTGTGGATCGCGACGACGGTGCTGTCCTCCCAGTCGCAGCGATGGGCGAACAGGCTCGGCGCCGGCGTCTCGAGCAGCGTCACCTGGCCCCAGCCGAACTCGGGCCGCTCGCGGCGGCGGCGGATGAGGCGCTCCATCCAGTTCAGCAGCGAGTCGGGATCGCGGCGCTGGCGCGCGACGCTCGACCAGTCCATCGGGATGCGCACGCTCATCCGGTCGGGGCGATCGAGGTCGTCGCCCATCCCCACCTCGTCGCCGTAGAGCAGGACCGGCGTCCCGGGCAGCGTGAACATCAGGCTCCAGGCCATGCGCATCCGATCGCGGTCGTGGTCGAGCATCGGAGCCACGCGGCGGCGGATGCCGTGCCCGTAAAGCCGCATGTTCTCGTCGGGCGCGAAGGCGGCGAAGACCTCGTCGCGCTGCGGGCCGGTCAGACGGTCGAGGGTGAGCTCGTCGTGGTTGCGCAGGAACGTCGCCCACGCGCAGTCGACCGGCACCGGCGGCAGGCTGCGCACGATCATCTCCAGCGGCTCGGCGTCCTGGCGCGCCAGCGCGAGCCACAGGTGCTGGTTGAGCAGGAAGGCCGACTGCATGTGCAGCAGGTCGCCGTCGCGACCGAAGAAGCCGGCGAGGTCCTCGAGGCCGACGTTGACCTCGCCCAGGAGCGTCGCGTCGCCGCGGCGGCGGTTGACGAACGCGCGCAGCTCGCGCAGCCACACGCGCGGGTCGTTCTGCACGCGCTCGGGCAGCCCGGCCGTCTCCAGCAGCGCGGGGACGGCGTCGAGGCGGAAGCCCGAGACGCCGAGGGCCAGCCAGAAGCCCATGATCCGCGCGATCTCCTCGCGGACGTCGGCGTTGGCGGTGTCGAGATCCGGTTGGAAGCTGTAGAAGCGGTGCAGGTAGTACTGGCCGGCCTTGCGGTCGTAGGCCCAGTTCGACGTCTCGCGGTCGGGGAAGAAGAGCCCCTTGGGCTCGTCGGACGGCTCGTCGCGCCAGACGTACCAGCCGCGCCGCGGCGAGTCGCGATCCGCCCGCGCCTCCTGGAACCACGGGTGCTCGTCGGAGGTGTGGTTGAGGACGAGGTCGACGATCACGCGCAGGCCGCGGTTGGTCGCGGTGCGGATGAGCTCGACGAGGTCGCCGTGGGTGCCCAGCCGCTCGTCGACGCCGTAGTGGTCGGCGACGTCGTAGCCGTCGTCGCGGTTCGGCGTCGGGTAGAAGGGCATCAGCCACAGGCAGCTGACGCCGAGGCCGGCGAGGTAGTCGATCTGGCGGGTGAGCCCGTCGAAGTCGCCCACGCCGTCGCCGTTGGAGTCCAGGTAGGTCTCGACGTCCAGGCAGTAGACGATCGCGTCCTTCCACCACTGGTCGCTCGTCTGGTCCAGGCGCACCCGCCGGGTCCTACCCGGGCGGGCGCCCCTCGCACGCCAGGCGCTGGTTCTTGTAGCGCTTGTCCTCGGTGACCTCCGGGCCGAGCCAATCGGGGCCGGCGAAGTGATCGGCGGCATCCTCGGAGTCGAACTCGACCTCGGCGACGACGAGGCCGGCAAGCGCGCCGTCGTAGACGTCGAGCTCGATCGTCGCGCCGTCCTCCGTCGGGATCTCGTAGCGGGTCTTCTCGATCCGCCGGCCCTCGGTCAGCGGCCAGAGGCGCTCGAAGCGCTCATCGTCGATGTCGAGCTCCTCCTCCACCCGGCTGCGCCCGCCGGCGCCCTTGACGGTCAGCGTCGCGCTCCCGCCGCGGCGGCGGATGCGGACCTCGGTGCCGTCGTCGGCGATCGCCAGATAGCCCTGCTCGATCGCCGTCGACGGATGGCGATCGAGGTCGTCGGGGCGCTCGGGGACGAGAAACTTGCGCTCGATCTCGATGGTCCAACGGTAACGGGCAATCCCTGCGACGGCCGCGCGCCGTACTACCGGCATGCGCCCCTCTCTCCCCCGCTTCCTTCTCGCCGCCGGAGCGGCCGCCGCGGCCACCCTCGCCCTCGCCGCGTGCGGAGGCGGCGATGACGGCGGCGCCTCGTCGACGACGACAGCCACGTCGACGGGCGCCGTCAGCGTTCAGCGCGTCGACGGCATCGGCAGCGTGCTCGTCGACGCGGCCGGCAAGGCCCTCTACACGCCCGATCAGGAGTCCGACGGCCACGTCCGCTGCACCGGCGCCTGCGCATCGATCTGGCAGCCGGTCGTCGCGCCGGCGTCCGGCACACCGAAGGCCAGCGACCGCGCGACCATGCTCGAGGTCATCGTGCGCCCCGACGGCACGCGCCAGGTCGCCGCCGGCCGCAAGCCGCTCTACACGTTCACCGAGGACCCGCAGGGCAAGGTCACCGGCGACGGCTTCTCCGACGACTTCGGCGGGCGCCACTTCACGTGGCACGCGGTGCTCGCGGGCGGGGCGGCGGCGAGCGGCAAGAGCACCGCCCCGGCGAGGAACGACTACGGCTATTAGCGCGTCGTACCGAGGAGATGGACGGGCTGTCGGACGAGGCGCTGCTGGCCGGCCTGGCCTCCGGTGACACGGAGGCCGCGGCCGCGTTCGTGCGCCGCTTCCAGAGCCGCGTCTACGGGCTGGCGATGACCATGCTGCGAGACTCCGGACTGGCCGAGGAGGTCGCCCAGGAGACCTTCGTGCGCGCGTGGCGCCACGCGAGCACCTACGACCCGCGGCGCGGCCGCGTGCCGACGTGGCTGCTGACCATCGCGCGCAACCTGGCCATCGATCGCGCGCGGATGCGCGTCCCCACGCCGGTCGATCCCGACGCCCTCGCCGCCGAGCTCGACCTCGCCCACGTCGACGCGCCGATCGACATCTCCGAGCGCGACCGCCTGCGCCGCGCGATCGCGACGCTTCCCGGCGATCAGCGGCGCGCGGTCGTCCTCGCGGCCTACGCCGGCAGGACGGCGCTGGAGATCTCCGAGCTCGACGGCGTCCCGCTCGGGACGGTCAAGACGCGGATCCGCGCGGCGATGCTCAAGCTGCGCGAGAGCCTGGGGGTCGAGCATGAGCTGTGAGCGCAACCGGGACCTGGCCGCCGAGCTCGCGCTCGGGCTGCTCGTCGGCGAGCAGCGCGCGCAGGCGCTGCGCCACCTGGCCGACTGCCCTGACTGCCGCCGCGAGGTCGCCCAGCTGACCGCGGTGGCCGACGAGCTGCTGATGCTCGCCCCCGAGCGCGAGCCGCCGGCGGGGTTCGAATCGCGGGTGCTCGCGCGCCTCGCGCCCCCGCCGGCGGTCGCGCGCCCGCGCCGGCGACTGCGCCGCGTCGTGGCTCCGCTGGCCGCCGCGGCCGCCGCGGCGGCGGTCGCGGTCGCCGTGGTGCTGCAGACCACGAGCGACGACCGCCGCCTCGCCGACCACTACCGCGCCACGCTCGCCGCCGGCCACGGCAGCTCGTTCGCGGCCGCGCGCCTGCACGCGCCGGGCGCCGTCCCTGCCGGCGTCGTCTACGCCTACAGCGGCAGGACGTCGTGGATGTTCGTCGTCGTCTACCGCGATCACGTCGGGGTGCCCTACCGCGCCGAGCTCGTCACGACCTCCGGCCGGCGGGTGGCGCTGCCGGCCTTCCGGCTGGACCCGCGCACGGGGAGCGGCGGCGAGGCGATCCCGATCGACCTCGACGCCGTTGCCAGCGTGCGCCTCATCGGTCCCAAGCCGGGCGACGTCCTCGAAGCCGACCTCGCCCACAGTCGCTAGGGTCGGCCCACCATGGAGGCCAGCGCATGGCTCGAGGCCATGGGCAGCGTCCCGCTCGCCGACCTCCACGCGGCGCGCGAGAGCTTCCTACGCGACCACACCGAGGAGGTCTACGCGGCGCTGACCGACGACTTCGCGACTCCGCTGCGCGTCGAGGAGCTCGTCGCCTGCGCGGCAGAGCGCTTTCCCGGGCTCGTGCCGACGAGCGCGGAGCTCGAGGACGAGCGCCGGCACGCGCTGGCCGACAAGGAGGGGATCGAGATCGCTCACGGGCTGCTCCTCGCCCACGTGCTCGCCTCGCCGCGGGCCGGCGATCACCTCGTCTGGGCGATGCGCCGCCCCACCGCTGGGGCGCTCGAGCGCGTGCCCGAGCTCGAGGCCAACGGCGAGGTCGACCTCGGGACCGCGGCGGTCCGCCGCGAAGGCAGGGCCTCGGTGGTCGAGCTGCGCAACCCGCGCCACCTCAACGCCGAGGACGACCTCACCCTGCCCGCGACCGAGGTCGCCGTCGATCTCGCCCTGCTCGACCCCGAGACCCAGATCTGCGTCCTGCGCGGTGGCGTCGTCGAGCACCCGCGCTACGCGGGGCGACGGATCTTCGGCGCCGGGCTCAACCTCACGCGCCTGTATCGCGGCCTGCTCCCGTACCTCTTCTTCGTCGTGCGCGACCTCGGCTACGTCAACAAGATCCACTGCGGGCTCTCCGGGCCCGAGTACCGCCCGGGGCCGCTGGAGGAGACGACCGAGAAGCTGTGGATCGCCGCCGCCGAGACGTACGCGATCGGGGGCGCGTGCCAGCTGCTGCACGTGGTCGATCACGTCATGGCCGAGCGCGGGTGCCGGATGTACCTCCCAGCGCGCAACGAGGGGATCATCCCGGGCGCCTCGAACCTGCGCCTCCCGCGCACCGTTGGCGATCGCGTCGCCCGTCAGGCGATCCTTTCCGGCCGCGAGTTCGAAGCCGGCACGCCCGACGGCGATCTGCTCCTCGACGAGATCGTCGAGCCGGGCCAGATGAACGACGCGATCGCCGCTCGCGTCGACGCGCTGACCACATCGGGGCTGGTCAACGCCGCCGCCAACCGGCGTGCGCTGCGGGTCGGCCGCGAGCCGCCGGACGTCTTCCGCACCTACATGGCGGTGTACGCCCGCGAGCAGGCCCTCTGCCACTTCAGTCCGGCGCTCGTGAGCAACCTCGAGCGCCACTGGAGCGCGCATGAACGCACCCTCTGAGATCGAGGTCGCGCCGCGCGAGCAGCTCGAGGCGCTGCAGCTCGAGCGTCTGCGCGCGGGGCGACGTCGACGCACTCGCGGCGCGGGTCGCGCAGATGCTTCGCGAGCGCACCGGCGTGACGATCGGCGTGAGCCTCCTGGAGCCCGGCGCGGTGCCGCGCAGCGAGGGCAAGGCGATACGCGTCGTCGACCGGCGGGCGGTGTGACGTCACCGCTCGGACATCGGCGCATGACCTCGACGCGGCGCGCCGCGTTCGACGCGCATGTCCCTCTCCTCCACTCTCCTCGCGACCGCCGCCATCGGCGCCGCGGCGCTCGCGCCCTCCGCCGCCCAGGCGGCCGAGGGCTTCACGGGCGTCACCACCGATGGCCGTGTCGCCCACTTCCAGACTGACACCATCCCCGGCCTCAATCCCAAGCCGGTCAAGGTGACCGGGCTCGCCGGCGGCGAGCGGATCGTCGGCCTCGACCGGACGCCGTCCGGCGAGCTGCTCGCGCTCACCTCGGCGGGCAACATCGACTCGCTCGACGCGACCACCGGCAAGGCGACCGCGAAGTTCTCCGCGCCGGTCACCGGCACGGTGGATCCCAACGGCACGGTGACCTTCGCCGTCGCGCCCGACGGCAAGAGCGCGCGGATCATCACCGCCGGCCGCGACGACCTCGTCGACCTCGCCACCGGCGCGCGCAAGGCCGGCGGCGGGCTGACCTTCGCGCCGGGCGACCGCCACGCCGGCGCGCAGGCCGTGCCCGCGTTCGACTACCAGGCCGACGGCCGCCTGATCGGCTACGACCCCGCGCAGGGCGCCATCGCGGTCCAGAACGCCGGCGCTTCGACGGTCAGCACGCTGGCGGGGCTGCCGTTCAAGGCGCTCGAGCCGGTGCGCGCCACCGTCGCCTCCGACGGCAGCGTGTGGGCCGCGGCGGCGCTGCCCACCCGCCATCGCAACGACCAGCCGCAGTCGCGCTTCGTGCGCTACGACCCGGCGACCGGCAGGCTCACGGGCGTCAACGGCACCTACCTCGGCGTGCAGCTCGCCGCGGTGGCCGACGACGGCAAGGTCGCCGACGACACGACCAAGCCGACCGCGTCGATCCGCGGCACGGTGGTTCGCCGCCACGTCATCAGCGGGTTCTCGGTCTACGGCCCGCTGGGCGTGAAGGTCAGCGAGCCCGGCCAGGTCACCGCCCAGCTGCTGCTGCGCGGCAAGGTCGTCGCCTTCGGCCTGCAGTCGACCGACGTCGCCGGCTTCATGGACGTCGACTTCATTGCGCGCAAGGGCGAAGGCGCGACGCTGCGCCGGGCGGCGGCCGCCCACCGCCGCGTCGTCGTGCGCATGACCGTCCACGATTGGGCGGGCAACAAGCGCACGTACCAGAAGCACGTGCGCCTCTCGCGCTAGCGCCACAATCCGCCGGGCGTGACTGCTCGCCCGGGACCGATCCTGACGAGGACGCTGGCGGGGCTCGGCCTCGCCGGCGTCGTCGCGTCCGCGGTGCCGCTGGCGCTGGCCATCCACAGCGTCGGCGGCCACCACCGCGACCTCATCGCGATCTTCGGCCCGATCATCGGCGGGGCGTTCATCGGCACCGGCCTGTACGCATGGCTGCGCCACCCCGACAACCGCTTCGGCCCGCTGATGGTCGCGTTGGGCTACGCGTACTGCCTGTCGGGGCTCATCGTCTCGACCGAGTCGTGGTCGTTCATCTTCGGGCTGCACCTCATCCCGCTGCCCTACGCGATCCTGCTGCACATCCTCGTCTCGTTCCCGACGGGCCGGCTGCAGACGGCGGCCGAGCGAGCGCTCGTGTGGGGCGCGTACCTGGTGGCGACCGTCGTCTGGTGGGCGATCATGCTCATCGAGGACACGGGCGCGTTCGGGCTGCCGGCCAACCACCTGCTCGTCTCGGCCGGCCACCACCAGCTGTTCGACACGCTGGCCAACGTCCGGTTGGGGATCGTGGTCGCGCTGATCGCGGGGGCCGCGGTGGTGATGGCTCGGCGCTGGGCGGCCGCGTCGCGCGCGCTGCGCCGGGCGCTCGCGCCGGTCTACCTCAGCGGCGGGCTCGTGCTCGCGCTCTACGCGATCTGGTCGATCACCGGGATCGCCGGCGCCGACCAGGACCTGCAGGAGAACCTCGAGCGCGCGCGGGTGGTCGCGCTGGCGTTGGTGCCGTTCGCGTTCATGGCCGGGCTCGTGCGCAGCCGGGTCGCCGGCGCCGCGGCGGTCAGCGCGCTGGTCGCGAGCCTCGGCGATGCGGGCCGAGGGCGCGGCCGGCTGCGCGAGGCGCTGGCCGGGGCACTCGGCGACCCCTCGCTCGAGTTCGCGTTCTGGCTGCCCGAGCGCGGCGGCTGGGTCGACGAGGCGGGCGCGCCGGTCGTGCTTCCCGGAGACGACTCGGCGCGGACGTGCACGACGATCGAGCACGAGGGGCGGCCGTTGGCGACGATCGTCCACGACGTCTCGCTCGCCGAGCAGAGCGAGCTCGTTCGCGCGGTCGGCGGCGCGGCGTCGCTGGCGCTGGAGAACGAGCGCCTCGACGCCGAGCTGCGCGCCAACCTCCACGAGCTGCGCGCGTCGCGGGCGCGCATCGTCGAGAGCGCCGACGCGGCGCGCCGGCGCATCGAGCGCGACCTCCACGACGGCGCGCAGCAGCAGCTCGTGGCGATCCTGCTGGCGTTGCGCATGGCGCGGTCGCGGGTGGAGGGCGATCCGCACGCGGCGGGCGAGATGATCGACGCGTCCATTCGCGACCTCACCGAGGCGATCGACAACCTGCGCGAGCTCGCGCGCGGGATCCACCCGGCGGTCCTCTCGGATCGCGGGCTGGGCCCGGCGCTCGACGCGCTGGCGGGGCGGCTATCGCTGCCGGTGGAGATCGGCGCGATGCCGTCGGAGCGGCTGCCGGAGAACGTCGAGGCGGCGGCGTACTTCGTCGTCGCCGAGGCGCTGACCAACGTCGCGCGCTACGCCGATGCGACGCACGCGCGCATCGACGTCACGCGCGACGACGGGCGCGTGACGGTCGCGATCGCCGACGACGGGGTCGGCGGCGCCGACCCCTCGAAGGGCTCGGGCCTGCGCGGCCTCGCCGACCGCGTCGCCGCCCTCGACGGCCGTCTCGAAGTCGACTCGCAGGACGGCCGCGGCACGACC
>Ga0081539_10003898_pt1 | contig 17374 bp, 14 predicted proteins | sample TabmetS4T2R2_FD_71023 | JGI IMG/M metagenome (GOLD analysis project Ga0081539, IMG submission 71023) | Tabebuia heterophylla rhizosphere microbial communities from the University of Puerto Rico - S4T2R2 | ecosystem: Host-associated > Plants > Roots > Rhizosphere ...
CGGACCCTCAGCAGCCACATGGCCTCGCTGTACAAGGCGGGCGGCACCCGCCCCCTGTCGGGGATCCTGGGCAGCAGCGCCGAGGTGGTGGTGAGCCGGGTCGAGTTCGAGACCATCCTCCAGGAGGGCCAGGTCGAGGCCGTCGCCGACGCCAAGATCGCCTACGACAGCTACGAGGCCGCGATCCGTGACGTCAAGGCGGCCATGGAGCAGATGCGCGAGCTCGAGGCCCGCTCCAAGGCGACCGTGGCCAAGCTGACCCGCACCTTCGAGAAGGCCAAGCAGGTCGCGGACAAGCTGGCCGGATTCAACAAGACCGTGCTGGTCGGCGGCAGGTTCTTCTCTTGTCCGCTGTCGCCGCCCTACTCCTATGTCGACTCCTGGGGCGCCCCCCGCTCCGGTGGCCGCACCCATCAGGGGACCGACATCCTGGCCCCGTATGGCGACAAGGTCCACGCCATCGTGGATGGCGTCGTCAGCCGACAATCCAGCAACAGCCTTGGCGGCACCACGCTGTACCTGCTGGGTAGCAACGGTGCCGAGTACTACTACGCCCACCTGTCCAAGTACGCCTCCCGGGTGGGCCAGCGGGTCAAGGCCGGCGAGCTGATCGCCTACAACGGCGCCAGCGGCAACGCCGCCGGGGGTCCGCCGCACGTCCACTTCGAGTACCATCCCAGCGGCCCGGGCAGCGCACCAATCAACCCCTACCCCTTGGTCGAGGCCGCCTGCGGCTAGGGCCTGTCTGACGGCTCATGTTGGGAGCCACAGCAGCAGCGCGGCCAGGACCAGGATGAGCCAGCTGTGGTAGCTGACAGCCAGCTTGTCGTACCTGGTCGCAACGGCCCGGTGCTGCTTGAGCCGGGCGATGGCCCGCTCGACGGTGTAGCGATGCCGGTAGAGCTCACCAGATCCACGATCGGTGGCCGCCCGCCGCTGGCGCAGCGGCTGGGCGATGGCCGCCTGCGAGAGCGGCCGCCGGGTGCGTTACGCCACCACCGCCGCCGCCCTGGCCGGCGAGCTGGCCTGTGGCCGCCGGCGAACCCATCCTGTCAGGCGCGGTGACCCGCTACGGCCCCATGCGACCGGCTGGTCTCGACAAGCTCGGCTACCTGAACGTCGACAGCCGCGGCACTGAACTGCTGGTTGCAGGTCCTGACCGAACGCGAAGAGCGCGCCTCGATCGTGGTCGCCTCCAACGCACCGTTCAGCGAGTGGGGCCAGACCTTCACCGACCCCGCCTAGCGGCCGCGATTGCGGACCGGCTGACCTCCCGACGCCCTCATCGTGGAGACTGGCAGCGACTCCTATCGCCTCCGCGCCACCCAGTCCCGCACACCAGCGGCGCCGCGGTGACCGGGACGGTGGTGTTCGCCACCGGGGCGCTGCCGCTCAGCGTCCGCAACCTGGTGGCCGTCGGCGGCATCACCGTCGGCGGGGCGATGACCGCCTCGACCCTGGCCGGCCGCCGCTACCTGGCCGAGCTGGGCGCACGCCGGGCCGAGGTCGACGGCAAGCTCGCCCTGGGCGCGACGATGCACCAGGCCACCGCCGAGATGTAGCCGCATGGCCATCGGAGGACGCGCCGTCGCGACAGCTCCGAGTGCGAGCGGAGGGTCAGCGCCGATTGCCGCACTACCATGCGCGCCACTGCACACCATCCTGGAGTTTCTGACGGCCCTATTACGCGGCGGTGTAGCCGCCATCGACGGGGAGAACCGCACCGGTGATGTAGGACGACTCAGCCGAGGCGAGGAAGAGGATTGCGTCGGCCACTTCCTCAGGCGTGGCGAGCCGTTGCAGCGGGATCGAGGCCTCGCGCTCGCGGCGGTAGGCCTGGGGATCAGGCCGACGTTGGATCGACGCCTCGACGATGGGGGTCGCGGTCAGGCCGGGAGCCACGACGTTGACGCGGATGTTGCGGGGAGCCCATTCGATCGCGGCGCCGCGGGCGAGCATGATGAGCCCACCCTTGGCCGCCGAGTACATCACCTCCCCTGGCCTGCCGACGATGCCGAAGCGCGAGCTGACGCAGACGATCGAGCCACCTGCGGGGGGCATCAGCGGCGCGAAGTGCTTCATCACCAGGAACACGCTGAGCAGATTGCTCTCGAGCACATTCTTGGCGTCCTGGTAGTCCATCTCCATTAGCGGGCTGCCCGCCTGCAGCCCGTGGCAGAGGACGACCACCTCCACGGCACCGAGGGAGTCGGCGGCGCGGTCGGCCAGGCTCGCGACAAACCCCTCGTCGTTGAGGTCTCCGGGAACGTACAGGTCGTCGGGCTGGGCGGTAGCCAGTTGCTCTCGGCGACCGGTGAGGAGCAGCCGTGCGCCCTCCCGGCGGAACCGTGCGCTCGCCGCCTCGCCGATCCCGCTGCTGGCTCCGGTGACCAGCGCCGTGACCTTCTCGAGTCGCATTGCGGTCACTCCTTGGTGAGGATGGATGGGGGTCGGTCCGGAGGCGGTCAGCTGAGGAGTCCGCGGGCGGCGACTGGCCACCGCTGCGGCGTCGTGCCCTCGGAGTCGGTCATGATCAGCTCGTCGAAGCTGTTCACGACCGGGCACACGTGGTTGGGCACGACTGGGACCACGGTGCCGACGCTGGGTCGGGACTCGTCGGGGGGCACGGTGAGAAAGCCGTGGTACTCGTTGAGCCGTGCGAGCACGGCCTGCCGTCCGGCGATCCCCCCGTACCCACGCTCCGGATTGCCCTCCCGGCCGAGCGCCTTGGTGCCAACGTCAAGGATCACTTGGCCCGGGACCCAGTCGCTGACCACCGTGGCCGCGACGAACAATGCGATCTGATCCTCCGTGCACGCACCCAGGCGGAGGTTGTCCAAGTCGTAGAAGACGTATTCGCCCGGACGGATCTCGGTGATCACGCTGCTGGTGGAGAACGCGGCCGTAGGTGTGGAGCCGGCACTGACCACTGCGGCGGCGACGCCGACGTCGGCGAAGCTGCGCACCGCGGCCGTCAGCGCGTTGTGCTGGTCTTGTGCGGCACGCTTGGGAGCGTCCCGGCTGGCGCTGCCGTGGCCCGGGTACGTGTAGACCCCGACCGGCACCAGCCCGCGCTTGCGGGCTGTCAGGGCGAGGTCACCCGCGACCTCTGGCGGCGCGCCAGAACGGCGGGCTCCACAGTCAATCTCGACGACGACCTCGAGCCGCTCGGGTTCGTCGCCCATGGCGTCCGCGAGGGCCTCGATGGCCGCGACATTGTCGACGCCGACCCGGAGCCGGGTGGTCTCGGCGAGGCGGCGGATCCGCTGGCCCTTCGTCCCCGAAGCCCAGATCGGGTAGGCGATGAAGATGTCGTCGAAGCCGGCCGCGGCGAAGACCTCAGCCTCACCGACGTTCCCGGCGGTGATCCCGGCGGCCCCCCCGTCCACCTGGAGCCGGCCGATTTCCACGCACTTGTGGGTTTTGACGTGCGGCCTGACGTCAAGGTCGTGCTCAGCGGCGAAGTCCTGCATCCGCTCGATGTTCCGCTTCATGACGTCGAGCAGCACGATGGGCGCGGGCGTGTCCACCCGCTCGGCCAGCTTGTGATGTGCTCGTTGGAGTCGGTGCATGCTGCACTCCTCAGATTCGGGCCCTACACCGCCGTGCAGACCATCTGGATCTCAACAGGGCTGTTGCGCGGCAGACTGGCGACACCGATGGCGGTGCGGGCATGCCGCCCGTTCTCGCCGAGCACGTCGACGAGCAAGTCACTCGCCGCGTCGGCGACACGTGACTGCTGACCGAACTCCGGCGTACTGGCGACGAAGACCAGCATCTGAACGATGCGCACTCGGTCCAGGTCCCCTACGGCGGACGCGGCCACCGCGAGCGCGTTCACAGCTGCTTGACGCGCCAGACGCCGCGCCGTCTCCACGTCGACCTCCCGGCCGAGGATGCCCTCACCTAGGAGCTCGCCGTCCTTGGAGGGCAGTTGACCCGACACGTAGATGCTGGCGTCAACCGTCCGGTGGTTCACGTACCTGGAGTCGCTACCGGGCTGAGGCAACGTGAAGCCGAGAGCCCCAAGCCGATCCAACGCCGAGCCGGTCGGTTCCGTATCGATTCTCACTGATTCCTCCTGGCAGTTGAGGCCCTCTCGTGGGAGCCGAGCGTCCGGAACGCATCCCCTGGCGGGAGCCGCTTCGTAGGTCACGCCCAGGTCCTGGTGGCCGCGTTGTCGAGGGCTCGGCGGAGGTCGGCGATGAGGTCGTCGGGATCTTCGAGTCCGCACGACAGCCGGATCATGCCGTCATCGATCCGCGCCGCGCGTCGCTCCTCGCGGGTCAGCGAGAAGTGTGAGGAGTTGAACGGCGCGCTCACGAGGGTCTCGACTCCGCCGAGGCTGGTCGCTTCGCAGGCTAGGCGAAGGTCCCGCAGGACCTGCAGAGCACGCGAGTCGCCGCCCGCGACGGCGAAGGCGATCATCGCTCCCCCGCGGTCGTGCTTGATCACCCGCGGCACGATCGATCGTCCAGGGTAGGAGGGAAGGCCCGGATACCGCACGCTCACCACGTCGTCGCGGGACTCCAGGTAGGCCGCCACCGCGCGGGCCGTCGCGCACTGGCGCTGGAGCCGCAGGTTGAAGGTCTGGAGGCCCCGCCACACGAGGTAGGCCGCGTGTGGGTCGAGGCATCCGCCGAAGGTGACGACGCGACGCTGGACCTCCCGGACGGTGGCCCGATCACCCGCGACCGCACCGGCGATCACGTCGGAGTGGCCGTTGAGGAACTTGGTGGCGGAGTGGATCACCAGGTCGGCACCGAGCGGCAGCGGGTTCACGACGTACGGCGTCGCGAAGGTGTTGTCGACCACCAGTCGGGCGCCCGCTGCGGACGCGAGCCCGGCCAATGCCGGTAGGTCTGCGACCTCCAGCTGTGGGTTGGACAGCGTCTCGGTGTAGACCACGGCCGTGGGTCGTTGCTGGATCGCGGCACGCCAGGCCTGGAGATCTGTGACGTCGACCATGACCACGTCGACGCCGAGGCGGGGCAGGTCGCGGACAAGCAGGTCCCAGGTGTCGCCGTAGACCTGTCTGCTTGACACGACGCGGTCGCCGGCGGTGAGCAGCGTCAGCAGCGTGGTGGCGATCGCGGCCATGCCGGAGGAGGTCATCAGGCCCGCCTCGGCATGCTCCAGCGTCGCGATCGCATCCGCCACAACGTCGACGGTTGGGTTCCGGAACCGGCCGTACCAGTGCTCGTTGAGGCCACCGGCCTGGATATCCTGGTAGGCCTGCTCGTTGAGGAAGAAGGTGGCGGACTGGTAGATCGGAGGGACGACCGGCCGGGGGTGGGTAGCCTGGTGCGAGGGAGCGGTCACGTGTGCATCTGCCCTTCGTGCTCCTGGTGGGTGTCCTGCTCGAGCTGGAAGGTGGAGTGTTCGACGTCGAAGTGGCCGGCCACGCAGGCACTCAGCTGATCCAGCACCTGGCCGCTGTCGGTGTTCTCGGCCAGCACGACGTGGACCGACACGACCGGCAGGCCGCTGGTGATGGTCCAGGCGTGCAGGTCGTGCACGTCCACGACCCCCGGTGTCTCGACCAGGTGTCGGCGCATTTCGGCCAGGTCCACCCCTTTCGGGGTTGCCTCCAGCAGGACGTCGACCGCGTCGCGGAGCAGCCACCCGTTGGTGGCCAGCCCCACAGCGGCCATGGCCAGCATCAGGCCGCTGGCCACCTCCGGTGGATCCCGGAGCCGCTGCCAGGCCTCGACCAGCACGAACCCGGCCACGCCGAACAGCAGCACGGCGTTCACCACGGCAGCCAGGATCTCCAGCCGGTAGTAGCCGAAGGTCCGTTCCGGCGTCGCCGGCCGGGCGGCGAACCAGATCGCCAGGAGCGCCACGCCGATCCCGGCGACGCCGGTCAGCATGTGGCCGGCGTCGGCGAGCAGGGCCAGGCTGTCCGAGAGAATCGCCCCGATCACCTCCACGACCAGGACCGAGCTGGTGACGGCCAGCACCGCCGCCAGCCGACCGCGGTGCGCTTGCGATGCCGACGCGATCCCGTGGCCGTGGCTCTGGCGCATCTCAGGAGGCGAACTGCTCGGGTGACGCCATGAACTGCTGGTGGCAGGCCTGGGAGCAGAAGTAGTAGGTCGTGCCCTCGTGCGCTGTGCTGGCCGCGGCGGAGGCTGGGTCGATCTCCATCCCGCAGATTGGGTCCCGCACTTTGGCCCTTGCTTCCTCCTTCGGCGCTTCCTGCTGTGGGACCTCCAACTGGACACGGTCGACCGTCGCCCCCTCGGCGGGGAGCGGTGCGCTCCGGTAGCGCCGGAGCCGGTTGGCGTTGCCGACCACCGAGAGGGACGACAGCGCCATGGCCGCCGCTGCGATCATCGGGTTCAGGAGCACCCCGATGGCCGCGTACAGCGCCCCGGCGGCCACGGGGATCCCCACGGCGTTGTAGACGAAGGCGAGGAACAGGTTCTGCCGGATGTTGCGCATGGTCGCTCGGCTCAGAGAGATGGAGGACACCACGCCCTCCAGGGAACCGGAGATCAGGGTCACGTCCGCGGCCTCGATGGCCACATCGGTCCCGGTGCCGATGGCGATGCCGACGTCGGCCTGGGCAAGCGCGGGGGCGTCGTTGATGCCGTCGCCCACCATGGCCACGAGCTTGCCCTCGTCCTGGAGCCGGCGGACCTCCAGCGCCTTGTCCTCGGGGAGGACCTCGGCCAGCACCCGGCCGATCCCGACCTGGCGAGCCACGGCTTCGGCGGTACGCCGGTTGTCACCGGTGATCATCACCACCTCGAGGTTAAGGTCCCGCAGGGCCAGCACGGCCCGAGGAGAGTCCTCCTTCACGGTGTCCGCCACCGCGACCACGCCGGCGGGAGATCCGTCCACCGCCACATAGATCGCCGTCTTGCCCTCGCCGGCCAGCCGAGCTGCCGCCTGGTCCAGGGGCGAGGGGTCGATGTCCCACTCGGCCAGCAGCTCGCCCCGGCCGACGAGCACGCTGTGCCGATCGACCGTGACCTGAACGCCCTTGCCGGTCATCGACTGGAAGTCGACGGGTTCGGCCAGGGCGATGCCCCGCTCCTCGGCCCCCCGCACGATGGCCTGGCCGAGGGGGTGTTCTGAGGCCCGCTCGGCCGCCGCGGCCAGGCGGAGCAGCTCCCGCTCGGGCGCCGAGCCGACCGGGACGACATCGGTGAGGGCGGGCCTCCCACGGGTGATGGTGCCGGTCTTGTCCAGAATGATCGTCCGGAGCTTGTGGGCGGTCTCCAGCGCCTCCGCCGAGCGGATCAGCACACCATGCTCGGCCCCCTTGCCGGTCCCCACCATGATCGACAGGGGCGTGGCCAGGCCGAGGGCGCAGGGGCAGGCGATGATCAGCACCGAAACCGACGTGACCAGGGCAAAGGTGAGCGCCGGGCTGGGCCCGAAGTCGAACCACAGGACGAAGGCGCCGATGGCGATGAAGATCACCGCTGGCACGAAGTAGCTGGCAGCGAGATCGGCCAGCCGCTGGATGGGCGCCTTGGAGGCCTGCGCCTGCTCCACCAGCTTGACGATCTGGGCGAGCATGGTGTCCCTGCCCACCTTGGTCGCCCGGAACCGGAAGGCCCCCGTCTGGTTGATGGTGGCCCCGACCACTAGCTCGCCCGGCCCTTTGGTGGCGGGAATCGGCTCTCCGGTGACCATCGACTCGTCGATCGAGGAGCGGCCCTCGATGATCTCCCCGTCCACCGGGACCTTCTCGCCCGGGCGGACCATCACGACGTCCCCGATCCGCACCTCCTCCACCAGGATCTCGCGCTCCTGCCCGTCCTCGACGACCCGGGCGGTCTTGGCCTGCAGGCCGATGAGCGTGCGGATCGCCTCCCCGGTCCCGGCTTTCGCCCGGGCCTCGAGCAGCCGCCCCAGCAGGATCAGGGTCAGGATCACCCCGACGGCCTCGTAGTAGACGTCCCGGAGCTCCTCGGGCAGCAGGCCGGGGGCGACCGTCACCACCAGGCTGTAGAGGAACGCCGCGGTCGTTCCCAAGGTGATCAGGGTATTCATGTCCGCGCTGCGGTGGAGGAAGGTGAGCCAGCCGGTGCGGTGGATCGGCCAGCCCGTATAGCCCATGACGGGGGCGATCAGGGCGAGCTGGACCCAGTGGTTGAGCAGGACCTCCGGCATCCAGTCCAGGTTCAGGAACTCGCTTGCCATCACCGCCAGCAGCACGGGTGCGGTGAGGACAGCCCCCACGACCACGCGACGGGTGAGGTCCTGGATCTCGGCCCTTCGGGCCGCGGCCTCCGCATCCTCGGTCTCCTCCGAGCCCGGATCGGCTCGTTCCTGCACCCGGTACCCGGCGGTTGCGATGGCCTGCCGCATGTCGTCTGGGCCGAGCTGCTCGGGGTCGAAGGCCACCGTCACCCGCTCTGCGCCGAAGTTCACCTCCACCTGGTCAACTCCGGCCATGCCGTCCAGGACCGACTCGATGCTGCGTACGCAACTCGGGCAGGCGACCCCGTCGCCCCGAAGCCCGAATTCCACGCGGCTGACGCCCTTCACCTCTCTGGCAGGTCCGACGCCGACGGCCCGAGCCACCTCATGGGTGTGGGCCATCACGGGGGCACCGGTCGCTACGGGAACCGCCGTCTCCGCCTCGACCGAACCCCGGCCGTCGCCGGCTGCCTCCACGACCAGGGTGCCGTGCAGCATGTTCATGCCGCACGCGAAGCCGAACTCCCCGGTCTTGGTGGGGACGAGCTCCACCGTGGTCTTGCCGAAGGCCGCCAGGGACTTGCTCACGCCGAAGTCCGGTAGCACCACTCGGGCTGAGCAGTCGCTGTTCTCCTGGCGGTCGAAGACGAGCCGCAGCGGCACCCCCTCCCGTACCCGGATGAGGTTGGGCGAGTATCCGCCTTTGACGGTGATCTCTACCTGCTGGACGCCGCCGTGGACGTTCGCCCGGTGGGCTTCCCGTGGCCCGAAGAAGTACCACGCCAAGACCGCGATCAAGGCCAGCCCGCCGGCCGAGACGATGACTTCGGTTGCTGTCACGGTCAGTGCGGGCCCGATGCTTCGTGGTGGGCCACCGCGCTGTGGTGGTCGAGCTCCTCATGGCCCTGGGGGCTGACGTGGACGATCGCGCCCCGGAGCTTAGGCAGCTCGTGGAGCAGGCGGTGGCGGGCGTCCTCGGCGATGTCGTGGGCGGCCACCAGCTCGAGCTCGCCGTCGACGACGACCGCGACCTCGGCGTGCAGGCGATGCCCGATCCACCGCAGCCGCACCGCGTCGACGTCGACCACCCCGGGGGTCCCGGCGAGCACCTGCCTGGCACGGTCGACGAGGTCCGGATCGACCGCGTCCATCAGGCGCCGGTAGATGTCACGGAGCGCCGAGCGCAGCACGACGATGATGGCGACCGTGATGAGCAGTCCGACGAGCGGGTCTGCGAGGGGGAATCCAGCCGCGACCCCGAGCCCGCCGGCGACGACGGCCAGCGAGGTCAGCCCGTCGGTGCGGGCGTGGAGGCCATCGGCGACCAGCGCCGCCGAGCCGATCCTACGTCCCACCCGGATCCGGTAGACCGCCACCAACTCGTTGCCGGCGAACCCGATCACACCGGCGGCGATAACCAGCCCGACGGACTGGACCGGCCTGGGGTCGGCCAGCCGGCGCAGCGACTCCCATCCTGTCGCCACCGCCGACAGCGCGATCATCGCCACGATGAAGACCCCGGCGAGGTCCTCGGCGCGGCCGTAGCCATAGGTGTAGCGGTTGGAGGCGGCCCGCCGGCCAACCACGAACGCGACCCACAGCGGGAGCGCGGTCAAGGCATCCGACAGGTTGTGGAGGGTATCTGCGAGCAGCGCCACCGAGCCCGACAGCCAGACCACCAGCGCCTGCAGGCCAGCGGTGACTCCCAGCCCGACAAGGCTGAGCTTGACCGCCCGGATGCCCTCGCCGCTGGTCTCCAGCGCCGCGTCCGACGAGTCGGCCGGGTCATGGCTGTGGGGGCTGAAGATCGACCGGAACCATCCACCCAGGCCACCGTGGTCATGGTCGTGATCGTGGTGACCGTGGTCGTGGTCGTGGTCGTCGTGACCGTGGTCGTCGTGACCGTGGTCGATGCTGCGCTCGGGTGGTGGCTGCGATGCTCGGTGTGCGTCCATGCTCCTGTGCCGCTCCTCGGGGACAGTCGTGGTGGGTGATGGTCAGGTTGTGGTGTCCTGGTCCAAGGTCTCCTGGTCCCAGTAGTGGCACGAGACCCAGTGCCCGGGTCGCACCTCCTCGAGCGGCGGGGCCTCCCGCTGGCAGTTGGCCTGCGCCCTCGGGCATCGGGGGTGGAAACGGCACCCGGCGGGCGGGCGGATCGGGCTCGGCGGTTCGCCCTTGATCCTGGCTGGTGCCGGCGCCGATGCCTCCTCGGGGACCGCAGCCGCCATCAGCGCCTGCGTGTAGGGGTGCAACGGCCGGTCGAACAGCTCGTCCTTGTCGGCGAGCTCCACGATCTGACCCAGGTACATCACCGCGACGCGGTCGCTCATGTAGCGGACGACCCGCAGGTCATGCGAGATGATCAGCATGGTGAGGCCGAGCCGCTCCTTGAGCTCGACCAGCAGGTTAAGGATCTGGCCCCGGACCGAGGCGTCCAGCGCCGAAGTCGGCTCGTCGCAGACCAGGAACCGCGGGCCGAGGGCCAGCGCTCGGGCGATCACCACCCGCTGCAGCTGCCCACCCGAGCACTTTCGTGGCAGCCGGTCGACAAGGGAATCGTCCAGGCCGACCTGCTCCAGCAGCTCCACCACCTTGCTGCGCCGCTCCTCGCGGCTGCCGACACCGTGCTGGCCGAGCGGGACCTCGACGCTGGTCCCGATCGGCATCCGCGGGTCCAGCGCGGCGAACGGGTCCTGGAAGACGATCTGCATCTCGCGGCGGAGCCCCTTCAGGTCACGGCGGTTCAGCCCGGAGATCTCGCGGCCGTCGAAGAGGATCCGGCCACCGGTGAGCGGGACGAGGTGGAGGATCAGCCGCGCCAGCGTGCTCTTGCCGCAGCCTGACTCCCCGACCAGGCCGAGGACCTCACCCGGGCGGATCGCCAGCGAGACGCCGTCGACCGACCGGACGCGGTCCTTGCTCTGGAGCAGCCCGCCCCTGACCGGGTAGTGCTTGGAGACGTCGTCGAGCACCACCAGCGGCTCGCGCCCTGCCCGCGTCTCGGTCGTGGTCATGCCGGCACCTCCTGCTTGGCGACCGCCCAGCAGCGGGCTGCATGGGTGGGGCCGCAGGCGATCAGTGTCGGCTCCTTGCTCTCGCAGGTCTGGGCGATCCCGAGCTCGTCGGCGACCTGGCACCGCGGGCGGAAGCGGCAGCCGACCCGGATGTGCCGGGCGGCCAGCGCCGAGCCCGGGATCGAAACGACACGGCCGTCCGATCGAGGGGTCAGGAGCGAGCAGCGGAGCAGCGCCTGGGTATAGGGATGTCGCGGTTCCGAGAAGATGGTCTGTGCCGGGCCGTGCTCGACGATGCGTCCCGCGTACATCACCGCCACCCGGTCGGCCACCGCGGAGACGATGCCGAGGTCATGGGTGATCAGGAGGATGGACAGCCCGGCTTCGCTGCGCTTGCGCCGCAGCAGTGCGAGGATCTGGGCCTCCACGGTGACGTCGAGCGCGGTAGTCGGCTCGTCGGCGATCAGCACCTCGGGCTCGCCGCTCAGGGCACAGGCGATCATCACCCGCTGGGCCATGCCACCCGACAGCTGGTGGGCGTAGGCGTTGGCTCGCCGCTCGGGCTCCGGGATGCCGACGTCCCGCAACAGTTGGACAGTCCGCTCCCAGGCGGCCGCCCGGGACAGGCCGCGGTGCAGGCGCAGGGGCTCGGCGACCTGGCCGCCGACCTTGGCGGTGGGGTCGAGCATGGCCTTGGGCTGCTGAAAGAGCATGGCGATGCGCCGGCCTCTGACCTGCTTCATCCGTTTCTCGGGCAGCGGGACCAGGTCCTCGCCGTCCAGGACCACCGAGCCGTCGGTGATCTTGGCGTCGGCCGGCAGCAGGCGCATGAGCGACAGGGCGGTGACGCTCTTGCCGGATCCGGACTCCCCGACGAGGGCGACGATCTCGCTTCGCCCGATCGTGAGGTCGATGCCGTCCACGACCGGGCTCCCGGCGGGGTCACCCGTGAACGCCACCTTGAGTCCGCGGACCTCAAGCAGGGCAGCTTGCCCGTCGCCCATGATCACCACCGTCCTGATCGTCCCGGGGTCAGGCGGCCGGCAGGCTGACCGTGCGGATCTCGGTCATCTCCTGGACCGTGCTGGCTGGCCCCTCCCGTGTGTTGCCGGAGTCCCGTATGCCCCCGTAGGGCGCGAGGTCGAGCCGGAAGGTCGGGATCTCGTTGATGTTGATCCCGGCGTACTGGAGCTTGCGGACCGAACGCATCGCCTTGGCGAGATCGTTGGTGTACACGCCGGCGTGGATGGCCCACCGGCTGTCGTTGGCGAGGGCCAGGGCGTCGTCGAAGTCGTCGTAGGGCCGGAGGGAGATGACCGGCCCGAAGACCTCCTCGCGCCACAGGCGGCTGTCGGTCGCCGGGGTGTCGACCACAGTGGGTGGCAGCAGCTGGCCCTCTGGCTGCCCGCCGACGACGATCCTGCCGCCGCCACCTGCGGCCTCCTGGATCCATTCGTGGATGCGCCGGGTGTGGTGCTCCTCGATGAGCGGGCCCACGTCGGTGCGCTCGTCTCGCGGGTCGCCCACGACCAGCTCGCTGACCCGAGCCGCGAGGGCGTCTCGGAGGTCGGCGTGGATGTCGCGGTGCGCGAGGATCCGCTGGACCGAGATGCAGCTCTGCCCGGCGTAGCCGAACCCTCCGGCGACCGCCTTGTCGGCGACCTCCTCCAGGTCGACGCCAGGCTCGACGATGAGGGGTGCGGTGCCCCCGAGCTCGAGCGCGACCCGCTTGCGGGAGGCGAGCTCCGCGATGCGCCATCCGATCGCCGCGCTGCCGGTGAACGTCACCATCCGTGGGATCGGGTGGCGCACCAGGGGATCGCCGGCCTCGCTGCCGGCATCGGTGACAGTCGAGACCCAGTCGGCCGGCAGGCCGGCCTCGACGAGCAGCCCGGCCAGCGCGATCGCCGAGAGGGGGGCCTGCGGCGCCGGCTTGAGCACCACGGGGCACCCGGCGGCGATGGCCGGGCCGAGCTTGTGCGCGACGAGGTTCAGGGGGAAGTTGAACGGCGTGATGGCGGCCACGACGCCGATCGGCACGCGGATGGTGAACATGACCCGGTCCTGGCCGAACCTCGACGCGGCGGCCGGAAGCACCTCGCCGCCGAGCTTGCGGGCTTCGACCGCCGAGAAGCGCAGGGTCTCGACGCAGCGGCTGGCCTCCTTGCGGGCGTCCCGGATCGGCTTGCCGGCCTCGGCGCACTGGAGCTGGGCGAAGTCCTCGAGCTGCTCCTCCAGCAGCACGGCTGCCCGTTCCAGCACGGCGGCCCGCTCGAACTGCGGGAAGTCGTCGCGTTCCAGGGCCGTCTGGGCAACCCGGCAGGCGGCGTCGACCTCGTCCGCGCCGCAGACAGGGACCTTTCCGACCGTTTCGCCGGTGAAGGGATCGGTCACGTCGAGCGTCCGCTCGGTGACGACGGGAGTCCCGGCGATCCTGGCTTCCAGTGGGTGTTGCATGGGCGTTGCTCCTCGGACTGTGGATGCGGTCGAGTCGTCGATCAGTGGGGGTCAGGCTCCGGCGCCTGCTCGCGGGGGACCAGACTCTGCACGGCGTCGCCGAAGTGCTGTGCCAGCGCCTTCAGGATGGCGTCGAGCTGCCGGCCGGCCAGGAGGTCGGCGAGCTGGCGGTGCTCGTCGAGCAGGTCGTCCCGCGCCGGGTAGACCTCGGCCAGCCGGCTCAGGCAGATTCGCGTCTCCGCGATCCTCGCCGAGTACGCCCGCGACAGGCGCGGGCTGCCGACGCCGTCGACCAGGGTGGTGTGGAAGCGTAGATCCAGCTCGGCCACCTGCGGCCACGCCGACCTGGCGACCGCCTTCTCCATCAGGGCCACGACCTCGCGGAGGGCGGTGGAGACGGCGGCGGTGTCCCCGGTCTCGATGAGTCTGGTGACAGCCGCCCGTTCGATCGCCTCACGGACAAAGTAGATATCGATGACGTCCTCGTCGGTCACGACCGGGACGAACACGCCCCGGTGCGGCTCGCTCTGGAGCAGGCCTTCCTGGATGAGCCGCTGGATGCCCTCGCGCACGGGTCCCCGGCTGACCGCGAAACGCTCGGCGAGGTCCGCCTCCTGCAGCTTGGACCCGGGGGGGAAGAGGCCCTCGAGGATCGCGCTGCGGATCTGCTCGGTCACCACGGTCGCCAGCGTCGAGCGCTGGACGGGCCGAAGCTGTGCGGCTGGGGGGGTCATAGGGTCGCCTTCTCCATCACGTCAGGTGCGGTTACCGTTCCGGTCACTGGTGCGGCGGTCGCGTCGGGGGCAGCCTCCCTTGTGGGCCGCCGGCCGGCCAGGCCGAGTCCCTGACCCAGCAGGGTGACGCTCAACGCGGTCAGGAAGATGGCGAGACCCGGCGCCAGGACCAGCACGGGCAGCCGCTGCATGTAGGGCTGGGCGTCGGCCAGCATCGAGCCCCAGTCCGAGGCCGGTGGCTGGACGCCCAGACCCAGGTACGACAGGCTCCCGACGATGATCAGCTTGTGCCCAAACCGCAGCCAGGAGATGGCGAAGATCGGCCCGAGCGCGTTCGGGAGCACATGCCGGAAGAGGACGAACGATCGGGAGCAGCCCTGCGCCTCGGCCGCCTCGATGTACTCCTTGGTGTAGATCTCCAGCGCCTGACCACGCATCATCCGTGCGAAGGGCGTCCAGCCGACCACGGTCAGCGCGGCGATGAGGACGAGGTAGCTGGTGCCGAACATGGCGACCAGGAACAGCGCCACCACGACCTCGGGGAAGGCGATGAGCAGGTCGACCAGGCGCATGACGAACTCGTCCAGGATGCCGCGCCTGCGAGCGACCACAGCGCCGAGCACGATGCCGATCACGGCCGACAGCACCAGGGTGATGGCCGCGATGGTGACCGAGAACCGACCGCCGTACATGACCCGGCTCAGCTCGTCGCGGCCGAGCTGGTCGGTGCCGAGCCAGTGCGCGCTGCTGGGATGCGCGAGCCGGTTGGCGAGATCGGTCGCATCCGGATCATACGGAGCGATCCATGGGGTCAGGATCAGGACGGCCACGATGACGCCGAAGAGCACCAGCCCGACCTTGAAGGCCCAGTGCTGGTGGCGCACGGCCCGGGGGACGGTGGTCAGCCCGGCGGCGAACCGGTTCGGCCGGCGGTCACCGGCCGGCGGGTTCGCCGCCGCCGGGCTAGGCCGTGCCATCGGACACCGTCACGGCCGGGTTGAGCATCGCGTAGGCGAGGTCGGTCAGCGTGTTGATCACCACCACGACGAAGACGATGGAGACGATTCCCGCCTGGATGAGCGGGATGTCGCGGTTGACGACGGCCTCATAGAGCAGCCGGCCCATCCCCGGCACCGCGAAGATCACCTCGACCACGACCGAGCCCCCGATCAGGCTGGCGAGCCAGAGTGAGAACAAGGTCATGACCGGCGTCATCCCGTTGCGCAGGCCGTGGCGGCTGATCGCCCCGGCCGTCCCGAGGCCGCGCGCACGGGCCGCGACCATGTACGGGGCATTGAGCACCTCGACCATCGATGCCCGGGCGACACGCGCGAAGTAGGCCAGCGGGCGTAGGGCCAGCACGCAGGCGGGGAGGATCACCCAGGCCGGACCCCGCCAGCCGGCCGAGGGCAGCCAGCCGAGGGTGAGGGCGAAGACCAGGATGCTCACCGGCGCCACCCAGTACTCCGGCAGGGCGACCAGCACCTGGGTCAGGATGGTGACGCCGTGGTCCACCTCCCGGCCCGCCCGCATCGCGGCGAAGATCCCCAGTGGGAGGGCGAGGACGAGGGCCAGGAGCAGGGCGGTCAGTGCCAGGGTGACCGAGACGCTGAACGCGTTGGCGATGAGCTGGGCGACCGGGGCTTTGCTGGTGAAGGAGAACCCGAAGTCCCCGGTCACCGCATGTCGCAGCCAGTCGAGATACTGCACCGGGAGCGGCTGGTCCAACCCCAGCTCGGCCCGGAGCGCATCCACGGTGGCGGGATCGAGCGCCTTGTCGGCCACCCGGGCCTGCAGGATCGTCCGGGCCGGGTCGGCAGTGCCCACATAGGGGATGAGGAACGCGAGCACCGACACGACCAGCAGCGTCGCGATCAGCACCACGACCCGGCGGGCGATGAAGCGCCACATCTGCTACCTCCTTGCCTGCATACCACGCCGCCGACTACTTGACCGCGTCCTGGAGCCGGTAGTACGCCCCGGCGAAGGGAAGGAACCAGGGCGGCCCGAAATGGCCAGGCACCGCGCGGAACGGGAAGTCGCCCCAGACGTTGGCGTCGGCGTCGCCGCCCATGACCTCGGCCATCTGCCGGCCCATGTACGTTGCCATCTGGACGCCGTGCCCGCAGTACCCGATCGAGTAGAACAGGCCGTCGTGCTCGCCGGCGTGCGGGATCTGGTCCAGGGTGAAGCCGACCTGGCCCCCCCAGTGGTAGTCGATCCGGGTGTCGGCCAGCTGCGGGAAGACCGACCTCATGCCCTTCTCCAGGATCCGGGCACTCTTGACGTCGGACTTTGGACTGGAGAGCGCGAACCGTGCCCGGCCGCCGAACAGCATCCGGTCGTCCGGCGTGATCCGGAAGTAGTACAGGAGGTTCTTGGAGTCCGACGCCATCCGGCGTGTCGGCAGCAGCTCGTCGACCAGCTTCCGGTCGAGTGGTTCGGTGACGACGATGAAGCTGCCGATCGGCACGACGCGCCGCTGGAGCTTGGGGAACGCCGACCCGGTGTAGCCGTCCGTGGCCACCAGGACCTGCGCGGCCCGCGTGACCCCCCGTGGCGTGATGACGTCGTGCTCGTAGCCGTGGACGCGCCGAACTCGCTTCACCGGGGCCTGCTCATGGATGCGGACCCCGAGCCCGGCCGCGGCCGAGGCCAGGCCGCGCACGAACTTCCCGACGTGCAGGCCCGCCCCTTGGGGATCGACCAGGCCACCCCAGTAGTGGTCCGAGCCGATCTCGGCGTGGAGGTTGGATCGCGGCACCAGCTCGGTCTGGTAGCCGAGCCGGGTCGCGAGCGCCTCGTGCGTTCTGGCCAGTCGCTCGTAGTGCGCCGGCTTGCAGGCGAGGTTGAGCTTGCCGGCCCGGGCGAAGTCGCAGGCGATGCCTTCGTCCACGACCAGCTTCTCGACCAGGTCGATGGCATGGTTGTAGGCCAGGTACAGCATGCTGGCGGTGGGAAGCCCGTACCGGCTGACGGCGGGCAGGGACCCCATGGTCATCCCCGGCG
>Ga0081539_10003899_pt1 | contig 17372 bp, 11 predicted proteins | sample TabmetS4T2R2_FD_71023 | JGI IMG/M metagenome (GOLD analysis project Ga0081539, IMG submission 71023) | Tabebuia heterophylla rhizosphere microbial communities from the University of Puerto Rico - S4T2R2 | ecosystem: Host-associated > Plants > Roots > Rhizosphere ...
CCTGGTCGACCGGAGCTGGCTGGTCGCCTGGCTGGACCGCTTCACCGCCGCCCCCGGCCAGGAGTCGTGGCGGACCGCCTACGCCAGCGAGGCCGAGTCGGCGGCCCGGGCGAACGTGACCGCGTTCCTGCGCAGCCTCTACTTCCAGCTGATCCTCACCGAGAGCCCGCCCCCCGACGCCCAGCGGATCTCGGACGCCGTCCTGGTCACGATCCGGCGGGCCGACATCGGCTTCTACGACCTGGCCTGACCCGGCCGACCGGCCAGCCGGGCCATCCGCTCGCTCCACGGTCGGGCCCTCAGCCGCTCGAAGATCGCCGCCGCCTCGTCCAGCAGCGGGTCGGCCTCGTCCCGGCGGTCCTGGGTGGCCAGCCACTCGCCGTGCTCCAGCAGGGTCACCGCCAGCCAGAACACCGCGCCGGTCTCGCGCAGCAGCCCGGCTGCCGCCTTGAAGCCGGCCTCGGCCTGGCCGGGCTGGCCGCGGGCGGCGGCCAGGCGGGCCCGGAACCGGGTCACCTGGGCGTCCAGGTAAGGCGGCAGCTCGCCTGGCCGGAGCCGGTCGACGATCGCGAGCAGCTCCTCGACCTGTCCGCCCTCGCCGAGCGCCAGAGCCGCCTCCAGCCCCTCGACCAGGCCCACCTTGACCGCCTGGCTGCCGGGACCGAACGGCTCCAGCCCGGCGAGCGCCTCGCGGGCGGCGTCGAGCGCCTCGGCGTGCCGGCCCTGGGCCTGGAGCACGACCGACCGGCTGGCCAGGTGGGCGACCCGGTCCTGGAGGTCGCTCAGGTCGGCCAGCACCGCACCGCGGGCCAGCAGCTCCGAGGCCAGTTCGAGCTCGCCCCGGCGGGCGTACAGCTCGGCCATCCAGGTCACGGGACTGACCACGATGGCGGGCCCGGCCTCGGACTCGGACATCTCGGCCGCCCGGGCGACCGCCTCGTCCCAGCGGCCGGCCAGGACCAGGATGCCGATCTGCTCGCTCAGCAACCGGTCCTCCCACAGCCGGGTGCCCAGCTTGCGCGCCAGTGCCAAGCCCTCGTCGAACAGGTCGACGCCGTCGGCGTAGCGGTCGTCCTCGCCGAGGGTGACGGCCAGGTTGAGGTAGGCCCGCAGGGCGGCCGAGGTCAGGTCGTGCTCCAGCGCCAGCTTCAGCGCATGGGCGATCAGCGCCTGGCCCTCCTGGCCTCGCCGGCGGAAGGTCAGCAGGTTCCCCTTGCTGTCCAGGGCCTCGGCCACGACCTCGGGCAGGTCCAGCGCCTCGGCGACCTGGAGGGCCAGCTCCAGGTGCCCGGCGGCCGCGTCGAAGGCGCCGGTGAACGTCTCCAGCCGGCCCAGCTGCGCGGCCAGTGTCGCCAGGTCCTCGTCCGGCTCGTCGGCCGACAGCACCGCCAGGGCGGCCTGCATCCGGTGAAGGGCCTGCTCCTGGCGGCCGGCGGCCCAGTCGACCTCGCCCAGCCGGGCCGAGACCCGCGCCGCCGGGTGGGTCTCCCCGGCCGCCCCGAACAGCTCGATGGCGGCCAGGAAGTGGGTGCTGGCCTGCTGGCCGGACCCGGCCATCCAGGCCATCTGGCCGGCCTGCTCGAGCAGCCCGGCCCTGGCCAGCGGGTCGTCGGCCAGCTCGGCGGCCTGCTCGAAGTAGCGCCTGGCCTCGCCGCCAGCGGCCAGCGACGCGGCCCGCCGGCCGGCTCGGGCTAGCAGCTCGATGGCCTTGGCCTTGAGCTTGGCGGCCTCCGGGGCGTCGGGCTGGACCCGCCAGGCCTCCAGGTAGTGGGCCGCCACCACCTCGACGATCTCGTCGTCCTTGGCGCCCCAGGCAGCCTCCAGGTGGGCGGCGGCGGCCAGGTGGCGGGCCCGGCGCTCCCGCCGCGACAGCGTCTCGTAGGCGACCCGGCGGACCAGGTCCTGCAGGAACCCGTACTGGCCGCGCTCGGGCGAGCGCGGGTCGGCCTGGATCGAGAGCAGCTCCTTGCGGACCAGCCCGCCGAGGAGCGCCTCCAGCCGCTCGGGGGTGGCGTCGCCGATCGCCGCCAGGGCGGCGCTGGTGAAGGTCTTGCCGAGCACGGCGGCGTCCTGGAGCAGCCGGCGCTCCTCGGGAGCGAGCCCGTCGAGGCGGGCCGCGATCAGGGCGTGCAGGGTCTCGGGGACCTCCAGGTCCTGGACCGGGCCGGTGACCTGATAGCGGTCGCTGCGGCGTTCCAGCAGGCCCCGGTCCAGCAGCATCCGCACCGTCTCGACCGCGTACAGGGGGACGCCCTCGGCCCGCTCGAGGATCTGGTCGCGGAGGCCGGCGGGCAGGCCCGGGACCAGCCCGGCCAGCAGCTTCTCCATGAGCGGGAGCGGTAGCGGTTCCAGCAGCACCGAGGTGCCGGCGCGGCGCCGGGCGGCCCAGTCGGGGTGGCGGTCGTACAGCTCGGGCCGGGCGAGCGCGACCACGTACAGGGGGTGGCCCCTGGACCAGTCGAGCAGGTGGTCGACGAAGTCGAGCAGGGCCGCATCGGCCCACTGGAGGTCCTCGAACACCAGCACGGTCGGGCCCCGCTCGCTGAGGCGCTCGAAGAACCGCCGCCAGGCCGAGAACAGCTCGTCGCGCTCGGTGGCGGCCAGCTCCTCGAGGCCGAGGAGGTGGGCCAGGCGGGGCTGGACCCAGCGGCGCTCCTCGGGGTCGGCGACGTGGGTGGCCACGGCCGCGGCCAGCTTGCCCGTGGCCGTCCCGGGCGGCTCGCCCTCCAGGATGCCGGCCCGCATCCGCACCATCTCGGCCAGTGCCCAGTAGGTCACCCCCTCCCCGTAGGCCGGGCAGCGGCCCCGGTGCCAGAAGACGTCCTCGAGCAGCCCGTCGATGTACTTCTCGAACTCCCAGGCGAGCCGGGACTTGCCGATGCCGCCGATGCCCTCGACCGACACCAGCCGGGCCCGGCGCTCCTCTGCGGTGGCGTGGAACAGCTCCTTGACCAGGCGCAGCTCCCGCTCCCGGCCGGTGAAGGGTGCCTCCAGCCCGGCCGCCCGCAGGCTCCCGCCGACGCCAGCCACCACCCGGTCGGCCCGCCACAGCGGCACCGGCTCGGCCTTGCCCTTGAGCTGGTGGACGCCGGCGTCGGCGTAGACCACGGCGGCCTCGCTGGCCCGGCGGGTGGCCTCGCCGACCAGCACCGTCCCCGGGGCGGCGGCCGCCTGGACGCGGGCGGCGGTGTTGACGAGGTCGCCGGCGACCATCCCCTGGCCCTCGGCGCCCAGGGTGACCGCGGCCCCGCCGGTCAGCACCCCGGCGCGGGCGGCCAGCTCCTGCGCGCCGGCCTCGGACCCGAGCACGGCGATGCCCTCGACCAGGTCGAGGGCCGCCCTGACGGCCCGTTCGGCGTCGTCCTCCTGGGCCGTCGGGGTGCCCCAGACGGCCATGACGGCGTCGCCGATGAACTTCTCGACCACGCCGCCGTAGCGCTCCACCACCCGCCGGGCGGTGTCGAAGTAGCGGGTCAGGAGCTCGCGCACGTCCTCGGGGTCGCGTCGCTCGGACAGGGTGGTGAAGCCGACCAGGTCGACGAACAGCACCGACACCAGTCGGCGCTCGGCCGCCGCCGCTGCCGGGGCGGCAGGGATGGCCGGCGGTACCGGGGTGGCGGTCAGGGCCATGCCGCACTCGCCGCAGAACTTGTCGCCGGGCGGGTTGCCGGTCCCGCATGACGGGCAGCGCAGCAGCAAGGCGACACCGCACTCGCGGCAGAACTTCCGGGTCGGCTCGTTCGGCGTGTCGCATGCCGGGCATCGCATGCTGGCGCTCCCCCGGGCGCAGCCTCAGTCGGTGATCGACAAGCCGGCCGTGCGGAGGCGGCTGGCCAGTTCCTCCAGCATCTTCACGGCGATGCTCGGGTGCTCCTTGAGGGCGGCGCGGAAGTTCCAGGAGGACAGGGACAGCGTGCGCACCGGCGTCTCGGCGACCACCGTGGCCGTCCGGGGGCCGCGGTCGAGCAGGGAGATCTCGCCGAAGAAGGTGCCGGGACCCAGCCGCCGCCGGGTCCGGTCGCCGACCACCACCTTTGTCTCACCCTCGAGGATCACGTGCAGGCCGGTGCCGGTCCGGCCCTCCCGGACGATCTCGCGGCCCGCGGGGAAGCGGACCTCGCGCAGGAAATCGGCAAGGGAGGCCAGCTCCCGGGCCGAGCAGCCCGAGAACAACGGAACCGTCTTGAGCTGCTCCACCAGCTGCTTGTCGGTACGTCCCCGGCGAGCCATCTGCCCCTCCTTGGTCCCGACCTGTGCGGTCGTGGCTGGTCATAGCCCAAGCTCACCCCGGGCGCCTCCGCAGTTTGGCGGACCCATTACCGTTACTACAACCGATCTCCCGCTGGCGCCCGCCGGTCTCTTATAATGCGCGTCGGCCACCGAGTGTGGGGGGGAGGCCGGTGCGTACCGAGGCCGCCGTCGAACTGCTCCGCCGCACCAGGCTGTTCGCCCGGCTGGGCGAACCGACCTTGCGGACCCTGGCCGAACGGTCGGTCGAACGCTCCTTCCCGCGCCACGGCCGGCTCTTCTACCAGGGCGACCCCGGCAGCGGCCTGTTCGTGGTGGCCAGCGGCCTGGTCAAGGTGGTGGTCACCTCCGAGGACGGCGAGGAGATGGTCCTCGTCACCCTCGGCCCGGGCGAGGCGCTCGGCGAGCTGTCGATCGTCGACGGCGGCCCCCGCTCGGCGTCGGCCGAGGCTCTGGAGCCGACCTCGGTCCTGATCATCACCCGCCCGGTGCTGCTGGACGTGGCAGCCCGCGACCCCGCCCTCACCGAGGCGCTACTCCAGACCCTGGGCGGCCTCCTGCGGCGGCTGACCGAGCAGGCCGCCGACCTGGTCTTCCTCGACCTTCCCGGCCGGGTGGCCAAGCTCCTGGCCGGGCTGGCCGCCGACCGGGGCACCAGGACCGCCGACGGCATCGAGCTGGACGCCCATCTGACCCAGACCGACCTGGCCGGCATGGTGGGGGCGTCGCGCCAGAGCGTCAACCAGATCCTGCAGGGGTTCGCCCGGCGCGGCTACCTCCAGGTGCGGGGACGTCGCATTGTCGTCAGCCGCCTGGACCTGCTGCGCCGGCGGGCCGGTCTCGACCCTCTGTCGGGTGGTTGACAGTGCGTTCTGTCGAGTGCCCGACAGCCGGACCGGCGCCGACCGGTGACCATCCAGGCACAGGAAGCTGGCGGTCCATCGGAGACCGCCCGGCGGAAAGGAGCAGGTCATGACCGAGCAGCAGCGCCCCGACGAGGAGGTCGAGGGCCACTCCAAGCGGTTCTACCAGGACCCCGACGCACCGGAGGGGTCCGAGGAGGACGTCGAGGGCCACGGCTCCAAGTTCAAGGTCGACGAGGGCTCGGCCGACGATGTCGCCGGCCATTCCCGCCGCGACGCCACCGCGCCAGCAGAGGGGGATGACGTCGAGGGCCACGGCGGGTGGACCCACAAGTGAACCACCGGGACGCCCGCATCGGCCACGTGGTTCCACGGACCCGCCGGTAGCCGAAGCCGATCGGCCACGGGGCCGGGCGCCAGCCTGGCCCCGTGGCGTTCACCCCCGCCCGCCACCTCACCCGGCAGGATCCCCATGCCCGAGTCCGCCCGGCGTGGCGCCGTCCGCGCCGCCTTTGCCCACCGCGACTTCCGCTACCTGGCCGGAAGCCTCGCCGTCTCCCAGGTCGGGGACTGGCTGTACGGGGTCGCGCTGGTCGTCTACGTGTTCGACCAGACCGGCTCGCCGGCCTGGGTGGCGGCGGCGGCCATCCTCCGCCTGGCCCCCTACGTCCTGTTCGGTGCCCTGGGCGGCGCCATCGCCGACCGCTACGACCGGCGGGCGGTGATGCTGGCCACCGACCTGGCCCGGGCGGCCTGCATGCTCGGCCTGGCTGTCGTCGCCCTGACCGGGGCGCCCGTCGCCCTCGCCCTGGCCCTCGCCTTTCTGTCCACCACCGTCGGCACCCCTTCGCGGCCCGCCCAGGGGGCGATCACCCCGGCGCTGGTGGGCGAGCGCGACCTGGCCGCGGCCAACGCCGTGGTCAGCATCCTCGAACACCTCGCCCTGGTGCTCGGCCCGGCCATCGGCGGCCTGCTGCTCCTGCTCGGCTCCCCGGCGGTCGCCTTCGCCGCCAACGGCATCTCCTTCCTGGCCTCGGCCGCCCTGGTCCTGCCCATCAGGACAAGGGCGCCGGCGGAGCCGGCGGAGGAGCAGCCGCCGTCGCTGGCCCGGCGGCTGGCCGACGGGTTCGCCGCCCTGGTCCGCTCGGGCGACGCCGCCCTGCTGGTCGGGCTGCTGGTGGCGGCCACCTTCGTCTACGGCCAGGAGGTGGTGCTGCTGGTCCTCGTCTCGGAGCGGCTGCTCGGTACCGGGTCGGAGGGAGTCAGCGCCCTCACCGCGGCGGTCGGGGCCGGCGGCCTGGCCGCGGCCGGGCTGACCAACCGCCTGGCCACCGCCCGCCGACCCGGCCGGACCCTGCTGCTGGTCATGCTCGCCTTCAGCCTGCCCCTGATGACCCTGGCCGTGATCCGCCGGCCCGCCCTGGCCTGGACGGTCATGGCGGTGGAGGGTGCCGGCAACATCGTCTTCGACGTGCTGGTCGTGACCATGCTGCAGCGGGTGATCCGTTCCGAGCTGCTCGGCCGGGTCTTCGGGGTGCTCGACTCGCTGGCCGTGGCCGGCATGCTGGCAGGGTCGCTGCTGGCCCCGGTGGTCGTGGCCGCGGTCGGGTTGCGCTGGGCTCTGGTCGCCGCCGGCGGCGTGCTGCTGGTGCTGACCGTCGCCGCCGTGCCCCGCCTGCGCGGTCTCGACCGCCGGGCCGAGGCGACCCGGCGTGAGCTCGCCCCCAAGGTGGAGCTGCTGGAGCGGCTGGGGGTGTTCGACGGCGCCGCCCGCCAGCAGCTCGAGACCCTGGCCGCGGCCCTGGAGGAGGTGGCTGTGCCTGCCGGGACGGCGGTGGTCACCGAGGGCGAACAGGCCGACGCCTTCTACGTGGTCCGTTCGGGCACCCTGGCCGTGCTGTCGGCCGGCGAGCGCGGCGGCGAGCCGGCCCGGGTCAACACCCTCGGCCCGGGCGACTACTTCGGCGAGATCGGCCTGCTGGAGCGCATCCCCCGCACCGCCACCGTCCGGGCCGAGACCGGCGCCGTGGTCTGGCGGCTGGCCGGCGAGGACTTCCTCGGGATCCTCAACCAGGTCCCCTCCACCTCGGGGACGCTCCTGGACGGGGTCGTCGGCCGCCTCGCCCGCACCCATCCCTCCCACCGCGTCAGCCTCACGGAAGGAGCCGTCGATGCCGGACCGGCCTGAGCGGCTGCTGGAGCAGGTCGCGGCCCTGGCCGCCGACCTCGGCCCGGCCCTGGCCCCGGTCGGCCAGCTGGACCTGCTGCGCTCGATCACGGCCGCAGCCCGGGAGCTGTTCGACGCCGCCGCCTGCTCGCTGGCCCTGCTCGACGAGGCCCAGGAGACGCTGACCTTCCATGTGGCCTCCGGGGCCGGGGCCGAGGAGGTGGTCGGCCAGCGGGTCCCGGTCGACCGCGGCATCGCCGGCTGGGTGGTGTCCTCGGGCCAGCCGGTGGCCGTGGCCGACGTGGCCGCCGACCCCCGTTTCGCCGCCGAGGTGGCCGAGGCCACCGGCTACATGCCGCGGTCGGTGCTGGCCATGCCCCTGCAGACCGAGCGCGAGGTGCTGGGGGTGATCGAGCTGCTCGACCAGCGGGCCGACAGCCTCGTCGGCCGGCGCGACATGGAGCTGCTGGGGCTGTTCGCCAACCAGGCCGCCCTGGCCATCGAGGCTTCCCGGGTCTTCTCCAGCCTCGGCCAGGCCCTGTTCCAGGCCCTCGGGATGGCCGCCGCCGGCGACCGGGACCTGGCCGCGTCCCTGGACGAGCTGGCCCGCCGGTCCCCCGGACCAGCGGCCGACCTGGCCGAGCTGGCCGGGGCCTTCGCCCGCCTGGGCCAGGTCGGGCCGGCCGAGCGGGCGGCCGCCACCCGGCTGGTCCGCGACTTCCTCGCCTATGCCGGCGGCGACGGGCGGCCGTCGTGAAGCCGGCCTGGTCCTGGCAGTTCGAGGCCGGCCGGCTGGCCCCGGCCACGCCGCTGCCCCTGCCCAGCCCCATCACCGCCGAGTGGGCCTGGGGCGGCAGCCGCGGCGCCGGGGTCCGGGTGGCCGTGGTCGACAGCGGCATCGACGCCGCCCACCCGGCGGTCGGCGAGGTCGCCGGCGGGGTCGCCCTCCACTATGACCCCGAGGCCCCCGGCCAGGTCCGGGCCGTCGAGGGGCCGCACGAGGACCTGTTCGGCCACGGCACCGCCTGCGCCGGGATCATCCGCTCGCTCGCCCCCGAGGCCGAGCTGTACAGCGTGCGCGTGCTCGGGGCCCGGCTGACCGGCAAGGGGATGGTGTTCGCGGCCGGGCTGCGCTGGGCCATCGACCACGGCATGCAGGTGGTCAACCTCAGCCTCTCGACCGGCAAGCGCGACTACTTCGCCGTCTTCCACGAGCTGGTCGATGAGGCCTACTTCGCCAACGTGATGCTGGTGTGCGCGGTCAACAACGTGTCCGGCCCCACCTACCCGTCCCAGTACGCGTCGGTGTTCTCGGTGGCGGCCAACGAGGCCACCGACCCCGAGCGCTTCGACTACAACCCGGCCCCGCCGGTCGAGTTCGGCGCCCCCGGCATCGACGTCGAGGTCCCCTGGCTGGGCGGCGCCACCATCCGGGCGACCGGCAACAGCTTCGCCGCCCCCCACATCGCCGGGCTGGTCGCCCGCATCGTCGCCAAGCACCCCGGCCTCACCCCGTTCCAGGTCAAGACGATCCTGCTCTCGCTGGCCAGCAACGCCGCAGCACCCGGAGGTCCCGATGGCGACCGTCACCTTCTTCTTCGCTGACCAGGCCGGGTCGACCGTCCAGCTGGAGCGGCTGGGCGACGCGGGTGCCAAGGGGGTCCGCCAGGCCCTGATCGACATGCTCCGCCAGGCCGCCGAGGACCACCACGGCGAGGTCGTCGACCACACCGGCGACGGGCTGATGATCACGTTCGCCAGCGCCGTGGACGCGGTCGCCTGCGGGGTGGTGGTCCAGCAGCAGGCGGCCCGCCACAACGCCCGCCACCCCGAGGCCGAGGCGCTCGGGGTGCGGGTCGGTATCCACACCGGAGAGCCGCTGGTCAACGACGAGGGCCGCTACTTCGGGGTGCCGGTGGTGATCGCCGCCAGGCTGTGCGGCCTTGCCGACACCGGCCAGGTCCTGGTCAGCGACGTCACCCGGGCGCTGGTGGCGTCCAGGCGGGCGCACCGGCTCACGCCGCTGGGGGAGCGGGCCCTCAAGGGGATCGCCGAGCCGGTGGCGGTGGCCGCCGTCGACTGGGCCCCGGAGGAGACCGAGTTCGCCCTGCCCGAGGTCCTGGCCGCGGCCGCGACCGGCCCGTTCGTGGGCCGGGCAGCCGAGCTGTCCTGGTTGGAGGGCCTGTGGGCCCAGGCCGCCGCGACCACGGCGGCGGCCCGGCGGCGGGTGGCCCTGCTGGCCGGCGACCCCGGCATCGGCAAGACCCGGCTGGCCGCGGCCCTGGCCGGAAGCGTCCACGAGCATGGGGGGCTGGTGCTGTACGGCCGCTGCGACGAGGAGCCGACCGGCCCCTACCAGCCACTGGTCGAGGCGCTCGACCCGTACGTGGCGACCGTGCCCCGGGCGGAGCTGCGCCAGCAGCTCGGCCCGGCCGGGGGGGTGCTCACCCGGGTCCTCCCCCGGCTGGCCGAGCGGGTCCCGCACCTGGCCGGCCCGGCCCGGCTGGAGCCGGAGACCGAGGCGTTCCTGGTCGCCGAGGCCGCTGAGGGGCTGCTGGTCGCGGTGGCCCGGACCACCCCGACCCTGCTGGTGCTGGACGACCTCCACTGGGCGGATGCGGCCAGCCTGCTGGTCGTCCGTCAGCTGGCCCGCGGCACCGCGCCGGCGTCGCTGCTGGTGCTCGGCTGCTACCGCGAGCCAGACGTCGGCCGCTCCCGGGTCCTGACCGAGGTCGGTGTCGACCCGCGCCGGCCCGGCCCGGTGCAGCACCGAACCCTCGCCGGCCTGCCCGCGGCCGAGGTGGCCGAGCTGCTCGCCGCCCTCACCGGCCAGGATCCGCCGGAGGAGCTGGTCCGCACCGTCGACGCCGAGACCGAGGGCAACCCGTTCTTCGTCCACCAGCTGGCCGGCAACCTGGTCGAGAAGCAGCTGGCGCAGAAGGTCGGCCGGGCGGCCCGGCGGGCCCAGTCGGCCCGCCTCGACCTGCGCGGAGTACGCGAGGAGCTGGTCGCCGGGGTGCTGGAGCTGCAGCGGGTCCGCGACCGGCCCGGCGGCCAGGGGTCCGACGCCGAGGGCCACGCCGGCCTGCTCACCGCCGAGGTCGAGCCCGACGGGACCCCGCCGGTCCCGACGCCGGTGCCCTACAAGGGCCTGGTCCGTTTCGAGGCCGGCGACGCCGGGCTCTTCTTCGGCCGCGAGCGACTGATCGCCCAGCTGGTGGCCCGGCTGGTCACGGCCCGGTTCGTGGCCGTGCTGGGCGCCTCCGGCAGCGGCAAGTCGTCGCTGGCCCGGGCCGGGCTGCTGCCGACCCTGGCCGCCGGCGCCCTGCCCGGCAGCGACACCTGGGTGCCGCTGGTGCTGGCCCCCGGCGCCGAGCCGCTGGCCGCCCTGGCCGAGCGGCTGGCCCCCCTGCTGCCCGGCGCCGACCCGGCGGCCCTGGTCGCCCGCCTGGACGCTGGGCCCGGGAGCCTCGACCAGCTCGCCGCCGAGGCCCTCGCCGGGCGGCCCCCCGAGGCCCGGCTGCTGCTGGTCGTCGACCAGTTCGAGGAGGTGTTCACCGCCTGCCGCGACGACCAGGCCCGGCGGGGGTTCATCGAGCTGCTGGTGGCCGCGGCCGGGGCCCGCGACGGGCGCTGCGTGGTCGCCCTCGCCCTGCGAGCCGACTTCTACGGCCGCTGCGCCGCCCACCCCGAGCTGGCCGCCGAGCTGGCCGACAGCCAGGTGCTGGTCGGCCCCATGACCGACCAGGAGCTGCGCCGGGTGGTGCTGGAGCCGGCCCGGCGGGTCGGCTGCGTGGTCGAGCCTGGCCTGCCCGAGACGATCCTGGAGGACGTGGCCGCCGAACCGGGCACCCTCCCGCTGGTCTCCACCGCGCTGCTGGAGACCTGGGAGCGGCGCCGCGGCCGCAGCCTCACCCGCACCGCCTACGCCGAGACCGGCGGGGTCCGCGGGGCCGTGGCCCGCCTCGCCGACGGCGTCTACGACGCCTTCGACCCGGCCGAGCAGGCCACCGCCAGGGCGGTGTTCCTGCGCCTCACCGAGCCGGGCGAGGGCGCCGACGACCTGCGCCGCCGGGCCCGCCGGGAGGAGCTGGGCGACGACCCGGTCACCGAGCGGGTGCTGGGCGTGCTGGTCGCCCGCCGCTTGGTGATCGCCGACGAGCACACCGTCGAGGTCGCCCATGAGGCCCTGCTGCGCGAGTGGCCGCGCCTGCGGGCCTGGCTGGAGGAGGACCGCGAGGGCCGCCGCCTCCACCGCCACCTCGGCGAGGCCGCCGCCGGCTGGGAGCGCCACGACCACGACCCCGAGCAGCTCTACCGCGGCGCCCGCCTGGCCGCCGCCCTCGACTGGGCCAGCGCCCACGCCCCCGACCTCAACCAGCGCGAACGCCAGTTCCTGGACGCTAGCCGCGCCCACCACGAACGCCAGCTCCGCCGGGCCCGCCGCACCACCGCCGTCCTGGCCGGCCTGCTGGTGGTGGCGCTGGTCGCGGGGGGCCTGGCCCTGGTCTCGCGATCGGCCGAGCGCCGCCAGGCGGTACTCGCCGACTCCGGCCGACTGGCCGCGCTCGCGACGGAACGTCTCGACGGCCAGCTCGACATGGCGATGCTCCTGGCCGTAGAGGGCCGGCGCCTCCATGACGCGGTCCCAACCAGGGGTGCGCTGCTCAGCGCGGTCGGACACAGCCCCCGGCTCACCGGACTGCACCACGAGTTCGGATCCCGGATGTTCATGACCGCGCTCAGTCCCGACGGTGCGGTCCTGGCTGTCTGCGATCTTGACAACACCCTCCGGTTCTGGGACATGCCGGCCCGGACTCCCCGGACACCTCCCATTCATGCCCACGAGGGGCAGTACTTCACCGGAGCCTTCAGCCGGGATGGCCGCCTCTTCGCCAGCGCGGGCGACGATGGCATGGTGCGACTGTGGGACCCGGCCAACGGTCGACCCGTCGGCACGCCCCAGAAGGGCCACAGGGGCCCGATCGGGGTACCGGCCTTCAGCCCCGACGGACGGTGGCTGGCGACCGTCGGCTTCGACGGCTCCGTCCGGATCTGGAACGTGCCATCCGGTCACCCGGCCCGGTCGGCCGTGCTCGACCAGGCGGTCCTCCGCTCGGTCCAGTTCAGCCCGGACGGGAGGCTCCTGGCCATCGGTACGCTCGACGGCACCGTGCGCCTGCTTGACGCGGCAACCCTGCGCCAGATCGGCCGGCCGCTGGCCGTGCCGCCAGGTGATGTCTTCTCGGTCGCCTTCAGCCCCGATGGGAGGCTCTTGGCCACCGCGAGCAGCCAGGACGCAATCCTGCTCTGGAACGTCGCCAGCCGTTCCCAGCGGGGCCAGCCGCTCGTCGGGCACGAGGGGCAGGTCCTCAGCCTCCGGTTCAGCCCTGACGGTGCCACCTTGGCGAGCGGCGATCTCGCCGGCCGGGTCATGCTCTGGGACGTCGAGCGCGGCACGCGGATCGGCACTCCCATGACCGGTCATGCCGCAAGCGCCTGGGTTGCCGGGTTCACCGAGGGAAACCAGGGTCTGGTGACCTCGGGGACGAAGGAGGTGGCGACCTGGGACCTCCGTGCGCTCACCCTCGGCACCCAGCTCCGGGTACATCTGGGCGGGGCGTTCGCCCTGGCCCGTCGTGGCGACGGGAGGCTCGTCGCCAGCGGCGGCAACGACGACACGGTCCGGCTGTGGGACCAAGCTGGCCGACCCGTGGGCAGCCCGCTGCGGCTACCAGGGGATGTCTATGGCCTCGCATTCAGCGGCGACGGCCGGCGGATGGCGGCGGCGGTCTTCGTGCTGGAACCCCAGCCCCACGGCTGGCTGGTCATCTGGGAGGTGGCCACCGGGCGCCGGCTGGCCAAGATCCCGACCGAGCCGACCTGGCCGCAGTCCGTGGCCTTCACCCCGGACCAGACGATGATCGTCGCCGGGCTGGGGAATGGTGAGATCCGGCGGTGGAGGGCCGACAGCGGCCTACCTGTCGGGACGCCGATCGCCACCGAGGGACAGGCTAACGGCGTCGTGGCCCGCATCACGCCGGACGGCAGGACGTTCGTCGCGGCCGTTCAGGACAAGCTGGTCTTGTTCGACGCGCGGACCGGCGCCAGGCTGGCCGTGTTGGCGGGCCACACGGACAACATCACGGCGCTCAGCATCAGTGCGGACGGCTCGCGGGCCGCGAGTGTCGGCTTCGACGGCAAGCTCATCTTGTGGGACCTCATCCGGCGCAACGCCGTCGGCGAACCGCTCGTAGGTGGGACCGGCGCCCGCTTCGGCGTGGCGTTCAGCTCGGACGGGACCACCGTCGCCACCGTCGGGGACGACCGCTCGGTCGTCCTCTGGGACGTCGCCAGCCGCCAGCGGCTCGGCGCGATGTTCGGTCATCTCGGCGCCTCCCGTGAAGCCACCTTCGCCCCCGACGGCCGAAGCCTGGCCACGATCGACGACGAAGGCAGTCTGGCCTTCTGGAACCTGGACCCGTCGACCTGGGAGGCCAAGGCCTGCCAGCTGGCGGGGCGGAACCTGTCCCGGGACGAGTGGGATCAGCTCGTCGGCGGCGACTACCGGCGGACTTGCCCGCAGTGGCCGGATGGGTAGCGGCCTACCAGTGGTCGTGGTGGCGCCCGGGGTGGGCGGAGATCACGGACAGCACGACGATCGAGGCCACAACCAGGGACAAGGCCGGAGCGTCGACGTCGGGCCGGTGGCCCTGGACCAGGCGGGCCAGGTCCCACAAGCCGCGGTCCATGGCCTGCAGGCCATAGCCGATGGCGGCGGTCATCAGGAGAATGGTGTAGATCAGGATGAGGACGATGGCGACATTCGCGGTGACGGCCGCGATGCGGCGGAGCGTGGCCGCGGAGGGCCGGGGGAAGGCGGGGAGCGGGCGTGGCCGGAGGAGGGCGGCGACAACGCGGCGGACGACCGCGATGGTGGGCAACCAGAGCATGAGCGAAAACCGGAGGACGACGATCGGACGTGGGGTCGCGGGGTTGTCCATGGTGACCTCCTTGCGGCGGAGCTGCTGGTCAGCATCGTCGCCCTCGGTGCCCCGCCCGACTGTCAAGCCGTGGACAGGCCGGCTGACAAGCCCCCGACAGAACGCCTACGAGGCGGGGCCCGGCTCCAGCGCCACCCTCGCCCAGGCGGCCAGGGCGAACGCGGTCAGCAGGTGCCAGGCGGCGTGGGGCTGGAGGAGGCTGTCCGGGTCGCACCAAGGGCTGGCCGTGCGGCCGGCCCACCAGCAGGCGGCCCCGGCGGCGGTGGCGGCCAGGGCGGCCAGGTAGGCGCCCCGGCGGCCCGGGGCCAGGCCCGTCCACGGCACCCCGGTCCCGACCCGCCGGGCCCGGCCGACCCGCCGGGCGACCTCGGTCCAGGCGACGTAGCCGGCCACCACGTACAGCCCGCCGTCGTGCAGCCAGCGGGCGGCGGGGGAGCCGAGCCCGTGGTAGTCGACGCTGCCGATCCCGGCGGCGGCCACGGCCGCGGCGAACAGCGGCTCACGGCGCCCCAGCAGCCACGCCCCCACGGCGACATACGCCAGGGCCGAGGCGGTGTTGACCGGCTGGGCGATCAGCCCGCCGTGGAGCCGCTCACAGTCGCCGGCTCCCAGGGGCATGGGGCCTCAGCCGGTGCGGTCGATGTTGGCCCCGAGGCCGCGCAGCCGCTCGTCGATGCGCTCGTAGCCGCGGTCGATCTGGCCGACGTTGCCGATCACCGATTCGCCGTCGGCGGCCAGGGCGGCCAGCAGCAGGGCCATGCCGGCGCGGATGTCGGGGGACTCGAGGCGCTCCCCGTACAGCTGGGTGGGGCCGTTGACGACCACCCGGTGGGGGTCGCAGACGACGATCCGGGCCCCCATGCCGACCAGCTTGTCCACGAACACCAGCCGGTTCTCGAACATCTTCTCGAAGATCAGCACCGTGCCCCTGGCCTGGGTGGCGACCGCGACCGCGATCGAGGTCAGGTCGGCCGGGAACGCCGGCCAGGGCCCATCATCGATCTTGGGGATGGCCTGGCCGAGGTCGTCCTCGACCTCCAGCGGCTGGTCGCGGGGGACCCGCATGCGGCCACCGTCCAGCCCCCAGGTCAGCCCGAGACGGCTGAAGCCGACCTCGACCGGCCGCAGGTCGTCCTCGATCACGCCTTCGACCACCAGCTCGCCGCCGGTGACCGCGGCGAGGCCGACGAAGCTGGCCACCTCGATGTAGTCGGTGCCGATGGTGTGCTCACCGCCGCGCAGGCGCTCGACCCCCTCGATGGTCAGGAGGTTCGACCCGATCCCGGCGATGCGGGCGCCCAGGCCGACCAGGAACCGGCACAGGTCCTGGACGTGCGGCTCGCAGGCGGCGTTGCCGATGATCGTGGTTCCCTCGGCCAGCACCGCGGCCATGATGGCGTTCTCGGTGGCGGTGACCGACGCCTCGTCGAGGAACATCGGCGCCCCCCGGAGCCGGCCCACCTCCAGCTCCAGGGCCCGGTCGAAGCTGGCGTGGACCCCGAGGGAGCGGAAGGCCAGCAGGTGGGTGTCGAGCCGCCGGCGGCCGATCACGTCCCCGCCCGGCGGCGGCAGCAGGCAGTGGCCGGTCCTGGCCACCAGCGGCGCCGCCAGCAGCACCGAGGCCCGGATGCGGGTGCACAGGACCGGGTCGAGGGTCGCCCGGCGCAGGCCGCGCGGGTCGATGCGGACCTGGTTGGGGCCGAGCCGCTCCACACCCGCGCCGGTCGAGGCGACCAGCTCCAGCATCGTCTCCACGTCCAGGATCATCGGCACGTTGTGCAGCACCACCGGTTCGTCGGCCAGCAGGCAGGCGGCCATGATGGGCAGCGCGGCGTTCTTGTTCCCGGACGGGCGGATGGTGCCGCTCAGCGGCTGCCCGCCCTTGATGACGAAGCTCTCCATGACGCTCCCAGCTCGCGGCCGTTCGGGGGCACGGCCGCCTACTCTACCGTGGCCGGATCTCGGTCCGGTCAAGCTCCGGCCACGACGGCCGATCAGGGCTCCGGCTCAAGCTCCGGCCCCGACGGCTGTCACGGCCGGCTCGTACACTGGTAGTTCTGGTCCAGCTTCGCTTCAGACCACGGAGAGTTCCCCCCGATGCCCGCGTTCAAGCTTGTCAGCGACATGCCGGCGGCCGGCGACCAGCCGGCGGCCATCGACGCCATGGCCGAGGCCCTGGAGGGCGGCGAGCAGGGCGTCACCCTGCTGGGCGTCACCGGCTCCGGCAAGACCCGCACGATGGCCGGGGTGGTCGAGCGGCTCGACCGTCCGACCCTGGTCATGGCGCCCAACAAGACGCTCGCGGCCCAGCTCACCAACGAGTTCAAGGAGCTGTTCCCCGACAACGCCGTCGAGTACTTCGTCTCCTACTACGACTACTACCAGCCCGAGGCCTACATCCCCCAGACCGACACCTACATCGAGAAGGACTCCTCGATGAACGAGGAGATCGACCGGCTGCGCCACTCGGCCACCCTGTCGCTGCTGACCCGGCGGGACGTGATCGTGGTCGCCTCGGTGTCGGCCATCTACGGCCTCGGCTCGCCCCAGGAGTACCGGGACCAGATGCTGTGGCTCAAGCGGGGCCAGAGCTACGACCGCGACGGGGTCCTGCGCAAGCTGGTCGACATCCACTACGACCGCAACGACCTCAGCTTCGTCCGGGGCAAGTTCCGGGTCCGGGGCGACACCCTGGAGGTGTTCCCGGCCTACGAGGAGCGGGCCATGCGCCTGGAGTTCTTCGGCGACGAGGTCGAGCGGATCCTGGTCATGGACCCGGTCACCGGCGAGATCGTCGGCGAGCGGGACGAGCTGTACGTGTTCCCGGCCACCCACTACGTCGCCGGGTCGGACCGGATGCGGCGGGCCATCGCCGCCATCGAGGCCGAGCTCAAGGAGCGCCTGGCCGAGCTGGAGCGCGAAGGCAAGCTGCTGGAGGCCCAGCGGCTGCGGATGCGGACCAACTACGACCTGGAGATGCTGCGCGAGGTCGGCACCTGCAACGGCATCGAGAACTACTCCCGGCCGATCGACGGCCGCGCCCCCGGCAGCCCGCCGTTCACCCTGATCGACTACTTCCCCGACGACTTC
>Ga0081539_10003900_pt1 | contig 17358 bp, 8 predicted proteins | sample TabmetS4T2R2_FD_71023 | JGI IMG/M metagenome (GOLD analysis project Ga0081539, IMG submission 71023) | Tabebuia heterophylla rhizosphere microbial communities from the University of Puerto Rico - S4T2R2 | ecosystem: Host-associated > Plants > Roots > Rhizosphere ...
GATTCGCTGCCGCCTTGATCTTATCCTCCTTCGTAACGGCTCCGCCACCGGGCTTGGTGCCGGGCACGAAAGTCTTTTTGTCAAACTTGCTGGTTCCCATTTCGCGGCGCGGAAGCTCTTCGTAATGGGCGGCGTTGTCGACCTTCTTGGCCTCGTCAAGCTCGAAGAAGCCATCGTTGTTGTAATACACGTGATCGGTCACCGTAGCGCTGCCAAAGTGAGATGCTTCATGTATCAAAGTGGCCTTGGTTTCTTTCTCGTCTTTAACCTGCGCGACCTTCAATAACAAATGCATCTTCTTGTCGGAATTACTGGCCCATCCTCCCAGCCCAACCTCATCATCATCGAGGTTGTAATCGGTCGTAACCTGCGAATCCATTTTGGCTGGTAAATCACGCAACGCCTTCTCGGCATTCTGATAATTTGTTTTAGCAGTTGCGTCCTGTGCACCAAAAACCGCTTTCAATCCGGCGGCATCGCCCTGAACTTTCTTGGCGAGATCGGCTGCATCAACCATCGCCGTCTTGAGCTTGGGCTTGTCTGCCGCCTTCACCTTGGTTTCGGCTTCGGTAACTGACTCATAGATCTTCGAACGATCGGCAACGTCGATCGCGTTGTTGAATTCCGCCTCGTCGATCTTGCCGCCACCCGGAAAAATCTTGCCGACGATCGTCGCTACTGAATCTTTGCTCTTCAGTCGTCCTTCGCGTTTCATTCGCATCAACAACTGAGTGACGCGATCCTTAATGACAGCCTCGGGAATTTTTAGATCCTTATCTTTGTACGTACTCTCAAGCTTTTTGAAAGTTGGGACTCGAAATTTGACGCCAGGCCGGCGCATCGACTCCGCCACCGGGTTCTTCATGCCACGTCCTGACATTGTGACGATCGCGGATGAACTGGTGTCGATTTTTGCATCTTCATGCGTGTGGCCATTATCGCTGAGCAGCCTGCGCATTGCCCGATTACTTGTTTGTGGTGCCGGTCGCGAAGCGGACGTCGATTCCTTCGCCGGCGCAGATCTGGACGGCGAGGCGTTACCGCGTACCTGGTTCTTTGCTTTCGCCAAAGTTGCCATCGCGCTCCAAAACTAAATGGACGGAAGACTGCGGTAATGCGCCTCGAGCCAGTCCAACAGTTTTTTGTCCCGGCCGGCGTCTTTCAACAGGCTGTCGTATTTCTTTACCGCTTCGGCGACGATCTTGTCTCTCAAGTCCAGATCGCTCAGCGCACCCGGTGCGGGAAAAGGAATCGTTCCAATTATGCCCTTTATAAGGGAAACCCCTCTCGAAATGCTTTCCGACAACGTTACGTCCAAAGTGGTTACTATCTCTTTGCCCGCTGCCTGCTCGTGGATAGTCAAATCCATCAGCTTTGACATCTCGATGATCAGCGCCTTGTTATCAGCGAACGGTTTGTTATTACCCGCCAGATACTCGCGGCGCAAGGCACGAATAAATAAATGTGCATCCACGCCAGCGTCCCATGCTTTACGAATGTAGTCGGCCGCCAGTGCCTTCACCTTATCTTCACGCGTCATAGCTCCGCCGCCAGACTTGGTGCCGGGGACGAAAGTATCTGTGGAAAAATTACTGTTCCCCATGTCGCGCCGTGGAAGCTCTTCATAATGCGCGGCATTGTTGACCTTTGTGGCTTCGTCGAGTCCGAGAAACCCATCGTCCTCGTAATAGACAAAATCGTCTACCGAGGCCGTGCCGAAGTGGGCGGCCTCGTGGATCAAAGTCGCTTTCGTCTCTTTTAGATCTTTGACTTGGGCAATATCCAACAACAGGTGCATCTTCTTGTCAGCATGACTGGCCCAGCCTCCGAGGCCTGTTTCGTCATCGTCCAGGTTGTAGTCGGTGGTCACCTGAGAATCCATTTTTGACGGCAGGTCGCGGAGTGCCTTCTCAGCATTCTTGTAATTTGTTTTAGCGGTGGCGTCCTTTGTGCCAAAGACCACTTTCAACCCGGCGGCGTCACCCTGAACTTTCTTGACCAGATCCGCGGCTTCTACCATCGCGGTCTTGAGCTTTGGCTTATCCGCCGCTTTCACTTTGGTTTCGGCTTCGGCGACCGATTCATAGATTTTGGAACGGTCCTTCACGTCGATGGCATTGTTGAATTCGGTCTCGTCGATCTTACCCGGAGCCGGGAAGATTTTATTGACGATAGTTGCTACCGATTCTTTGCTCTTCAATCGTCCTTCGCGTTTCATTCGCATCAGCAACTGACTGACTCGATCCTTTATGACCGCCTCCGGAATTTTTAGATCTTTATCCGTGTACGCAGCCTTTACTTTCTCGAAAGTCGGCACGCGAAATTTGACGCCAGGACGGCGCATCGACTCCGCCACGGGATTTTTCATCCCACGCCCGGATAAGGTAATCATGGCATTCGATGATGAAGGCGTGGCGATGTGTGCGTCTTCATGTGTGTGCTCATTGCCATTAAGCAGCCTGCCCAACGCACGATTACCAGTAGTTTGTGGTGCTGGTCGTGAAACAGAAGTTGACTCCGTCATCGCGGCAGATTTGGACCGCGATTCACTGCCAAGAACGTGGTTCGTTGTTTTCACGACGAATGCTTGATGCCTTTCACCTTTCAACCAGTATGATGCGGAACAACTTTTGTTCGGCGTCCGTCAGCACTGTCGCCCGGTAACGCTGAACCTCACGGAACAAAGCAGGATCATTCGTCTCCCAGCGGACACCTTTCAATTCATTTTCACGAGCGAATCGCAGTTGCTTTAGTAATTTCGACTGCTCTTTCTCAGCAAACGCCGCATACGATCGTTTTGTTGCGCCCCCGCTGATCTGGGTCACTACATCCGCTTCGGCTTCCGACGGAATTTCCAGTCCGGCCCGAAGACCTCGCATTTTTGTATCGACTACAGTACCAACCTGATCGATGTCGTCGATCTGGATCTTCGTGCCATCTCGCATTCGTGCCGACCACGAGCGTTCTCCGCTACCGGTATAGACAGACTCCTCCCACAGTCCGGGCTCACCAAGCGGACGCTTAATCGGTTGCAGCTCGGCCTGCTTGAGTTTGGGAAACCGGTTCACCAGATTATCTCGATACTGCGTGGCCGCCGATTGCTTAGCAGCATCGGATATCTTTCGCCCTTGTGAGGCTTCCTTTCCCAGCTCCGCTTCCTTCGCCACGTTGGAAGGATGGACCTTCGGCGGCCTTAGATCGCTTACTTTCGCCGGTGAAGTTCGGGTCGCGGACACCATGCGCGATTCAAGGACGTTCGTAGCTGCTGGTCCAGGAATTCGTGTGCCTACTCCGGCGGCAACTTTCTCGGCACCAAGTTCGACCGATGCGGCCTCGGTGAAAAGTGCGCCGAGGGACTCAAACGCTTCGACAGCCCGGGTTATCAGTCCGCGGAACAATTTGAGTGCTCCCCGCACCGCGTTCCGGAGAATTGCGAACACCTCCGAGACAAACCCCTTCACCCATTCAAAGACCTGCACAGCCTTGCCCGCGATGAACTCGGCCGCTTTGCCGAGGAAGCTGGCGCCCTTCGCAACTACGTTGCCAATCGCGTCAGTGAAAACGAGTAAAAGCACTTGAGCCAGCAGCACGCCAATCACTTCTCCAATTGATTTCCCCATTTCGTAGTAGGGCAGCTCAAGAAAATCGAAGATTGCGTGCGCAGCTTTCGAACCTATTTCGCGGGCCTTCGCAAGCGCCATTTGCATCATGTCATCGAGAAACCCCGAAAACTTTCGGATGGTGCCCCGGGGATCTGCCACGAACTCGGCCATCGCTTTTATAAACTCGGTCTGGAGCTCAGCGAATTTTTTGTACAACCGGGCGATTTTGTCCCTGCGCTCGGGACTGATCGCCACCCCAACGGGTGACCACTTCGCCAGCCACTCAGTTGCGGAAATAGCCAACTGTATGAGGCCGATAACGCCCTTAATCAAATCGGTGATCGGACTGACCAGTCCGATCACGAGTCCAATCAGGAAACCACCATAGTATTTGGCCAGAGCCCAGGGGTTAGTGATCAGGCTCATGATATGTTCCGTTGCGGCCTTACCACGGCCTGATTTCACATCAGCGCGCGCGCCGCCAACAAAGCCCTCCAGTACCGCTTTCATAAACGGCCAGGCCCGTTCACCAAAAGCTCCGCTCCCTACGCGGTCCACCAAACCGCCGCTGAGTGAATACTGTTCATCCTCCGGAGCACACTGGATCCGTTGCACGGACACCGTATGAATACCAGGATTCAGGAGCTCGCGTGCTTCACGTTCCGGGCCTGAGTCGGCGGAATCGATTTTCGGAACTGCTACGGGCGTGGCTGATCGTTGCTGGGCAACGTGTCGCAACTCATGATGAAGCAGCAGACGGCCCCTCGCTTTATCGGGCCCATAGCGACCGGGTGCAAATGCAATGTCATGGCCCAGCGTAAATGCCGATGCTCGCAAAGCCCGGGTCGCATCAGCAGCGCTGTTGTCGGTATGAATGCGGACGTCAGAGAAATTCTGACCGTAGAGTGCCCCAGCCTCTTGTTGCACTTCCGAAGACAGGGGAATGCCAGGACCGCTAACCGCCTTCTTAGCTAAAACGACGGGACCAGCCGTCGCCGGTGGCGTTGCTTCGGAATGTGAATTGTGCTCAGCGCTACGAAACATCCGCTGCAGCTGGTGATTTCCGAGGCTGCTTTGCGGATTACTCATGGACCTTGCACGCGCTGGCTGGCTTCGTGTACCCGACAGCGATTGAGGCTGCGATCGGCTTAGTTTGTTCGCTGCCACTGCCATAAGCCACAAGCTCCACGAATGCTAATGGGTACCGGAGTCAGTACCTTCTTTTGCAACTACACCTGATCTGTTGCGGGATTCCTTTTCAGGAGGCGGACGAACCAGCGATGAATAGATTGCCACCGGCTCAAGCGGCGCTCGGCCTGGCACCTGTTGCTGCGCGTCACACCTTTGCGCAGTAACAGACGCTGCACCGCGCGGTTACCGCAGGTAGTCTGCAACCAAAGAATCGTTTCCGTTGATAACTCCTGCCGGCGTCTCATCAGTTTTTGTCCAATTACAATTGAGCAGGGGGCAGCCACGGAGTGCCGCCCTACAGTTTTACCGTTGCGTCCGAAAGCCCGTTTACGGATTCGAGGTCTCGCCTTTTTCCTTCTTCACAGCAGTTTTTGAGCCTCTCTTTGGAGTGTCTGACGCTATCGCCACGGTGGATTCATTGCGCTCCCGCGGAACCGGTGTTAACGGGGCGGAAGTATCAACGGGCACAGGCGTCCCGACCCCTGCGGGGCTTGGAGCTGTTGGGCTTGGAGGCGGCGGTGGGACCGGCTTGTCCGTGCTTCCAGTTCCTCTCGTGGGCTGATCCGTCGGTTGTCGCGTCGCGGGTGGTTGTACTGAACACGCCCACCAGAAGTCGCCAAACGCCACCACCTGCCGTCGACAGTCGCACGGGCTCAATGTAACTTTGCCCGCTTCGTCCACAGTGAACCCACTCAATACAACCCACGGTTCTTCCTGGCATTCCGGACAGTCCGGCGCCTCCAGGTTGTTCCCGCGGCCAAACACTGGTGGTGGCGGTGGGTTCTGGTGCGACTCCGGACAATGATCGATGACGCAGATCTCGTAATGGTCCTGAAAACGCGTGTGCTCACACGAGCTGTCCTCACAACCACAACCGCCGAGCGGTACTTTGACGAGCCGCGTCTTCCTTTCGACGTAGCGAATCGCCAGCCACTGGTCTTCAGTCGCCGCCGGAGCGGGCTGTGCTTCCAGACACTCTTCGTCCTGCGACTCCGGTGGTACGCAGAGCTTGCGCACATCGACGCATTGATCGCTCTCGATAAAGATCTCATCGCCGTATGGACCAAGGACAAAGCCCGCCTTGACGATTACTTTCCACGGTTTTGTCGACTCGACGACTTCCGCTCCGCAGACTACACCCCAGCCATGCAGGTAGCGGTTGTGACGCCGTAGCCGGGCGCGAAAATAGTCCTGCTCCAGCGTCATGTCGTCCGGTGTGACGAGTTGTCGCGCGTAGTACCGGGGCCGCTCGTTCACGCTCGGCCTGGCAGTTTGCGTGTGACAGTTGCATGGTGCGGTATTCATAACGTTCTCTCCTATTGCTTGCCGCCGCGGTTGTACGCCGGCGTTTGGTCTGCCAATCCGAGAATGATGTCGAACAACAGATCATTCGAGTACACAATGGGCCGCGGGCTGATATCGATGTCTGACACTTCGAGCATGTCGTCGCCGTCCGGCAGCCGGATGTTTGCGAGTGGAATACACAAGTCTGACGGCAGATCCGGACAGCAACGCGTGATTCTCTCAACCAGCGCGTAGTAATTGATCCGGCCGTTCAGAATAAAATCGGAAATACCGTATTCGCGATCGACGTCGGGAGCCTTGCAGTCTCGCAGAATCAATTTGTAGCGCTCCTGGATCGCGGAGTTGGAACAACTAGCCTGCTCGCCGCAGTCGTCAACCAGCACCGGCACCGGGTCACTCTCACACTGCTGAAAACAGATACACAGGTGCACGTAATCCTGCGGGTCGCAATTTCCCTGCGGGTGTTGGTTTGGATCCGGCTCCGGCTTTGGTGGAATCTCGAGCGGCGCGCTGGTGCGCGGCACAACGATCTCTCTGCCGCCCCGATCGAGTGCGATTCCGGACGTGACTTTTACTCCTCTGATCTTGTCAGCCGGTTGCACGTCGAGCCCACATATGACGCCGTACCCGGTGACCAGCCGATTCAACAGCCAGCGCTTGCCGTTCAGGTAGTCTTGCTCCAATTCGAAGTGGACGACGTCGAGAAGTTGGCCGTAGAAGTAACGGTTCCGGCTAAACGTCTGTAGCCCGGAGCGGTGTTTCATATCATACGAATTGGATTGCATAACATCTCCTCACTTTGATTTAGAGTTTTAAGTTGTCGCCGAGCCGGCTGCTTCCCAGACGAACGGCACCGGAACCACCCAGCCGCAGGCCGGCGCCACCATCCTGGCCCAGCGGCGTTGGACCAGACGGGCCGCTGACAACAGTGTCCACACCAATGCGCGACTGGAAGCCCGTGCGCATGCTCGGCTCGATCACGACGAGGCGATACATCGTGTGCGCCGGTTTCTCTCGCTCGATAATTGCCGTTACGAGTTGACGCCGCGCTTCGCTATTGACTTCACCGCGATGAACCTCAACGATGAATTGGTTTGAGACTCCTGCAAACACCGGTTCGCCGAACTGCGCGTCAGTGATCAGATCCGAATGGTCCAACTGGGCCGTACTACCGAGTACGGCGCCACCGGGCTCCATCGACGTAAGACGTGTATCCGCGCCGAGCACTGCTCTCGATCCGGTCGGTGCCCCGCCGCAGCTCGCAGGCGTAGACATCGCCCAAACCGTGCCCGCTGAGATCGGCTCGGTGATCGTGGCGTGCACGCCTGCATCCTCGAGCAACGCGAGCCGCAATCCTCTGATGGTGCCGCGCCACTGATAACGCCGAAACGCGCGTGCGATGCTTTCACGGATGCGCGCTTCCGGTTCGCCCAGATCCAGCTCGACTGCCAACCAGGTCGCCAGCCACGCGAGTGCATCGGCGGGCGCCGCGTGCGGATCGAAGTAGCGTGCGAGTGAATCCACTTCGTTCTCAACGTCTTCAAAGAGTCCCTGAAACAAGCTGACGAGCCGTTTCAGAAAATCACTCTCGCGTGTGCTGCCCGGCAGCTCGCCCACTCGCTCAACTCGCGCCAGCGAAGGCTCGCGATAGATACGCGGCAGGTATTCCATGAAACTGTCGACATCAAACTCCACTCGCATCTGCGTCAGCAGCGGTGTGCTAGTGCGGTCGCTCGAGAAACGAGCCGCGACAAACAGGAAAGTTTTTCGCTCGTCATTCAATAAGAAGTCTTCGACGTCTACCGGAAGCGCATGCCAGTCGCGGTGGTGGAAAGGATTTTCCGAGCCGGGATCTACCGGCGGAGGAATGGGCTTGTCAGACAGTGCGTAATGAAACTCGACGTGTGCGCCCGCGGCTTTGGTTACCGAGGCTCGCAGCCTGTTCCAGTTAACCGGACCCGCTTGTGCTCGAATCGCATCGCTCCAGAAAAAGCCGAAGTTCACGTAAGCGGCGTGTTCGTCCAGTAGCATCGGCGTGACCGAAACGTTCGAGCTGACAAGCAGCTTTTGCTTGCGCCGATCGACTGCGAGCGCAGTGACAAAGCCGCGGAAACCTGCTGCTTCTCCAGAAAATGGAAAGTCGTTACCAAAGGTAAATGAGAGGATTCGTTGTTGCTTGTTATCGCCCGCATACAAAGCTGTGTCGCCGGCGGCCATCGCGAAGATCTGGCCCATGCCGGGCACTGCCATCGCGATCGGCAATCCCTGCTTGTCCAAGACCTGATTTCCGTTTTCGTCGAACACAAAAATCGCATTCCTCCTCAGATCGGAAACAAACACGCGCGTGTCGCTGCCGCTGCCGCTCACGGCCAGGGCGCCGGGATTCGAAATCACTCCGCAGCGCTGCATATTCTCGAGAAACGCTCGATCCATTTCACCCGTGCGCGCGAACTTGAGCACACGATGATTACCGGCATCCAGCACGTAGAGATTTCGCTCGCGATCGTCGGCCGCAACTGTCCACGGATTGTTAAAGCGATCGGCCGGATCGATGACGCTCGGAACGGAGTTGACTCCGGTGTCGCCCCAGACTTCGCGCAGGCCAAAATCGATGAGGTCATAGAACAGCAAGCGATCGTTACCACTATCGACGACGACCAATCGGGCCGGACGCGAGAGTACGAGTAGTCCGCGCGGCTCGTTGAGACCGTTGCTACCGAGCGCTTCAGTCAAACACGTCAACGCTCGCTGGTCCGGATCACAACCGCCCGTCGCAACAATGCGATTCTCTTCCGGTATTGAATAGAAGACGCGGCCCGTGTCGTCGACTGCAATACCGTTCGGAGCGCACGGCGTTGGTCCAGGCGTGGCCGGTGGCGGAAGCAGATCCGGAAGACGCGGCGACGACAGCAGGCGCAGCGCGCCTTCAGGTGAGAGCTCCAGACCGCGCCAGTGGAAATTGAGCCACTTTCCCTCGCGGTTCAGGTAACGGAAGTTGTCGCGTGCCTGCTGCATGAGCTACTCCTCAACGCCCATCCATTCCACGTACCAGTCCTTCAATGCCGGATTGAGTGCGCCCGCGATCTTGTCGAGTGTCAGGGTGCGCAGATCGATCAGCATCGACGGGATGAATAGAGAGAACTTGAAACCAGTCCGATCATCGGCATCGTTCGCGTTAAACTTCGGACTCAGAGGATCAGAAAGCGAATAGATCCGCTCGAATCCATCGATGATGAGCGTCACTTCCTGACCGTCGATCGTTGGTTTGACTTCGCGTGGTCCAATCACGTTCGCGAAGTAGCGTGGCGGCGTGCGGAAGTGTGCGGCGGAAGTGTCGACACGCACGGTCACCTCGATCGCGAAGTTTCTGACTGCCGCGTCCCACTGCAGGTTCTTTTGAGTGCGGCCGGCGAAAATGAACGGCTGTGGTGGTGGTTTGGCGTTGCGGCGTTGTGCGACCGAAAGCGGCTGATGCAGTTTGCAGTTGAGTATCTCCGCGCGCGCCAGGCGAATTCGCAAGCCGTTTTCCACCTGCTCGTTCAACTTCTGCAGCTTTGCCTGTCGACCTTCCAAAATCGCCGCAGCGCCAAACACACTGCTTGTCGAAACCAGCTCCACCCAGCAAAAAACAGGCTTCTCACGTAATCGGACGGCACTGCGCGACGCGCAAATACCGTCACGTGTTTCCGTCTCTTTCAACAGAAGATCCGATGGATAAGAGACCGTTAGATCGTAATAGACCGGATTACCCTGACCGTCGTTAGCGACTGGCGGAATCTGCAGCGTCTCGGGCTGCGTGAGCACGATTTCCCGGCCCAGCGAATCGACCGCATAACCGGCTTCAACCGTTACTTCGCGATCGTCCTTGTTTCCGGTAACTGCATAACCACTGGCGACGCCGGCCTGGTGCAGGCTCTGATTGTGGAGCCAGCGCATTTCACGGTTGAACTGCTCCACGTCCTGAAGATCGGAGGCGAAGAGTCTCTGGCCGTTGAAAAATTTAATGCGCTCGGTAAATCGCGAAGTCCCGATGATAGGCATTGAAAGTTACTCCTTAAGTTGCGAGCATTCGCAATCAGCAGCTTCGGTTCCCGCGCAAGGTCGTGGCATCTGGTCTGACTCGCCCACGGCTAACCAACTAACAAACAGGTCGTGCTTTTGAATCAGAGCGATCGAGCTACCACGCACGAAGAGTATCGACGCTGAGATGTCCTCCGGCCGGATGGTGAAGCTGGCGGCATCGATGAGCGCGAGCGAGAGTGTTTTGGTTTCGGGAATAAATTGCCACGCGAACGCAGACAAAGTGTGCGTTTGTCCGGTTAAGCGATCGAAAGCAATAAACAGGACTTCGTCACCGACCCGGAACTCGAGCGCTTCTTCAAGCCGGAGCTGAATAACAGCAATATTCAAAAATCTGCCACGTTCGGAGTCGATGCTGGCGAAGCCGACAATGTCGTGCAACAGCGAGCCATCGAGCAAATTGTCCATCTGGATTTGAGTTCCGTTTACCACCTTAACGGTCGCGGTCCTCTGTACCTGCCTCCAACTCGTAATGTCGGCGAGAAAGTCTCCCACGCGCAGACGCGATTGCTGAGCGACGTGTGTTTTGTTGTCGGCGTCTGCATGACTTGCATTCATCGCGCCCCTGATCGAAACCACTGACAAGCGATCGTTTACCTTCAGATTGGGAAAAGGCTTGATGACCTTGACGACATTGCCCGTGACGTTGGTGACGAGCGATAAAGGTATCTTTTCTCCTGCCGCTGCCGGTGCCGCGATGATGTCGCCTTGCCGCAAATGACCTGCGGGGCTCACCTCGATGCTGCCATCGTTTTGAATCGCATCGACGTTGACCGCGCTCGGGAAAGTGCAGAGCGCAATTACGTCGCCTGCCTGCAGACCAGCGATGGCGGCGGTGAGCGTCAGCGTCTGCCCAGTCACACTCTGCACCTGCACGGGCAGGCTCGCGCGAAACAGCTCGTCGATTTTTGCAACGTATGAACCGGCCGGAAAAAGCGAGGCGTTTGCAACCGTGACGGTGGTGGGCGAGACGACAACCAGGACGGTCGCCCGCACGCCAAAATCAGCGGCCACGATCGTGTCGGTCGGCGCCAGACCCGTGATTGCAGTGCTCAAACCGATCTTCTTGCTACTGGTGAAGACTCCTTTAACCAGCACGGGAGCAGAGAAGGCACCGTTTGGATGACTCTTCGCGACAACATCGTGCACCTTGAAAGGCGCCACCGTATCCAACGTGATTCTGACTTCGTTCGAGTTGTCGTTGACGTCGTTGACTTGTGTTCCTTCGTCCGCGACGCCAAGCGAGTCGGTATTGGCGAGACCTGTGATTTTCTGCGAGAGAACTAAAACGTTGCCGGTTTTCTTCTGAACAATCGTAGCCGGAGCCGCTTGCTCAATGGGCTCGGTCAAACGTGCGACGACGTCATTTTCTGAATAGGCGGTGGAGTCTGCGACCGTTATCTCGATTCCATCATTGATGTTGGTAACCACCGACGCCGGTTTGACGACTGCAAGCGTGTCGTTCTTCACGAGCCCGGTAATCGCAGGCGACAACTCGAGTGTGCCCTCGTCGTCAATTGCGACGACGCGACTTGGTCGTGTGGTGGCAAGAGTGCCGTTGACTTTCACTACCACGTTGTTGGGAGCAAACAACTCAGGGCGCGCGACTGTGACTTCGAAAAACGTGGCCGAAGCAGATAAGGCGTTGACGATTGCTTCACGCCGCGTATTGCCGAAGGCGACGAATTTCTCCCCAGCAAAATTTATCAGGGGCTTATCAAGCGTCGCGATGTCACTATTCAACGCTTTGATCGTTGACGCATCCTGCGCGAGCGGCAGGAGCCGTGCAACCAGGTCAGCCGGCGCGAAGAGATTGCTTGCATTCAGTGTCAACGCCGGCGAGAGGTTGGGCTTCTGCGCAATCTGCCCCTTCGGATCGAGGATGCGCAGCGTCTGGCGCGTGATGCGACGCAACATCAGTTGGAACGTGAACCCCTGCGCCGAAGGATTGTCGATACTCGCAAACCATGCGGGAATAAATTCGTCGGTTGGGCTTCCCGGAATCACTTCGGCGAAGTAGTGAGGCACACGAGTAAAGCCGGCGGCCGACGTGTCGATCTCTACTTTGACGCCTACCTCGGTGTTTCCAATCTTCCATGGTTGCCACGTCGTTTCGCCGGGAATCGTCTGGCCGGTGCCCATGCGCGGGCGAGCCAGCGGGCGCGAGACAACCTGCCGGAAGGCTGGATCCGCTTTCACATTCGGCGCTCCCTGCGTCAGTGTCGTAATCGCGACTTCGATATTCGGGTTTATTTCGACTTGCGGTTTCCACTTGAGTGCGATTCCGTCAGCGGTGGTCTCATCGCGAGTAATTACGAGTGTTGCCGGAAAGTCGCCCGGCAACTTGAGCGCTCGATTGGATTGCAGGATCAACTCTCGTCCGGCGCAATCGTACGCCATACCACAAACGACTGTGACGTTGCCATCGTCGTCTATCTTGATCTCTTTGGTCGTCTCATCGCGTTCCAACTCGAGTCCGATCGCGATGCCGTACGCTTGATGTAAAGAACGGTTGTGCAGCCAGCGGAGCTGCTGATCGACGCGTAGTTGCGTGTTCAGATCGCCGGACGCAAGCAGTTGGCCCTGCCAATAGCGAACTCGTTCCAGTTCTTGACGATTCTGTGCCATATCAACTCACCTTGATCTGGTGCGTGCCGGAAACAGTAAGAGCCAATGGTCCAAGACAGAGATTGCCGCACTGCGGCTCACACCCGGGCACCACCAATTGCACATTGAGTACGTGATCGACTCCCGGCACTCCGACCATCACCTCGACGACTTCGGAAATGTAAACGTCGCGACCTAAAGGCCAGCCGGTACCATCCGGGCCACCGCGCAACGGATCGAGGAACTCACGCAACGCCGCTTCGACAGCACTCGCAATCGCGACTTTGCTTTGCCCGGTGAATGCCTTCACTTCAGCAATAATCCCGACTTCCACGTACTCCGGCCCCGTCACCACGATGCGCGTGCCAATCACGTGACGCGGATGAAGATATGCAGAAACGGCGTGCAGGAGTCCGGGAGAAGGAACCGGTTTTCCCAACGGCAGATAAGGAACGACGACGAGCGTGATAAAGCCGGGCGCGGAATAACACGGGAAACCCGGGTGTTGATTCGCAAGCGCGGCGGCACGCGCGATGTTTGTGCCTGGAGTGGCCAGCGCCAGAGTCTCGCAGTCTTTCAGTGTTACTGCGCGCGACTGTTTTTCGAGTAACTGGATCACGCGGCCTTCAGCATGGGCCAGCGTTTCTTCACCACTGCCGCCAGTTGCGGCGTCAGGATTCTCTATGACTTGAAACTTCGCGGCGACGGACTTTGGATCGCCGAGCACTGCGGTGTTGTGCTCACCAAGGTCGAGCGCGCAAATCGTATTGGCTGGAGCATTGCCACCTTCGCCGAGTGTTAACGAGGTCACCGCGATGACGGGCACGCCCAGCGGCGGCACACGCCCGTTCTGCCCGTCGCCAAAGTGCACCGCAGCCACGTCTGCTTCCAAAACAAAATCGAGATCGGCTGCGCCGGAGGCGAGGAGACTCTGGCGCCGGCGAGCCTTGCGCGCGGTTTCGCCCTCGAGCGTGTATACCTCTAACTGATCGCCACACACGTGTGGTCCACGCAACGTGAAGCGTTGCTGCGGCGCGCCTGTGCCGGTGCCGATGCGTATCGCTTCTACGATCAGCCGGCCCTGCTTCGCGTTCGTCGCTGGTTTGAAAGCGAGTACTTTGACGAAGAGAGCGCCTTCGCTTTCCGAGGTGAATTCAAGACTCGAGATGTTGCCTGAGCTGTCAAACTCGAAAAGCAGCCACGCAAAGCTGCCGGGCAGCGGCGCTTCACCGACTGCGATAACGCCGGTCGCGACGGTCCACTCCTCGGACGCGGGTGTGCATTGTTCAACTTCGACCGCGTTGACGAACACGCGATCGATCACCGGCGCGGCGTCGGCAGAACCGGAGGCAAGACGTACGCGCACGTATGCCAACGGCTTCGCAATCGCGCCTGTGCGTACAACAGCGGCCGTGTCTACCGATGGCAGCACGACTGAGCCTGACAAGGTGAACGAGCGCGTATCGTCGACAGCTTCGATCGGTTGCCAGGTGTTTGGTCCTGTCTGTACTTCCCATACCAGCCTTGCAGAGTGATGTGGCGACAGCGTCGCCGCGGGCGGCGTTGGTCGAGTTCGGCCACAGCCGTCGAGTGTGCCGCAGCCGAAGGAGCTGTTTGTCGCCAGCTCATCCAGGATCTGCCGGCGCGCTTCATCCGATGCCTTATCGCCATTAAATTGAAAGTGCAGGCTCAGTGGAGAGCCGCGCTTTACTCTTCCTTCAAGGCCGATGTAAAAGCTGTCGCCCGGCTTTGGATCTTCACCTAACAACGAAATCGGTTTGCCCCGTTTCCAGTCGCTCGTAACGTCACGCAGTTTGCCGTCACTCTCAACCTGGAGCCCGCCGATCGTCACCGGCTGGACGGCGAGGTCGTGGCGCAGCTGAAACTTGCCATTCGCCGATAGCAGTAACGTCGTCGCCGGAAGATCGACAGCGTTCACGCCCTGTTTCAACTTGAATGTAACGACGCTGCGAGCTGCGGACGGCGGCAGGATTCCGGTTCCGATCAGCGACAGGAAAGTGCGGAGGTGTGAGTCAGGAATGCGATCGACGCGATAGATGTCAGTCTCTGCGATCCAGGCGAGCATCTCCATCAATGTGATACCGGGATCGTGAGCATTATGGTCGGTCCACGCGGGCGCAAAGACCGGGATCATGCTGCGGCCTTCGTCAACCAGGTCCGCCCAGCGGCGATCGTCGAGATTTGGCAGTGGTACAAACATCGCGAATATCAGCCTTCCGCGCCTTTCAGTTTCAACCGGATCGTGCCCGCAACCACGATCTGGTCGGGCGGGACCTCAACGAAGTCACCACGTAATTCATCGTCTACCAGCAACTCGATCAACTCGGCGTGGTCCAAACCGGCAACTGCTTCAAGCACTATTGCCACGTCAGAGAGATAAACGCCGCGGCCAAAGTACCAGCCGTCCTTTGCCGGCCCACCATGCAAGGGGTGCAAAAACTGGTTGAGAGCTTCACGCGCAGCCTTCTCCACCGAGCCGGCAATGGAATTCGACACAGGCACGATCGTGGCAGAGATATCGACCGGAAAATACTTTGGACCAGTAACGTAAATCTGATGGCTCGCACCAAGCCCTGCAGGCGCGCGCTCGGCGAGATAAACTGTGATCTCTTCACGCAGGCCGCGAGTGGGATAAGGTCGTGGGTCCTTGCTCTCGGGAATGATAATGACGGTAAGCCAGCCCGGCAGCGTGCGCCCGGAGGGGTTGCGGTTCGAAATCGCTTTGACTACCGAAATTGCCGACGAGGCTTCACGGACCATGGCTTCGTAGTCGCCGGTCGTCAACGCTCGCCCGCGATGCCGGACAGACGCAGGCGCGCGGACGCTGAACGCTTCCAGAGTTTCCCCGTCCGATCCTCCTTCAGCAGCGCGCGGGTTGAAGACGGCCTCGACACCCGGCACAGCGCCCTGCAATTGCGCAATCGCTTTCGCGGCGACATTGCCATCCGCGCCGCCACCCGACTCAAACCGTCGCACATTGATCGTGGCATCGATCGGCAACGTGCGTCCGTTCACTCCGTCGCCGAAAAAGACCAGTCCGCGTGCGCGATCGATTGCGTAGTGACGCTCGTTCGGACCCGAGAAGAACAGGTTTGGTTGCGAATACCAGCGCACCCAAACTTCGGTTACTCGCTTTTGTTTGTCGCGCCGCAGCCGCAGATCGCCCTGGATGATCTCACCGGGTAAGTTTTCTTTTCCGAGCAACGTTTCCAGGTCGCGAATAAAGCCGTTATCACCGCCGCTCAGTTCCAGCGCGATCAGGCGCCACTCGACGTTGGCGCGAGCGCCGGAGAGTTCCAGCACTTCCAGTCGCTCGCCGGGAATCACCGGGATCTGCGTGATGCGAAAGACCTCGCTCGGTTCCCCCGTTGCTTTTCCAAGAAACATGTCGGTGAAGGTGCGGCGCTGCAGGGCCCACACGGCATTCGGGTAGATGCCGGCCACGTCAACTTGCGGCGGTGGTCCGTCTTCTTTCAAACGGCCGCGCAGCCAGTACAACGAAGTGCCGAAGCGGGCCAGTGCCTCGTTGTCGCTCGCGGCGATGAACGAAAGTATGCCAGGTGAAGTCAGTTGTGCCGTTTCATCATCGACCGCGACGTGACTGAACGCGAACCCATCCCAGTATTCCCAGGTGAACGCGGGCACGGCCGCGCCGGTGGACTGTTCGACGATATCGAAAAATATTCCCAGGCTGGCTGTCGGCGGCTTCTTATCGAATCCGAGATAGACGGCCGGCGTACTGTCCGCCACGCGCTTGTACGTTTGGAAGAACGATCCCGGCCACGTTGCTTCGTAGGTGTGATCCTCGTACTGGAAGTCGTTGAACGTGATCACTCGCTCGGGATGAAATGGGCCATACTGCCATGAATAACTGAGCACCGCCGCGGCGAGGACTGGCGGCTGCGTCACAACTATCGTGAAGTTGTTGTTTGGCGGATTTGTTGTGCCTGACGAGAACGACATCCGCTGGAAGAAGCCATAGCCGCCGCTCACCAAACGCGCGCGCATCCAGTAATCGGCGTCGTCATTCACTGTAGTGGGAACCAGATCGATCGGCACACGGAAGTCGAGGATTTCGGTCTTCGAGAAATCCTTCTTCACGGCTTCGCGATTGAAGTTCAGCAACTCTGTCCACTCGCGTCCATTCCAGTACTCCCAGATCACCTGCGGATTGAGGTCGCCAAAATGTGCGGTGTCATGGGTGGTCGCAACGTCAGGCGTCCGCAACGTATCGGATGGTGCACTTGTTCGCGGCAAGTGCATGCGGAAGCGCGCGCCCGGCTTGGAAAAGATCTCGGTGTTGTTGAAATAGAAGACCGTCCCCGGCTGCGGCTGCTGCCCGAATGGATAGAACGGTTTGGTAGTGTCGAGTTTGGTGCCGTCGTTGAATGCCTTGGTCAGGGAGAGTGCCGACAATTTCAAAGTGAGATCGACCGTGGTGGTTCCGGCGGGCAGGTCGACGAGAGTTGCAGCGGTGAAGTCGAAGAACGTGACTTCAAATACAAGCCGGTTCCTGACACCAAAGTTTGCCAGCGACGTGGTGAACGAACCG